>OBJA01000115.1_pt1 | contig 80748 bp, 63 predicted proteins | sample 1519751 | NCBI WGS metagenome assembly OBJA01 (sample SAMEA3881238, study PRJEB22517) | soil metagenome | biome: lake sediment; feature: soda lake sediment; material: sediment, water from around vicinity | place: India | collected 2013-12-23 | depth 3 m | reverse complement strand
CAATTATTTCCTGCATGGTGAAAATGTAATTGTTGAGGCTTTTGGGGCAGAGGTTGTCCTTCAATTAAATGAATTTGACAGATGCTATTACCCCTTCACACTAAGAGATTGGTCAGGATCACCAAGGATATCCTTCAGAAGTAATAATATTCATTGCACAACACCTATTACGGCACAACCAATACCACCTCAGTCGATGACAGTGCATGGCGTTTATATCTCTAATTATGTTTCTTTTGGAGTAAATGATCTTACAATCGGAGATCCAAATCATCCAAATTATCTGAACTCTTTCTCAGATATTTATAATGCAGTTTATGTTGAGAACAGTGATATCAGGTTATTCAATAACTCCGTTGTAAATACCATCAATGGATTTTACTTCTATAACACAACGCTAAACTATTATGATTGCGTAATTGGAGGTGTTAATGCCAATGAACAAAACACTCTGCTGGATGTCTTCCAATATGGATTTTATGTCGGTGGACGAGTTAATCTTGTAATTGAAAGAAACAAAATCGAGGATAGGACCATTTACGGAATCCTGCTAAATCAAGTAGGTGCTGATTTAGTTGAAGCACAGGTTCGAAATAATGAAATAATCTTTGGCACATCAAGCAATACCGGCATTTTTGTCAGTGATCTTCGTGGTGAGATTAGCATCACCCATAATATTATTACCACACAGACAATTGGGGGAATCCCTTTGAGCGTTGGTAAAGGCATTGCCATTGACATAGCTACTACCTCCGGTGATATCATCATTGAAAACAATACTATGCAAAATACCAATGAAGGAATATTTGCACGTTTTATCTCTGCAGACAATGTCGAGATTCTATCCAACATTATTGAACATACGACATCTGCTTCCGAATACGGCGCTAACGGTATTTATGTTTATGATTGTAATGTGAACAGAAAGGTTAAAATAAATCATAACACCATGGAAAACTACGAAAATTCAATCTATGCCGACCATGTTAACCACAGTGAAATCATTGGTAATGATGTTTATATCTCAGAGCTTCCCGGTCATCCATATCACATCCTGATTGGTATATGGTTGAGAAATGCACACAATAACACAATTAGTGGTAATCATATTGAGATGAATAACGGACTGAACACATCACCAGGCAATTTATATGGCTTCAAAGGGATTGTTACTCAAAACCTCTATAACACTACTCATATCAAATTCAATAATATTTATCACTCAACAATAGGTCTCTGGGTTTACAACACGGTTTACCCTTCTATGATATTTTGCAATATATTTGATTACTCTCAGTTTGGAGTGAGCCTGGCAAATGCATGGCATGGGATGCTTAATTGGGGGGCTCAGAATTACGAAATTGGGTCTGCCGGTTACCCTGCCAATAATCAGTGGCATAACGAACTGAATGCTCAAGGCCTTAGAATCAATGGAGGGGTTTCTCCAAATTACGAACATAAATGGTATTTCAAAACAGGTGCTCCATACACATTGTATCCAGGTCAATATCAGGTGCTTCCTGTTGTCGATTTTGAAGGTATTCAAACGAATGAGGTTTTTGATATCTGCAGTCAAAAGTCATTTTCTTCAAAGTTTATAACCCTTGGCACTCTGACCCAACAAGAGTTTTCTGTTCTAAGCACGGCAAAAAAAGATACTCTGTTGATGATTGAGTTTCAACATCTGGATTCATTGGTTAACTACTCCCCGAGCCTGACCTCTTTTGCTTTACCGGCAGATATGATAGCTTATGAAAACGTAAGAAATGCTTACCTGATCATGGCGCGAGCACCCTGGATTCTTACAAGCAGCATTTCTGCGATTGTGAATAAATATGTAGCCATGAAAAACTTCCTTTCATTAACAAACATTCACAGATTATATGTTATGGATACACTGGTAATGGGCAGATACACCACACAACTAAACACAGAACTCAGTTCATTCGTTCCACAAAACCAGGTGGAACAAAATGCTGCAGATTATTACACAATTCTTATCAATTTCTTTGACAACCAGGCTACACTTACATCGGCAGATTCTGCTACTCTTCTGAACATAGCACAACAAAATTCATTTTCTGGAGGATATGCGGTGTTTAAAGCAAGAAACCTGTTAAAATTGCAAATAATTGACAGTCTTATTCAACAAAACAACTCATCTTCATCAATCAATCAGGTTTTATCGGATGGGAATCAGCAAAGTATTAAATCCACCAACATCAAGGTATTTCCGAATCCCGCAAGCCGGGTTTTGTTTATTGAAACTGATAATGTAATAGATACGGACGGGTTATTTATTAACATTTTCTCATTCACAGGAAAACTGATCAGTACATTTTCACTTGATAACAATACGGTTACAATGGTGCCCATCCATCACCTGGATAGTGGCCTGTACTATTACACAATTACTAATCAAAGCCATACGATAAAAACAGGGAGGCTAATTGTTCAGAAATAGAGGTGTTTTATGTCAGGTTTGGTTCTGATTCTTTTATTTCATTCTTATCAGTTTTTCGGTCTGCCACCGGCCGTTATTGATAAATGTTATTAAATAAACGCCTTTGGGCAGATGGTTGAGATTAAGCGTGGCGTTCTCAGTTATCTCTTTCGAGAAAACCTTACGTCCATGAATATCATGTAACACTAACAAGGTACCGGACAGGCCATCCGGTAACTCAACATTAATATGATCTGCACAGGGATTAGGAAATATTCTGATCCTGGCATTTGAAGCCCTCGTTCCGGCAATTTCTGTTGTCTCGCTTATTTTGGCAATGAACCCTTTCTCACAGCTAGCAAAGCTAGCAATCAGTGTATCATTGCCAATGACAAGCATTGGTTCCAAAAAAGAACCTGCAAAATATATGCTTTTAGCATCATCAGTACAAATAGCCCTGGGGTATGCTTTGTTACAACCACCGGCGGAGGTTGCCCACAATGCGTTGCCCGTGTCATCATATTTAGCGACAAATAAATTACCTCCGTTGCCACCATAAAATGGTATATTTTGCAGAGTTGTGCTGCCAATGGTAATGGAAGGGCTGCAAAACGTTCCTGAAGCAATCACGGCTCCGTCCTTGTCAGAGGTAACGGAAACACCACAATCACTGTCAACCCCACCTGCTGTTGTAACCCACTGCAAATTACCAAACTGATCATACTTCGCAACAAAAACATCTTCCAATCCTGCTGAAGTGAGGGTAGTGTTCCCAAACTGTGCTGAAGGTGCATTGTGAAAGCCGGTTGAAACTGTTCCACCACCGGCAATATATGGTGACACATAGTATCCCATCGTCTGACCCGGCCCCCCTTCGGCTTTTGCCCATAACAGATTACCTCCCGCATCATAACTGGCCAGAAACATACTCATGCCTGTTGCAGGGTTATTTACTGCAACAGTGTCAAAAAATATGATTGGACTTTGGAATAAACCTGTAATAGTAACATTACCGGATTCATCAACTGCCAAAGATCTTGCTCCATCATACGAGGTTCCCCCGGCAGATATTGCCCACAAATAATTACCATACGAATCATACTTGGCTACAAATATGTCGCCAGACCCCATATTTGTCAGAGTATCTGCGCCAAATACAACATAAGGGTATTCAAAAATACTGGTAACATAAACATTACCCTCATTGTCAACTCCAACATCAACAACTCCAGCACTAACAACTCCATCCAATGGGCCTCCAATAGATCTGCCCCACTGGTATGTGCCTGAAGAATCAAGTTTTATCATGAAGATGTTGCTTACAAACATAGGCCAACTCGCAAATGCAGTAGGATTAACCAGGGTATCTGACCCGAAAATAATCTGCGAACTCGAAGAACTACCGGCAACAAACAGGTTACCACTCCTGTCAATAGCAATTCCACGTATAACATCCGGACCTTGTCCCCCGAATGATTTAGCCCACAAGACATTACCTAAAGGGTCCAATTTGGAAACAAACATATCCCATCCAGGCCCGAACGGGATAAGGGTATCGCAACCCATGGTGATATAAGGTACACCAAAACCGCCGGCAACATATATACATCCGCCGGGGCTTATATCAATCCCCCAAATTTTGGAGTTTCCGGGGCCACCGGTTTGTCTCGCCCACTCCCACGCCGGGGCCTGAGCGCTCATTGTATTCGCAAACAATAATGTTAGCAGAAGGAAGGATAACTTTTTCATGAGTGCGGTTATTTATTGATGACCATTAGCCATCTGTTATTCAGTTCATCAGGTTATGCAAATATAATACAAAATGGGGTTGAGTTGGTTAGATGGATTAGTTGTTTTTGCGTTTAGTCGTTTAGGTGCTTAATTCCCTGCAGAGAGAGTCGGGGGTTAGTTTGTGGTTAGTAGTGAGTCAATTTTCTTTTCTTTTATTCATAATATGCTTGTTTCTAGGCACATGACGAAACACTGAATCATGAATATCCAACACTAAACACCGAAGTGTTAGTTAGCTACCTGATTTTACCATAAACACTTATGGTACTGGATTCAGCAGGAAAGAAAAAATCTGGGATAATTCCATCTAACTAATTTCTTGCGGATTCATTAGATCGTTGATATTCAGATTCATTCGATTCATCTTCTTTTTGATATTTTGGATGATTGCGTTCCGTATTCGTTCATTATATAGATTCTCATCTATGGGTTTGTATGGTGTTTGACGGACTACCATATTCCAGATTATTACAGCAAGCTTCCGAGCCGTTGCAGTTACTGCTGCTGCTCTTCCCTTCTTGTACGCTATTCTGTCAAAGAATTTCTTTAAAGACCCTTCTTTCATCAAACCTACACTATTGGCTGCATTTCTTAGTGCTATGGACTTGTTTTTCCCCTTTGGGGTTCTACTGCTTAAGGTTTTTCCCCCACTGATCTTGTTGTTTGGTGCAAGCCTTAACCAACTGACAAAGGCCTTTGATGATCGAAACTTAAATATATCCATACCTACTTCAGAAATAAATGTCATAACAGTCTGATGCTTTACCCCATTTATCGCAAAGAGATCAACGCCAGTATAATGCTCGCAATAAGCTGCCACATTAAATGTATGCTGATTCTTCAGTCGTTTTTGTTTTACCGGTAGTTTCGAAATATCCACATTATCATCTTTGTTGTGAGCTTTAAACTGTTTGAGCAACTCTTCTTCTTCCTTGTCGCATGCGATAATTCTAGACTGAAGGTCATGATATAACTCATAGCAGTTTTTAAGTTCAAACAAAAAGCCTTTATCCCATTGCCCTTGCAGCGATTTTGCTATCTCCTCCTTTGACTTTTTTTTACACGTCTATCAACCAACAAAAGCAATTTGTCACCTGAGCGTTCTCCATCCAGTATGGCTTTAATTATTGCCATTCCACTTTTTCCTGTAATATCGCTCAGGGCTACATCTAAACGGATGTTCATTAAGCGCAATACCTTCTGCATCTTATTGCTCATTTTGGCACATTCCTCCACCAGCCAGCTACGGTGTCGTTCATAATTCCTCAATTGCTCAATCTGATTTGAGGGCAAAAAATTCCCACTTAACAACCCTAAACTGTGTAGCTTTTGAATCCATTGGCAATCTTTTACGTCCGTTTTACCTTTCACGTTTTTGATCTGCCTCCCATGAACCAGCAATACTTCAAATTCTGCTTGTTGCAGAGCCGAAAACAGGGTCTGCCAATAATTACCAGTACTCTCCATAGCTACTGTTGTAATACCTGATTCCTTCAGCCAGCAAATAAGATCTTGATGATTTGAGCTGTAAACACCAAATTCACGTACATCATTCTCCTGTTGACCAATACTTACCCAATAACTTTTTGAGCCAACGTCAATCCCTGCTGAATTGGGATTCAACACATTCATTAAAACTTTTTTCCTCATAATGCAATAATTTTTTGGTTAAATGCCGTTCGAGGATGTAACTTTGTCTTGAATTAATTTTCCATCCGGGATGTCCTTAATTGACTCACCAATTAATTTTTCAAGGGCTGCATGAAAATGCAGCTCTTTTACATCCTGACCAGATTCAGCGAGGGGCTATAAGCACCATTCACGCGATAGGTCACGCCACAGCAATGCAGCAAAGTTAGCATCAATATTTTACGAAAAAAATTTTGGTCTTGGATTCAGTGGGAAACAAAAAACTAATGTAATAATAAGCAAATGTGAGGATTAGCAAATTCGTAAATGTGACGATTCGCAAATGCGACAGCTCCGGAGAAGCGTAATCTTTGTGGAAATGAGGCGCCCCATTGACCTCTATCAGCTCCGGAGGCGCGAAACTGACTCTCGCTATAATAATTACATCCCTTCGGGATTTGGGGCATGGGCTGTGATTTACTCGCTATAATAATATCATCCCTTCGGGATTAAAAAGATCCGTGTTAATCCGTTTTATCCGTCCTATCCGTGTTCTATTAGGTATTACATTTCTTAAATGGCACGTTAAACCTTTGCTTAAATTTTCCGTCAATTAAGTATAATATTTTTTAACAAATCGTATGACATACCCTTCTACCATAGCCAATAAACGCCTTAGGAAAAACTTACAACCTGAGAAAAAGCTGCTGGTTAAGGAGCTGGCCAGAAGGTTCCTGGTTAGGCAATGGATTGTTGTGTTGATCTTTTTGATCTTTATAATGAAAACATTTTCATTATCCGGACAGGTAAGCTCAAAAGGGACTGATTTCTGGCTAGGATTCATGAAGAATATCAATTTCCTTCCGGTCAATTACCGCATTTTGATCACATCACAGGAGGCAGCCAATGTCTTTGTAAGCATTCCGGGGCAAAGCTGGTACACCAGTGGCACAGTATCTCCGAACGGGCTTCTGGTAGTTACGGTACCAAATCCTGTAACTTCAACACCAAACCAGGTGCTGAATACAGGCATAAGGGTGCAGTCATCACATCCTGTTTCCGTATATCTCACAAACGAAAACCACATCTCCACCGATGCCACGTTGGTTCTTCCGGTTGAATTACTAGGTGATGAATATTTTGTACAAACCCAGGGTGTGATTTATCCCGGCTGGCCGGCTCATATGCTTATAATAGCTCCACAGGACAGCACCATAATAGAAATCACTCCTACTGTGCCGCTCTCTGGCGGCATTCCTTCCGGAGTCTCATTCAATGTTATGCTCAACGAAGGACAGATCTATTACCTTCAGTCGCTTTATGACATGACCGGCACAAAAGTGCGGATTGCAAATCCGGCGGGATGTAAAAAGATCGCGGTGTTCAGTGGGAACACCTGCGCAACTGTCGGCAATTGCAACATGTGTGACCATCTGGTGGCACAACTTTTCCCTACTCACAATTGGGGGTATGAGTTCATCGCTACAAATTTTCTAACAAGAAGCGCATATCACCTCAGGATCCTCGCCAAAGACAACAACACCACTTTTTCTATCAATGGCGGAGCAGGGATTACGCTCAATGCCGGAAACTATCATGAATCCATACTGAATGCGGCAGCCTTGATCCAGTCAAACAAACCGGTCAGTGTGGCGCAGTTAAGCCAGGGAAAACACTGCGATAATCAGGATGGAGATCCTGCAATGGTAATCCTTCCTCCGCTGAATCAATATACCGACAGCAGTGTTATTCATTCATTCCTCACAAATAACATTGCAAGCCTCTACACTAACATAACATCCCTTGCAGCCGACACACAACATGTAAGGTTCAACGGGAATCCCGTCATTGGCTGGAATATTTTACCAACCAAACCGGACTATGCTTACACAGGTTTCACTATCATAGCCGGCACTCACACTGTAAACTCGATCAGCGGTATCTGCTGTATGGTTTATGGTTTTGGAAATATTGAATCCTTTGCTTACATTTCAGGAGTTGATATTGATTTTCCTGAAGTTGCCTTTCAAGCCATCGTTGGAAATGATACATTACCCCATTATTCTCTGTCTGATTCCATCTGCCTGAAGACTCCAATTACTTTTTTCATAGACACACTCCTTTACAGCCATTTCATAACTGATGTGATCTGGGATATGGGTGACAGCCACTCCTACAACGGCTATTATTGCACACATACCTATCAGGCATCTGATTATTATACACTTACTATGTCATACTGGAATAAAAAGCTTTGCAAACGGGATTCCATTACAATTACCATTCACACAGGCCCCGGTGTATTTATCAACCCCACTCAACAAGCTATCTGTGTCGGCGATACTCTTTTTCTAAGTGCTACCGGTGCTGATTTTTATGCTTGGAGTGCAACACCGAATGCCGGCCTCATGACTACTTCAGGAGCCAACGTTTATGCAATACCACAGCTCACCGGGATAAACCCGGCTATTTACTCCTACCATGTTACCGGAACCGACACGAATAATTGTGAAGGCGCGGCAACGGCAGTTGTCCAGGTAAATCCTGAAGCAATAGTTCTGACAGGAAATGATACGGCAATCTGCTATCAACCCTATCCTCTGCAGTTACAGGGAAGCCCGTCAGGAGGCTGGTGGACCGGTCCAAATGTATCACCAACGGGGGCATATATCCCTGTTGGTGCTGGCCATGATACACTAACCTACCATTACTCAGATACAAATACCTGTTATGGGTTTGCAACAAAAATCATCACAGTAATACAACCCGAATCAGCCTCCTTCACCATGCTGCCGGATTCTGGCTGTGTTCCGCTAACTGTTTTCTTTCAATCCACTACAGGTAACAGTCTCTGGGATTTTGGCGATGGCTCCACATCTCAGTTACAGAACCCAACACACACATATTACACCACCGGCACTTTCCAGGTCAGACACCACCTCTACAGCACCATGAATTGTGTTGACAGTGTAATAGAGACTGTCAATGTCTATCCACTGCCTTTGGCATCCTTCAGTTTCTCTCCAACAGCATCCTGCATTGCTCCTACTGATGTTCAGTTTACAAATCTCACCCTGGGGGGAACTGACTTTTTCTGGGATTTTGGTAATGGGCAAATTTCCTCATCTGCCCAAAACCCTTCCACAACCTATTCTTCTGCCGGTAGCTATGACATAATGCTGATAGCAACCAACGACTACGGATGCAGCGATACGGCACAAGGTATGTTTATGCTATGGCAGAGTCCGGTTGCAGATTTCAGCTTTCAACCTCAAAGTGGTTGTGAACCGCTTGAAGTTGAGTTCTTCAATAACAGCATGTTTGGTCTGAGTCACTTATGGGACTTTGGTAATGGCAATTCTTCAAATTTGAACAATCCTTCGCATCACTATTCTCAACCAGGGATATACAGCATTCAACTGATCACAACAGGTATGGGTGGATGTACAGACACATTGCTGCTTACTGACACCCTAACGATATATCCAAAACCGGTTGCTGACTTTTTCTGGGATTCAATAGTTCCAAATCTCAAATCTTATCCGGTACAATTTACAAACATCAGTCACCTGGGTGGAATCTCTCAGTGGGATTTCGGTGATAAAAGCACATCATCCCAAACCAATCCGGTTCATACATTCTCACAGTTCGGAAACTTCAAGGTTCAGTTGGTTGAAAGCAATACCTTCGGATGTCATGACACTATTTCTTACTTGATTACGATTGAAAACATCAAAGGGCTATTCGTTTCCAATGCCTTTTCTCCTGATTATGGCCCCGCTGATATCAGACAGTTTAAGCCAAGAGGTACCGGGTTGAAAACATATCATTTACAGATCTATGATGCCTGGGGAAATCTTATCTGGGAAACGAACCAGTTGTTTGACACTGAACCCGCCGAAGGATGGGATGGGACACACAACGGCGCGCCTTTGCCACAGGATGTCTACGTGTGGAAAATTGATGCTGTATTTCTGGATGGTGCTGTTTGGCCGGGAAAAGAATACCCTGATGGTAATTTTAAAAGATTTGGCACTGTCACACTGATACGATAATGACAACCAGACTATATATAATGCTTCTTGTTTCAGCTTGTTTTCTGGTGAGCACTGCACTACCCGGACAGGACCCCAGCTTTTCCAACTTCTTAATGTCACCAATGTATTACAATCCAGCTACCTGCGGTGGAAATGACAATGAGTTGCAAATGCGTATGTCTTACCGAAAGCAGTGGTATGGCTTAAAGTCAGTGTTCAACACCTATCTGTTCTCTTCGGATATTCATGTCCCTTCTGTAGGAGGCCTTGGGATAATGGCATTTTCAAATACTGAAGGTGAAGCTTTTCTGCGTACATCTCATTTCGGTGTTTGTTACGCAAACAAGTACCCTTTGATTTCAGAATATCTTATCATTCACCTGGGCATGAGCTCCTTTATTGTTCAAAAATCAATCGACTGGTCAAATATTCATTTCGATGACGAATTCGACAAATTTCATGGTCACATCTACCCATCCGGCTTTTCACCCCCCGCCCAATCATCCGTTATTTATTCCGACTTCAACACGGGCATTCTGATCACAAGCAAATTTGGCAAAGATTATAAGTACCGACACCGGTATTATAATGAAATCGGGTTTTCCATAAGTCATTTAACCCGCCCGGATTACTCACTGCTCGGACTTAATTCAAAATTACCTTTAAAATATGTTCTTCACTTCAACGGATCATACAACATCAGAAGAAAGCAGGATTTTTATATCTCACCTGCATTCTTGTTTGAACAACAAGCTACATTGAAGTCTGCAATTTATGGCGGCAACATCCTTCTCCACCCGGTTTTTATTGGCTTGTGGGTCAGAAACCAGCATATAGCAACTGCAAATTCTTTTGATGCCCTGTCTATATGTTCGGGGATTGTTTTTGACACAGAAAGAAGGTCACAGATCACCATCAGTTACAATTACGATTTCACGATTTCAAGGCTTAAATCCGGAACTCTGGGCACTCATGAGATTAATATATTATGGAAAGTGAATGATGTTCAATTATCAGTGACACGTTCCGGAAGACGCCAGGAGAGACTTAAGAATAAACGTATTCCCTGCCCGACCTCAGGACGTATTCTCTGATAACCAACCCTTGTTTCTCCCTGATTTCTTGTTTAACGAAAAAGATGTATTTTTGCACTCCCTTATTCAAAGGTAAGCGTTCTGCGGATGTGGCGTAATTGGTAGCCGCGCCAGACTTAGGATCTGGTGCCGAAAGGCGTGGGGGTTCGAGTCCCTCCATCCGCACAATTTATTCTTAACAAATTTTTTTCATGAACATTTCACAAGAGAGTACAGGCCTTTTAACTACTACCGTCTGTATAGAGGTTGACAAGAGCGACTACCAGCCAAAAGTTGACGATAAGCTAAGAGAATACAGGAGAAAAGTAAAGATGCCCGGATTCAGGGAAGGCAAAGTTCCCGTGGGTGTAGTAAACAAAATGTATGGCAAGGCAATTCTGGTTGATGAAATCAACAATCTGATTTCAGAAGCACTTGAAAATTACCTGAACGAGCAGGATATTCAAACTCTGGCTTCACCTCTACCTAACCGTGACAAACAGGAGCAGATAGATTTTGACACTCAGGAAACTTTCAGTTTCTATTTCGACCTGGCATTAAGGCCGGAGGTCAAAATTGACCTTGGCGCACTGAAAAAAATCAGGCTCTATGAGATAGAATCTGATGAGTCAAAGGTTGACGAGTATATCGCTCATATCCGTAAATCATTCGGAAAATTTGAAGAGACAGATATCGTGGAGGAGAGTTCTCTTGTTTCATGCGATATTGTTGAGATCAATGATGCAGGTGAAGAGTTCACCGGATGTATAAGCACCTCAAGTGTGATAGCTGTTGACAAGATATCTGACAAAGATATCAAAGAGCAGTTTGTTGGTGCACAGGCCGGAGCAGTTATTGTGATGAACCCTTTGGATGCGTTCGGCAACAAAACAGAGGTGGCGGCGATGCTGAACATGAAGCCTGAGGAGCTCCAGGAGCCTCTTAACCGGTTCAACTTTAAGATCAATTCAATCAGGAGGCTTGTACCAGCAGATATTGACGAAAAGCTTCTTGCCGAGGTGTTTCCGCGTGAAAACCTGCAAAGCGAAGAGGAGCTACGCGAAAGAGTCAGAAAGGATATCACGGCATCATACGAAAGAGAGGCACAGACTTTAATGTTCAATGACACCCTTGAGGCTCTGCTTGAAGCCACCAATGTTGCCCTTCCTGATGAATTTCTTCGACGCTGGCTGCTTGAGGCGGATGATAAGGGAGATACCACCCAGGATGATATCGACAAAAATTATGATACCTATGCACAGCAACTGAAGACTGCACTAATCAGAAACCAGTTGATTGTTGATCATGACATAAAGGTTGAGGAAGATGATTTTTACAGCTACATCTTCAGGATGATGGGCATTGACCACTCTGCAGCAGAGCTTGATGAAGCACGGAAGATGTCCGTTCAGCATATCATCGACAATATCAGCAAGGATAAAAAGCAGATGGAAAGGGTGCAGGAGCGGATTATGGAGGAGAAGGTAGCTCAACTGATGATGGAAACCGTGCCATATACAAAGGAGAATATTACAGCGGATGCTTTTTCTGAACTGGTAAAAGAGAAATAGGAACATCAAAACACACATCAACCATGGATAAGAATGAATTTCGCAAATATGCAATCAAACACTCAGGGATAAGTTCCATTACCCTGGACAATTACACATCGATTACATCAGGTTATATCACTCCGAACATTATTGAGGAGCGTCAGCTTAACATAGCCCAGATGGATGTTTTTTCAAGGCTTATGATGGACCGTATCATCTTTCTTGGGGTACCCATAAATGATGATGTAGCAAATATTATTCAGGCCCAGCTTCTATTTCTTGAATCTTCAGACTCAAAGAAAGACATTCAGATATACCTCAACACGCCGGGTGGTTCCGTTTATGCAGGTCTGGGCATCTATGACACAATGCAATACATAGGCCCTGACGTTGCAACTATTTGCACCGGTATGGCAGCTTCCATGGGAGCGGTACTTTTATGTGCCGGCACACCGAAAAAGAGGACTGCACTCCCCCACTCCAGGGTTCTTATACATCAACCTATGGGAGGTGCATCGGGGCAGGCCTCAGACATTCAGATAACAGCGAGAGAGATACTGAAGCTCAGGAACGAACTCTATGAGATTATCGCTTCACATTCCGGTCAGTCATTTGAGAAGATTGAGAAAGACTCTGACAGGGATTACTGGATGACAGCCCAGGAGGCCCTTGAGTATGGGATGATAGATGAGGTTTTACATCGAAACAATAAGAAAAAATAGCCGTATACCTGATTTCACGGGTTACACATTGCACCAAGGAGACAATAAAGATGCCTGATCGCAGCGATTTTGAGAAATGCTCTTTTTGCGGAAAGCGCCGCAAGGAAACCAATTTGCTTATTGCCGGCATAGATGCATACATTTGTGATGAGTGCATCGGCCAGGCGCAGATGATTCTGTCGGAAGAGCTGCCGCGCAAGCATAAGGATGCTGTGAAGGATATCATGCTGATGAAGCCACGGGAGATCAAGGCATACATAGATCAGTATGTAATCGGGCAGGAGGAGGCAAAGATCGTACTCTCCGTTGCTGTTTACAATCACTACAAACGTATTGGCGTAAGTGATGCAGGCATCAGGCATAAGTCAGGTGCCCGCACCGCCGTTGATGATGAGGTTGAGATAGAGAAGTCCAACATCATCCTTGTGGGAGAGACCGGAACAGGGAAAACACTTTTAGCCCGTACAATTGCAAAGATGCTTCAGGTACCGTTCTGCATTGCAGATGCTACAGTACTTACGGAAGCTGGCTATGTTGGCGAAGATGTTGAAAGTGTTCTGACAAGACTTCTGCAGTCAGCAGATTACAATGTGGCGGCAGCCGAGAGGGGCATTGTATTTATTGATGAGATTGACAAGATAGCGAGGAAAGGCGATAATCCCTCCATCACCAGGGATGTATCCGGCGAAGGAGTTCAGCAGGCACTGTTAAAGCTTCTCGAGGGCACTTCGGTGAATGTACCCCCGCAAGGTGGTCGCAAGCACCCTGAGCAGAAGATGATCCAGATCGATACAAAGAACATCTTGTTTATCTGCGGCGGTGCCTTTAACGGAATGGAGAAGATCATCGCCTCCAGGATGCAGACCAATGTGATAGGCTATTCAGCATCAAGCATGGAGCAACTCATTGACAAAGACAATATGCTGCAGTATATCGCACCACAGGATTTGAGGAAGTTTGGGTTGATACCTGAGATCGTCGGCAGAATGCCGGTGGTAACGTTCCTTAACCCGCTTGACAAAACAGCTCTCCGAAGGATTCTCACTGAACCCAAAAATGCAATAGTAAAGCAGTTTGCCAGGCTTTTTGAAATGGACGGCATTGCACTGACTATTGATAACAACGTGTTTGATTTCATTGTTGATAAAGCCATTGAGTTCAAACTGGGTGCACGAGGCCTGAGGTCTATTTTTGAAGCTATACTGACAGATGACATGTTCAATCTGCCTTCAAAAAAGGATGTCAGCGAACTCCATGTTGACCTGGGATATGCTGAGCTGAAGCTCTCAAAAACCAACATTGCAAGGCTCAAAGTAGCGTAGCCCGGGTGGCATAATAGTTGCAATTTCCGTAGCTCTGTTACGTTATCAATTCCTAGTCATGAATATCAGAATCAAATACAGACTTGTTATTTCCGCACTATCTGGCAGGAGTATCAAATCAGGATTGTTGCCATTTACAGTTTTTCCTGCTATTGCAGCAATCATTTTTCTGTTGCTGGCAACAAAGGTCACCTACGGCCAGCAACCCAGAGCAGGAACCACACCACAGCTTGTCAAATGTGTAATTATTGAGGGAGATACTTTTGTTTTTGCTACTCTTCCAACTTTCCATTTCTTTTCGCCAAAAGTTTTCAAGTCGAAGAGAGAGGAACAGCAATATACCAGGCTGGTAAGGCATGTTAAAAGGGTTTACCCATATGCACGGTTGGCAGGCATCAAGCTGCGGGAGTATAATGACATACTCTTGTCAATTGAATCTGAGAAGGAGCGCAAGGCTATGATGAAAAAGGTCGAAGATGAGCTGGAAGCACAATTCGGGTCCGAGCTCAAAAAGCTAACCTTCACACAAGGGGTGATTTTACTGAAACTGATAGATCGTGAAACCGGCCAGACAGGATATGACCTTTTGTCTGAGCTTCGCGGTACATTCCGGGCTTTCTTCTGGCAGGGCATCGGTCGGTTATTCGGGTACAATCTTAAGGTGAAGTATGACCCCAAAGGAGCTGATCAGGAGATTGAAGAGATTGTAATGAAAATAATGTACGGACAGTTATAGATCAGAACTTCTATTTCCCTCTTCCCTGCAGTACAATCAGAACAGTATAGATCAATATTTTAAAATCTGTCGCAAGAGACATATTTTCGATATAGAGAATATCAAACTTCATCCTTTCAATCATCTGATCTATAGTCTCTGCATATCCGTACTTAACCATCCCCCATGAAGTTATTCCGGGTTTTACTTTGTGCAGAAGCCTGTAATGAGGAGCCTGAAGCACTATCTGTTCAATATAGAATCTCCTTTCAGGCCTGGGCCCTACAAGAGACATCTCCCCTATCAGCACGTTGTAAAACTGAGGCAATTCATCAAACCGCACTTTTCTAAGGAATTTTCCGAAAGGTGTGATTCTGGAGTCATTTGTAGAAGAGAGCTGAGGACCATTCTTTTCAGCATCAGGGTACATTGAGCGGAACTTATACATTGTAAAAGGCTTTCCGTAAAGCCCTATCCGTTCCTGTGAATAGAATATAGGCCCGCGAGAAGATAACCTTACACCAATTGCTATAAAAATGAATAACGGTAAAAGCAGAATAAGGGCAAAAACCGAAATCACAATATCCAGTGCGCGCTTCAGCATCTCCTGCCAGGCCGGCATCAACTCGGGGTAAATTACTATCAGTGGGGTGTGAAATATCGCTGTCATCTTAACGCTTCCCAAAAGAATATCTCTGAGATCCGGTGTGATTTTAATGACGATCGGGGCGTCTTCAAGTTCGGTGATAATGTTCCTTGCCAGGTGCTGCTCATCTTCGTCAAGTGCAATAATCACCTCCTCCACTGCATAAGCTTTCACAAGTGATTTGATTCTGTGATAACTGCCGAAATGCTCAAGCATATCGCTAAGAGAGTAGTTGTCTGAACCATTTCTTGTATGGACAAAGCCTATAAGTCTATTTCCATGAGATATCGGTTGATTTTCGAGCTCGTTGTATATGTCGAGTGCTGCCTTTCCGCTTCCTATGATTATGGTATTAAAGCCTATCTTCCTGTTGTGAACTTTTTGCACGATGGCTGTTGTCAGAATCAACCTGAATATGAAGGTAAAACTGAAATGAAGCCCCAGTAGTGTGAAATAGCTTTGATAATAGGTCAGATGGGAAATTGTAATATCATCAAGGATAAGCACAAAGAATATTACTGTTACACCAACTATTGATTGCAGGATAGTGTGAGCAAGTTCCCTTAACCTGGCTTTGCGCAGGATTTTTCTGTATGAGCCTGAAAAGGCATAGTATATTATCCAGGCTGCAGGTATAAAGGTTATTCCAAGATAAAGATTTGGGTCTTCGAGGACTCTGTGAAAGTGATTAAGGATATCAGGCTCAACAAGTTGTTTCCGATAGACAAAGAAGATACCCCAAGCCAGGGCAGCAGCAATCAGATCTGCACAAATGAATTTTATAGTTTCTCTTGTTCTTTGCCCCATGATTATTTTATGGCCTAAAAATGTATCAGTTTAATATTGTCAATGAGGATTGTAGCTTCCGTTTTCCCGGCAGGAAGCACAGAGCCCAGAAATATTTTAAAACTCAATGCATCATTTTCGCGAAAAACCGTTGGCGTCAGATTTATGTAAATCTTACCCCATTCATCCCTCGGCTTCACACCTGCTACTTCAAGCTGTAATATCTGAGCGGGCTTTATAGCATAAAGACCCACAATGATATCGGCTTCCGTTTTATAATCCATTTCAAGAAAAACATGGCCACCAGCCGTTGGAAGCTGATACTCCTGAATTGACACCCCTAAATAGATGGAATCATCCTTATTAAGAACGACCTTGCCTGAGTAGTTACCTTCGAAAACTTCACTCTTGTCACTGGTCTTTGTCAGTACAGCTACACTTTTCTGATCCGCCTCGAGATTAACTCCGGCAGACTCAAAACTCTCATGTAAAGGCATTTTGATCAGGTCATGATATGTAACCACCGGAGAGAGTGTCACAATGCTGTCAGGAACCAGGTTTATGCTGTCTTTCCAGACTGAATAGAAAGGGTAATACACACGTGTAGTCCTGACCCCGTTCATATAAATACCTGCGTAAACTGCTATCTCATGCTCTCCTTCGAGAAGCACCGGGAACAGACATGGCAGCTCAAATGCTCCGATCAGCTGATCATCAATATAGATCCAGACGTCGACTATTTTGTTTGACAATGACCCCTCGTTAATGCTTGCATTATCCTGAAGGCCGACAGCCTCAATTTTGATATAGGAAGGTATTTGTTCCGGTTTATCAAAAATTTCACATCCGAAACATAAGAAGATATAACAGAAAAGAAGCAGTGTTAGCTGTGATTTTCTTTTTTTGATCATGATTTTCAGGCGCTTGTAGAGTCAATAGTAATCAGAAACGAATTTTCTCAAGAATCTGGTATGCTACATCCAACGCATTACATCCATCATTAATTGTAACGGGTGGTGGAGAATTTGAAACAATCGCATGGTGAAAACTCTCAAGCTCTTTCCTGATGGCGTTTATAGAAATAATTTCAGGGAACTCGACATATACCTGTTTCAGACGGTTTCCATTACCGGGGTCGAACACCATTGCCATCGGGTCTTCAGGAAGCTCGTCAATTTCATTCATCCGGATTATCTCTGTTTTTTTATCCAGGAAATCAACAGCAATATAAGCATCTCTCTGAAAGAACCTGGTCTTTCTCATCTTTTTCATTGATATCCGGCTTGCTGTAAGATTTGCGACACAGCCATTTTCAAACTCTATGCGAGCATTGGCTATGTCTGGTTGATCGGAGATCACAGCCACGCCGCTTGCGCTGAGCTTCCTCACGCCTGATTTCACTGTAGCAAGCACAATATCAATATCGTGTATCATCAAATCCAGAATAACCGGCACATCAGTACCTCTGGGGCTGAAGGGGGAGAGGCGGTGCGCCTCAATAAACATGGGATTGGATATGAACGGCTGTGCTGCCAGAAATGCCGGATTGAAGCGTTCGACATGCCCGACCTGGACTTTGGTGTTTGCCTCCTCTGCAATCTTGATCAATGCCCGTGCTTCCTCAGGTGAAGCAACAACTGGCTTTTCAATGAACACATGCTTTGATTTTCTTAATGCAAGAGAAGCATAATGAAAATGCGAGATTGTAGGAGTTACTATATCAATTACATCAACTTCATCAATCAATGATTCAATAGATTCGAAGCCACGTATTTCCATCTGCTCCTCAACGCTTTTTGATATCTCCTGATTCGTATCATAAAAACCAACAAGCTGGAAATCATCAATTTCACGAATGCAATTCAGATGTATCCTTCCAAGATGCCCTGCCCCTAATACTCCTATTTTTAACATATTCAATCCGTTTGCCGGCAAAATTAATCTTTTTTCAACACAGGGCAAGAGATAGCTTTTGAGGATTGCATCAAATGCTTAATTTTGCACACATGACAGACAGTTACCGCCATCAGGGCATGCGCCGCAAGCTTGTAGAGGAAATAAGAAGAAAAGGGATCACAGATTCCCGTATTCTTGATGCGATCGGAACAATTCCCAGACATTTGTTCCTCGACTCATCATTCGTAGAGTATGCATATCAGGATAAACCTTTCCCTATTGGTTCTGGACAAACGATTTCGCAGCCTTATACAGTAGCATTCATGACGGAATTGCTGGAGGCTGAAAAGGGGCATAAGATTCTGGAGATCGGCACAGGTAGTGGTTATCAGGCATGTGTTCTTCTGTCCCTTGGAGCCAGGGTCTATTCGATAGAGAGGCAAAGAAAACTGTACCTTAATACGAAGGAGTTCCTGCCAAGAATCGGATTCAAACCTCATTTGTTTTTTGGCGACGGCTACAAAGGTTTACCGGCTTATGCACCATTTGACAGCATTATTGTTACTGCCGGCGCACCGGATGTGCCTGAAAAGCTTCTGCCTCAACTGAAGATCGGAGGAAAGCTGGTGGTTCCGGTCGGTGATAACGTTCAGACCATGATAAGAGTGATACGAGTCGCTGAAGAGGAGTATAAAAGAGAGCATCACGGATCATTCAGATTTGTTCCGATGCTTAAAGACAAAGCGAACGACGAGTAATTCAGTAATCAGGGAATAATAACCTTTACTTCACGTGCGATTTCTAATGCTGTTGTTATCGTACTCAGATCCGTGGTAAGGCTGCCGTCACTTCCATCATAATGGCTATGCCCAACAGGCTCAAGAGAATAACTATCTGTCTCTTTATTGTTGAGGTCGATAACAGCCTGATATACCAACGCAGGCTGACATGAAGCCAGATACTCCGCATTTCCCGGAAATTTTCCGCTTGTCCAATACTCATTAAAATCCCACGACTGATTTATCTCCATCATCAGCACAAACTTTTGCGGAATATCCTGACCTGTATTTGTTTTTATTACAAAATTACGTTTGGGTGTCGGCCCTGTAATGGCATCCGGGACAGGCACAGAGGGTGAAGGGACAAAGTTTCCGAATTCGTTTTGAACACCACGTTTATGAGCCCAGAAAGGCAGTGATGAGGGGCGCTGTATCTCTCCGGGCATCCAATGCCCATCCCCTTCTGCCCCATACCGAAAGACACCTTTGCCAATTGAAGCTGCCACATATATTGTTTTCAGGTAGTTGCCATCCTCATCCTCCAGCCAGAAAACCATCAGTGGATGATTGTGCTGCTTCCCCCTCTGAAAGTGTATCTCCAGGGCTACACCTCCTGAATCAGGATAGTATTCGAAAATTTCAGGGAGCGTCGGATCTGTATAGTGCTTCCTGCTAAAACAACCTGCCATTGAAAGAAAAATGATCAGAACAGCCAAAGATGCTGTGATAAAATTTGCTTTTGTTGCTCTCATTTCAACATATTGATATTTTATGGTGAATTTACTCAGAATTCTATAATAATGCCTATTGATGGTAAAACCGTTCCAAATTCAGGGGATAGCTTCTTCAGAACATACCGGTCAGGATTTAATGGATCGGTCAAAGGAATACCATTTACATCACGATCAAGAATATAGACCGGTGGCGAATCAGCTTTAAAATTATAAGCATTCTGCACATCAAGATATAGCATCAGCGACCAGCGATTGAAATAGAACTGTCTGTCAACACGAATATCAAGCTGATGGGCTGAATTCAATCTTGCCATATTATAACGGCTGTAGTCAATATATCCTCTGTAGTTTGTATTCCATATATCTTTTTTTGAAGATAACTCAACGTCAAACGGGGTGTATGGAGTTCCACCCACAAACCTCCATCGGAATCCTGCATCCCAGTTACCGAATGTTCTTTGCACGACAAGGTTTATTATGTGCCGGTTATCCCATGCAGATGGGACCCACTGATCATTCCTTTCAAGAAACTCACTGCGCACAAAAGTGTAGGAAAGTATGATGTTGAAATCTCTCAGATTTTTCTCCTGTAGCAAAAGCTCAAGGCCAAATGCCCTTCCGTCAGAAGTGCTTGTCACCTCCTCATCTCCAAAGGTGCCGAAGTCGGCACCTTTGCTTGCCAATGAGACAGAATCCCTGACAGAATACATGTAGTTTGAGTAGAATTTAGAAAAACCCTCCAGTGTAAGCCTGGAGTTGGGAGTACGGTTGAATTCCACACCTCCCACAATATGGTCAGCACGGATATACCTGAGGTCATTCATCTTGTTTACAAGTACATTCATTGAATCCCGGTAACCAAGAGTTGTGTAAGGAGGTAGTTGAAAGTACCTGCCCGTGTTGAAGTTGACTGACCACTTTTGCGTGAGGTTATATGACGCCGAAACTCTGGGGCTGAATTGATTTAACGGGTTTGCCATATATGAAGAGTAACTGTTGCCATCCACTCTGATACCTCCTGCAAGCAGCAATTTATCTCCTTCCAGAAAAGATGAAGACACCTGTGCAAATGCGCTCCATTTATATATATCCAGGAATGAATCATAATCGATAACCAGAAGTTCTCCCTGCCCGAAAGTCTTCTGGAAGGTGTTGTTAAGATATTTGGCATATTCACCACCACCACCATAAAGAACATCAAATTTCCCGGACCTTAGCCTTCGTTCAAACCTAAGCTTGTTTTCAATCTCCTGGGAAGAGTAATCGAGAATCAGGTTGTCAGGCGATGAGTCATCGTTGTTGGCATACTTTATCTGCTGGTTATCCAGCATATTTCTGCTTAAAACAATAGTGTTTGCAGCCCTGGCTCCAAAATTCCTGTACACTGCACCAATGGCATAATTCCACTGATTGTTGATCGGCAGGTAACCAACAATGTACTCCTGTTCTTCTGTAGGGTTTTCTATTGATGTGTTAAGATCGAAATTATCCAGGGCGCCAATACTCAGAAATGTAATCTCATTCTTCTGATCTATCCGGGTGCGCACTTTCACCTGATAGTCAGTATAGGTTGGCAGAAAAGGCAGTCCAATGACCTGAAAGAGGAACTGCAGGTATGACCTTCGAATCGACATGACGTAGGTGCTGTTTTCTCCGAGCGGTCCGTTAGCTGTAAGAGCAAGATCCGTAGCACCTACAGAGCCTCTGAAATTGAGCCTTTCCTGGTTGCCGTTTATCTGCTTCATGTCAATGACCGAACTTAGTGCATTCCCACGGTTAACGGGAAAAGCTCCACTGTAAAAGTCTACTTCCCTGAGAAAATCGGTGTTGATGATTCCTGCCGGCCCTCCTGAAGCACCCTGTGTTGCAAAGTGGTTAAGATTAGGGATTTCCATTCCATCTAAATAAAAGCTGTTCTCACTGGCACCACCTCCTCGCACGATCACATCATTGCGGAATGAGACACTTGATGACACGCCTGGAAAGGACTGTATCACCCTGCTGATATCACGGTTGCCTCCCGGGCTCTTCTCTATCTCACTTAGGGTGATAGTGCGCATCGAAACCGGACTCCCTGCTTCACGCCTGAAAGCGCTGGCTTTTACTACAAAAGACTCAACCTGAACCGCTATCTGACGCATCGGTATCTCAATATTGGCTGATGCTGCATTAGTAACCATGAACTCTTCCGTCAGACGTGTTTCATAGCCTATTGAACTTGCCCTTATCTGCCTGAAACCAGGCTCAACACCCGTTATCAGAAAATTCCCATCTAGGTCACTGGTTGCTCCGATGCCGACATCTACGATAACTATACTTGCAAAAGGTATAGGGGTGTTGGACTGTTCGTCAAAAATCCGACCCCGAACAATCCCGCGCTGGGCTTCAACATTTTGCACAAAAAGAAATGTGATTATTGCTGCTGATAAAATGTATTTCATGTTAATCAATCTGTTTTTCTTATCATATCTTAATTGATACTATTAACCTTACAAAAGAGATTTTGTTTAACAATTTATGACATTTAATGAAACAAAATCATAAATTGGTTAAAAACTTTTTTAAAATAGCTTTTTTTTCGCAGCAACATAGCTTATTTTTACACTTGTTTTTTTATTTCTTAATTTGCAATAAACCTATTATTAACCAAAAATCAAAGCCATGAAAAGAAGATTTATTTTATGCATTATTACATTAATGCTTTTTGGCTTCCTGAATGCACAGGAAGTTTTCACAAATAAACAAGGTGTGCCTGTATTACCCAAAGCCGGCGAGTTTGCCATAGGGATCAATGCCCATCCAATCCTTGAGTTTGTCGGTAACTCCGCCAATGGAAGCACATGGAATGGAACAAGTTTCGATTTTCTTGACAACAACCGTTACATTTTCGGGAAATATTTTGCAGATGATCTTACAGCTTACCGGATAATGCTAAGAGTTGGACTTAATAACAACACACTGAGCAAATATGTTCTGGATGACCTGGATACCGAGATGATCGATCAGGTAATCGATCAACATGCCGTTTCAAAAACCAATATCTTTCTTGGGTTAGGTATGGAAAAGCGTAAAGGAATATACAGGATTCAAGGATATGCTGGTGGCGATCTGATGTTGGGCATCTCGAACGGCACAGACAAATACACTTACGGGAACGAAATCACGAGCACAAACCCAAACCCCACAACTTATGATTTTGGCAATAATCTTATGGGCATGTATAGAGTTCTGCAACACAATCACGGTTTCGGATTTTCTATCGGTGCCCGGGCGTTTGTAGGTGTTGAATACTTCCTCTTTCCAAAGCTATCACTAGGAGGTGAATTTGGCTGGGGCATCAACTTTGGAGCAAGAGGAACCTCCAGTGTCAGGGCAGAGTATTATGCGATTTCAGGAACAAAGAGTGACGCAGAAGAGCTCGAATATAATATAGATAAAAGCAGTCATTTCTACATTGACACTGACAACCTTGGTGGACTGATAAAACTCATGTTCCACTTCTAGTATCCTGAGATTTCAAGAATAGACCTGAGTTGTTCACGAACATCCTGATTCCCGTCAATCCAGTGAATCAGGATGTTTCTTTTTTCCATCCGCCTGAACCAGGTCATCTGGCGCTTGGCGAACTGATGAATGGCTGTGTTGAGCTTTTTTACCATATCAACATATGACAGCTCGCCGGAAAGATAGTCGGTTATAAATCTGTATTCCAATCCGTAATATCTCAATCTTTCAGCCGTAATGCCACTTGTAAGCAAAGCTTCTACCTCATCAATCATTCCTGAAGCTAACCTTTCCCTTAACCTAACCGTTATCCTTTCCCTTATAATCTCCCTGGGAAGTTGGATTCCAAATACAAGATGGTTTATTTTCGATAAACAATCATCAGTACTCGTGTCGTAATTTCTATCATGTTCTTTCCTGAGTGCTATCAGGGCTGCTCTGGTCAGCCTCTCCCGATCGCGGATATCTGTGACATTATGCAGTGCATTGTGTTTTTTCAGTATAAAAATCAACTCTTCATCACTATGCTCAGCAATCCGGGCCAATGCTTCCTCTGAAAAGTCCGCTTCACTGAGGCGATACCCGAGAATTACTGCCTCCAGGTACAAACCGCTCCCTCCGCACATCACCGGCTGAGCCTGCCTTGACCGCACCTCCTGAAAAACCCTCCTGAAATCTGTTAGAAATCTGAAAAGATCATACTCCTCACCCGCATCAGCATTATCAATAAGGTGGTAAGGAATATGCTTGTTCTCAGCAAAGTATTCAGAAAGATCTTTCCCTGTTCCGATATCCATGCCCCGGTATACCTGGCGCGAGTCAGCCGAGAGGATCTCCCCTCCGATCTGGCTTGCCAGCGCGACCGCCAGCTTTGTTTTGCCGCTTGCTGTCGGGCCAAGAATTGTGATAAGGTCAGGCTTTTTCATCATTCTCTTTTCTCATCCTCATTTCAACATTAAATATTTCATTACGGATATTTGTCAGCAGATTCACATCAGAATCTGCTTCTGAAACACTCTCTGCAAAACTGCCAAACTTATCCGGAAGGAAAAGCTTCAGGTTTGCTATCAAGGCTTGTTTGCCATTGTCACCCTTAGAACTCTGCCTGAGCATTTGCCAGATCCTGAGCCCGTCAAACTTCTGATGGCACGCTTTGATAAAGGTTTCAACAGAAGCCGAGTTTGCCCTCAATGACTTCCAGATATTATGATTGCCGTATAGAGCCTTGAGATAATCATCTGCAGGGGTTGCAATGTCCTTTTCATAAAGTAATGGAAACATATTGTACAACTCACTGACAATGTCAAAATGATCCGGATGGACAATTGAATACCTGGATTCCTTTCCGGCTACCCCTTCAGCCAATGTGGGGCCTGTTCCAAAATCAACCCTGTTACTGACTCTTGCAGCAGGATATACTTTTGACGGTATCCACTGCAACACTTTGCTTCTCTTTGCGATCTTTTGCAGCAGATAGAAATCCTCACCGCTCTTTTTCGAAGGCACTCCGCCAGCAGACCTGTAACAGCTGTTAGTGACAGCCAATGCTGAACCTATGGCAGTAAAGGCAAAAGGCGAATCAATTCTAAAGAGATTCAGCAGATACAAACGCATAAAAATTTCATACTTCAGTATTGCTTTGTTTATCTCTGTATCTTCGGTGAGATTATGGAAATATGGCGCTGCCAGCGCATCAGCATCCGTTTTTTCCTGAAACCTCGACAAAATATCAGCCAGATAAGAGGCATCGTACTGTGTGTCTGCGTCGGTAGATACCAGAATTGCATTGCGGCTACCTGCATGACATGCATAATCCATTGCCACCTTTCGTGCAGCACCGGCACCAGTACTTTTAGCAGCCATTCCATTGCCACTGGTGGCTTTGTCAATTATGTGCAACCTGAAAGGGAAACTCACGGCAGTTTTCCGGAGCCAATCAAGTGTTTCTGTATTTTTCAGGCACACATCCCGCTTCTGGTTATCATACCACCACTCTTCCGGGTTATTAACACACACCACCACATTAAACCCGGTCACACTCTGTTCAGACAATGACTTCAGACAGAGTGGGAGCAACTGCTGTTCATCCATTGCCGGTATGGCAACCCATATATCAGATGTACTGCTTAACATAAAACAAAAATATAAAATGCAAGATTATTGAATCATGAATAAAATATTGTAACTTTAAGGTCAAAATTAACCATTCCATTAAATTTAAAAACAAACTATTATGAAAACAAAGATTGTGTTTTTTGTTCTGGCACTAATTACAATGATGTTCTCATTTTGCACAAAAGAGGGTCCCAGAGGACCGCGTGGCCCTGCCGGTGCCGATGGCTCTGATGGTAATGCCAATGTTATTACCTATTTGTTCACCAATCCTGCAACCATTAATTGGAGTAGTGGTCCGATTCACAGTATTTATCTTTACTATGACACCTCATTTGTCGTTCCTGACAGCATCAGAAATGACGGAGTTATTCTGGTATATATGCAATATGAAAACTATGGCACAGCCTGGTATCAAAGTCCAGGCTTAGGGCCTGATGGACGTATTCTCACCAGAATCTGGATAACCGATAATTTCCTGAGAATCTATGCTCTTGACCCTGATGGAAGTGATTGGACCGGAGGTTCTACTGCTTATAACCCTTCAACTATCAAAGTAATTCTGATTTCTGCTTCAGAGGCCAAAATAATTGCACGAATGGGATTAACACCTGAGAAGTACGTTAACGATATGCTTATACAGACTAAAAAGGGTCATTAACTCTCAACGACATTAACCGGCTCAGTGAATCTCAAACATTATCAATTATAGCATGAATTTCCCCATTAATCTTTTTCAACTTCGCTTCAGATGATAACTCAATTTTACCAAAACGTTCTATCTTCGATTGACAGCAGGAAGTTTTGTAATTTATTTAGTTATTTTGTACTATACCAACAGTTCAAAAAAATAGAATCAAAATTAGAACTATCCTTAAAGAATATCTAAACAAAAGCCATACTTGAATGATTAGATTTAAAAAAGTATCCATTTTGCTGATAATTGCCTTGACGTTTTACACCAGTTTCATTTCAGGGCAAGAAGTCACACAGGTTTTATCCTGCGGTTGGAAACTTGAGATAGAAAGAGAAATAGTTAAAAACCATGCACAACCTGAAGTCTGGGGCAGCATTGCATCGGGCAGAAGTACTAAATCTCTGTTGCTTGATGTATCTGTACCGGGGTACGTGCACAACGACCTATTGCAATGGGGTGTTATCCGTGATCCTTTCTATGGTGACAATGAGAAGCATGCCAGGTGGGTTGCTGATCATGAATGGAGGTATACTCTCACTTTCGATGCCGGGGCTGTAATGAAAAGCGAAAGGATTGAACTGCTCTTTGAAGGCCTGGATACTTATGCAGATGTTTACCTGAACGGGCAAAAGATACTTGTTGCCGGTAATCAGTTCATCTCATGGAGTGTCGATGTGACAAAACTAATCAGGAAGAGAAACAACCGGCTGCTTGTCATATTCAAGCCATTACAGGCAATCGAGGATTCACTTCAGAGGGCATACGGACTTTCGCTTCCCGGCGGGAACAGGGTGTTTACCAGGAAAGGCCAGTGGCAATATGGCTGGGACTGGGCACCTGCCCTGCCATCAATGGGAATCTGGAAACCGGTAAAGTTGATTGGAAGAAACAGTGTACGGCTTACAAAGGTTGAGTTACGGCAATCATTCGACAACCACAAGCTTGCGTCTCTTGAAGCAGCGTTTACAATAGAATCTGATCGTGACAAACATCTGGGGTTCACAGTAGCACATCCGGATATTGAACCCATTGACAGATGGTTGTCGCTTAAAGCAGGAATTAATGAAGTCTCATTTCCCCTCTTCTTTAAAGATTCTGTAAGGTACTGGTGGCCGGCCGGAATGGGGCGACAGAACCTGTACGAATTTGATTGTATCGTTTTTAATAAGAATCGAAAGGTCATTGCAGAGTCGAAAATCAGAACAGGCATTCGCCAGGTTGAGCTGATCCGCGAGCCCGACAAGTATGGTGAATCCTTTTATTTCCGTATCAATGGGTTACCAGTATTCGCTAAAGGTGCGAACTGGGTGCCTTCCGATCATTTCCCGAACAGATTCCCACGGGAGGTACTGAGGGAGGATTACAACAAGATGTTTGATGAGGTGGAGTTTGCCGGAATGAACATGTTAAGGGTGTGGGGAGGTGGCATATATGAAGATGAGCTTTTTTACAATCTTTGCGATGAGCGTGGCATAATGGTATGGCAGGACTTCATGTTTGCCTGTGCAATGTATCCTGGCAATGAAGAGATGCTGGAGAACATAAAATCTGAAGCTGTCCATCAGATAAAAAGACTGAGGCATCATCCCTCACTGGCATTATGGTGCGGCAACAACGAAGTTAGTGAAGGGTGGCACAGGTGGGGCTGGCCTTCGGATTATTCACCCGAAGACTCAGCCAGAATATGGGAAGATTACCTTAAAATATTTGAAAGCCTGTTGCCGCAAACGGTTGAGAAGCTTTCTCCGGAAGTTCCCTACTGGCCAACCTCTCCATCCCTGGGCCGTGGCGACCCTGACCATACAAATTGGGGGAACTCACACTACTGGGGAGTCTGGCATGACGCTGAGCCGTTCGAAATGTTCAGAGAGAAGGTGCCACGATTTATGAGCGAGTTTGGATTCCAGTCATATCCTGACATTAATACTGTCAGGAAATTTGCACCACCAGAAGCGATGAATCCCCGTTCAGATGTGATGCTGGCGCATCAGAAACACCCGCGTGGCAATCAACTGATAGAGGAGTATATGAAAGAGTGGTACCCCGAACCAGCGGACTTTGAAGAGTATGTATACTTCAGCCAGTTGTTGCAAGCAGAAGGAATGGCAATCGGTATCCTTGCTCACCGTGAAGCGAAGCCCAAGTGCATGGGCACTCTCTACTGGCAGCTTAACGACTGCTGGCCTGCGGTGTCATGGTCATCCGTTGATTATTATGGTGAGCGAAAAGCATTGCATTACAAATTAAAGGAGGTCTTTGCTCCGGCAATCGCAACTGTAAAAATTGAAGACAGCAGTATTGTGATTACCCTCATCTGCGATGAACCCGGCCTGGAAGAGGTAAATCTGTTCTTTCAGGTATTTGATCAAACAGGTAATGAACTGTATGGTGCCTATATGCCAATGATCCCAGTCTCAACACAAAACAATAGTATTATTAAATTTATTTTTCCTGACAGCCTCTACTCACCGAAAAGCATTAATGACCTGTTGTTTCGCACCAAGGTTACCACGAATGACTTCAGGATGCTCTCAGATCATATCATCATGCCTGATAAACCAAAGAATTTAAGACTTCAGAAACCGGCGATCCAGTATATCATTGAAGAGTCCCCTACCGGATTTCTGATAAAACTACATTCAAATACTTATGCATACGGCGTTTATATTGATGTGAAAAATGCTCCTGGAGAGCTTTCACAAAACTTCTTCCATCTGATGGGAGGGGAAACCAAAGTGATCACTTTCACTACAGATGCAGATGTTGACGAACTTCAGATTGAGTTAAGATCCTTAATAAACCCTTAAATCAGTAAAATGAGAACCAGAATAACACTTCCGGCATTATCAATCTTTATTTTGTTCATTTCATATTGTCATGCGCAGCAACCAGATCAGGACACAGCCCAAACTCTTTATCCACCATATGTTGAGATGCAGCAACAGATATCTGTACTCACCGGTTACAATTTCTGGAGCAACCACTATGCTGAGCTGGGCATAGTACACAATCAGCACGGCAGGGCTGGCACACATCTGAGCGCATGGGCATACTTCTTTTCGACAGAGATAAGGTCCGGCAAGGAGCTTATCATTGGGCCCAAGGCAGGAGCCTGGATCAGCGGAGGGTCATCAGCACTCGCCATAGGAATCAATATGGTTTGCTACACTGACTTTGAAGAGTACTCATTAAGGATCCGCCCGGAACTGGGAATTGGCTTCGGTATCTGGAAAGTTGTTTACGGATATAATATTCCGATTACCAACAAAGACTTTGAAGGAATTAACAGAAGCAACATCGGGATAGCATTGCTGTTCGATATCAGAAAATTAAAGGAGATATAGAGTCAAGAATGCTTGTGAAAAATTGAGGATTCAGCTGCAGAATATCAAAATAAAAAATTCTATGTAATTTGATATTATTTTTAAATTTGTTCTCTATTGATTTCCTTTGTTTTATTTTGACACCAAACTATAAAAACCATGAGAGCATTAGTTTATTTTGCATTGATTATGTTTATTGTCTTTGGTCATACCCATTCGCAGACATCCATTTCACTGAATTTTTCAGCAACACACAACGGGGTTAATAAACCGCTGGACAGCATTTACATCACAAACCTGACCCGTGGAGGAGACACAATGCTATACGGCAACGACACTGTGTTGATACTTGATCATGGAATTGGGACACCCATTGCCGGCAATATCAAATCAGCAAAGCTAACGATTCAACCTGCCATGCCGAATCCATTCAAAGGATTGACCACATTGCAGTTTTTCATTCCCGGGCAGGATGATGTATACATAAGCATTTATGATCTTACCGGTCGTGAAGAGGCACGGTTTTCCGGGCATTTACGACCAGGGAATCACAGTTTTTCATTGCAAAGAGGTCTGGAAGGCATCTGCTTTGTTTCAATCGTGGCGTCAGAAGAGAGAAAAGTTTACAAACTAATATCTCTGGGAGATAATTCCGGTTCCACAAAGCTCGGGTATAACGGCTGGCAACCATGTGAAACAATGCAAAAGAGAGGTAAAAATGGTTTTCAATGGCAGCCTGGTGACACACTCAGATACTTCGGTTTTGCAACCATGAACAGTATAGCCGGCCATAACATCATTGAGGACAATCCGGTTTTATCAGAACAATACATATTTGAACTTATCAACGGACTGCCCTGCCTGAACGTGCCGTTTGTCACCGACATTAACGGCAACACCTATCGCACTGTAAAAATCGGCACACAATGCTGGCTGCGTGAAAACCTTAATGTTTTGAACTACAACGACGGTGTTGCTATTCCACATGTTTCGGGAAACAGCGCATGGGCAAATCAAAATTCAGGTGCACGCTGCTGGTATGGTAACGATTCTGCAACCTATGCCACCGTCTATGGAGGAATGTATAACTGGCATGCGGTAAACAGTGGTAAACTTTGTCCTACCGGATGGCATGTGCCCACAAATTCTGAGTGGACGACCCTGACGGATTTTGTCGGTGGAACAAGCACAGCGGGCAACACTCTTAAAAGCACCCTGACAGAACCTTCCCCTCACCCACGCTGGAATAGCCCCAACAGCGGAGCTACCAATGCGACCGGCTTCTCTGCTCTCCCCGGTGGCTACAGGAACTACAGCGATGGTATGTTTGACAATATAGGTTACGGTGGACATTGGTGGACATCTACAGCACACTCATCCACAAGAGCATATAGAGTTGAACTTTACAGTATTGTCGGTAGTGTATTCACTGGTAATGATGACTATGTAAATGCATTTTCTGTCAGATGTGTAAAAGATTGAGAAAACGATAGTGTAAGAGTTTATATTAAGGGACAAAACAGCAAGAGTGTGAGATTTCGCTCGCGCTCAATACTCACACTCTTGCTGTTTTGTGACCCCGCCAGGATTCAAACCTGGAACCTTCTGATCCGTAGTCAGATACTCTATTCAGTTGAGCTACGGGGCCTGATTTCTTTCTGGCAGCAAAGATAAACATAGATTCGTAGTTAACAAAAAATTTTATAATGTTCACAAACTATCCGGTTTGCTTAGTCCGCCAATTTTCCTCAATATTGCATCAGATTTCTAATCCAGCATAATGCTTTTCAAGAATACCGGATACCTGAACAAACCTTTTCAATCTGCCCGAAAAAGACGATTGAAAAGATTTCTGCTCTGGGGTGCCGGACTATTCACACTTTCTCTTATCCTTTTAATAATCGACTTCAAGGGAGTACTCAGATCCTATCAATACAGGAAACAACTTGAAATTTTTATTAATGAAACAGATTTCAAAACAGGGGACCTTCTGTTCAGGCGTGGTAACAGCTTCGAAAGCCTGATGGTGATGATGCTAGACAGAAACGGCGAATATTCCCATATAGGTGTTATTTTACATGAAAATGACACAGCCTGGGTTGTTCATATGGAACCCGGTAAGGATAAGAATGGCAATGAGTATATAAGAAAAGAGCCCGTTTCCCTTTTCCTTGCTCCTGAAAAATCGACACAGTATGCACTTTTCAGAATCAATCACCACAAAAAGCCTGATCTGCGACAAGTAAAGGAATACATCAAGGATGCAATAACGAGGCAGTGTAGCTTTGACCACAGCTATGACCATAACGATGAAGAAAAGCTCTACTGCAGTGAACTGATCAGAAATGCTTATATAAAGGGAGGTGTTGACCTGGTCAGTGGTGAATTTGACATTTTATCTGTTTTCAGCATAAATATTCCTGTAATTTTGCCATCATCTCTGATTGGCAAGATGAATTTTGATAAAATTGCAGAATACCCATGATTTATCTTTAACCCTAATTATTAACAAATAAAAAACAGATTGTTATGAAAACTTTTAAGAGTATCGCATTGATTGTATTGCTTTTTGCATTTGCCTGTAAAGGTGGACCCGGTGGTAAAGGGCCCGGGGATGTTTACAAGGACGCTATGATGAAGATTGCCGATGGCAAATACGAGGCCGCAATGGAAATGATGGCACAAAAGGACGATAATGAAATGACAAATGAGGAGCGTGAAAAGACTATGGGTATGCTTGGAATGACCAATGCCGCAATCCAGGCAAAAGGTGGAATAAAAAAGATCGAGATACTCAGTGAAGAGATTTCAGAAGATGGAGTCAGAGCTAACATAGAGTACAAGATTACATTTGGCAATGGTGAGGTCAATGAAGATGACAATGAACTCATCAAGGAGGACGGAAAATGGAAGCTATTGGGACTGTAGCTTAACCACACTCATTTTTATCTTTAATTCCGATCAGCTCTGTTGAAATTTTCACTGCTCCCCATAATCATACCGATTGTTAATCAAATGTGAAATCCCATTGAACATTGGTGCTTCGTGGTTGTTTTAATATTTGATTATAAATTCAGGACAATGAAAAAGAGAGCGGTTGATGATTTATACAGCATAAAATCCACTGATAAAGAAACTCTGAAAGAGTGGTACTATCTGATGGTTCTTGGCAGGGCACTGGATGAGAAGGCCCCTAACTACCTGAAGCAGGCAATCGGCTGGTCGTATCACGCCCCATATGCAGGGCACGACGGAATACAACTTGCCATAGGCCGTGTTTTCATCAGGGATACTGACCATCTTTTCCCATACTATCGTGACATGCTGACAACTCTTTCTGCAGGGCTTACTGCTGAAGAGATCATTCTTAATGGTATCAGCAAGGCTACAGATCCGGCATCAGGCGGCAGACACATGTCTAATCATTTTGCAAAGCCTGAGTGGAATATTCACAATGTATCCTCATCGACAGGAAACCACACTTTACATGCAGTTGGTGTTGCCAGGGGTATCAGTCGTTATGGAGGTAAGGGTATTGCAATCAGTTCACAGGGAGAATCATCGGTTTCTGAAGGATATGTTTATGAGGCTATTAACGGAGCTTCTAAGGAGAAGCTTCCCGTAGTTTTCGTTATACAGGACAACCGCTTCGGGATCTCTGTTCCCCGGAGAGATCAAACGGCAAACCACCATGTTGCAGATAACTTCCGGGGATTTAAGAACCTCAGGATCATTCATTGTGATGGTAAGAACGTTTTTGATTCGATGAATGCAATGCAGGAGGCCCGCAGACATACTGTTGAAGAGCAGGAGCCTGTAATAGTTCATGCTCGTTGTGTCAGGATAGGTTCACATTCAAATTCTGACCGACATGAGCTTTACAGGGACGAAAACGAGATTCATTGCACGTCAGCAGCAGATCCGCTAAAGAGGTACCGCAAGCAGTTGCTTCATAGCAAAAGAGTGAGCGAAGAGGAGTTGAAAGAGATAGAAGACAGAGTTAAAACTGAAGTAAGCGAAGCTCACAGGAAAGCACTTAAAGCACCTGACCCGGATCCGGCAGAAATTTACAAATTCATTCTGCCTGACAGTATGTTGCCTGAGAAATATCCTGAAGGGCTGCACAACCATAATGGTGAGCAGATTAAACTCATTGAAGCTCTGAACAGCACTCTCAAAGCGGAGTTTCGTCATAATCCTGACACATACATCTGGGGACAGGATGTTGCCCATAAAGAGAAGGGAGGAATCTTCAACGTGACCAAGGGAATGCAGCAGGAGTTTGGGGTTGAGCGTGTGTTCAACGGCCCTATTGCCGAAGACTATATTCTTGGCACGGCCAATGGCATGAGCAGATACGATGAGAAGATCAGGATTGTGGTGGAAGGAGCTGAGTTTGCCGACTACTTCTGGCCGGCAATGGAGCAGTTTGTTGAGATGACCCATGAGTACTGGCGAACAAACGGGAAGTTCAGCCCCAACGTAACCATCAGGCTTGCATCAGGCGGTTATATCGGAGGGGGGCTTTATCATTCACAGACCATTGAGGGAGCTCTGGCTACATTCCCCGGTATCCGCATTGTTTATCCCTCTTTTGCTGATGATGCTGCAGGGCTGCTCCGCATGGCAATGAGATCAAAAGGCCCTACCCTCTTTCTTGAGCCCAAGGCTCTTTACAACAACCCAGATGCTGCAACTCCGGTACCAGATGACTTTATGGTGCCTTTTGGCAAAGCCAGGTTCAGAAGGCACGGCTCAGACTTGAGCATCATCACATACGGCAACACCACACATCTGGCTCTCAAAGCCGCTGAAATAGCAAAAAATGAACTTGGCAAAGAGACAGAGGTTCTTGACCTGAGAACTATTTCTCCACTTGATGAACAGGCAATCCTGGCAACCGTTAGGAAAACCAGCAGGGTAATTGTTGTAACAGAAGACAAAGTGTTTGGCGGATTCGGAGGGGAAATCTCTTCCCTGATCACAGAAAAAGCATTTGAGTACCTTGATGCTCCGGTTCTGAGGGTAGGTTCAACATTTACGCCGGTTGGTTTTCATCCCGTTCTTGAAAAGGCTATTCTACCTTATACAGAAAAGATATTCGATGCAATAGCAGAAATAATTCGCTATTAAAAACAAAAGTGATTCCGGTAAAAGCCCGGAATCACTTTTGAACTGACAGGTGTCATTTCCCTAAAGACCGAATCCTGCTCCTGAGAAGGTTGTTTTGGTAACCCATAGTGCGCCAACAATAGCACCTATAATGAGTGCTACTATGAAATACGCAACTATCATCACAAGGAGTGAAACCACAAAATATCCCACTTTGCTCTCTTCGGGTGTTCTCTTCATTACACCTATTCCAAAATATAGCAGTACCAGTGCATAAATTGAAATCAGCGAACCTATAATTGATATAGACGGGATTATGTTAAAAATGCCGCCTATCCACGCCGGTGTATATGCAAAAGCAACAAGTTGAAATGAACGGCCAAAATTCTTTTCGGACTTAAATGCTGTAGCCAGCAAATCAATTACAATAGCAGCAAGAAACACTGCAACTATAGTTGAGATGATGCTGATAACTCCCTGATTGAGACCATAATCCCAACCTTTTACAGTTGAAGAGAAACCCCATACCCTGTAGGTTTTACCAATGAGCCCCCATCCAAGTGTTGTTGCAATTGCTGGAATAAGCGCCAGCGGGAGCACATAGCCCATAAAAATACTTTTCACATCGGGTGTCTCCTCCGAAATCTTATCCCATTCAGGCTTAGGCTGAAAGAGGATGTTTTTAACGCGTTCTACGATGTTCATAATTCTTCTTTTTTAGTGAATTGAATGATTTGGTTTAAAAGACAAAGATATAATTTCTACCCAAAGAAAAACCTGCCATAATATAATTTAACGAAAAAACGGGTCCGCTTTTTATCAGGGATATACCACATTGAGTATTGCACCGGTTTCGGGGTCCATTTTGAATCTGCTGATAAAGTATGGCAGTCGTGCTGTTTTGCCAAATTGAGGCAACGGCATATTAACCTCTTTCTGCACCTTGTTTCCGAGATAAATCGTAACACTTGCCCATTCAGGGACCCGATAGACAAAGCCGGTGTATAACCTTTTGTTTTGAGCCAGAGAATCGGGAACAAGGTGTCTCTTATGCGCTTCAGCAACACCCTGGGAGCAGAATCTGACATACATTGTCTCACCTCTGTTGCTTTCCAGGGATAGCACCCCATCCTGAGGAGAAAAGCGTGCCATAGCCAGGGGAATACAATCATCCGCGAGCTCAGGAGTAAAGTAGAAGCTCCTGGAAAAGGTGGTTTCCACTTTTAAGCCGGTAAAAAGCTCAATATAATCCTGCTCCATCTTTTCGAGTTCACCAGCCATATATTTTATGGTAGCAGGATCATAAGGGATCTCCTGATAACCGGTAAGAAGGCGCAATCTCTGCTCCTTGATCTCCTGAATGACGTCAGCAGCCTCTTTCGCTCTTTGCTCAATTGGCTTTTCAACCATCTTCTTCTTCAGAACTGTCTGTTCAACCATGACTGAATCCTTTGCAACTCTTTCAACGATGGTATCGATAGTTTCAAAGAGGTTGCTTTCAGCATAGAACTTGAAGACATTGGAGTAGCTTATCCCGGGAGCAGATATTGAAGTGCTTTCGGACAGGATGGCATCCTCCATCTTTGATGACCCTGTAAGTGTTCCGATATTATTAAAATTGAGCTGAAAGGAGACTGGTATAGATGAGGAATCAACGTCTCTCATGGCAACATAATGGAGCTGGCTTGTATCAGGAATTGCATACGTGTCAACTGTAATCTCGTCAATCTGCCAGATAGTCATTGTACTGTTGATGACGTTGTCAATGCCCAGATATTTACCTGCAAACTGTGCATAAGGACCTTTGATCAGATCTGTTTTCTTCACCTGAATCTTTATTTCAACTCTGCTTTTAGGGAGCATATAATAGACCCCACCTGAGAGTCTGAACCCGCTGTCGGGGATATGGTCAACAACTTCGAAAGGTGGCAAAAAGGGTTTTGAGGGTGGAGTCGCCTGGCGGAAACATGAAGATAAGGTTATCATTGCCATCAATAAGAGGGTACAGACAAGTGGCTTCATGCTCAATAATTTTTTATGCAAAGTAACAACAAAGTGATGGCTAATGCAAGCATTATATGTCTATCTTTGAAGAAAGATTGGCAGCACCATCAATTATTGAAGAATTTCCTAGTTTTGCATAATGTTATCAAAAAAAGCACAATACGCCCTTTATTCGCTGGTACATCTTGCCAGGGAGAGGGACAAAGGGCCATTGTTGATTCGTGAAATTGCAGATTCTGAGAAGCTTCCAAAGAAGTTTCTCGAAGCGATACTATTGGAGATGAAGACTCTTGGCATCCTTTCGAGCAAGAAGGGCAAAGGAGGGGGTTATCAGTTGCGCAGAGCACCGGAAGAGGTAAACATGGCGGAGATTATCCGTCACTTCGACGGGGCTATTGCACTGCTTCCCTGTGCTACCTACCGCTATTATGAGGAGTGCCAGCACTGCAAGGATGAAAACACCTGTGGCATCAAGTCGTATGTGAAGGAGATCAGGGATGAAACCGTTAGCCTGATGAAAAACATCACTCTTAAAGACATTCTGGACAGGGAGGAATTGCTCAAACAGGAGAAACACAAATAGGTTCAGACAGCTTCCTGAATCTTTTCCATTTTTCCCTTCCTGATCATAAAAAGCATAATAAATGTGAGAAGCCCGTTCATTATCAGTATCTCAAAACCCACCTGGTATCCCTTTATTGAATTTTCGAGCAGCAATTTTGCGAGGTAAGCCAGAACAGGCGACAGTATTGCAATGAAGGGCGCCCAGTGATCCCTGATATTATACCTGGTGAAAAAACCAAATGCGTACAAACCTAGCAATGGGCCATAGGTGTACCCGGCTATATCAAACAGTTTCTCAATCACCGCACGGTCATTAATAGCACCAAAGAGGATTATGGTACACGTTACCAATACAGTGACGCCCAGATGAATCAGTTTTCTGTAAAGTGATCTCTTTGCCTGACTGAGTTTATTGTTGCGGGGAAGGCCGACAAGGTCTATTGATATAGATGTAGTAAGTGCTGTCAGCGTACCATCAGCGCTTGAATATGCGGCGGCAATGAGGCCCATTAAAAAGGTAATACCTGCAACCCCCCCAAGGTATGTAAGAGAAACTGTCGGGAACAGGTCATCTGTCATTTCCGGCATCGCGATACCATTTTTTGTGATATAGAGGTACAAAGAAGCACCAAGGAACAGGAAAAGCAGGTTGACAGGGATCAGGATACCGCTCATCCAATACATATTCCGCCGGGATTCCCGGAATGTCCGGCAGCTAAGGTTTTTCTGCATCATATCCTGATCCAGGCCTGTCATTACTATTGTAATGAACATCCCGCTGAAGAAGAGTTTCAGAAAATAGTTCCTGTCATGCCACTCTGTAAAAAAGAACATCTTGCTGTAACTGCTCTGGACAACTTCAGACGCCATTGAAGCAATACCTCCCTCCCACCCTCTGGCAAGCAGAATAATGGTTGTGATTAGGGCAGTAAGCATGAAGGTCGTCTGTAATGTATCAGTCCATACGATTGTTTTTATACCCCCTTTTATTGAATATATCAGTATCAGGATCACAAAAAGGATGACCACAATTTCGAAGGGTACGCCCCAGTGTTGGAAAACAAAAAGATACAAAACATTGACAACAATGAACACTCTGAACGAGGCTCCAACCAATCTTGAAAGGATGAAAAATGATGCACCCGTTTTGTAACTTGCATCACCGAACCTTTTTTCAAGATAGGTGTAAATTGATGTTAGCTTCAGCTTATAATAAACAGGTAGCAGAACATTTGCGATGATAATGTAACCGGCCAGATAGCCGAAAACTATGACCATATAGGAAAATGATGAAGAGCCGACATATCCCGGTATAGAGATGAAGGTGACACCTGACAGTGATGCACCAACCATTCCATAGGCAACGAGGTACCATCTTGAATTACGGTTCCCTATAAAGAATGACTCTTCGTTTGAGCGACGGGCTGTGATGAACCCCACTGCAAAAAGGATTATTGTATATCCGGCGAAGATTGCCAGTATCAGGTGTGCCGACATGCTTTATCAATAAAAGGTTCCATTAACTACGAAAAGGTTAATTTTGCGCAAAAATAGATTTTTTAGTCTAACCCGTATTAATTTATCTGATGAGCGGAATACCTTCAAGATTACTGGAACAGACTGTTGACGAACTCTCAAAGATGCCCGGAGTAGGCCGCAGAACTGCGCTGAGGCTTGCTTTGTGGATCTTAAAACAGGATAAAGAGGACATAACAATTCTGGGAAACACACTCATCAAGTTGCGGAATGAGATCTGTTACTGCAATGTCTGCTTCAACATATCCGATTCTGCTGTTTGCAGCATATGCAGTGACAATGCCCGTGAGAAGACCCAGATATGCGTCGTTCAGGACATCAGGGATGTGATGGCAATTGAGCAGACAAACCAGTACCGTGGACTATACCATGTTCTGGGGGGAGTGATCTCGCCTATCGAAGGGATAAGCCCTGCAGACCTTACTATAGACGCCTTGCTGGAGAGGCTTCACGACGGTAATGTAAAAGAGATAATAATGGCTCTCAATCCCAGTATAGAAGGTGACACCACAACATTTTACATTTACCGCAAAATCAAAGACAGAAAGATTGCAGTATCCACAATTGCAAGAGGTATTGCTGTTGGTGATGAACTTGAATATGCTGATGAAGTGACCCTGGGCAGGTCTATCGTCAACAGGGTTCCTTATGAGAGCAGTCTGAAAGGTTAAACTCCTGAATTAAAATTCTTGTTCATTGTATCAAAAACACTATTTTTGCACCTCAATTTCAGAAAACCATGGCAAAGAAAAAAAAGGACAAAACACAGGAAAATATTCAGGTTGTTGAAGAGGCGTTAAGCAGAACCGAGATTTTTCTCGAGAAGAACCAGAAACTGATATTGTATGTTATTGGTGGAATACTGGTTCTGTTTGGAGGATATTACGGGTTTCAGAAGTTTATAAAATTACCGAGAGTAAGGGAGGCTCAAGAGCGCATGTTTGTTGCAGAGAAATACTGGGAGAAAGACAGTCTTACCCTCGCTTTGAACGGTGACGGGCTCAACCTTGGGTTTCTTGATATCATTGATGATTACGGTCGTACTCCATCTGGTAATCTTGCCAGGTATTATGCCGGAGCAATATATCTGAAACAGGGGCAATTCAATGAATCGATAAGATATCTGAAAAGGTTCAGGTCGAAAGACCCTATGGTGGGCCCCAATGCTCTACGCATGATCGGAGATGCATATCTGGAGTTGGGTGATAATGAAGAAGCCGTAAAACATTATCTCAGGGCAGCAGACAGAGCCAACAATGATCTGCTAACTCCCGACTTCCTGTTACGTGCAGGAAACACCTATGAGATAATGCAGAACTGGACTAAAGCCCTCGAAGTTTACACAAGAATAAAAAAGGAGTACCCAGGATCTTTCAGGGCCAATAATATCGACAAGTATATCGCGCGTATGGAAGCATATATTGAGCATGGGTTCGAACAATAATTACAGTTAGTGAAAAAAAAGAGAGACCTTTCTGAAGTATCTGTAAAAACCTTTCCGGAAGCACAGGTTTTGCGAATCGGCATTGTTGCTGCAGCGTGGAATCCTGAAGTTACCGGTTCTCTGCTTGAAGCTGCCAGACAGCATTTGATTGACAACGGTATACGCCCTGAGAACATCATTACAAAAGAGGTTCCCGGCAGTTATGAGCTGCCATTGGGAGCACAATTCTTCCTTGAACAGGAAGACGTTGACGGAGTGGTTTGTCTCGGATGCATCATCCAGGGAGAAACACGACACTTTGAATTTATCGCCAATGCTGTCGCAAGCGGCATCATGCAGGTCAATCTGAATTACAACTCACCTGTAAGCTTTGGTGTCCTTACAACCGACAACGAACAACAGGCGTTAGAGAGGTCAGGCGGAAAACATGGAAACAAGGGTATTGAAGCTGCTGACGCAGTGCTTTCAATGTTAAAATTCAAGGTCTCTTCAGGCCTGATATGAAAACCTCGAAAAAAAGACCAAAGATATTATTCATGGGAACACCGCAGTTTGCGGTTGCTTCGCTTGATCATATCCTTCGGAAAGGATATGATGTGCCCTGTATAGTCACAGCACCTGATAAACCGGCGGGGCGCGGGCGGAAAATATCGTTTTCGGAGGTCAAAAAATTTGCACTTGAGAACAATCTCCCGCTGCTTCAACCCAATAATCTTAAAGACCCTGAATTTATCGCAGAGGTCAGAAACCATCAGCCGGATATAATTGTAGTTGTCGCATTCAGGATGTTGCCGCCAGAGGTATGGAAAATACCTCCTTTGGGTACTATAAACCTCCACGCCTCACTCCTTCCCCAATACCGAGGAGCAGCTCCGATAAACCGTGCAATTATGAACGGTGAAAAGAGAACCGGGCTTACAACATTTTTTATCGATGAAAAGATTGACACAGGCAAAATTATTCTCCAACATGAGATGGCAATCGGAGATAACGAGACGGCAGGAGAACTGCACGACAGAATGTTGGTGCCGGGTGCCGGGCTTATTGTCAGAACTCTCGAACTGATCTTTAAAGACAAAGCTAAACCTCTGCCGCAATCATCTATCCGCATTGATCCGTTAATTCCGGCACCAAAAATCACCAGAGATGACACGGTTATCGACTGGAACAGGCCAGTACGTGAGATCCATAACCAGATAAGAGGACTATCACCTGTTCCGGCAGCAACAACAACACTTATCCATCCTGATAAAGGCAAGCTGTCATTGCGCATCTTCAGAACCGGATTCTATCCTGAAACAAACAGGGTAAATGCACCTCAAATTCTCACAAACGGTAAGAAATTCATGCACATTTTGCTTACTGATGGGAGGTTAGTACTACTGGAAGTGCAATTAAGTGACAGAAGGAGGATGGCTATTGATGATTTTCTGAGAGGTTTTTCTCTTGATATGGGATGGCGTATTGAATAAAAACTCTGATTTTCGATAAAAACACCCCTTCTAACTACCTGAAATTGCCCAAGTTGTTAACAAAATCATAATTTTATTAACAAAATCAAGGGTTTTAGACGATTTTGCTTGACTTTTTGTAGAATTGACGTATATTTGCGAGACTTTGTGTAAATTTTTCTAATTAGTCACTAAAAACAAAAAGAACATGAACAAAGCAGAATTGATTGAAGCAATGGCTTCGCATGCAAATTTAACAAAAGCCGATGCAAAGAAAGCTCTTGATGCTTTTGTTGGTGCCACAACCACAGCTTTGAAAAAAGGCGACAGGGTAGCACTGGTAGGGTTTGGCTCTTTCGGCATCTCTGAAAGGAAAGCAAGAAAAGGCCGCAATCCTCAGACCGGCAAAGAGATCAACATCAAGGCAAAGAAAGTTGTTAAGTTCAAAGCAGGAAGCGAACTGGCAAAGGTTGTTAGGTAAGTTACTGCAAAATTTATGAGAGAGCGCATCAAACAGATACGCTCTCTTTTTTGTTTCCGCACATCAACAAAAATTCACAGGATAAATCATAATAGCGACAAAATGACACTATATTTGCTGCAGGTACAATATTTGCCTTATACTTGCCGGTAATATGGATCGGACATGATTGATCTGGATAAAATATTAAACATCAGGAAGTCTTCGGTACGGCCTACAAGAGGCAGGGTATTGATTAGCAATCCTTTTCTATCTGACTATTTTTTCCGGAGGGCTATTGTCCTCCTGGTTGACCATGGTGAAGATGGTTCTTTCGGAGTAATAGTAAACAAACCTCTGGATTTTCGGGTGAACGATGTCACCAGGTCATTTCCGGCATCAACATCACCGGTATTCCTTGGGGGGCCTGTGAAAACCGAAGGCCTTTTCTACATACACACCCTTGGAGACCTCATCCCTGACAGCCTGCAGGTGATGAAAGGACTCTGGTGGGGAGGTGAGCTGAAGGTGTTGGAGGAGATTATTGCTGCTGACCCTGAAGGAGCGTCAGAAAGTGTACGGTTCTACCTCGGTTATTCCGGCTGGGTCACCGATCAGCTCAAGGGAGAGATACAAAGCAGGTCATGGGCAATTGCAAACGTAAACACAAATGAGATAATGGCAGGGTCAACCAATAATATGTGGGAAGAGAAGGTGAAGGAGTTGGGAAAATCCTATGACCCCTGGCTTAAATTGCCTGTTGACCCATCCTTCAACTAGGCTTTCGTTTCTCCTGTAACCATATTTAACAGATTCTGAAGCGTAATAATCTCCACATCCAGCTTTTCTGCCTGCATCCTCTTTGCAGGCCCCATCTTCTCACCTGCAACAAGATAGTTACAGCCTGAAGAGACTGCCGACAGGTTCTTACCGCCATTTTTTTCTATCATAGCTTTTATTTCATCTCTTGAAACACCTTCGAATACTCCGCTGATAACAAAAGAGAGCCCTTTCAGAGTTTCTGATTCCCGGGCATCACTGTTCTGTTCGATACGGAGTTTCACTCCTGCCCTCTCAAGTCTTTTTATCAACAAAAGGTTTTCAGGCTGTTCAAACCACTGTTTCATGCTTTTTGCAATTCTTTCACCGATATCAGGTATGGCCATCAGTTCCTGCAACCCGGCATTTTTGAGTGCCTCAGCAGATTCAAAATGCCTGGCAAGCCTGCGTGCTGCAACCTCTCCGACATATCTGATTCCCAACCCAAAAAGCACACGTTCAAAAGGGATTGACTTTGATGCCTGAATTCCACTCAGAATGTTTTTCACACTTTTCTCCTTCAGGCTTATCTTGCGGGGTTTTCCGGCACCTGTTGGCATCAAGGTTTTCTCAAGTCCGATAAGATTCTCAAACCGCAGGTCATACAGGTCTGCTACAGTTTTCACCAATCCGGCATCATATAGCATCTCAATCTTTCCCTCACCAAGAGTATCGATATCCATAGCTTTACGAGAGATAAAATGCTCTATCGCACCTTTCACACGCGGCGGGCACTCTTCATTTGTGCAGTAATGCTGGGCTTCTCCATCTGATCTTGTCAGAGGTGTATTGCAGGCAGGACAATTATCAGGAAAAACAACCTGTTCAGCAAAGAGCTCTCTGGCTGTGGTATCTGCAGCAACTATTTTGGGTATTATATCACCACCTTTTTCAACAAGCACATAATCATCGATATGGAGTTGCAAAGCGTTGATGAAATCTGCATTGTGGAGGCTGGCACGCTGAACGACAGTTCCTGCCAGTTCCACAGGTTCAAGGTTTGCCACCGGCGTAACAGCACCTGTACGCCCAACCTGGAATTCAACCGATTTGAGGCGTGAACGTGCCTGCATTGCTCTGTACTTCCATGCTACAGCCCAGCGGGGAGCCTTGGCAGTGAAGCCCAGCAGATTTTGTACCGGCAGCTCATTAACCTTGATTACCACACCATCCGTCTGGAACGGAAGGCTAAATCGTCTATCCTCCCACTCCCTGATAAAATTCAGAACCTCATCCATAGAGGCACATAAACGGTTATGTGCTGAAATCCTGAACCCCCAATCAGAGGCCCTATTAAGGTTCTCAATATGGCCTGTAGCCGGCAGTCCTTCGCCCAGAATATGATAAAAGTAACAATCAAGTGGCCTCCTGGCAACCTCTTCACTATTTTGTATCTTCAGGGTGCCTGCAGCAGCATTGCGGGGGTTGGCAAAGGGCATCTCCCCCTTCGAAACCCGTGTTTTATTCAGCTTCTCAAAACCTTTCACAGGCATAACAACCTCTCCACGGATTTCAAATTGATCAGGGAAATCAACTCCCCGCAGGATGAGCGGCACAGATCTTATGGTGCGAACGTTCATCGTTATATCATCACCCTTCTCTCCATCACCTCTTGTGACAGCTCTGACAAGGCGGCCTGATTCGTAATGTAATGCGAGAGCCACACCGTCATATTTCAATTCCGCTGCATAATTGAAAGTCCCTTCAAATGACTTCCGGATCCTCAGGTCGAAATCGATGAGTTCACTTTCACTATATGCATTCGACAGGGAAAGCATTGGGCGGATATGCACAAATGTCTGAAAGCTCTTTGTTATTCCTCCGCCCACACGCTTTGCAGGTGAGTTAACATCTGCCAACCCGGGAAATTCCTGTTCCAGATGCTCCAGCTCCCTCATCATCATATCATATTCGTAATCACTTATCACCGGTTGTGCAAGAATATAATACCTGTAGTTATGCTCATTCAGAAGTTCCGTCAACTCTGTGATACGCTTTGCTGCAATTTGTGAATCCATAGGCTCAATGATAGTATTTTGCATTGAAAAGCAGCATCTGTATTGACACACTGTTTTCAAGTTATCAAAAGTAAACATTCTCTTTCAGAAAAAAGTCGTATTTTAGTGGCTCAATTTAGTTCAGGCCATACCGGATAAACAATTGGCCTCATCAGGATGGGAAAGAGAGTATTATGAGTAAAGTAAAAGAGATAAAGCAGCAGCGGCTGATGGCGAGGTCGCAGAAGATTATACAGCAGATTTTAAAGAGTAATGAGTGGCTTCGCTCAATGTCATCAGATAATTCCGAATATGATTCATGGTGCAAAGCGTTATACAACCATTTCATTGTTATAAGGGATTCGATAAATGACAAGCTTGACTCAGACAGCATATGGCAGCTACAGGGGGTTGAGAGGATAATTCACTATATAGAGAACCGCACCAGAGTGATAGAGGATCCTTACAGGTCTGGGGCAGGTTTCAGGAATGATTCTTTAAAGCCTTTGTGGCGGGCAATCACAAAAGGTGTTTCTGAAGGTGGCGAGCACTACTTCAGAGATATGATTCACCTTTTTAATCAGGCGTCGGGATTGATGAGGGCACCAGCCATATCCAGGGAAAAATTGAAGGAGTGGATGAGGCACCATCCCACCGGGCTGGATGAAGATATTGTAGCCATACGCAAAAAGAACAAGGAGCGCATAATCAGGAATATTATTGAGATGCTTGATAGTGGTGAGATTAAATCGAACCATTATGAGTTTCCTGAAGGTTCGGGTTATGATGAGAAGGTAGAGATGGCGAACACCTGGTGGGATTCAAGAAACTTCCATCTGCGGTTTGCTGTTCGTGATCCTGAAACCCTGAACAGGATGCTGGATTACTCTTTGTCGGAGAGCACCATGCGGGTTTTGCGAAAAGCGAGAGAGGAGGGTATCCCTTTTTTCATAAACACCTACTACCTTTCCCTTCTGAACACCTCCGAAACCACGAGCTATATAGGGTCTGACCTGGCGATCAGGGAATATGTTATTTACAACCGTGACATCATAGAGGAGTATGGCAACATAGAGGCCTGGGAAAAGGAGGACAAGGTAGTTCCGGGAGAGCCTAATGCAGCGGGATGGATCCTCCCATATCACAACAATCTTCACAGGAGGTATCCTGAGGTAGCCATAATGATCCCCGATACTCTCGGAAGAACTTGTGGCGGGCTCTGTGTTTCTTGTCAACGGATGTATGAGTTTCAGTCGGGTGGGCTGAACTTCAATCTTGACAGGTCAATAAAGTACGATGATTGGGGCAAAAAGCTCGCAGTCATAATGGATTATTTTGAAAACGACAAGCAGTTGCGCGATATCCTGATAACCGGTGGAGATGCCTTGATGAGTCGTGACAAAGCTTTGTTTCAGATGTTTGAAGCGATACTTACCATGGCATCCAAAAAGCATAATGCGAACAAAAGCAGGCCTGACGGAGAGAAATATGCTGAGATCAAAAGGATACGTCTTGGCACCCGGCTGCCTGCATACCTTCCTCAGCGTGTAACAGAAGAGCTGGTAAAAATACTTTCTGATTTCAGGCATGAAGCACAGAAGGTAGGCATCAAACAATTTGTGATACAGACACATTTTGAGTCGGCAATGGAAGTAACCCCTGAGGCCGTGAAAGCTGTACAGATGCTGACAGGGGCGGGCTGGCTTGTGACCAACCAGCATGTCTTTACGGTAGCCTCATCACGCAGAGGGCACATGGCCAGGCTACGCGCCACTTTGGCGAAGATTGGAGTTATGCCCTACTACACATTTTCTGTCAAGGGGTTCATGGAAAACCGCCACAACTTTGCCACTCACGCCCGGCTTATGCAGGAGAAGGAGGAGGAGAAAGCATTTGGCAAACCAACAAAGGCACTCTCGAAAGTTATCATGGAGAAAGCATCAAAAGGAGAGCTGTCTGCAGTGGAGATTGCACTGCTGCTGAAACAACAGAAGATTCCATTCATCGCATCAGACAGGAGCATGATGAATCTGCCGGGAATCGGAAAGAGTATGACATTCAAAACAATCGGCATAACACCCGACGGGCGGAGAATACTTGAATTTGATTATGACCACTCGCGATCTCACAGTCCTGTAGTCAACAACCACGATAAGGTTATCATTGTGGAATCAAAACCTGTAGGAGCATATTTGTACCAGGTAGAGAATATGGGTGAAGATCCTGATGACTACGAAACTATCTTCGGTTATTCACAAGGTGAGAGCGAGAAGCTGTTCCCCCTGTTTGCTTATCCTGACTATCCTTTTAAAACCACTGACACCTTAAATCACTTTGAAGACATCAACAAACGTCAGTGAGCTATAATTTTAAACTCTGTCCGCCGGTTCAGTGCTCTTCCTTCAGCGGTGTTATTGTCAGCTATCGGAACAGTATCAGCATATCCTTTGTAACTTAGCCTTGATTTGTCTGTTCCTTTATCTATGAGGTAATCCATCACTGCTTTGGCTCTGTTCTGCGACAATCTCTCATTGTATACTCTGGTACCGGTGTTATCGGTATGTCCACCGATTTCTATCCTGATAGACGGATTCTGCTTCAGGAGTTCAGCAAGCCTGAGAAGTTCTGCTGTTGATTCCGGCTTCAGCACAAACTGGTCATGATCAAAGAAGATGTTCCTCAAAACAACAGACTCACCGGTTTTTACCGGTTGTAGTGGGATATCCCTGATAAAAGGTTTTATTGCCGAGTGGCTTCCTGCCAGTTCAAAATGGTCGGAATAGAAGAGGTAGTTTTCTTTGTTCACATTCAGGGCATAGGGCCGGTCTGTCGGCACACTCAATAGGAAATCACCCGTAACGGGGTCTGACCACGAGCTTATGACCGTCTCACCGGTTTCAGTATTGATAAGTTCAAAATTTGCCGAAAGCGGTTTGGTGGTCTCTGCATCATAAACAATTCCTTTCAGGTATGTAACAGGATAAGGCCTCAAAGAAGGGTCAAGCTCAAAGCTGTAAATATCCTGCCCACCATAGCCCCCTTCACGGTTACTGGAGAAGTAGGCAGTTTTTCCGGAAGCACTTACAATAAACCCCATCTCATTTCCATATGTGTTGATAGGATACCCCAGGTTTATTGCCTTTCCCCAACTCCCGTCAGGCTGTTTTCTGCTCAGGAAGATATCATATCCTCCCATACCGGGATGGCCGTCGCTGGAGAAATAGAGTGTCTGTCCGTCCGGGTGTATGAAGACTCCATCCTCATTCCCGGATGTGTTGATTTGTGACCCAAGAGCTTTGGGCATACTCCAGTTCCCATTCGAATCAATAGTAGTAGAATAGATGTCTGTATTCACAATACCTCTTGCTGATGGTACCCCCCTTACAAAGTAAAGGGTTTTGCCATCTGCGTCAAAAGCAGGCTGTGATTCCCACAAATGTGTATTAACAGGAGCACCCAGGTTTTGCGGGACTACCCATTCATTGCCGTTCCGGAACGTAAAGAAGAGGTCACAACTGCCGTAACCACTTCTTCCGGCACCATACCCCATACCGCGCATCAGCTCACATGATGTGAAAACAATCATCTGTCCGTCAGGACTGATGGCAGAAGCTCCTTCATTGTATCTGGTATTGACAGGCGCCCCGATGTTTCTTGCCGGCTGCCAGATATAGTCTCTGAAGTTGCTGATATACAGATTCTCATTCCAACCATCCCTGTTTTGCTGATCACTGTCCTGCCTGGTGAAAAGTATTGTCATCTCATCTACGGTAAGGCTGGGGAAGTATTCGTCAAGTTCAGTATTTACGCCTTCACCAAGATTTATCGGATTAAATTTAACGGGGTTACGCATTGCTTCGATAGCAAAATTGCAGCTTAAAGCCAACCTGTCAACATCTTCTGCAATTTCCGGCTTTTTGTAATTGCCCGGCAAACCTTTGTACCTGTTGAGATAGAAGAGAGCCTTTTCGTAATTACCATCTTCCATTCTGTAAAGCTCCCCCAGATGGTATAGGTATGCCGGAAAAAAGAGCTGATCAATGGCTACCGCAGACTCCATTGCAAATATTGCAAGTCTGTTGTCTCCCTTATCAAGTGCTATTTCTGCCAGGAGCATATACGCCTCAATGAATGAGGAATCGGCCTTAATAGCTCTGCCAACCAGGGTTTGAGCATTGCCCAGGTTTCCTGACTGATAACTTCGGATAGCACTCTCATGATGTTTTACAGCTCTCTTGTTTTTCGAAGTCCATTTTCTTCCCTGCTGTGCTGAAACCGACAATACGAAAAATATCAGCAGCAGAAAAAGTGCAACAGGTCTTTGCATCAGTGTGTTGTATTTGTTTTACGGTATCCCGATATATTTATGACTCTGCAAAGATAGTGTCCATAAGGGATTTTGCAGAATAAACCTGACAATTGCCGGGATTATGCTTTTTCTAACCGACCATTCAGGCTGCACATACAGCAGACAATCCTCTGCCACCAGTTCTGCATTTTGCAAAGCCCATTGAAAGTCATCTTCATTTTCAATTATCACCTTCAGTTCATTGGCAGTTGAGAGCATCTCAACCAGAGGAGGAGTCTGTTTTTTCGGAGAAATACAGATCCAGTCCCACTCCCCGGTGAGGGGATAACATCCTGCTGTTTCAAGGAATAGTACCATACCTGCTTTTTTGAGTGCATTGGAGAGAGGCCCGAGATTATTGGCAAGGGGTTCACCACCAGATACAATAACTGATCTCTGTTTAGCCGACCAAACCTCGTCGATGATCTCTCCAATATATTTCAGAGGCCAGTTTCTGGCATCCCAGGAAGCTTTGCTGTCGCACCAGTTGCATCCAATATCACATCCTGCAAGCCTGATGAAAGCTGCAGGCCGGCCCGTATGGTATCCCTCACCCTGTAAAGTGGCAAATATTTCCATCACCGGAAGATAATCTCCGGAGTCATCTTTATGGATTTTTGTTCTGGACATGATTAATCAGAAATAATAGATCGGACCGGGAGATAACTATCAACCGTAAATCTCTTTTTTTGCAGCTTTAAGTGTGTTAAGTAAGAGAGAAGCTATTGTCATGGGACCAACCCCACCGGGGACAGGAGTTATCATAGACGCTTTCTTTGATACCTCATCATAATCAACATCACCAATAAGCCTGAAACCACTTTTTGTCTCTTCGGAAGGAACCCGGTGGATGCCGACATCAATAACCACGGCACCGGGTTTGATCATTTCGGCCGTAACAAAATGCGGTTTCCCTATTGCAGCAACAACAATATCCGCCTCTCTGATAATATCTGCCAGGTTTTCAGTCCTGCTGTGACAAAGGGTTACTGTTGCATCACCGGGGTAGCTTTTCTGTGATAAAAGTATTGATACAGGCGAACCAACGATATGGCTCCTGCCCAGGACAACACATTTCTTACCTTTTGTATCCACTTCATACCTTCTGAGCAGCTCAATAATGCCGTATGGCGTAGCTGGAATGTAAGCCGGCAAGCCGAGAGCCATCCTGCCTACATTCTCTGGATGAAATCCGTCAACATCTTTCCCTGGGTTCACTGCCTGAAGTATCTTTTGTTCATCAATATGTGCAGGTAATGGTAACTGAACTATATAACCATCAACATCGTTATCCTCATTTAAAAACCTTACCACTTCCAGCAACTCCTCTTCCGTTGTTTCTGCAGGCATTCTGTAGACTGTTGAGGTAAACCCAACAGATTTTGCCTGTTTCTCTTTACTTGCGATATAGGTCTGAGAGGCTGGATCATCTCCAACAATTACTGCGGCCAGGTGTGGTGCCCGAAGATCTTTGTCAATCATTGCGGCAACCTCAAAGGCAATCTCGCTTCTTATCTCTTCCGATATTCGTTTCCCATCAATAACTTTCATGTGATTTTTGTTTGGTTTGAAGATGTAACAAATCTTCAGAAAAATAGTTTACCTGCGGCGCATTCCCTGCATGTTTCTCATTGCTCTCATTGCTTTTTTACCTCCACCGGCAGTGATTGTTCGCATCATCTTCCTTGTATCCTCAAATTGTTTGATGAGCCTGTTCACATCCTGTATCTCGGTACCCGAACCGGAAGCAATACGTTTACGCCTGTTTGCATTTATAATCTGAGGGTTCTCTCTCTCATAAGGAGTCATCGACTGAATAATAGCTTCAATACCTTTGAAAGCATTATCGTCAATATCCAGATTCTTCAGAGCTTTACCCATTCCTGGTATCATCCCCATAAGGTCTTTCACATTGCCCATCTTTTTGATCTGCCTGATCTGCTTAAGGAAGTCATCGAAGTCGAAGGTGTTTTTTGCCAGTTTCTTTTGCAGCTTGACAGCCTCTTCGGCATCGAACTGCTCCTGAGCTTTTTCCACGAGTGAAACAATATCACCCATTCCCAGTATCCTGTCAGCCATACGCTTAGGGTGGAAAAGGTCGAGTGCTTCCATCTTCTCTCCAATACCGACAAACTTGATAGGCTTGTTGACAACCGCTTTCACAGTCAGTGCAGCCCCCCCTCTGGTGTCACCATCCATCTTGGTAAGCACAACGCCATCATAATCGAGCACATCGTTGAATGCTTTGGCTGTATTAACAGCATCCTGTCCTGTCATAGCATCAACGACAAATAGCGTTTCATGCGGTTTGACTGCAGAATGGATGTCGGAGATCTCCTTCATCATTGCATCATCAATAGCAAGACGGCCGGCGGTATCGATAATTATCACATCCCTGCCGGTCATACGGGCATGGCTTATGCCACTGGTGGCCAGCTTCACCGGGTTAAAGTTCCCTTCTTCAGAGAAAACAGGAACATCTATCTGTTCGCCCAAAACCTTAAGCTGATCAATAGCAGCAGGGCGATAGACATCGCATGCCACAAGCAAAGGAGACTTTCCTCTCTTATTTTTCAGATGATAGGCAAGCTTGGCAGAAAAGGTTGTTTTTCCTGATCCCTGAAGGCCGGCAATAAGTATTATTGAAGGGCTGCTTTTCAGATTTATATCACTATGCTCACTTCCCATCAGAAGCGTAAGCTCATCATGCATGATCTTTACCATCAGCTGGCCCGGAGAAACGGATGTAAGCACATCCATGCCAAGAGCCCTCTCTTTCACCTGGTTGGCAAAATCCTTTGCAATATTGAAGCTTACATCAGCATCCAGAAGTGCCCTTCTGACATCCTTCAAGGTATCAGCAACATTTATCTCGGTGATATGACCGTGACCTTTAAGAACCTTAAGAGCCTTGTCAAACCTTTCACTCAGACTTTCAAACATCTCATTTTATCGTTTAGTGAGTAAATCGGTGCAAAGATAGCAAAAAGGATTACAGGATTTTATTACCTTTGCGCCTTCATAAATTGCCATAACCGTTTTTGTTGCTGAAAATCAAAACATCAATATGTGGTCAGTTGTAGTAAGGATTCTTCTTCGTAACCGGATTGCCATTTTAGCGGTAATCCTTGCTCTCACAGGCTTCATGGCTTACCTGGCAACGAGACTTGAGATGGATTATGAGATGGCACAGATCCTTCCTGAAGACAATCCTACCTCTCAAGCATATAAAGATTTCAAGGAGTTGTTTGGGCAGGATGCTGCGATGATGGTATTAGGGCTTAATGACCCAAAGATCCTTGAACTGGAATATTTTCAACGCTTCTATGATCTTACGGAAGAGATAGGCAGTATCCCGGGTGTGGATACCGTACTTTCAATAGCAAGGATTTACAATATAGTCAAGGACTCCGATGATAACAAGCTGAAACTCACCAATATTGTCAGCAAACGCCCAGAAACCCAGGCAGAGGTTGATTCAATCATAGAGACTCTTGGTTACCTTAGATTTTATGATGGCTTCCTTTTCAAGAAAAATGATGATGGCATTGTTCATATAATGGGAATAACCCTCAACCAGAATATTCTTAATTCAAAAACAAGGTTGGCAATTGTAGATGGGGTTGTAGAGGCAGCTAAGAAATTTGAGGCAAAGACCGGTATAGAGATTCATTTCTCTGGTATGCCATTTATCAGATCCCATATCCTTACCAAAGTAAGATTTGAGATCATTGTGTTTATCATACTGGCTGCACTTGTACTTGCGCTTATTCTTTATCTTATTTTCCGTTCATTCCGTGTTGTAGCTGTTTCACTTCTGATTGTTGGGATAGCTGTTATCTGGGTTCTTGGAACCATGACACTGCTAAATTTCAAGATCACCATACTCACAGCAATGATTCCTCCGCTTATCATTGTGATTGGTATCCCCAACTGCGTCTATCTTTTAAACAAATATCAGCGTGAATATAAAAACCACGGGAACAAGATCAAGGCACTATCCAGAATGGTACAAAAGGTAGGCAACGCCACATTGATGACCAACATGACCACTGCAGTAGGCTTTGCCACATTTATCATCGTCAAAAGCCAGGTACTTAAACAGTTCGGGCTTATCGCATCAATGAATATCATTGTGCTCTATGTCATATCACTCACTCTAATCACAATAATTTTCAGCTACCTTCCTTCCCCAAGGCCAAAACACATCAAGCATCTTGAAAACTCTTTTTTTAGAAAAGTTGTCAGCAAGCTGGTAAGAATTTCCATTGATCAACGCAGGTATGTTTATTTCGGAACAGCTATTATTATGGTAATAACAGTTATCGGAATATTCAATATTTCCACCACCGGCAATGTTGTTGATGACATACCTGAGAGTGACCCTGTATATCAGGATCTGATGTTTTTCGAAGAGCATTTCACCGGGGTTTTACCTTTTGAACTTAAAGTTGACACCAAAGAGGATGATGGTGTATTCAGCAATAACGGGCGCACTTTGTATCAGATAAGCAGGTTTTATCGAGAATTGCAAAATGACACACAGTTTACCAATTACCTTTCAGCACCGTTATCAGTTATTGACGGGATAAGCTTTCTTAATCAGGCCAATAACAGCGGCGACCCTCAGTTTTACCTTGTTCCTTCAGCAAGTGAGCTGGTAGAGCTGAAACGCTATCTGAGCAAAGATTCGTTGAACACCAATGCATTCAAGCCCTTCATCGATTCCACCAGAAGATATACACGCATCACACTTCAGATGGCAAATATCGGGTCGCAGCAGATCAGGCAGATCAAGGATTCTCTGGAACCATTAATTGCTAAAGTGTTTAATCCTCCCCGCTGGCACAACAACTTCTTCGAGGAAGAGGAGTCAATATCAACACTTATTGAAGAGTTTGAGATGAACGGGAACATAGATGTAGATGCAGAAACCACTGAATATGTAAATAGTTTCACGGCTGAAAGATGGAACGGCTTCAGCCGGGAGCAGAAGGACTCTGTACTTGCCTACTACCAACTACCTGATCAATATAGTGTAACACCAACGGGGATGGCAGTCGTGTTTCTTGAGGGAACAAGATTCCTGCTTATAAATCTGTTTCAGAGCCTTGGGCTTGCAATCCTCCTGATTGCCGGTTTTATGGTCTGGCTGTTCAGATCATTCCGGATGGTGCTGATATCATTGATACCGAACATCATACCCTTGTTATTTACTGCTGCTATTATGGGTTATACCGGAATACCCATAAAGCCTTCCACAATCCTGGTTTTCAGTATCGCTTTCGGAATTTCAGTTGATAATGCCATACACTTCCTTGCTAAATTCCGTCAGGAATTGCGGATCAACAAAGGTAACAGGCGGAAGAGTGTTGTCCTGGCACTGCGTGAGACAGGCTTCAGCATGATGTACACTTCCATTACACTCTTTTTCGGATTTGCAATTTTCAGTGCTTCCGGTTTTGGCGGCACTCAGGCAATGGGCATCCTGGTCTCTTTAACCCTGCTACTTGCCATGTTTACCAACCTGCTGCTGTTACCTTCGCTCATACTCACCCTTGAAAGGCTCATACACACAAAACAACTCAAGAGATCACGCATCCAAATCTATGACGATGAAGAGGCTGCACGAATAGAAGAACTGGAGCCTGAACTAAAAAGGCTTATCAGAAGGAGAAGGAGAAAAAAAAGACCGGTCAGATTTATTCTTTAGAACTATCCCCGGTTACGCCTTCCCGTCTATCTCCTTCAGAATCTGCTGCACATCTTCCTCCGTTGACCTGAGCTTTTCACGACAGATATTTATCAGCATTGTTGCCCTCTTTAACCTATCTGCGAGATCATCAACGCTTATTGATTCCTGTTCAATCTCCCGTACGATCTTCTCAAGCTCGGCAAATGCTTCCTGGTAGCTGGGTTTTTTCTCTTTACTCATTTTCCCGGTTTGTTTTTTTTAACAACAGTTTCTATTAAACCTTCATAAAGGGTAATTTCCAACTCATCCCCTTCCCTGATCCCATCGCTGGATCTCAGCGCCCTACCTTCTTTCCTGGCAATGGCATAACCTCTTTGCAGCACGTTTGAAGGATCCAGAAGGCTAAGGTGCTTTTCATACATGGCCAGTTTTTCAGTGTTGCGTCGCAAGCCACTTTTCAATGAATTATTCAACTTTTCAGAGAGCATTTCCATCCGGCTGTACCCACTCTTTATTCTTTGCGCAGGGCTGATAGCTGCCATTGTAGCCAGACGCTGCAGTTGTGCGACACTCCTCCCTATGAAAAGCCTTGCATTGCCGGTGATCCTCATCATAGCCTCATCCAGCCGACGTTTCTCCTGTGCCAGATAGTCTACCGGCCAGCCGGTGAGCTTCTCTGTGAAATTCTCAAGCCTGACAGAGAAGTTGTGAAAATACTGTATCAATGAATAAGCGACATCTGTAGGTGTTATGCTGTTCGTATGTGATACCATCTCCACAATGGTTTCATTGGTTGAATGGCCTATCCCGGAAATAACCGGCAATGGAAATTTTGCAACGCGGATTGCCAGATCATAATGATCGAAACAACTCATTCCAACGTCTCCTCCTCCACCCCTGATTATCAAAACAACATCAAAGTGGTGCCTGATCGTAGAGATAAGGTCTAGTTGCCGCCCTATTGACTCTACTGCTTTATCGCCCTGAAGAAGTGCAGGGAAAAGCATGTGAAAGAATGAGTAACCCCAGGTGTTGTTATCTATAATATTACGGAAGTCGTGATAACCTTTTGATGATTCAACGCTTATGATGGCAAGCCGCTGAGGCAGCAAAGGCATTTTCACACTTCTGTTCATATCCCACAAGCCTTCAGACTTGATCCTGTTGATAGTCCGGGTACGCTCAAGAGCCATTTCCCCTAAGGTAAATGTGGGATCAACGTCGGCAATCTGAAGTGACAATCCATAAACCGGATGATAGTTTACCCTGGCGTAACAGAGTACCGTCATTCCTTCTGAAAGCTCCTTCCCGGTTACACTTCTGAACTTATGCTGAATGGCACGGTAGTCGTTTGCCCAGATTGTAGAGCGCATATCTGCAAGAACCTGACCATCCTTCTTCTCAACCAACTGAGGATAACAATGGCCACTTTGACGGTAAAAATTCAGCTTCGCTACCTCTGCCCTTATCCAGTAAAATGTATTCATCTGCTGAAGCAGCACAGACTGTATCTCCTTGCTTATGTCAAGAAGTGTGATGTAAGATTTTGCTTCCTTCTCCTGCATTCTCTCCTCCCCTTTTCTGAAAATTGGCAACTGACAAACTTAACAAATATTTTGAACTATATTTGCCTTCTGTTTTAACAGCTCTGAAAACAATTCAATTCAAACACAGAATGAGGATAAAACCACTGATAGTCATAGTGCTTATTTTTGCCAGTTCTGCAAAATTTTTGTTTTCACAGCAGCAACAAGGCTGTGGTTCATCCGGCCCGGAACACTATTTCAAGAGCAGCAGAAGTGACCACCCTGAGAGGCTCACATTTATCTGTAACAGCAACAATATCATTATTGCAATTGAATGCGGCGAAATACTTGAAATACCTGCAGGCAACAGAACCGACTCTCTCATCACAGAAATGCTGGATTATCTGAACACCGTTACTGACTCTGTCGGATCATTCACCACGCCTCTGGCAATCGTTTACAGCTATCTGCCGGGCAACAACAGAAGGTTAAACATCTCCACCAACAATGATGCACTCGCGGAGTTTGTTTTTCTCAACGGAGAGGAAAAGAGTGTCAGCAACGTTTTCAAATTTCTCGCTGAATTCCGGCTTGACAGCAAAAACACAGTTGTCATCTACTTCAATCAATTCTCAGCCCTCGATATTATCAGAAATATCGGGTTCTCTGAGATTATCAGAGAAGCACAGGCTGACATTGACAGGAGAGATATTTCACGTCATGCGGCAAAATCATTTACTTATAATCTGATTGATGCCAGGCCTGACACAACCAGTGCATATGTTTATCATTATGCTGACCGGCACATAAGTGTAGGGACAAATTTCGGTTTAAGTTATGTGAACGGGAATTTCGTACCGTCGATCTCATTTCCGTTAGCCTTTTCACGTTCATCAAAAGGAGGCAGTCAACTGCTTTTTGGCATCTCTTTCGACATAATGATGAATATGTCTCCGGATGAGAATTACACAATACATGACAACTGGTTTCTTGATGGGTTCATCATCAAGGGAGATCCGGGATATAAATTTTTTGCAGGTTACCTGATTGACCGTAAAGGGGAACTCTTCCCAAGCAACTCATGCAGGTTAGGTATTGATATCCCCTTGACCAGGAGAGGATATACAAGTTTGCGCACCACCTACTATTTCTCCGCAAGCGGGCGTGGGAATCTGTTTGAGCTGGGATTAAGGGTTGGGATGAATTAAAGGCAAAAGGCAAAAGTGGCAGGCAACCCTTCGGCTTCGCTCAGGGTAAACATGATTTGGCGAGCTTGCGAAGAAAATTTGAGCAAATTATTACTATTATGAAGTTTATCAGGATTTTTGCGAAGGTTGGGATTATTATTATTTTGATTGCAGCTGCAGGGGTATTTTTATCCGACTATCTCGTTAAAAGAGCTGCCCGGGGAAAGGTATTTACTATTGCATCTGACATTGAGCATAACAGAGTCGGGCTTCTGCTAGGCACCAGCAAATTTCTCCCGGGAGGCAGAGTCAATCTGTACTACAAATTCCGCATTGATGCTGCGGTGGAATTGTTCTTTGCTGGAAAGATTGATCATATCCTTGTCAGCGGAGATAACTCAACGAAATATTATGATGAACCGACAACAATAAAAAGGGACTTGATAGAAAGAGGTATTCCTGCTGACAGAATTCATCTTGACTATGCAGGGTTCCGCACGCTTGACTCTGTTGTTCGATGCCGGGAGATCTTTGGTCAGAAGAGCATTACTGTTATATCTCAGAAGTTCCATAATGAGCGGGCAATCTACATTGCAAAAAGAAAGGGTGTTGATGCCATTGGGTTTAATGCTGCCGGTGTTTCTCTCCGGAGCGGTTTCAAAGTACAAATCAGGGAGAAGCTTGCCCGGGTAAAGATGATGCTTGATCTGACTTTCGGGAAAAAGCCAAAGTTTCTGGGAGAGAAAATCGAGATCTGATTTTATGATTTGTTAAGGCTTTTCAGAAGCTGTGCATATATACCATTAATAAAGTTTATGCAGCAGGAGGTTGTTTTACCACTGAGGCACTGAAGAACACTGAGATTCACTTAGGATGATGACAAAAATATTTTTCGATTAACACTTAGTGCACCTGAGTGCACTTCAGTGCCTTATAAAAAAACTCAGCAACATAGAATCTTTGCGAGAAATAAAACCCGGATGCCAAAAAAACAGATCCTGAAGTTGACACCTCAAAAAATAGAATAAGCCGGGACAGTCCCCAAATAAGTCCCGCCTAAATTTTTCGTATCTTTGCATTTCAAAAAATTCAAATAATAATCATCTCTGAATTTGTATAACAAACAAAAAAATACATTCAAAAAAAAAGAAACAACATGAGAAAAACAGCACTGATCGCATTTATCTTTTTGATACTGGGTGGTTTGCCTCTGGCAGCGCAGGTTACCGTTTCGCTTGGCACTCATACGGGTGCCGGATCAACCAATGTACTATTATCAACGAGCACAACTTCAAACAGATATTCCCGGACAATGTCGCTATACACAGCCAGCGAGATCATAACTGCCGGTGGCATGGCAGGGATAATAACCAGCCTTGCATGGGACAAAGGTGGCACCGGAGAATACCTGACCAATGATGCATACATCAAGGTCTATCTCAAGCATGCTCAGGACTCGGTATGGTCAACAAGCCCTGTACCGGTTTGGGACACAGTTGTTATCGGAGCGACAGAGGTTTTCACCTCTTCAACTTACAGCCTTCCAGCTGGAATTGGATGGGCTGTTGTACCCTTTACAACGCCATTTACGTGGAATGGCTCAGACAACATTGTAGTGATGGTAGAGTGGGACAGGGCAAGCACACCTTCCGGCAGTATTACATGGGGGCGCTCCACCACCACTAATGCCAATGCCACTCGAGTAGGCAGTACAAGCCTGCAGGCACTGGTGATGCTTGTGAACTCGAGCAGACCGCTGTTGCAGCTTACATTTATTCCGGGAACCTCAGATGCTGGACTCGAAAGCTTTGTGAATCTGCCTGATACCATTTGCGAAGGCATAACACCAATAACCATTACTCTGAAAAACCATGGCCCCAACACTATCGCAACTGTTGATTTAGAATGGAAAGTAAACAACGTGGCTCAGCCTACCTACAACTGGAATGGAAGCCTTGCCGTTAACGCAACAACAGATGTAACCATCGGCAGCTATCCTTTCGTGCATGGCAACAATTACAATGTCATAGCAAACACAAAAGATCCCAACAGTGCTACTGACACAATTAATCACAATGACACTATCATCAAGTCTGAGATCTTTGTGAAGCCCTCTCCTGCGATAACTCTTAATGACACCCTGTTGAACATCTGCCAGGGTGACACAGCTATCATCAGCGGCACGCTTACCGGAACAGCCCCCTGGGATCTGTTATTGAGTGATGGAATAACAAATATCCCTGTCACAAATCTTACAAGCCCTTCATTCACAATCGGAGTGTCACCGGCAACAACAACAACCTATTCGGTCACATCGGTTTCTGATGCAACCGGCTGTGAGAACACCAGCCTGCAATCGACAACTGTTTCTGTGCAGACAGCGCCACCGGCCATAATCACCCCCGGCCCAATTGCAGCTGTATGTCAGGGTGATTCCGTCGTGCTGATGGCTTCCATTGGCCTCAACTTCAGTTATATCTGGTATAAAGACAATGTAATGTTACCTGATGACACCACATACATCCTCACGGTCAAAACCGGCGGAGACTACACCGTTAAAGTTGCAAACCCGACAGGTTGTTCAAGCATTTCAAATCCTGTCACCGTCGTTATACACCCTCTGCCTGCCGTATTCCTGGGCAATGATACGGCACTCCTTCCCGGTAACAGCATCCTTCTCGATGCAGGAACCGGATACAACTCCTACCTCTGGAGTACCGGTGCCACATCGCAATCCCTTCTTGTTGACTCTGCCGGCACAGGACTCGGAGTGAAAACCATCTGGGTGCATGTAACCGACAACAACTACTGCATTGGCGGAGATACTATCACAATAATCTTCACCAACAATCCTGGTATCAATGATGCTTTTGCTAATAGAGAGATTAGAATCATCCCCAACCCTTCTGACGGCAGGATCGAACTTCACCCGGTCCAGATACCTACCGGGGAATACAACATAGAGCTCTTCACAACCGAAGGCAAGGTTGCCCACAAGTCTATACATCAACTGAACCAGGACAAAGTGATAAACCTTGACCTGACGCATCTGCCAGGGGGGATCTATCTGTTCAAGCTAACGGGCTCACAGGGCAACATCTCCCGGAGAATTGTAATAAGGAATTGATATTCCAAAGCAACCTGGTTTCCCGGGTTTATAAGGGAAAAACATCATTTCAGGCTTCAATTTTCCCGATCCTTAATATAGAATTGGATAAAAATCTATATTTGTTCAAACTAAAAATCTGAAATCATGAACAAGTTGGTTTTTCTCCTGTTAACATTCCTGCTTATGATAAATTATCAGCTACAATCACAGGTCAAGCCCGGGCAGGACACAATTGTGACAGCAAGAGCTCCTGATGGAGCGACGGACACAACAGATATTATTTACCAGATTGCTGAAGAACAGGCTTCATTTCCAGGTGGCATTGAAGAGCTTTACCGGTATTTGTCACATAACCTGAAATATCCTGAGGAGGCAAGAGAGATGGAGTTGGAGGGGATGGTTTATGTTGAATTCATTGTAGAAAAAGATGGAAGCATCACAAACGTTCGAGTGATTCACAGTGTTGCACATGCTTCGCTGAATGCTGCTGCCATCGAAGTAGTTAAAGAAATGCCCAAATGGCTCCCTGCAAGGCAAAGGGGGAAACCTGTAAGATCAATCTTTGTACTCCCCGTGCAGTTTAAACTCAGCAAGGATGATTGACAAGGCAATAAGTGTCTGATAAATTAAAGAATTCTGAAACCAAATTAAGATCTGACAGTGGAACCAGTAGAGGAGCAGCCGGTAAAAATTGCACTTAATGCAGATACCATTAAAGAGTTATGGTCGAAAACATATAATACGGAGGGGAAGCCCGACTGGTCGCACATTCTGCCATTTTATGATTCTGAAAATGCATGTTCCAAGAGTTGTATGCTGGGGGACATCACCCCAGCCGAAGATATCAGGAAGTCACACTACTGATGGCACCGGCACATGAGTTTTCACAAGTGATCTGACAGGATTGGAGATGAATACAACATATTATGTCCGTGCCTATGCAACCAACAGTGAGGGTACAGCTTACGGGGCACGCCCGGCTGGCATGTGCCCACTCATGATGAATTGACCACTTTATTAGAGTTTTTGGGAGGTGATCCCGTTGCCGGTGGGGAACTAAAAGAAACGGGCTTTTCTCATTGGAACAGCCCCAATACCGGCGCCACCAATTCCAGCGGTTTTACTGCCCTTCCCTGAGGTTGCCGTAATGCCTACGATGGCTATTTCCAGGCAGCTGGAAATAGTGGAACATGGTGGACATCTACACCCCACTTGTCTCCGGGCAGCGGAAGGCACATAAGGATCAAACACAACTCCACGAATATCTATGGAACGGATAGCAGTGTGAAAAACGGCTACTCCGTGCGGTGCATAAAGGATTGACAAGAGTCGGTAGTTTACTGACTGATGACTCCATATCACACAAGATTGGGCATTAATGATTGAAATTATCAATAATTTGATGGTTGTGGTGTGTTTGCGCGTAAAATGTTACAGCGTGGCGTGGCTATCGGGAAAGTTGCGGAATTAGTGTGTGAAATTGTGTACAAAATAAAAACCACTTACCAGATATTATCTCGTAAGTGGTTGATGTTCTCTCTGGCGGTCCGGACGGGACTCGAACCCGCGACCCCATGCGTGACAGGCATGTATTCTAACCAAACTGAACTACCGGACCATCGTGTTTCAGAACTAGTGTCAAAAACCGGTTGCAAAAATAGAACTCTTTTTTCATTCAACCAAGAAAAAAATAAATCATGATGATTTTTTCGAGGAGTTGAAATTTTTCCGGTATCTCGCCTGTTACCTATTGATTGGCTGCGTTCTTCGCGCGCTTACGTTCATGCTCGCAAAGGATGATCTTCCTGAGACGTATTGATTGAGGTGTTACCTCGACGTACTCATCATTGCTGATATACTCCATTGCCTCTTCAAGTGAAAACTTAACTGCGGGTGCCAGAAGGATCTTATCATCCGCACCGCTTGCTCTCATGTTTGTAAGCTTCTTGGATTTTGTCACATTCACGATCATATCGTCGCTGCGGCTGTTCTCCCCTATTACCTGGCCGGCGTAGACCTCGTCGTTGGGTTCGATGAAGAACCGGCCTCTGTCCTGCAGCTTATCGAGAGCATAGGCGAATGCTGTCCCGTTCTCCAGGGCGATGAGTGAGCCGTTTCTTCTTGTGCCGATCTCTCCTTTCCATGGCTCATAGTGGTGGTACCTGTGGGCGATCACAGCCTCCCCCTCCGTGGCGGTCAGCAGTGCATTTGTCATGCCTATCAGCCCTCTCGAAGGAATCTTGAACTCAAGTATAACCCTGTCTGTCTTGTGTATCATATTCTGAAAGTCGCCCTTGCGGCGTGTCACCTGCTCAATCACTTTCCCGGAGAAGTGTTCCGGCACCTGCACCGTGAGAAGCTCAACGGGCTCACACTTCTCGCCGTCAATTTCACGGACAAGCACTTTCGGCTGTCCGATCTGGAACTCGTAGCCTTCACGCCGCATCGTCTCAATGAGTATCGAAAGGTGCAGTATTCCACGTCCGTAAACGAGCAGCTTATCCGGGGAGTCTGACTCTTCGACCCTTAATGCGAGGTTTTTTTCCGTTTCACGGTAGAGACGCTCTCTCAGGTGGCGGGAGGTGACGTACTTCCCCTCCTTTCCAAAAAATGGTGATGTGTTGATAGTGAATAACATGCTCATCGTAGGCTCATCAACGGCTATAGGGATGAGAGCCTCGGGGCTTTCGGCATCGGCAATGGTATCACCGATATCGAAACTCTCCGGTCCGAGCAGTGCAACAATCTCACCGGCAAACACCTCTGTCTTTATCTTCTCTTTTCCAAGGCCTTCAAACCGATACAGCTCTTTGATGACAGACTTCATAATGGTTCCATCGCGCTTCATAACCACGACCGGCATTCCGGCTTTGATAAATCCCCGGTGCACCCGGCCTACAGCAATTCTTCCGAGGTACGAGGAGTAATCCAGGGAGCTTATCTGAAGCTGTAGTGGCCCTTCAGCCACTTTTGGCGATGGTATCTTTTCCAGTATCACATCCAGCAGATAGCTGATATCTGTTGTCTCATTCTCCCAGTGATCTGACATCCATCCATTCTTGGAGGAGCCATACACTGTAGGAAAATCGAGTTGGTCTTCATTTGCTTCCAGGCTGAACATCAGGTCGAACACAGCCTCATACGCGCCGTAGGGGTCGCAGTTTGGTTTATCAACCTTGTTAATTACCACGACCGGTTTCAGTTGAAGTTCTATTGCCTTCTGCAACACAAACCTCGTCTGTGGCATCGGGCCCTCAAAAGCATCCACCAGCAGCAGTACTCCATCGGCCATATTCAGCACACGCTCAACCTCGCCTCCGAAGTCGGCGTGGCCGGGAGTATCAATGATATTTATCTTCACTCCCTTGTATCTTACGGATACGTTCTTTGACAGAATTGTTATTCCGCGTTCCCGTTCCAGATCGTTCGAGTCAAGTATCAGGTCGCCCATATCCTGGTTTGCCCTGAACAGTTTAACCTGGTGCAGTATCCTGTCAACCAGGGTAGTCTTCCCATGATCAACATGGGCAATAATCGCAATGTTTCTTATTTCCTCCATCTTCTTCCTCTCTACGCTAAATGAGGCTGCAAAAGTAGCAGTATTTAAGTTACCGGAGATTTACAAATCGTTTACATCTTTTATCAGTGCATTAACACGCTATGGGAGAGATCTCCCTATTTTTGCTTTGAATCTTAAACCACCATGCAATGAAAAAGATAGTCACTGTTTCTTTATTACTTCTCACAGGCATCCTCACAATGTCATTCATCCATTTCCCACAAGCAAACAAAGGTCCTGTAATCACCTTTGAAACACTTGTTTACGACCTAGGCACGATAAATCACAGTCAGCCCAGAAATCACGAGGGCAAATGTGAGTTCAAGTTTACAAATACAGGTGATGAGCCTTTGATCATCACAGGCGTAAGGGCAGATTGCGGATGCACTACCCCCAATTACACACAGGAGCCAATTCTTCCCGGTGAGAGTGGAAAGATTGCCGTACAGTATGACAACAGCCGCGTTGGCTATTTCAGCAAAGGGATTACAGTCACAACAAATTCGAATCCTGCAAGTATAAGGCTGACAATCAAAGGCAACGTAGTCAGAGAGCAGAGCGGCACCCCTGTTAATCCGGGCAATACTTCAGCTCCGACGGCAAGATAATATTAGGTAAGTTCGAAAAAATTTCAAAACTTTGTCCCGGCAATATGCCGGGACATTTTTTTTCAATTAAATCAATTTAACTATGCCACAGATATCAAAAAAGGGGCAGCTCATGCCTGAGTCGCCTATCCGCAAGCTTGTTCCTTACGCTGAAAAAGCAAAATCAAGAGGGACAAAAGTTTACCACCTTAACATAGGCCAACCAGACATAGAAACCCCGGAGGTAGCTCTGAACGCTGTGCGCAATTTCAACATGAAAACTGTTGAGTACAGCCACTCTGCAGGGATACTTTCATACAGAAAGAAGCTGGCTGAATATTACAAACGTGTAGGCATTGACGTTACGCCTGATGAGATCATTATTGGCGCCGGCGCTTCTGAGGCGATACTTTTTACGATGCAAACATGCCTTGACCCGGGCGATGAGATTATCATTCCTGAGCCATTCTATGCCAACTATATCGGCTTTGCTGTCAATGCAGGTGTTGAGATCATCCCCATCAGCTCCTCCATTGAGAGCGGGTTTGCCCTCCCTCCTATAGCAGATTTCGAGAAGGTGATCACTCCACGTACAAAGGCTATCCTGATCTGCAACCCCAACAATCCTACCGGATATCTTTACAGCAGGGAGGAGCTTGAGGTTCTTCGTGAACTCGTTCTTAAATACGACCTTTATCTTTTTGCTGATGAGGTTTACAGGGAGTTCACCTACGACGGGCTGAAGCATGAGAGCGTGATGCATCTTGAAGGGCTGGAGCAGCATATTGTGATGCTTGATTCCGTATCGAAGCGATACTCTGCCTGTGGAGTCCGTATCGGGAACCTGGTAACCAAGAACAAAGCTATCCTTGCCACTGCGCTTAAGTTTGCACAGGCCAGACTAAGTCCGCCCACACTGGGGCAGGTGGCCGCCGAGGCTGCCGTTGACACACCTGACAGCTACTTCGACATGGTAATGGCTGAATATATTGCCCGCAGGGATATAGTCGTTGAGGAGATCAACAAGATGGAGGGAGCGTATTGCCCGAAGCCCAAAGGAGCATTCTATGTCACCGCCAAACTCCCGATCGATGATGCTGACAGGTTCTGCCAGTGGCTGCTTGAGGATTACAGCTTCGAAAACCAGACTGTGATGCTGGCACCAGCAACAGGATTCTATGCTACTAAAGGTAAAGGTTTGAATGAAGTAAGGATATCCTATGTTCTTAAGGTGGAAGACCTCAGCAAAGCAATGCACGTCCTGGCAGAAGCTCTTAAAGTGTATCCGGGAAGAAAACTCTAGCGGCTTATCTGCTCAAGCATATCTGAAACTCTCCTGTCGCCGGGATGAGCATTGAGATAGGTTGTCAGCAGTTCAACACCTTTGGATTTGTCGCCACTCCGGGTGTATAAACCGGCAAGCGTTGTAACCAGAACCGGGTCGTTGGGATTATATCCGTAAGCCTTCTCATAGTTAAGAAGGAGGTTATGCATATCACCCATATTGCCGTATGTGTCGCCGATATTTTTGTAGATGCGGTAAAGATTTTCGCTATGGAACCTTACTTCAGCATCATATGCTGATTCCGGTTGTTCCCGCTCAAGCATCAGGTCAAGTGCCCTGTTGAACAGATCGAGTGCTATGCTGAAGTTCCCAGACATTCCGTGTACTATTGCCAGATTCTCAATCATGCCATAATTCCGGGGTTCGGCATCAACAGCCTGCTGAAGGTGATACCGTGCTTTACTGAGGCTTGCAGAAAACTGATCTCTGCGGGTGCCAGGTTCAAATGCCTTATAACGCCCCCACAGCTGCCCCAGCAAATGGTTTATGCGGCTGTTATCAGGATTCAGAACATACAGGGAGTCCATTATCCGCTGCGCTTTGCCGATATCCTGGTTGTCCATCAGTGCCTCAGCATAACTGGCTGCGATATCAGCATCTTCAGGTCGGTATTCAAGCAAACCACCAAAGATTTTCACTGCAGCGTTGTTATCCTTATTGAGAAAAGCTCGCCGGCCCAAAGCTTTGGCATTGCTCAATGCATCGTCGGGGCGTGGATTCATCTTCAGGCATGACTCATAGGCTGCGAATGACTCCAGGAAGTTGTTGTTCAACATCAGACCATTGCCAAACAAAATGTGTCCCTGGTAATAGCGGGGATGCAGTTCAACACCCCTTTTCAGGTGAAACAATGCCTTATCCAGGTACGACTGCCTCACATGCTCCTGAACCGCCTTCAGCGCCCTTTCCAGATACATTCCACCTGCCGAAACATTCACTTTGGCACTGTTAACGGATACCTTCACGTCGGTAGTAAAGAGAGTGAAGTCATCCTTCCAGGCACGGTTTCTTAACACGGTCTGAAGTGAGAAACCGGCAACAATCAGTACAAGGATTACCATTGACAGTGTATCCATCCTTCTTAATCTCCCGGGCAACCATACTACCAGAACCCAGACAAACATAATGATTATCCCCAGCAGGGCGAGAAAGATGAAACGTTCATTCATGAATGCCCCGATATTGATCAGAAGGTTTGACTGGCTGGAAAAGAGAATCACAAAAAGCAGGAACCCAAGGGCAATCATATCGGGCCGCCTGATCCTTTTCAGGGAATACCAGGCGAGGCCACAGAAAAACAGTATTGAAAGGATGACAGCTCCGTTTGCAAAGCTCTTGTAGGTAATGTGCCACGGGTAATAGTCATGAGTAAGTGGCGCCGGAAAAATAACCAGGGCAACATATTTTATCCAGGTGAAGAGCAACGTTGCAAATCTTTCGGATGCTGAAGCATAAAGGAATGGGTCATTGAGCAGTTCAGAGTGACTTACTCCACCCGCCGGAATTCCAATGGCATATAACCGGAGTGCAATATATAGCACAAGTCCCGTAAAGAGGGCGACAATTATGGAAAACATTGACCTGCTGAAACGCTGTTCCCTGAAGAGAACAAGAAGAGGGATCGCTGCAAGAAAGGTCAGGGCACTCTCTTTCGACAACATTGAAAGAAAGAATACCGGCACCATCAGGATCAGCAGGCTCTGCCTTCTTGATGCTGAATATCTCAACGCAAGGATTGCCAGCAGTGCAAACCCTATGAGGCTCAGAATTTCGTCGCGCCCCTTTATGTTTGCGACTCCTTCGGTATGCAATGGATGAATGGCATAAAGGAGCGTTATGATAAATGGCAGTGAGAGCCTTCCCAATGAAACATTCACCTTTTCGAACAGCAGGCGCATCGCTTTGTAAAGCAGCATACATGCCATGGCATACAGCAGAATATTTATCAGGTGTCCCGGCAAAGGATTCTCTCCAAAGAGACCATACTCCACCGCAAACATAATTTGCGACAATGGCCGGTACCTTCCACCAGGCAGCAGGTTTTTATCCTCTCCGTGAAAGCCTGTGAAAGCATCATTGGTCAGTATTTTGCCGACACCGTTGAAACCCTCTTTGGTAAATGCGTTGTGGGTGATCATCATCATGTCATCCAGCACGAAGCCATGATTCAATGTGTTCACGTACAACCCCAGGGCAAAAATCAGAATGATAGCAGCTTCAACAGCAGGCTTCAGCAGGTTTGCGGTTTTCTTCCTGATAATAATAGTTTCCGGTGCATCCTTAAGGTATTTCTTTCCCACTGATAAACCCGGCTTGTGCATCACCTGCCTTCTCTTTTTGTTTTGATCTCTCTTGTTCATGCTGCTTAAGGTTTCCTTTACCAATTAGCCAATTTGCTAATTTGCTAATTTGCTAATTTGCTAATTTGCTAATTTGCTAATTATCATCATAAATCAGATACCGTCTCCTGACCTTTTTAAACTCTTCGAGTTCACTCTTCCAGCTCTGCCTTATTGATACAACATCATCGCCTCTGATGATCTGCTTTTTCAGCTCATCGGTTCCTGCCAGCAGGTTGAAGGAAGATGTGAAAAAATCTTTTCCTGCGCCGGTTTCGGAATAGATTCTGATGAGCCATGTCAGGTCGAGTGAGTCGAGCATTGATGATCCGTCAGGGTTCATGCCATCAAGCTTCCATCCTTTGCAGCTCTCTCCCATCAGCCTGGGCTTTTCGCTTTTGCCGGGGATACTACGCGGCACAAAAACAGTATCTCCGGTTTTCACCTTCGGATGCCCGATGAGCCTGAAGGGATAATCAGTACCACGTCCGACCGATGCTATTGTCCCTTCGAGCAGGCATACTGAAGGGTACATGTAGATGGCATGCATATCCTGCAGGTTCGGGGATGGGTCCACCGGCAGGTGATAGATAGTGCTACGCGTGTAGTTTTTCACCGGTACCCAGCTCAATTCACATTTGATACCGTTGGCCAGCCAGCCTTCGCCATTGATCATCCCGGCATATTCAGCCATGGTCATACCGTGGACAAGTGCAACGGGATGCATTCCGATGAAGGAGCTGAAGGCAGGTTTCAGAACAGGGCCGTCAACATAATGGCCGTTGGGGTTTGGCCTGTCGAGGACCAGCACCGGTATCTTTTGCTCTGCACATGCCTCCATCACATAATGGAGAGTTGAGATATAGGTGTAAAACCTTGCCCCTACGTCCTGAATGTCGAATACCATTATATCTATACCTTTCATATCTTCAGGTGTAGGCTTCTTGTTCCTGCCATAGAGCGAAATTACCGGCAGTCCAGTCTCAGTATCAGTTCCGCTTTGTACAGTTCTGCCTGCTTCAGCCTCACCTCTGAAGCCGTGCTCCGGGCAATAGACCTTTACCACATCAATTCCTGCCCTTAGAAGAGAATCCACAAGGTGAACATCGCCGATCAGAGATGTCTGGTTTCCGGCAACCCCCACCCTCTTACCTTTCAAGAGAGGGAAATAGAGATCCGTCTGCTCTGCCCCGGTGAGAATATTTTCTGGCGCATTGCTTACCTCTGACACATTCTCCGACCCAACCTCTTCATGCCTGTTACCGGCATGGCAGGAACCGGCCAGGAAGGGCAGATTCATCAGAAAAATAAAAACATAAATGGCATTGCGGTTTATCATTAACAGTTGATTTAAAATTGAAACTATTTCATGCTTTTGCTTTCAGGCTAAAAAAGATCCCGTTTGAAAGCCCAAATATATTACGATTTTATCAACCATGGCTAATCATTACCGGCCTGATAAAGGAAAGATTGCTATTTTTGCCAAAAAGCTTTCACCTTGAATCCGGAACTTTTTATTGCACGGCGTATTTTCAGAAGGGGGCAGGGGTCATTCACACGTCCTGTCATCAACATCTCTGTTGGCAGTGTAGCTCTTGGCATTGCTGTGCTTATACTTGCTGTTGCTATTCTGAAGGGTTTTCAGCAGGAGATCAGGGAGAAGATCATAGGCTTCGGGGCACACATTCAGATCACCTATTTCGATAATAACAGCTCATACGAGGTAGAGCCACTGGAGTATGACAAGGAACTTGTTGATTCTCTTTCAGCGATTCCGGGAGTTGTCCATGTGCAGACTTTCGGCATCAAGGCGGGTATAATCAAAACTGATGATCAGATAGAGGGCATCGTATTGAAAGGTGTAGGCCCTGATTACAACTGGCAGTTTTTTGAGAGTAAGATTATCGAGGGGGAGCTTCCGGAGATTGACCTTGAGCAGAGGAGCAATGAGACAATCATTTCGAAATTTACAGCAAGGAAGCTAGGATTAAAAACCGGCGACAAGCTGATACTGGCTTTTGTGCAGGATCCGCCGCGGTACAGGAGTTTCACGATCAGTGGCATATATGAGACCGGCATGCAGGATTTTGACGAGCTGTTTATCTTTGCTGATGTGCGGCACATTGCAAGGCTCAACAACTGGGATGATGACCAGATCAGCGGATACGAGGTGCTTATTAAAGACTTCACGAAGCTGGATCAGGTGACCATGGCTGTAAATGAGGTGATACCTTATGACCTGCTCGCCGAGAGCATCAGAGAGCGAAATCCACAGCTCTTCGGATGGCTATCACTGATGGATCAGAACGTGATCATAATTCTGATAATCACCATCCTGGTGGCACTCATACACATGACCTCCACACTGCTGATAATGATAATTGAACGGACAAACATGATAGGTGTTCTGAAAGCTTTGGGAATGAACAACTCATCATTAAGGCGACTCTTTCTGATAAACGGCGGGTTTCTTCTGCTGAAAGGAATAATTATCGGCAATGCACTTGCTCTTGCAATAAGTATCATACAAAAAAATACAGGCATCATCACCCTCGACCAGGATAGCTACTACCTGGATAAGGTTCCGATATTTCTCAGTGTACCGGATATCCTTGCCGTAAATTTCGGTGTTATCATAATCTGCATCTCAATTATGATCATCCCATCATGGATAATAGGCAGGATAACACCTGTGAAGGCGATACGTTTCGATTGACCGGTTATTTCAGGAAGGCAGGATCTCTATCAGTTCAAGATCAAAGGTAAGGGTCTCTCCGGCCAGCTCATGGTTTCCATCAAGGAGAACAGTATCATTGTTAACATCCAGCACCTTAAGCAGAAGAACACCCACCTCATCATTTGGAAGTTCTATGATCTGACCTTTTCTAACCTCCAACTCACCAAAAACCTCTTGTCTTTTAACACTGAAGATCAAATCATTGTCAATCTCACCGTAAGCCTCTTCAGGTTTTACAGTCACACGCTTGATCTCTCCCGGAGCCATACCCAATAATGCATCTTCGAGACCGGTGATAAGTATCTCACTACCCAACTGAACAGTCAGGGGTTCCCTGGCAGTTGTTGAATCAAATATTGATTTATCCTTACGATAACCGGTATAGTGGATCTTCACATTATCCCACATTTTTACCTTCTCCATAGTCTTTATATTTAGTGGTTCTTTTGCAAATTGGTTGTGATTGGCAAAAAGCCTTTCTATCTTTGCAAAGATAAACCATTAACAATAATTTAATACATCATGGGATCAGAAAAGATGGGAATTAATTCAAAGCTGATTCATGCGGGAAGCATGAAAGATCCGTTGGGCAGTGCAGTAACGCCAATATATCAGACATCAACATTCAGATTTGAAAGCACCGACCACGGTGCGGCATGTTTTTCAGGCGAAGAGGATGGTTACATATATACACGCATAGGCAACCCAACTATAGGAGACCTGGAGGCAACGATGGCTGAACTTGAGGGTGGCCACGGGGGCATTGCCACCTCCTCAGGCATGGGTGCTGTAACAACAGTATATTCTGCATTGCTTTCACAGGGTGACCATATGATAAGCCACAATGCTGTTTACGGCCCCACCCGTGGGGTTATGGAATCTGTATTTCACCGCTTCGGTATTGAGAGCACCTACGTTGATGCAACAGACATAAACCATGTTGCAGAAGCTATCAGGAGCAACACAAAACTTATCTACGTGGAGACGCCTGCCAACCCTACAATGGGGATCACAGACCTGAAAGCTGTGTGTGATCTTGCAAAGGCGCACAACATTCCGGTATGTGTTGACAACACCTTCTGCAGCCCTTATCTTCAGAGGCCTTTTGAGTTTGGTGCAGATATAGTGCTGCACAGCATGACAAAATTTATTAATGGCCATGCGGATGTGGTTGCTGGCATGCTTGTAGCAAAGGAGAAGGAGATGTATGATCTTCTGCGAAACGTGATGGTGAACATGGGTTGCAACATGGATCCTCATCAGGCATTTCTTGCACGACGTGGCCTGAAGACGCTTGGTATACGTATTGAAAGAGCTCAGCAGTCAGCACAGAAGATTGCAGTATGGCTTGAAAACCACCCAAAGGTGGAATGGATTTTATATCCCGGATTACCATCTCACCCACATTATGAGTTGGGACAAAGGCAGATGGACGGCCCGGGCTGCATGATCTCGTTCGGGCTTAAAGGAGGACTTAATGCCGGCAAAGTGCTGATGAATAATGTAAAACTTGCTATTCTGGCTGTCTCACTGGGTGGTATTGAAACACTGATACAACACCCTGCATCAATGACTCACTCCAAACTAGGCCAGGCTAAAAGACTTGAAGCCGGGATCACTGACGGACTTGTCAGATTATCTGTCGGTATTGAGGATTGTGAGGATATCATCAGCGACCTGGATCAGGCTATGAAACTTATCACTTAATCATAATAAAAAATGAAAATTGCTGAAAGACATGTAAGAGACACTTTTTTGCTGTTCCTATTCTGTCTTTCATTGCATATCCAGGCATATTCTCAGAAGGTCGGGCTTGTGCTGGGTGGAGGGGGTGCCAAAGGCTTCAGTCATATCGGCGTGCTGAAAGCTTTGGAAGAGAATCATATTCCTATAGATTACATCACCGGCACCTCCATGGGAGCTATCATCGGCGGCCTTTATGCTGCAGGCTACAGTCCCGCCGAAATCGAAGAGATTGCGATCAGTGGCAAGTTCGAAGAGTGGGCATCAGGTATCATTGACGATAAATATTACTCCTATTATGTTCTTGATGATCCGAATCCTGTAATGGGCACTTTCCGGTTCGACTATGACACCATCTGGCGCCCCTTACTGCCATCAAGCCTCAGATCTCCAATACTGATGGACTTTGTGGTTCAACAATATTTTGCTCATGCAAACGCTGCCTCAGGCTACAACTTCGACAATCTGATGGTACCGTTCCGCTGTATTGCATCTGACATCAGCTACAGCCGTCCGGTGGTGCTGAAAGAGGGCGACCTCGGAACATCAATCAGAGCATCGATGACTTTTCCGTTTGTGTTCAGTCCCATCAGAATAAACAACAAATTGCTTTATGATGGTGGTATGTATAACAATTTCCCTGCTGACATTATGTACGAACAGTTTTTTCCTGACATCATCATTGGGTCGAAAGCAGCAGAGAATTATGGCCCTCCAATGGATGACAACCTCATCTCACATCTGCAGAATATGCTAATGGAGAAAGCAAACTACGATGTCATTTGCGAGAACAGTATCCTGATTCAACCGGATCTCAGAAACTTTCACCTTCTGCGGTTTGACAATGCCAGACCCATAATTGACAGCGGATATTTTGAGACCCTCCGGCATATTGAGGAGATAAGGCTATTTGTTTATGACAGCCTTACGCCGGCCAGGGCGCAGGAAAGGCGCGAGGAGTTCAGGAGCAAAGCCCCTCCCCTGCTTATTGACAGGATCAAAGTATCCGGCTTGACGCATATTCAGTTCAAGTTTGTCAACAACTACTTCAGACGTAACCTGAAAATGGAGCAGGGTGAAACGATCGGGCCAGTATCTGCTGAAAAGGTAAAAGACGAGTATCTGAAGCTTTCCGCTCTTGACCTTTTCCGTAAAACCATCCCGACGATAGGGCGTGACTCATCTTCGCAATACTACTATCTTCATCTGGAGATGGAGCGTAAAGCAAATTTCTCTGCCGGCTTCGGCGGGGTGATCTCAACCAACCCGGTAAATGAAGCTTTCGTTGAACTCAAATACCAGTTCCTCAGGAAGAATGTTCATACAGCAAGCATTAACACGCACTTCGGGCGGTTTTACAACTCTTTCAGGATTCAGGAACGCATAGATTTTCCATTGGCTGAAGATATTTATCTGCAGGGTTCATTTACGGTAAACCATTGGAACTTTTTCCGTAGTTCAACCGCCTTTATTGAAGACAACACACCATCCTATCTTGTGGAAAGCGACAGGCATGGACGCCTGCTGGCGGGCAAGGGCATCGGTTCCAAAGGGAAAGGCGAGTTCGACCTGGCAGCAGGATATCTGTCGGTTGAATATTACAATACCAGCGATTACCGAAGAAGAGACACCCTTGACCGGACAACATTTTCTTTTATCTCTCCAGGACTGTCACTGGATTTCAACAGCCTGAACCGGAAGTATTACGCCGATCAGGGAATGCGATTCAGGATAATGCTCCGCCATGTCAGCGGCACTGAATACCACAGGCCTGGCAGCACCTCTCTCTTCGAGGAGAACAGCAGATTACCCGGAAAGAGATGGTTCACATTAAACACCTCCTACGAATCATTCTATCCCATTCACGACCGGCTCACATGGGGCTTCGCTGCTGAGTCATCATTCAGTAATCAGAAACGCTTTAACAACTATACAGCAAGCGTTCTTTACGCAGCCCTCTGGACTCCGGGGCCTGAAGCAGGAACCCTGTTCATGCCACAGATCAGAGCTTACAGCTATTTTGCGCTGGGTGGCAGACTGATATACCTGATAACAAAAAATATTGACCTCAGATTCGAAGCACATCTCTTCAACCCATACCGCCAAATCACAAAAAACGAATTGCAGCAGGCCGTTATCAAAGAGAACTACACAAACGTTTATGGCATCCTGGCCCTCGCTTCAATTTACCACTCTCCGATAGGGCCACTCAGCCTTAATGTTAACTATTACCACAGAGCTCCCGCACCATTTTCTGCCAGCCTCAATTTCGGATACATCCTTTTCAACAGAAAAGCCTGGTTCTGGTAAACGATCTCCCCATTGATTCAATCTCTCTTTTCCGCCATTCATTAACCTGAATCCCCTGTTCACAATAATTTCGTTGTCGCCAGGCAGAAGCTACCATACTTTTGCTGCTGGTTTGATATAAATACCCGGTCAAAAAAAAAAAAAAAATTATGATGAGAATATTAAATGAAGTGAAAACAGGAATATTCAGAGTTTTACTACTAAAATTGCTTATAACGGCACTGATGCTGGCGCCAATGCCTGCAGAATCTACAGGAACTGATGGGGTCAAATTCGTTCTCAGCGGCACTATTAAAGATTCAGATACCGGAGAACCATTACCCTGGGCCAATGTGTTTGTTGAGGAACTGAATACTGGTACTACTGCAAATGCAGCAGGACATTACTTATTGTCGGTGACTGAAGGACACTTTACTATCAGAATTTCCTATCTTGGCTATGAGGAGTTCCGTCAGCAGTTGCATTTGAAAAGCAGTTCAATTATAAACTTTGACTTGAAGCCGGCTGCTGTAAGATTATCTGCATTCGTGATTTCCGACAGGAATGGCAATGAGAACATCACTGAAACTAACATGGGAGTGGTGAGGATGAATACTGAGGCCATCAAGAAGATCCCGGCTCTGATGGGTGAGACAGACATTCTAAAGGCAATACAACTTCTCCCCGGTGTACAGAATGTTGCAGAAGGCTTTTCCGGATTCAGTGTCAGGGGTGGCTCAGCTGACCAGAACCTGATGCTCATTGATGATGCAACAGTTTACAATGCTTCACACCTTATGGGGTTCTTCTCCGTCTTTAACAGCGACGCAATTCAGGATATGACACTTTACAAGGGTGATATTCCGGCTCAATATGGCGGCAGACTTGCTTCTCTTGTTGATGTAAGAATGAAGGAGGGAAACATGAGCAGGTTCACCGGCAACGGGGGTATTGGAACAATAGCAGGCTCACCCTGGAAACACCAATTATCAAAGACAGGAGTTCAATCCTGATTTCAGGAAGGAGAACCTATGCAGACATATTTCTCAAGCTTTCAAATGATTCTCTCCTGAATAACAACAAGCTCTATTTCTACGACCTCAATGGAAAAGCAACATTCATAATCAACAGGAATAACAGAATTTACCTTTCAGGGTACGCCGGACAGGATGTTTTTGCCTTCAGGGACCTTGTTGACATGAGATGGGCGAACAGGGTGCAAACCTTGAGGTGGAACTCAATCCTGTCGGATTACCTGACTGCAAATTTTATCTATACCCACACGAACTATGACTACACGCTGAACACAACTATGGGCCTGAGCAGCTATATCTGGGATTCAGGTATTGATGACCACACCGTGAAAGCAGATTTCAGTTACTACTGTAGTGCTAAAAGCTCATTCAGGTTTGGCGGCCAGGTTACTCATCACAACTACCGCCCGGGCACAATCTCCTCCCTTGACGAGGAAGTGATCACCACTATGGCAGATAAAAAATCACTGGAGTATGCACTATTTGCATCTTCCGAATTGAAAGTAACTGAAAACTTACATGTGAAAGCCGGCCTGAGGTTTTCCGCTATCCAGAACATGGGAGAGGCAAAAGTTTTTCTCTTTGATGAAAACTATAAAGTGACCGACACCCTGCAATATGGAAAAGGTGATATATATAATACCTATGCAGGTTTTGAGCCACGGATCAGCGCTGCATATCTGCTGTCAGAAAAGCTCTCCGTGAAAAGCAGTTATGCACGAACTCTTCAGTACGTTCAGCCGGCTTCCAATTCAGCGTCTGGTATGCCGCATGATATCTGGTTTCCTGTCTCCCCTAACCTGAAACCACAGGTGTCTGACCAGGTTTCTGCGGGGGTTTTCAGGAATATGTTCAACAATATGATTGAGACTTCTGCAGAGCTATATTATAAGGAGATGGACAATCAGATAGATTTTCGTGACAATGCAAACATGTATTTCAATGAACTGCTGGAGGGTGAAATCCGCACAGGTATTGCAAAAGCATATGGCGTTGAGTTTCTGCTCAGAAAGAATAGTGGTGCTTTCACCGGTTGGATTGGATATACATATTCCAAAGCACGCCGCAGGATCCAAAGCATAAACAATGACAACTGGTATGATGCAAATTATGATAAACCCCATAATCTCACCATTGTTGTTAATTATGAATTGACCGAAAGATTAAAACTGGGTGCAACATGGATTTATACCACCGGTGCGCCCGTCACACTTCCAACAAGCAGATGGGAATACGCAGGGATGATCATGCCCGGTTATTCTGAAAGAAATGGTTACAGACTTCCCGACTATCACAGACTTGACCTCTCGGCAACAATCATCCTCAATAAAAACAAAAAAGTGTCAGGCTTTACCAATGAACTGAATATTTCCGCTTACAATGCCTATAACCGCAAAAACCCATTCACAATCTTCTTTACACCAGAAGAGAAGGGTTCCAGCAATATGAAAGCTTATGCATTGAGCATGTTTGGAATTGTGCCATCATTAACCTGGAACTTCAGATTTTAATAATATCAACCATGCAATTAACAAAGCAATTAAAAATCATAATAAACAAAAATGCTATGAAGAAGAGATTATTTTCCCGTTTAATGTTTTTACTGATGACAACAATCATTCTCTCCTCCTGTGAAGAAGAGACAGACCTGAGACTCGACAGGGATATGACAAGCATGCTGATTGTAGATGGCTGGATTCTCGACGACAGGGATGAACAGACAATAAGACTACTTTCAACAGTACCCTATGACAGCAACACTCCATGCCCACCCGCTACAGGTGCTTCTGTTCATGTTTCCGACGGGGGCAGAACCTGGGTTTTCAATGAGTCAGAACCAGGAATCTATTCAGCATCCGGATTCAGGGGAGAACCAGGGAAGACCTACAATCTTGAAATAATTTACAACAGTGAGAAGTTTACTGCAACCTCTACCATGAAGAAAAGTTTTCAGATAGACTCACTGGCTGTTGATATTTTTCCATACGGACTTCCTGCTGACCTTCCGCATTATCAGGTGTATGTTTACGGACAGGACGACCCCGAACCTGACCAGTTCTATGTATTTCAATATGCAAAAAACGGCAACTGGAATGACACTCTGTTCTACTGGTCATTTTTAAGTGACCTCACCATCAATGGCAAATATGTTGAAAAAGCCCCTCTTTCAATAATCGAAACATACTCAGACAGGTTTGATCTGCAACTGAGATCATTGTCAGTTGAACAGGAATATCTTCTCTTCGTCGACCAGGTCTTTTACAACTATATGCCAAATATGTTCTTCTCCCCGCCTAAAGCAAATGTTTATGGCAATATCTCAAAAGGAGCTTTCGGATATTTTGCTGCTGCTTCTGTTTCAACATCTGAAAAGGTAACTATCAGAAAGAGTGACTACTTCCTCAAATAGCACTATGCCGGAAAACTAATAATATTGATTGATGATTTTTTTCTGAAGCCTTTTCATACTTTTGGTTAAAATTTCAGAAATACATATGATAAAAGGAACAAACCACGCAACAGGCAAGTCTATGGAAATCCAAAGAAGGAAAGGTGCAATGCTGATGGTCTATTTCAGATGGCTTTTCATTGCTGTGGTTGCAGCCCTTCTGATCATGCAATACATCTCAGGATACCGTGGTGAAACAAGACATGCCATTTTTCTGATGGGATTATACCTGGTTACCAATATTTTTCTTTGGTTATCTATCCGAAAAAGATTTGATCCGCAGTGGATCGGTTATTTTTCTGCTCTTATTGACGCTTTTATTGTTTCATTTCATCTCTTTTACCTGACAAGCAACTTTGACCCCACTGCTGCAACAGCAGCAGCAACCACCTTCCTTTTTCCTGTCCTGTTTATTCTGTATACATTCAGAATAGACTATAAACTACTTTTATTCCTGATTATCATCTCCATCTCTGCTTTCAACCTGGTTTATTTCTTTCACTACTTTCAGAACCCTGAATTTTATCAAAGCCCTTTATCCCTAACACCTGTATCACACCTGTTTAAGTCAACATACATACTTTTTATCGGATTCTTGTGCATCTATTTTCAATTATCTATCAAAGGAGTAATTGTCAAAGAGGTAGAGATTACGAGAAAACAGGCAGAAGCAGAAAACAAGGTGAGGATAGAACAGGAGAAGGGCAAACACTCCAGGTTGATGGTGCTTCAAACGGAAGAACAAAACCGAAAGCTGGCGAAGGAGATACAAGCAAAGGAGCAAATTGCAGAAGATCTGGCCAATAGCCGGGAAGAGCTTGAAAGAATAAATAAGAATCTTGAGCAGACCATTACCGAACGGACAGAAGAGCTGACAAGAGCAAACACAAGACTGATAAAGCTTGAAAAGGAGAACCTTCAATCGCAGTTTGATGTGCTGAAGCAACAGGTCAACCCACATTTCCTTTTCAATAGCCTTAATGTTTTATCATCACTGATCAGGATCAATTCTGAAATGGCCGAATCGTTCACTGAAAGACTTGCAAAAGTATACAGATATGTGCTTGAGAACAAGGACAAAGACCTGATACCTCTTACCACTGAACTGGATTTCCTGGAGGCATATCTCTTCCTTATCAGGATAAGATTTGAAGATAAAGTTAATGTCATCACAGAGATAAATTGCAATAATGAGGAGTGTTTTGTGGTACCTCTCGCAATTCAGCTACTGATAGAAAATGCGATCAAGCATAACGCATTTTCCAGAAAAAAACCACTTACCATTAGAATATTCAATGAGGGTGGTCTTCTCACAGTTGAGAATAATCTTCAGATAAGGGAGACAAACGTTGTATCTACCGGTGTTGGGCTTGCAAATATCTCTAAACGTTATTCATTATTGACGGACAAACCAACCCAATTTGAAAAGACAGAATCACTATTTATTGCAAAAATACCATTACTGGATAAAAATAGTTTAAGGAGCTAACAGATATGAGAGTAGTAATTATTGAAGATGAAGCATTGGCTGCAAAAAGATTAAGCAGCATGATAAAGAGTTATGACAACAAGATAGATATTGTGGCATCGCTGGAATCTGTTGCTGAAAGCGTGGAGTGGTTTTCGAAAAACCAGCATCCCGACCTTATCTT
>OBJA01000114.1_pt1 | contig 81853 bp, 65 predicted proteins | sample 1519751 | NCBI WGS metagenome assembly OBJA01 (sample SAMEA3881238, study PRJEB22517) | soil metagenome | biome: lake sediment; feature: soda lake sediment; material: sediment, water from around vicinity | place: India | collected 2013-12-23 | depth 3 m | reverse complement strand
GCAATGACACGAATGACGTAAATATGACTTAATCCTGACGCAGGCAGGAATGGGCTTAATCAATAGTTTTGCATAGAATTTTTAAATCTTTAAAATGAAGAACAAAGAGCTGGCTCAAAGAATTAAAGCCTTAAGAAACAGGAAAGGTTATTCACAGGAAGAATTATCGGAAAAAACAGGATTAAGTTTGCGTACAATCCAAAGAATTGAAAATGGGGAAACTGAGCCCAGGGGTGATTCACTGAAAAGGCTTGCCATTACTTTTGATGTTCCCCCTGAAGAAATAGTAGATTGGACGGTGCAGGAAGACAAGGGATTTCTGACCAGTTTAAATCTGTCGGCTTTAAGTTTTATCATCTTTCCTCTTCTTGGAATTATTGTGCCGTTAATCATCTGGATTTCCAGGAAAGACAAAATCCGGAATGTAAATGAAACTGCCAAAGACCTTCTGAATTTTCAGATTACATGGACAATGTTGCTTTTTGTTGGGTTAACAGGTATTGTTGCAAGTGCTTTTTATCAGATACATGTGGAGGGTGATATCAGTGCTGCCATTATCAGTCCCCGGGTTATGCTTGGGGTTGTATTTTTGATTCTCATGTATATGTATAACCTTATCATGGTCCTTATCAATTCAGTTCACATCAATAATGAAAGAAACGTTGGATATTATCCCAAAATCAGGTTTTTGAGAACCTGAGTTCAGGTAAAACCATATAAGCGGGAATAATGTGCTTTTTCAGGCATGGTAACTCCCAACAATTTCATAACTTGCTTTACATTATCGAAGGCAGTCAGGTCAGCTGAAGCAGATTTGATTGTCATTCCCCTCATTTACACCTGACCGTTAACGGAAAGCCTGGGATATATTGGTATTTATAATTTAAAGAAGTGAAAGATGAAAGCTTTATTTTATTCATTAGGCGTTTTATTGCTGATAGCTTCATATTCCCAGCCAGGAAAGGCTCAGGCTGTGATTGATCTGGAAACAGGGCTTGTTTTTCCAGGGTATAATGATGTACGCATACCAGGTGACCAGGGTACGCTATTTTCCCTGAAGGATGATTTGATACCGGATAATTCCTTTTTTTACAGGCTAAGGCTGGGTTATACTTTCGGTTCGCGCCATACATTTTCATTGTTGTATGCCCCACTGGAAACAAAAGCGGAAGGCAGCAAGGCAGAGGATATTTTGTTTGAGGGAGTTGTGTTCCCGGCTAATACACAGCTTGAAGGGACCTACAAATTCAATTCCTACAGGTTGACTTACCGGTACGATATTGTGCAGAATCCAGGGTTTGAGTTTGGGTTAGGGTTCACTGCTAAAATCAGGGATGCGAAGATTGCCCTTCAATCGCCTGGACTGGCATCGGAAAAAACAAATGTCGGGTTTGTTCCAATCATCAATTTCAGGCTGTTGTGGAAAATGAATGACAATCTGGGGCTCCTGCTTGAAGGCGATGCACTTGCCGCACCGCAGGGCAGGGCTGAAGATGTTCAGGTGGCTGTTACATATCAGTTAAATGACAGGGTAGGAATCAGGGCTGGATACCGGATTCTTGAGGGTGGTGCTGATAATGATGAAGTGTACAATTTTTCATTGTTCAATTATGCATTAGCCGGATTGACTTATACATTTAACCAGGCAAAAAAATAGTGGAACGTACTCAGCAACTCCAGGATATCAAAAAGGTGATGAAGCCAGGGCAACAGTTGAAACTGATTCCATTTTTCTGACTACAGGATATTCATTTACGATATCCGGTATCCTGGGAAATTCGTGAAAATCAAATTCAAATATTTAAACTAAATCTTTAAATACAGGTTTATTATCTTCAAGACATGACAACATTTTGAATTAAAGTTAAAAAGAGCTTATTGAAGCATGCGGATACTAAGCCTTGTTTTATGCACACTTGTTATTCTGGCCACAGGACTGCCCTTAATCAACACGACGGCATGGTGGATCAGGATATTTGATTTCCCCCGATTTCAGATTGCTGCTTTTACCTTTATAGCTTTAATCCTTGCATATATTTACATTGATTTCAAATGGAAATATAAGCTGCCGTTGTTGATAATCCTGTTGGTTTCCATTGTATACCAGGTGCAGTTTGTTGTGGTTTATACCCCACTTTTTAAAACCCAGGCTAAAGATTTCAATCAGCCAATCGGACCCAACAGCTTTACCCTTCTTGTATCAAATGTACGGATGGATAATGAGGAGAAGGAGCGGTTTCATGCACTTATAAAAACATATAACCCGGATATCCTGCTGATAAATGAGCCTGATCATGTTTGGGCAGAATCCATTGGCAGGCTTGACACTGATTTTCCGCATTCAGTTAAATATCCGCTGGACAATACTTACGGGATGATGCTGCTGTCGAAGCTTCCCCTGACCGGAAGTTCTGTCAATTTTCTTGTAAAAGAAAGTGTTCCCTCTATTTTTACAAAGATCACACTGCCATCGGGGAGAATCATTGATTTTTACGGGGTTCACCCTGAACCGCCAATGCCGGGTACCGATACATGGGAAAGGGATACCGAACTGCTTATTATTGGCCGTCGGATCAGGGAGTCTGACAGGCCAACAATTGTCGCAGGCGATTTGAATGATGTAGGGTGGTCGGTAACTTCAAAGCTTTTCAGAAAATACAGCGGACTTGTTGATCCACGTGAGGGCAGGGGTATGTTCAATACCTATAATGCATTTATACCTTTGTTTCGTTATCCGCTCGACCATATCTTCTACTCCACTGATTTTGGGCTGATAGCGCTTAAAAAACTGGAACATATAGGGTCTGATCATTTTCCTATTCTTGTCGCTTTGAATTTTGAACCTGATGATGATAATGCAGAAGATCAGGATGAAACAGGTGCCGGCGAGGAAGCGGAAGTTGAAGAAAAAATTGAAGATGGCATGGATAAAGGTAATGAAAACTGAAGTTTTTCCATATATTCAACCCTTGATAATGATGAAATAACCTAAATCAGCAGGAATGAAAAAAATTCTTTCTTTTCTTTTTGTATTTCTCGTAATAAATTTTTCGGGAATTACACAGAATTATAAGGTTCATTTAAATTCACTTGGATTTTTGCCCGGATTGCCCAAGCTGGCTTCCATTCCTCATGAATGCAGTGAATTCAATGTGGTAAATGCTTCCAGCGGGAAGGTGGTATTTTCAGGAAAAACAACAGGCCCGGTATACCAGAAAGATGTTGATCAGCAGGTATGGTCGGCCGATTTTTCCAAAGTTAAAAAGGCTGGCAGGTACTACGTGGAGGTACCGGGGGTAGGCCGTTCGGTTGAATTTATGATTGCCGGCAATGCATTTGATTCAGCAACAAAAACTTCAATACGTGCCTTTTACCTGTGGCGGTGCGGGATGGCTGTTCAGGGTGAGCATGATGGAAATCATTATCACACTGAAGCATGCCACCTGAATGACGGGTATGAAGATTACCTTGGCAGGCCAGGTGTGCAGCGTGACGGGACAGGCGGATGGCACGATGCAGGCGATCATGGCAAGTACACGGTGAATGCAGGTGTAACAGTGGGTGTGTTGTTCTATGCATGGGACCACTTTCAGAAACAGATAGAAAAGCTGGATTTGAGTATTCCTGAAACAGCTCCGGGTTATCCGCAGTTTTTGAAAGAACTGAAATGGGAAACCGACTGGCTGCTGAAAATGCCATATCCCGATGGTTCAGGAAGGGTTTCACATAAACTGACCCGCACTAATTTTGCCGGGTTCATTATGCCACAGGATGATGACGGCAAGCGTTATTTTACTGAATGGAGTTCTGCCGCGACAGCCGATTTTGTTGCAATGATGGCCATGGCTGCCCGTTATTTCAAACCTTATGATGCTGACTATGCACAAAAATGCCTCGATGCAGCATGGACAAGCTACCGTTTTCTTCTTGAAAATCCAGAAGAAAAACGTTTTGTGCAAGGTGATTTCAAGACCGGTGGCTACCAAACCCGCGATGATGATGACCGGTTATGGGCTGCTGCCGAAATGTGGGAAACCACTGGTGATGCCGTAGCACTTGCTGACTTTGAAAAGCGTGCTGCTGCTATGAACTATGAGATAGATGAAAATTGGGACTGGAGTGATGTATCAAATATGGGCATGTTTACCTATGCCATGTCAAAGCGTAAGGGTAAAAATCCCGAAACGGATAAAATCATCAGGCAAAACATTGTGGCAAATGCCGATGCACTCGTACAGAAGGGGAAGGAAGATGTATATAACCGTCCGCTTGCAGGCAGGTATTACTGGGGATGTAACGGTACTGTTGCCAGGCAGGCAGTAAACCTGCAGGTGGCAAATAAAATCAAACCCAATAAGGCATATATTGAAACAGCATTAATGACAGTTGACCATATTTTTGGCAATAACTATTACAATCGGTCGTATGTAACAGGTTTGGGCCTTCAGCCTCCGATGAACCCGCACGACAGGCGTTCGGGAGCTGATGGGATAGAGGCACCGTGGCCTGGTTATATAGTTGGCGGAGGCCATAAAGCTACTGATTGGGTAGATGTGGAAGAGTCGTACAGCCACAACGAGGTGGCCATTAACTGGCAGGCAGCCTTGGTGTATGCAATAGCAGGGTTTCTGGAATAGGTTATTCTTTTAGATAAAGATTTGATGGATCTTAAAGAAGATTGAGACAGGCTTATTATGGCGGGTTTATAATTTGCGGCGTTCCGACCGCATGCGAAACATTTTTTCGCGCATTCCGCCTGTCCTGAGAAACTCTTCAGCAAGCGACTGTAGTTGGTTGTATAACAGGTAGTCGGTTTGTTTTATCGGGTCTTTACCAGAGGCATATAAAAGGTTGTACTATTATGCTTACGGCCAAGTTCCCGCATTTTTAAAAGCTCCGGAGAATGATTCTCCCACTGCCGGTGTTCCCGTGTTCGCAGGTAATCCTGGTAATCGATCAGCAGTTCCTGCAAGCTGGCTTTAGCTACATTTACAAGTTTAATTTCTGTTTCTTTTGAGGTAGCCGAAGCTGCACAACCTTCTGCAATATTTTGTTTCCCTGAGCGGGCAGCCTGAACCATTTGATCGATTGTGCGATCGCCGCGCTTCAGGAAGTTGCTGCAGAAGTAATAGGTAATGTCATAAATGGCTTCTGCCTTTTGGTAGCTAAAGAGCTTTTGATAATTGCCGGTGCGCGGTATTAAAGGTGGGTCGGTGGGCATAAGTATGTTATTCTTAGGTTAATAATTCCATTTAATTTTTTTTTTAATATTTAAAAGTCGTCGTTAAAGTTATTAAGGTAGTTAAAGTCAACAAAGACCTTAAAGATATGAATAATTTTCAGAATTTTAAAACTCCAGAATAGCAGTTGTTTGCTTCCCTGGTACTGACTCCATTTTAAGGCTGCCGCCGTGCATCAGCATAATCTGGCGTGATATGCTTAACCCGATGCCAGTTCCTGATTCCTTGGCAGTAAAAAAAGGGATAAAAATTTTATCCATCAGTTCTGAAGGTATTCCGGGTCCGTTATCGGTGACGGTTATCTCTGTCCGGCCTGCTTCATTGAGCCTGGCCTTAAGGATAATAAGCCCGCCATCAGCGTTCTTCAACGCTTCAACCGAATTCTTCACAAGGTTTATGAGTACCTGTGATATCTGTTTTTTATCGGCATTAACCTCAAGTCCGGGTGGCGATACATCCTTTATGATCTTAATTTTATTGTCGAGGGGAACCACGTTGATTAGCGTAATTGTATTGTCGAGCAATTGTTCAAGGCTTACAGGTTTCTTTTCGGGAGGAGGTATACGGGTGAGCTTACGGTAGTTTTCCACAAAACTGATAAGCCCTGCCCCCCTTTCATTAATGACCTCAAGCCCCCTGATGGTGTTTTTGATAACTTTTTCAGAAGGGAGGTTGCCGTTAAGCCCGGTATAATATTCGAGTATGGTTTGCGACAATGACGTAATGGGTGCTACCGAGTTCATGATTTCATGGGTAAGCACCCTTATCAGTTTTATCCAGCTTTCGAGTTCCTTTACCTCCATTTCATTTTTGATATCCTGAAAGGCTGTCAGCATCAGGTTTTCACGGGCAGTTTTAAATAATGATGATTTAACCGATAGCTGCCGTGCCTGGTTATTTCTGCTGAAGCCCACCAGTTTCTGGTCGCCGGGTTGCAGTTCCCTTATCGCATAAAAAAGGTTCTTATCGATGCGCATCAGCTGGTTGATGTGGGTAAGGGTCTGATAGCCGAGCAGGTTCCTGGCTGCCTCATTGGAAAGGATGATATTGCCGCTTTCATTATACACTATGATTCCTGCTGATACATGTTCAAGTACTGCCTTGAAATACTGCTCCTTTTCCTGCAGTTCGAACCTGATGTTCTTAATGAGTTCGTTAATCCGGTTCAGGCTGCTGTTTAAATCATCGACTGCCTTGTTACCGGTATGCACAGGGAAATGGAGCGTAGAATCTTCATTTTTAACCGCTTCAAAGAAAAAGGCAATCTGGCGGTTTGTGCGGTTCAGGTACCCGACAAGTGCAGTAGCCTGTATAAGAAACAGAATCAAAATAATGATACCTCCCGTAATCGAATCCCGGGCAAAAAGGAGCCACCCTGCAAGCAATGCAGAGGCTGCCAGCAGGCAGCATCTGATGATGATATTGAGATACAGGTTCTGGCTTGACATTTACAGGTTATATTTTTTGATTTTATTGTACAAGGTTTGCCGGGTAATGCCCAGCTGTTCGGCTACTACCGTGAGATTTCCGCAGTTCTTTTCAAGACCTCGGGCGATCATCTTCTTTTCCAGGTCTTCAATTGTACCTTCAAAAAGATCATTGTTTTCGGTTGCATTTATTTTAAAGAAGAAGTCATCGGGCACTAATTCAGGCGACTCGGAAAGAATCACTGCCTTTTCCAGGGTATGCTGAAGTTCGCGCACATTTCCCGGCCAATGGTATGCTGTAAGTTTTTTTAATGCAGCTGCTGAAAGTGATGTGCAGGGTTTCCTGTATTTAGAGCAGTAAACTTTTACAAAATGATTTGCAATGGCTGTAATATCTTCCTTTCGTTCACGAAGTGGCGGAATTTCGATATGGATGGTATTGATGCGGTAAAGCAGGTCTTCACGAAACTGGCCTGAGGCAACCATTTCATCGGGGTTCCGGTTTGTGGCACAGATCAGCCTGATGTCAACAGGTACCGGCTTGTTGCTGCCCACAGGAGTAACCGTGCGGCTTTGCAGAACTGTCAGAAGCTTTGACTGGAGCTGCAGGGGCAGGTTTCCTATTTCATCGAGGAACAGTGTGCCTGATGCTGCATTCTCAATTTTTCCTGTGCGGTCTTCCCTGGCATCGGTAAAGGCTCCTTTCTTATGTCCGAAGAGTTCGCTCTCGAAAAGGGTTTCACTTACTGCCCCCATATCGACTGTCACAAGCAGTTCGCCCGACCTTTTGGAAGAGCGGTGTATTTCACGGGCAATCAATTCCTTTCCGGTGCCATGTTCACCGGTAATCAGTATGTTGGCATCGGTTTGTGCCACCTTACGTACAAGGTTTAAAACCTGCATCATTTGAGGAGAAGTGGCAATAAACTGAGAGGTTTCCTTGTTGATTTCGTTTTTTAAAGCCTTCTCTTTCTTTTTCAGCTGCCTGACTTCCTGCCTCGATTGCTGAAGCTGAAAAACATTCCTGAGTGTGGCTTTCAGTTTGTTGTTGTCCCAGGGTTTTAATATAAAATCGGCAGCCCCCTGTTTCAGTGCCTTCACCGCAAGTTCCACATCGCCATAAGCTGTAAACAGCACTACTTCAACATCGGGGCGAATCTCCCTTATCCGCGACAGCCAGTACAATCCTTCGTTTCCTGTATTTACTCCTGCAGAGAAATTCATGTCGAGCAATACCAGGTCAAATTTTCCTGATTCCAGCAGGGCAGGCAGCTGGGCCGGGCCGGCAATGGTTTTTACTTCTTCAAATTCATCCTGAAGCAGAATTTCGAGTGCGCTTAAAATACTTTTGTTGTCATCAACAACCAGCAGACTCCCTTTTACTGACATTTTTGAAATTTTAGGTTCCTGCAACGGGCAGAGTATTATTGATATGTATCAAAAGTAAATGAGAATCTTTTGATATCAAAGGATTGTCAAAAAATTTTACACCTGCTGTCTTCTTTTTTTACAGGTGACAAGCCCAGGCTAATTTCAGTTCATTGAATATCAATATGATGCGATTGTGGCATTTTATTGGCCTGTACATTCTGGAATAACCTGATATAATGAAACGAAATTTATTAATAGCAGCATTGGTTGTCTCCTTCATGTTTGGAACTGCAACAACGGAAGGTCAAAAAAGATGGACACTTGATGAATGCATATCCTATGCCCTGAGGCATAATCTTGAAATAGAATCGAAATCCATCACAAACGAGGCAGGAAAGGAGTTATATGCCCAGTCGAGAAGAAACCTGCTGCCTTCGGTGGGTGCAGGTTCAGGCTACAGCATCAACTATGGCAAATCGGTTGACCCCAATACAAATGCCGTTACAACAAATAATTTTGCATCCAACAGTTACAACCTTCAGGGCAGCCTGATGCTGTTTGAAGGGTTTGCACGAAATAACCTGATCGCCTACAACCGGTATAAACATCTGGCAGGCATTGAACAGGAAAAGGCACTGAAGATTGATATTGCCTTTGCTGTGATGAACAGCTATCTGAATTCACTTTATTATAAAGGGCTGCTTGAGATTGTCAGGGAGCAGAAAGAGCTTTCGGAGTTGAACCTCGAAAAAATAAGGAAGCAGTCGCAGATAGGTATAAGCGCCCGGACCGAGATTCTTGAAATTGAAGCGCGTCTGGCTGAAGAGGAATTACAGGTGATAAGGACTCAGAACTACCTGAGGTCATCGGTGCTTGAGCTTAAGCGGGTAATGAATTACCCGGCGGGTGAAGAGATTCAGCTCCAGGAACCTGAAGAAATAGGTCTGATGATGCCCGCAGGCACTGTAAGTGCCGACAGTGTGTATCAGATGGCACTTGAACACCTTCCGTCGGTACAGGCAAGGGTTCAGCAGCTTAAATCGGTTGAGAGGTCACTTGCAGTGTCAAAAGGCTATCTTCTGCCTTCATTGTACCTCTATGGGGGTTTTAATACTGGATTTTATGAAACCCACACCGATGATACAGGCAATATCATTCCATTCAGCAGCCAGCTCAGGAATAATGCCTCGCAGGCTATAGGCTTATCGCTGAATATTCCCTTGTTTAACAAGTGGAACACCCGATCGGAAGTAAGGCTTGGTAGATTACAGCTGGAAAGGGAAAAGGTGGAACTTAAGAACTACCGGAATCAGCTATATTATGAAATAGAAGGCTACTGTCAGGAACTAATGGCCATGGCAGCTGAATTTGCCCAGGCACAAAAGCAGACCGAGTCGAATCTTCTGGCGTTTGAAGTGGCTCAGAAGAAGAAGGACCAGGGCCTATTCAATATTATCGATCTGTATTCAAGTAAAAACCTGTTGTCGAATGCCCGCAGTGAATTGCTCCGTGCAAGGCTGCAATACCTTTTGAAAAGGAAAACGATTGATTTTTATATGGGAAAACCGGTTTTCGGTCCGGAAATCCATCACGAGATTTAATTAACTGAAGCAATAAGAATAAAGAAAAAAAATCAGGTCATGGGAATGGATAGGAAGATAGAAAAGAAAAAGGGTATCAGGATAAAACATGTACTTTATGCAGTTATTGGAGTTGCCCTGGTACTGCTGATGTTTAAAATGATTTCCGGTTCAGGGGTTTCGACGCTTCGTGTTGAGAGGGAAAAGATTACTGTTGAAGAGGTGATGTTTGATGATTTTGATGATTTTATAAGGGCAAACGGTTCTGTTGCCCCCATCTCCATTATTTATCTCGATGCAGAAGAAGGTGGAAGGGTACAGGAGCGCCTGATTGAGGAAGGGGCAATGGTTAAGAAGGGAGATGTAATTCTTGTGCTTGAAAACAGGGCCCTCTATGAGAACATCATGAACAGTGAGTCGAATCTTGCGCAGAAGCAAAACATGCTCAGGCAGACACGTATCAATTTTGAGACACAGCAGATACAGTCGAAAAGAAACTTACTTGATTCACACTATGAGATTGTAAAGAAAAAACGTCATTACGAACAGCAGAAATCACTCTTCACAGAAGAGCTTGTATCACAGGAAAGTTATCTGCAGGCAAAAGAGGATTATGAATATGCCTTGCAGGTGCTGGAGATTAATAAAATGAAAGCTGAAAACGATTCGATGATCAGGGCCAGTGAGATGAAGCAGCTGGAACTTGACCTGGTTAAGATGCAGCAGACACTTGATTTAATTTATGAACGGCTCGATAACCTGCATGTGAAGGCACCTGTCGATGGACAGCTGGGAATGCTTGATGCTGAAATAGGGCAAAACATCGGGAAAGGTGTCAGGATAGGCCAGATTAACGTTCTGACCGACTACAAGGTGGAGGCATTTATCGATGAGCATTATATTGACCGTGTCCGCCGTGATTTACCGGCTACCATTGAAAGGCAGGGACAGCTTTTTTCGCTTGAGGTTAGAAAGGTATATCCTGAAGTGCGCAATTCACAGTTTAAAATCGATCTGGTGTTTAATGGTGAACGTCCGGAGAATATCAGGACAGGGCAAACCTATTATATCAATCTTCAGCTTGGGCAGCCTCAGAAATCAACACTTGTAAGGCTTGGCGGATTTTTTAACAGTACCGGCGGCCAGTGGATATATGTAGTTGATAATACCGGACAGTATGCTGTAAAGCGGAAGATAAGGATTGGTCGCAAGAATCCAAGATACTATGAAGTGCTTGAAGGCCTGGAGCCGGGTGAAAAGGTCATTACTTCGGGTTATGAACTGTTTGGCGATAATGACAGGCTGGTGCTTCGGTAGCATTGAAATAATGAACTTTAGCAAGACAATGAAAATAATAACCAAAAGGCACTGAACCCAATGCTTGAGCATCCTGCTCAACGCCATGTGCTCTGTGTACTTTGTAAATAACAGGAATATGATACGGACAGAAAAACTTACAAAAATCTTTAGAACAGAAGAGGTGGAAACATTTGCACTGAACGAGGTATCAGCTGAGGTTTCCAGAGGTGAATTTGTGGCCATTATGGGGCCATCGGGATGTGGCAAATCAACGTTGCTGAACATCATCGGGTTGCTCGACAATCCCAGCAGCGGGAAATACTGGTTCGATGGGGTAGAGGTTGGCAGGTATAAGGAACGGCAGCGCACCCACATGCGTAAGGGGAACATCGGTTTTGTTTTTCAGAGCTTTAACCTGATTGATGAGCTGAATGTTTATGAGAATGTGGAACTGCCGCTCATTTACCTGAAGATGAAGGCAGGTGAACGCAGGAAGCTTGTGGGCGATGTGCTTGAACGCATGAAAATCGGCCACCGGGCGAAGCACTTTCCTCAGCAGCTCTCTGGAGGTCAGCAGCAGCGTGTTGCCATTGCCCGTGCAGTTGTTGCCAATCCGAAACTGATACTGGCCGATGAGCCTACAGGTAACCTTGATTCCAAAAACGGTGCTGAGGTGATGAACCTGTTGACCCAGCTTAACCAGGAGGGTACTACAATCATTATGGTGACCCACTCGATGCATGATGCAGGTTTTGCCCACCGGGTCATTAACCTCTTCGACGGGGAGGTGCTCACTGAAAATGTAAATGAACCGATAGCAGCTATCCTTTAACAGTCAATTCCAATATAGGCAACAGTTAAAATTCAAAGCCATGATAAAACACTATATATTGATTGCCTGGAGGAATCTGAGAAGGAATAAGTTCCTGTCGGTTATACAGATCCTGTGCCTATCGGTGGGACTGGTTACCTTTATGCTGATATTCCGGTACGTCCAATATGAAAAGAACTGGGATAAGTTCAATGTAAATTTCGACCGGATATACCGTGTACAACTCGATTGGAAGGATGGAAGGGATTTTACTTATAGTCAGACTCCTCCTGCCATGGCTCATTATCTGCAGGAAAATTATCCTGATATTGAAAAAGCCATTGTCATGCGGGAGAACTGGGGAGGATATTTATCTACTTCTCCTGAAAGGACATTCTATGAAGAACAGGGGTATATAGCACCGAATGAGATTTTCGAAATCTTTTCATTTGATTTGCTGGCAGGAAATATTCAGACTGTCCTTGCAGAACCCAATTCGGTAGTTCTTTCAAAAAGTCTTGCAGAGAAGTATTTTCCTGGTCAGGATCCTATGGGGAAAACCATTTTGGACGACCGGAGCAATGAATACCGTGTTACCGGGGTAATGAAGGATCCTCCCAAAAATTCACATATTGTACCCTCCTATATCATTTCAATTTCTTCGCGGAGCAACTGGGATTTTACTGTGTGGGATGATCAAAGTTTCCGCACATACGTACTGCTTAAAGAAGGTGCCGATTACAACAAATTAAACATCAGCATTAAGTCGATACTTGACCAACGTGTTGAAGCTAACCAGTTTTTCGTGTACCTGAAGCCCTTAAAAGAACTCCACCTGAATCCGAATAATCAGAACGATTTTATTGTGGTCATATTCTTTTACTCAGTCATTGGAATATTGATTTTAATCCTGGCCAGCCTTAATTTTGCCAATCTCACCACCGCATTTTCTATTTCCCGATCGAAAGAAATCGGGATACGTAAGGTCAATGGCGGGGGTGTGGGGTCATTGCAGAAACAGTTTCTGGCTGAATCTGTCATTCTTGCATTTATCGCCCTCTTTTTTGCATTGCTGATGGCACGGCTTTTCCTTCCTTATTTCAATCATGTGGTTCAGCGTGACTTACCACTTGATTTCTTTAGCAATCCGCTGTTTTTGTCAACTGTTTTGATTTCAACTCTGATAACAGGAATCGTTTCAGGACTATATCCTGCCTTTCTTTTATCACGGTTTAAGCCTGTCTCTGTTTTAAAAGGAAATCATCCGGTTTCAAAAGGTAAAGTAACAGGATTGAGGTTACTGGTTACCATTCAGTTTATTATAACAGTCATCTTGCTGGCTTCAACAGTATGGACTTACAGGCAGACGCAATACCTGAAAAATAAGAACCTTGGATTTGAAAAGGCACAATTGTTTCACACTTCTATACCTGGCAATAAAAGTGAAAGAAATTTCGAAGAACTTAAAGAGTTAACCTTACGAATCAGGGGTGTTGAAAACATGGCAGTTTCAATCACAACCCCTTTTCATTCCAACTGGGCCCGCAGGGTTGAAAAAGAAGGCGCTTCGGCTGATGAATGGATTAATTTCAGTTACAATGAAGTAAGTCCTGATTATTTAGCTACTTATGAATTGCAGCTTCAGGATGGAAGATTTTTTGTAAGGAACCAAAAGTCAGATGAAAGGGCCTGTGTCATCAATCAGACTGGCGCCAGGGCTTTAGGTTGGGATGCTCCCGTAGGTAAAAGACTGAACATTGCTGGTGAATGGTATGAAGTAATAGGGGTCATAAAGGATTTTCACATCAACTCTGTTATGTGGAACATTCAGCCCTATGTGATGAAGCTGCATTCAGGAAATTTAACCTGGGGTGGCGAGTTGACATTTAAGTTGTCGGGCGATGATAATCAGCGGGCAGCAGCTGAACTTGATAATCTGTTAAGGTCGAATTTCATGAATACCATATTCACCATCAGCCATTTTGATGATCGTGCCCATCATGGTGATATTGAAGTATGGGAAAGCGTTGGCCGCACTTCAGCTTTTTTCACTGTTCTGGCAATCATTATTGCTGCAGTGGGATTATTTGGAATGGTTGCCCATACAACAAGAAAAAGGGTTAAAGAGATTGGTATCAGAAGGGTTCAGGGAGCCAAAGCAAGTGATATTGTAGTACTGGTAGTGAAAGAATTCTTCCTGCTTCTGCTCATTGCCAATCTGTTTGTGTTTCCAATCCCCTACCTGCTTATTAAAACTACTCCGGGAAACTATAAATACCATATGGCATCATGGGAGTTTATTGCCATAATAGGAATGTCGCTCCTGATAGCCATAATTGCCAGCGGCTATGAAGCTTTAAAAGCAGCAAATATGAATCCGGTTAAAACTCTGAGGTATGAATAATCCAAAAACAGTTGAACAATTATGAAAAGTGTATATATAACATTTAGAAAACTAGGCAGGGAGAAAGCATCTACTGTCCTTGGTATCATTGGTCTCATTGCAGGATTGGTATGTGTAATGTATATCTTTCTTTGGATAACTGATGAGGTTGGTTATGACCGTTTTCATATGAACGGCAAGAAAATATTTACTGTTCATGCTTACCTTGAAGAAGGTTCAGGCACCATGCCATTCAGGGGATGTCCACCCATGGTAGCACCTGCTTTAAAGGCAGAATATCCTGAAGTTGAAAATTCATGCAGGTATTTTCCTGCTTACATGGAATCGCTGGCAACCTACAAGGATCAAAAAGCGATTCAAAAAACAGCTTTTTGTGACTTTTCCTTCTTTGATATCTTTTCCTTTCCTTTTGTACAGGGTGGAAAAGGCGATGAGGGTGTTTACAATAAGGTGGTGTTGACAGAAACTGCTGCTAGTCGGTTATTTGGGAATAATAACGCGGTGGGTGAGATGATCAGGCTTGATAATAAGCTGGATGTTGTTGTAGCAGGAGTTATAAAGGATATTCCCAATAATTCATCGCTTTCTTTCGATATCATACTTCCCATTGCCAAACTGGCTAACTACTGGGGAATTGAGAATGTAAATTTTCTTTTAACATGGTACAATAATGCATTTAACACCTATGGGCTTTTGAACTCTCCTGAAAGTTTTGACAAAATTGCCTCAGGTATAACAAACCGAATCCAAAAGGAACTTCCCCAGTCTTCCAATTTCTTAAGGGCATATAAATTTGAGAATGGCTATTTATATGAAAGCGGCAACATACGTAATGTAAAAATTTTTATCCTCATTGGATTTTTGGTTTTACTTGCAGCAACACTGAATTTCATTGTCCTTAAAACAGCACAAACAGCCAAACAGGTAAAGGAAACAGGGTTACGCAAAGCAATCGGAGCCAGCAGATGGGGCCTGATAAGGCTTATTTACAGTGAGATTGCCATTATCTGCTTGCTGGCATTCCTGGTTTCGTTATTGCTTGTATTTATCGGATTGCCGGTGTTTAACCAGATGGCAGGTAAAAATATAAGCATAACTGTTCTGCTGAAGTTCATTCCACTGGCCTCCCTGTTTGCAGTTTATCTTTTGACAGTACTGTTGTCAGGAAGCTATCCTGCACTTTATTTGTCATCATTTTCACCAGGGCAGGCCTTTAATCCCTCTCACCGGCGGGTCAGAAACAAAAGCATTTTCAGGAATGCAATGGTTGTCAGCCAGTTTTTGCTTGCCATTATTTTGCTGACTTCAACTTTTGTCATTACAAAGCAAACAACATATTTACAAAAGATGGATTTGGGACTGCAGAAAGATGAACTCTATTACATCAGGCTCGACGGGGATTTGAAACCAAAAGCTAAAACGCTGAAGGAAGAACTTCTCAGGCTGCCTGAAATTTCTTCTGCTACCATTATATCCATGTTGCCGACAGGCATTGGCAATAATGGGGAAGGGTGGAACTGGGAAGGCAAAGATCCCAACTTTAAGCCGCTTGTAACAAACTGGAACGGTGATGAAGATTTGGTGACAACTTTTGGTATAAAATTGCTTGAAGGAGAAATGTTTCATCACCAGCGTCCGGGCATCCTGATAAATAAAACATTTGCCGATATCATCGGATGGGATAGCTTCACTGGCAAAAGCATCAATGGATATGGCACCGACTACCAGATTGTTGGTGTGATAAAAGATTTTCATTTCAATGATTTGTCTACGACAATAAAACCTTTGGTAATTTATCCGATAGAAGATGATCCCAGGCCATGGAATTATCTGATGGTGAATATGAATATGTCGAATATTGAGAAAACACTGGCAGAAATTCAGAATATCTGCAGGGAACTGGAACCTACTTATCCTTTACATACTGCATTCCTGGATGATGATTACAACAGGCTTGTCATTTCACAATTGAACCTTCAAAAGCTGACTGGCATATTTTCAATGTTTGCACTAGTAGTACTTTGCCTGGGACTTTGGGGAGTCATCCTGTTTCTTACGGAACAGAAAACAAAGGAAATTGGCATAAGGAAATGCATGGGAGAAACTGTAACTTCAATTACAGGAAGGTTTCTCCGTCCGGTGCTTCTGTCAGGAATTGCAGCATTTATAATTGCAATTCCTGTCGCCTGGTATGCAATGGATAAATGGCTTGAAAACTTTGCCTACAAAACCTCAATAAGCTGGTGGATATTTGCTCTTGCCGGAATGCTGGCTTTGGGGATTGCCCTTCTAACTGTGAGCTGGCAGAGCTGGAAGGCAGCTACAAGGAACCCGGTGGAGGCGCTGAGGTACGAATAAACAAGGTGGAAGATTACATAACAAATCAGTAGGAAATTGATAAGCAGTTTTACTATGCTCCAAAAAATAAAATATCTGTTGCGTTCCGCCGGAAAGAATAAAGCGACTATAGGCATCAACATTTTAGGGCTGAGTGTTGGTTTGGCTGCTACCATTCTGCTGGTTGTATATATACTGCATGAGTGGAGTTATGACCGGCATTTCTCAGAAGCCGGTAATATTTACAGGTTGCATTCAATATGGATAGACGAGGGTAAAAATTCAGTGGAGCCCATCAACCTGAGGCAGGCATTTACTGAAATCCCCCAAAGTGTTCCTGGCATAGAAACCGCTGTTCAGATTTACAGGGGTGGCAGTGCCGAGCTGAAGCATAACGACAGCAGGTTTGCCGGCAACATGCTCCTGTATGTCGATTCTACCTTCTTCAGGGTTTTTAACTTTAAATTTCTGGAAGGTTTACCTGAGCAGGCACTGGATAATCCAAGGTCGGTAGTTTTGACAAAAACACTTGCTCAGAAGATATTTGGCAGCAATACCGCCCTTGGGCAGGTTCTTGTGATGAACAACCAAAGCTACCAGGTAGCAGCTGTTACTGAAGATGTACCTGTCAATACCCATTTCAGCTTTGATTTAATCATCCCCATGAGAGGGTTGCAATCCATGCATCAACTGGGAGGGCTTGAGTTCTTCACATATTATCTGTTTAACCCGCAGGCTGATCCTGGAATAACATCTTTGGCAGTTGCTGATGGTAATACACAATTATTAAAAAATCGCTTCAGCAGTTTCAATTATAACTTCTCATCTGAAGTGGAATCATTAAGGCGGCTGCATCTTTTTTCAAACGCCTCATTTGATTTGGGGCCACAGGGAAGTATCAACACAGTCATTCTTGTTGGAATCATTGCACTTCTGATCATGTTACTTGCAATAACCAATTTTGTAAACCTGTTTATCGTATCAGGTGAACAACGCTCCAAGGAGATTGGGGTACGAAAGGTGAATGGTGCAGGTAAGCTGCACATCATCAGGCAGTTTTTTGAAGAGACTTCCTTTGTTGTGGTGATTTCATTTATTATCGGATTGGCTATAGCCCTGCTACTTTTGCCGGAATTTGGGAATATCATGCAGCGGCATTTTTCTTTCAGACTGCTGCAAGCGCCCATGTTCATATTTTCCCTGACGGCGGTATTTTTGATTACGGTAGTACTTGCAGGCAGTTATCCTTCATTTTATCTAAGCCGCTTTAATCCCTCTTCCATATTAAAGCCACAGGGGGGAAGAAAGGGCAGGAAGAAAATGGTTATAAATTTAATGGGGGGACTGCAGCTGATCATTACACTGTTCCTGCTAACTTACCTGTTTGGTATCAATAATCAGGTCAATTATCTGAAAAACGTTTCACCTGGTTTTAAGCCTGAGGGGCTTATAAACATTTACAACCTGAATGACGGGTTAAAACAAAGCTATCCCTCCATCCGCAACCAGTTGCTAAATCTTCCTGAAGTTTCAGGTGTAGCTGCGGCTTCTCATACAATTGGGGGCGGAACAAGCGGGCAGGGCATCCGGCTGGTGGAAAGTTTGCCTGAAAATGTTCTTTCAATAAATGAGTACCGGATTCAGCCTGGGTTATGTAAACTGCTCGAACTGGAACTGAAGGAAGGACGCTTTTTCGATCCTGAAAGGGAATCCGATCGCAAAGGGGTGATATTGAATGAAGCTGCTGCAAAAATGCTTGGCCTGAATGCGGCGGTGGGCCGGCAGGTGGTCATGTTTAGCGAACCAATGGAAGTGATTGGGGTAGTAAAGGACTTTCGCTACGAATCTGCTGCAAATATTATACAACCCCTTGCACTAACCGCTTATTCTAGTAACATGAGTACCATTCTGGTTCGACTGGAACCTCACACCGATCAGGCTGAAGCCCTGAAAAAAGTAGAAAGCGTTATGAAATCATTCGACAACGGCTATGTGCTGAGTTCCCGGAATACCCTCGATATGTATAAGCGGTATTATGCTGGTGAAGAAAGGCTGGTATTGCTGATTCGACTGGGAGCTGCACTGGCTGTTCTCATTGTAATGATGGGAATTTTTATGCTGGTTTCGCAAAACATTGCCCGGCGCACCAAGGAAATTGGTATCCGGAAAGTGATGGGAGGCACGGTTACCGAAATGCTGAGGTTAATCTATACAGGTTCGCTGGTCTGGATAACAGTTTCCTCATTGGTTGCCGTTCCCTTAAGCTATTTTATGCTGCACCGCTGGTTGCAGGATTATGCTGTAAAGGCTCCCCTGGAGTGGTGGCTGTTTGCCCAGGGTATACTATTGGTTCTGGTTCTGCATACAATGATCACTTTCGGGCAAACATGGAGAGCGGCAACACGTAATCCGGTTGAAAGCCTGAGGTATGAGTAATTTTTATTTTGATTTATTTAATCCATTAACATGATACGGTTTATTAAAAGCACCTACAGGAGTTTAGCCAAAAATAAAAGCTCGCTTGTGATTAACCTGGCTGGGTTATCAATGAGTTTTACCTTTGTAATTATCATTTCCCTGTGGATATATGATGAACTGCAGAAAGATAAATTTCATGAATGGGATAAGCAGCTCTACCAGGTGCTGGAAAACCATGATAACGGGGAAACTGTTTCCACCCAGGCCTATACTCCTGATTTGCTGGCAAGGACTGTTGCAGTTGAAATTCCGGGGATTAAATATGCTGTTGCTGCGATGCGCCCTGATGACCTGGGGCAGATTACTTTTACTGCTGGTGATAACGTGGTGAAGGCTAGCGGGCAATTTGCAGAACAGGGGTTCTTTGAAGTGTTTTCCTATCCGTTGGTGCAGGGGCAGAAGAACCAGGTGCTTCAAAGTGAGAATAGTATCGTTGTTTCAGAAAAGCTTGCATATAATCTGTTTGGTTCAACAGAAGATGTTGTTGGTAAAGCAATAGAATGGTCATTGCTAAATTACAAACAAACAGTAAGAATTGCCGGTGTATTTGAAGATATAGCAAGTAGTTCCACCTCGAAGTTTGATTTTGTAATTTCTTTTGATTCATGGCTTAAATTTTCAGAAGCAATAGGAAGGCCTGTCAGATGGCACAACCATGCTCCCAGCACATATCTTGTTGTTGAAAAATTTACCGGTATCAGGAATCTGAATGAGCAGTTGACAGCTTTTTACAGAGAGATATCAGGCTCACAGAATATTACAATGTTTGCTGTTCCGTATTCAAGCCAATATTTATATGGGAGGTTTGAAAATGGTGTGCAAACCGGAGGAAGAATAGAGTATGTCAGGCTTTTTATCGCAATCGGGATAATTATCCTTCTCGTGGCCGGGATTAATTTTATTAATCTTACTACAGCCTGTGCATTCCAGCGTTCAAAGGAAACCGGTGTAAAAAAGATCCTTGGCAGCGGACGTAAGCGCCTGATATCCGCGTTTATCGGGGAAACATTACTGCTGGGAATTGGCAGCCTTATACTCTCATTTTTTATAGTTTTTTTGTTCCTTCCCAAGGTGAACCAAATTACTGGAAAGTCTTTAAGTGACTGGATCAGTTTTCCTTTTGTTTCAGGCATGTTTGTAATCTGTTTGCTGGCTTGCCTGCTTTCCGGTATCTATCCTGCTGTTTACCTCACGGGTATGAAAACATCAGATGCCCTGAAGGCCAAAAACAGTGGCCTGGCAGGCAGCAGCAGGCTCAGGAACGGACTGGTGGTATTTCAGTTCGGAATATCAATGATTCTGGTACTATCGGTTTTATTTGTCTATAAACAGATCGGATTCATTCAAAACAAGAACCTGGGATATCAAAAGGAGAATGTAGTACTGGTAAGGAAAGAAGGTGCATTGTTTCAGAACAGCAATGCTTTTCTTTCCGAAATCAGGAAACTTCCTGAAGTGGTAAATGCATCGGCACTGGGAGGAGATCTGATGGCTACCTATGGAACTACTGATGATGTTGACTGGAGTGGGAAGAGCCCCGACAACAGACAACGGTTTGAAATGCTGTCGGTCGACCTTGATTTAATTGAAACTATGGAAATAAAACTGGCTGAAGGACGTAGTTTTTCAGAAAGTTTTGGAAATGAAGATGAACATATCATCCTTAACCAGGCAGCTGTCAGAGCAATGGGACTGCAGCCTCCCGTAACCGGACAGCAAATCAGGTTCTGGGGCAAGAATAAGCAGATAATCGGGGTGTGCAAAGATTTTCATTTCGAGTCACTGCATGAGGTTATCCGGCCCCTGTTGATTCAATATGAACCTGAACGCACCTTGAACTTTATGGTCAGGCTGGAAGCAGGAAAAGAGCGGGAGGCTCTTGTAAAAATTGAAAAGCTTTATGAAGCGTTTAATCCGGGTGCTGTATTTGAATTTCAGTTTATGGATTCAGCCTACGAAGCATTATACCGATCAGAACAGCAGGTGGCAACGGTTTCGCCTTATTTTGCTGGATTGGGTATTCTTCTTTCCTGCCTGGGATTGTTTGGCCTGTCGGTATTTGCTGCAGGTCAAAGGATAAAGGAAATAGGAGTGCGGAAAGTGAATGGGGCAAAAGTTTCTGAAATTCTGTTCATGCTGAATAAAAATTTCATCAAATTGGTTTTGGTGGCCTGTGTCATTTCATTTCCGGTTGCGTGGTACGTAATGCACCGCTGGCTCGAAGGTTTTGCCTACAGAACCGTATTGAACTGGTGGATATTTGCCCTTGCCGGATTATTGACCTTGGCTATTGCTGTAATCACTGTCAGCTGGCAAAGCTGGAAGGCGGCCAATAGGAACCCTGTAGAAGCACTGAGGTACGAATAAAAATAAACTATCAATCTCTAATTAAATCAATATGATTTTATACAATTTAAAACAAACGTTTCGGAGAATGAGGAAAAACAAAGTTTTTACATTCCTGAATTTAACAGGTTTCGCGGTAGGATTTGCAGCAAGTATAATTCTTGCACTCTTTATCTATAAAGAAAATACCGTTGACCAGGACTTTGAAAACTATAAAAACATCTACAGGCTTATTGATGCAAAAGGAAACAAGGCAAGGATGGATTACGACATCGCCAAAATGGTGAAAGAAAAATATGCGGATATTGAATTTGCGACCCCACTTAACTATACATCTTTCAGTAACCCTATATTTTTGCGTAAAACCGACGGGAAAGAATCCGTAGAAATAAAAAACATTATTTCCACAACCAACGATTTTTTTAAAGTTTTTTCTTTAAAAACCATTTCATCTTTGTCAGACCAGCCATTTGCCGATAATAATTCATTGGTAATTACGCAGTCTGCTGCCGAAAAGCTACTTGGGAAAACAGATATAAGTGGCTTTTTAGTGAATGTTGGTGGTATGTTCGACCTACCTGTGACCGCAATTGTTGAAGACCTTCCTGAAAATTCGAGCCTTCAAGCCGATATTTTTTTAAACTCCGAAAACGAACAGTTCCGGTTTTCACAATATTGTAGTGAAGGCAAATGCTATAACCCGCTTGACCAATATATTTCTGTCCATGATAATACAGATGTAATGCAGCTAACGCAGGTAATGAATTCGGCATTCCCGGCAAACAAATCAGAAACCGACAGTATAACTCTTCAACCATTATCAGAGATTTATTTGGCAAACAATATTACAGATAACAAAAACAAAGCAGGTAGTAAGGGATTGCTTATGATATTTTTGACAATAGCTGTACTAATTCTGTTGATGTCGGTTATTAACTATGTTAATTTTGCAATGTCAAAACAATTGTCGACACTGAAAGAACTTGGCATCAAAATTACGACAGGGGCAGGTCCGGACTATTTGCGGTTGTTTTATCTAACCGAAGTCACTGTTTTTATAATCATTTCATTTCTGTTAGCGTTAGGTATTACTGCTGTTACTTTACCCTACGCCGGGATGGTTCTTGATTCTTCGCTTGACTTGAACTGGCTCTTCTCACCAACGTTATTCCTGTTGTTTACAATGATTGTCTTATCTGTAATACTTATTTCTTCACTGGCTCCAATTTATATCATATCTCAATTTGATATGCAAAGGCTATTCGGAAAGAAAAATCTTGTTTTAAGCAGGCAAACGGGCAAAAAAGTATTGACAGTTTTCCAGATTACAACAACCATAGTTTTGCTGGTGTGTTTAATCGGTATTCAAAAACAATTGAACTATGTGAAAACCACCAACCTCGGTTTTAACAAGGAACACCTGTTGAAACTTAATCTTCCTCAAAATTTCAATAATCATGAGTCTTTAAAGCAAGAAATTTCAAGTTATCCATTTGTGATAAACACTTCTTTGAGTCATGGCTCTCCGGGAAGCATACGGGTTGGAATGGGCGATAAAGATGGAAATGACAAGTTTTTCAGCGTTCAGTGTATTTATATTGATACCAGTTTTGTGAAAACATTCGGTGTTAATATTCTTGAAGGAAGGGAAATGCGCAGTTCCGATTTCGAAACATCCTGTTACATCAACGAGGCTGCCTACAAAAAATATGGGTGGAATAACCTTGAAAATAAAATTTTCAATAACGGACGCGAAGGAGGCTATAAAGTTGTCGGAGTAGTAAATGATTTTAATACCGAATCGCTGCATCAAGTGATCAGCCCGGTTTGCCTGATTTACAAAAAACAATATTCAAGCCTGAATATAAAAATGGCTCCGGGAAATCTTCAGGACCAAATGAGTCAGTTAAAATCGGCATGGGAAAACTCAATTCCTGATGAACCTATTTCTTACACCTTTTACGATGTCTTTTTCGATTCGATGTACAAAAAGGAAGACCGCCAGGGCAAAGCAATTGCTTTATTTTCCATTGTTATCTTAGTGATAACCTGTCTTGGATTCCTGGGGCAGATTGTTCAGAGTTGTCTCACCAGGATCAAAGAAATCGGCATTCGAAAAGTTAACGGTGCACGCATTTCCGAAGTGTTGGTAATGCTCAATAAAGATTTTATAAAATGGGTAGCCGTAGCTTTTCTAATCGCTGCACCTGTCGCTTATTTCACAATGAATAAATGGCTCGAAAATTTTGCATACAAAACCAACTTAAGCTGGTGGATATTTGCATTTGCTGGCCTGCTGGCGCTGGGAATTGCCTTGCTGACGGTAAGCTGGCAAAGCTGGAAAGCTGCAACCAGGAACCCGGTGGAGGCGCTACGGTATGAATAATTAAATGAACATTTTACCACCTAATAGAAAGTCAAAATGCCATTGCTTGTATCAGATATAAAAGCTTTTATCTTTTCAATATTGGCAGTGATTAATTCTTCAATATCTTTTGTAGAGCAATTGCCTCTGCGAATCCAAATAACTTTAGGGGGAAATCCAAAAAAAGCAACAAGGTTGTTAAAATCATTGTCCTTGATAACAATTGAAAACCCTTCTTTTTTGGCAAATTCCCATGCTACAGATTCGTTAGCCCCATCAAGGCTGAAATCATGTAGATGTTTTGATTCCTTAAATGATTTTGAAAATAATACTGCAAGTTTGGGAGAAAGATTTTGGTCGAACAGAAATTTCATCAGACGGAAAGTTCAATTTTTTCTTTATTGGCTGCAAAACTCAAACAGGCAAGTATGTCATCTCTTTCCAAATAGGGGAAGTCTTCAAGAATTTCTTCAAAACTCATTCCTGAAGCCAGGTAGCTTAATACATCCGATACAGTTATCCGCATTCCCCTTACACAGGGTTTACCACTCCTTTTCCCGGGGTCCAATGTTATTCTTTCATTTTGTAACATGGCATTACATTTTTAATCATAAATACAAAAAAAATACCAGTGACCTTATTTATCGGATTTTGCTAATTAAAAGGGTTGCCATTACATCTCTAATTGCAACACCCGAAATACAGTTAATGGCTTGAAAGGTCAGGCAATAACTGCATTATAAATATCTTATAAAACAACAATTTAAAAGTGCTACAATATGCTCCAGAACTATCGTTTTAGTTATCTTTAACAGAATGTGTAAATCATTAAAAACCAATATTCGCCATGTTCAAAAACTATCTGAAAACTGCCTTGCGGTTCCTGAAGCGGAACAAACTGTTTGTCGGGATTAATGTACTGGGCCTTTCCCTGGCTTTAGCCGTATCATTTATCATTTTGCTTTATATCATAAACGAAATGAGTTACGACAAAGGTTATAACAACCGAAAGCAGGTTTTCAGGGTGGTAAATCATTATCTTGAGTTTAACAACATCATGGCGGGAACTCCCTATGTAATGGCTTCTGCATTAAAAGATGAATTCCCTCAGGTGGAACATGCCACCCAGGCAAGATTTATGAGGGGGTTTAGCCTGAAGCTGAACAATGAGTTCATACCGGTCAATCCGACAGTTGCTGCCGGTTCAGAAATATTCAGCATTTTCAGCCTTTCAGTAAGGGGCTCAGGAAATGATATGCTCGATGAATCAGGCTCAATCGTATTATCGCAAAAGCAGGCCGATAAGTTTTTTCCCGGGCAGGACCCCGTTGGAAAGGAAATCATTGGCCTTGCCAATGGAAAAGAACAGATTTTTATAGTCAAAGGTGTATTCCAGGATATCCCGGTGAATTCAACATTAAGAGCCGAATGCTTTATTAACAGCCGCTGGACCCTGGAACCTATCAACCAGTCATTTGGCGTGACCAATGCCGATGTAAACTGGGAATTTGATTTCTGGACAACCTGGGTTAAATTAGCTCCTGGTATACCACCTTCATCCGTTGAACAGCAGTTCAGGGAGCTTGAAGCCAAGGTTATGGGAGAAAAACCAACAAAGAAATATGCGCTGCAAAACCTCTCCGATGTTTATCTTCATTCTGCCAGTATAATGAATACAGGGATGCAGGGGAACGTAAAAAACATCCGCATTTTCTCGGCTATTGCATTCCTTATAATCCTGGTAGCCGCGTTTAATTACATTATCCTCTCAACTGCTGTGTCGGTGGGCAGGGCCAAAGAAATCGGAATCCGCAAAGTTACAGGGGCAGGAATCGGCTCCATCAAAAATCAATTACTTGCCGAATCAGTTCTCCTGGCATTATGTGTCCTGCCCATTGCAGTATTATTGGCCGTTCTGGGTAAACCTTATGCTGAACAACTGTTTCAGACAAAACTGCACATCATCGATTCCAATATCATTGTTTACATTTTAATCTTCATTCTCCTGACGATAGTTATCGGATTTGCATCGGGGTTTTACACATCATCCTACATGTCGAGGCTGAATGTAATGGACATCATTAAAAACACCACTGTATCAGGCAGAAAAAAGTCAGTTGTCCGTTTTTCCCTTATCGTATTACAGCTTGTTATCTTTTGCTCCTTTATTTCCGGCACGTTGATTATACGCTCTCAGTATAATTTTGCCCTGCAAAAGGATCTGGGTTACCAGAACACAAACATCCTGCTCTTCGATTTAGGACGTGGATATAAAGAATACAGTGCATTTATAAATGAAGTTAAGAAGCTTCCCAATGTTACAATGGCAGCCGGTGCAATGGATGGTCTTCCCATGCTGGGCTCGATGTCGTCAATGATACCTCATTTTGAAGATCAGACCCAAAAAGTGAAAGTTGAAGGGATGGCAGTTGATTACAATTTTATTGAAACCATGGGCCTGAAAATAAATGCCGGAAGAAGTTTCTCTGAAGAGTTTGGGACTGACCTTGCCGGTGCTGCAATTCTTAATGAAACGGCTGTGAAGGATTTGGGGATAGATGACCCGGTTGGTAAACAAGTGGCCTGGAATACAATTATCGGGGTAGTGAAAGATTTCAATCTTCATTCCATCCATAGTGATATCCCTCCAATCATGATTAAAATGACCGACAATTACATCCAACAGGTTGCAATAAACTATGTGCCCGGAACCTTGGATAACCTGTTGCCGGCGCTGGAATCAAAGTGGAAAGAAATGGCTCCCGACCGGCCATTCAGGTACCAGACAATAGAAGATTTGATTGAAGGTATATACTCATCTGAAAAAAACCTGAGTGTAATTATTTCAATTTCGGCAATCTTATCACTGCTGATCGCAGCTTTTGGATTATTTGGGCTTACCCTTTTTGTTACACATACCCGTACAAAAGAAATCGGCATTAAAAAAGTATTCGGAAGCGGGGGAAATACAATTATCGTTTCTTTTCTGAAGGAGAACTTTATCCTGGTGGTGATTGCATCGCTGCTATCGGTCCCTGTAACTTTCTATTTCCTGAACAAATGGTTGAGCAATTTTTCATACAGGGTAAATATTAATCCCTGGTACTTTATCATCGCCTTTGCCCTGGCTACAGCAGTGGTGTTATTAACTGTTCTTTTTCACTCATATAAAGCTTCCCGGATTAACCCGGTTGAAGCCATGCAGTATGAATAAATTAATTTTGATGAACAATGATACAATTAACAAACATCGACAAGTATTACGAGTCACGCTTTCAGAGGACTTTCATTCTGAAAGGAATAAACCTTGAAGTAAAACAGGGGGAATTCATTACAATTATGGGGCCGAGTGGTGCCGGTAAATCGACCCTGCTCAATATCATTGGCCTTCTCGACGAACCAAGTGCAGGGGAGTACCTCTTTCTTGGAGAACCTGTCTTAAAAATTAAGGAAAAGCAGCGGGTGCAGTACCACCGCAGCCACATCGGGTTCATTTTCCAGGCATTCCACCTCATAGAAGAGCTGAATGTGTATGAAAATATTGAAACACCTCTGATGTACAGGGGTGTAAAATCAGGCGAACGCAAAGCAATAGTGGCTGATCTGCTCGACCGTTTTAACATGGTCGCCAAAAAGGATTTGTTTCCCAGCCAGCTTTCGGGTGGTCAGCAGCAACTGGTTGCCATTGCACGGGCAATTGCCGGAAAGCCTAAGCTGCTTCTTGCCGATGAACCTACAGGCAACCTGCATTCCGAACAGGGCGCAATGATCATGCAGTTGTTGAAGAAACTGAATGATGAGGGTATGACAATCATCCAGGTTACCCATTCAAAAGAGAATGCCCTCTATGGCAACCGGATTATCAGGCTGGTAGACGGACTGATAGAAAAACCGGAACCTGTTGTGGCAGGATGAAGTTGTTAACTTCTGGTATAAAAAGAAGCGTAGAATTCAGTGCTGAACCCACTTGTTGTTTTAAATTAGCTGAATGATAAAACTGATCTTAATCACAGCTTTCAGGAGCCTGTTAAAGTACAGGAACATCAGCATTATAAACCTGGTTGGACTGATTGGAGGATTTGCTTCATTTTTATTCGCCCTCCACTACATTGTATTTGAATTTTCATACGATTCCTTTTTTCCCAAACCTGAAAATGTATACCGGGTTAACAGAGAGGTAACTAAAGAGGGTGAAATCCTGTATAATGGGGCCAAAACCCCAAGCGGTCTGTTCTTTGCCATAAAGGAGGAAATCCCTGAAGTTGAAGCCAACGGACTCGCTTATTTCGAGAAGTGCCAGGTGTTGTTTGAAGATACCTACTATGCCAATCAGGATTTCCTTTGGGTATCCGAAGACTTTGAAAAGGTATTCCCCCTCGAGATGGTTGAAGGAATTGCCGATTATTCCCGCCCCCGTGTGGGTATTATTTCAGAGACTGCGGCAAAAGCACTGTTCCGCGATAAGAACCCCATCGGACTGGTGATGGAGGTTAATGGCGAAATGCCTATTGAAATTACCGGTGTATTTAAGGATTTACCCTCCAATACCCACCTGACGGCCCAATATTTCGTTTCCTACCGCACATGGATTGAAATGGGGGCCATTCCTGCCCGCGGCAACTGGGGTGGGGGAGCATGGTGGAATTATATCCGCCTGAAAGATGGTGCTTCACCCGAACTGGTTGAGGCAAAAATCAACAGCTTTACCGGTTCATATATGGGCTTTCTGGCCAACGACAACCGGAAAGCAACTTTTTCATTGCAACCTCTCCGTGACCTTCATTTTATTAAAGGGATGGATGGGGAAATGGGGGCCATAACAAATTACTCATCTCTTGTTAACCTTGCTGTCATTGCCCTTTTTACACTGATTATTGCCTGGATAAATTACGTGAACCTGCTCACTGCACATACTCAGGCACGCATCCTGCAGATCAAAATGCGCAAACTGGTGGGTGCAACCAACATGCATATCTGGCACCAGTCACTTGCCGAAAGCATCATTATAAACCTGCTCGCCCTTTTTGTATCTTTTATCATCTACCGCATTTTCCTGAACCCGTTTGCACGCCTGTTTAACATCCCTCTGCAGGATGCAGTGATACCAATGGGAATTATTGTACTGGTATTACTGGGTGTTGTTGCGCTTGGGGTCCTTTTTTCAAGCCTTTATTATGGTGTTGACCTGGCTAAATGGGGCACCGGCAACGATTCGCATCTGGCCACCAAAGGCCATTTTAAACAAGGACTGGTTGTGGTCCAGATGGCGCTTTCCATCTTCTTCCTGATCAGTACAATGATGGTGTACAGGCAGATTTCTTTTATGAAAAACAAGGATTTGGGACTGACACTGGATGGGGTTATTTTATGTACCGGACCGGCATCAATGAATCCAAATCCTCAGAAACGCCATATATATCAGGCCTTTAAAAATGAACTTCTGAAGCATGCCGGATTTGAATCGGTTACTTTTAACCTGTTTGTCCCGGGTGTTGAGCCCTCAGTTCTGGGGCACACGGAGTTTCATAATCCGGGCAAGGGAATAATTCCGGGGGTGACTTTTTATGAAAACAATGCCGATGAAGGATTTATTGATGTATATGAACTGAATCTGCTGGCAGGGAATAATTTCAGCCTTGCCTGGGAACAGAACTTCAATCATATCATCATAAATGAAAAGGCTCTCAGCCTTTTGGGTTTTGATAATCCTGCCGATGCAATAGGCCGTTGGATTTACCGCAGGGGCAATGATACCACCCGGTATGAAATCACTGGTGTTTTGGCCGATTTCCATAATGAAGGCCTGCAGAAACCACTGTATCCAATAGTATGGAGTAATTCCTATCCCAGGGAGTTCGGTTATTTTGCCATCAGGGTCAATACTGGTAACCTGAAGGAATCGGTCAATACTTTACGTACAGTCTGGGATAAGCATTATACAAAAGATGAACTCGATTTTGTATTTGCCGACCAGCAGTTTAACCGGCAGTACGAATCGGAAAGCAGGTACAGCAGGTTCTATATCTGGCTTACTGTATTGTCGGTATTCATCCTTTCAATCGGCCTGTACGGGCTCATCAATTTTTACCTGGGCAAACGCAGGAAAGAAATCAGCCTTCGAAAGGTAAACGGAGCAACGGTGATTCAGGTAATGATATTAATGAATAAAAATTTTCTCCTGTGGGTTTTAGTGGCATTTGCATTTGCCTTTCCGGTTGCCTGGTACGTTATTACAACCTGGCTCCGCAATTTTGCATACCGTACTGAATTAGGCTGGATGGTATTTGTAATGGCAGGATTGTTTGTGCTGTTGCTCACGCTGCTCTCTGTTAGCCTGCAAACCTGGAAAGCTGCAACCAGAAACCCTGTGGAGGAACTGAGGTACGAATAAAAGAATAAGGTGCTATGCTGTTGAAAATTGTTATAAGGAATCTGAAGAATAAACTTCTTCTGAACTGCATTAAAGTTATCGGACTTTCCTTCGGACTGGGTGGAATAATATTCATTGGTTTATTCCTGAAAAATGAATTGTCATACGACAACTTCCATACTCATGCTGACAGCATCTACCGGCTGACATTTACTAACCAGGAGTTTATGGGAGAGAATCATTTTGCCCGTATTCCCAACGCTGAACAGGTTCCACTGCTTAAGGATTATTTCCCGCAGATCAGAAACTACGTGAGGCTTGCCCCAGTCAGGGGTGGGGTCATGCTGCATAATGAAAAATACTACTCCGCCAGTCAGGTGTTTGAATGCGACAGTACTTTTTTTGACCTGTTCAGTGTCAGCCTGCTGGTGGGTGCAAAAAATCAGGTACTGAAATCCCCGGGGTCAGCTGTGATTTCAGAATCATTTGCCAGGAAAATTTTCGGGAATGGTGACCCGACAGGGCAAACCATTTCCATTCCGGCCGGGCAATACTATGGCAGCCAGACTGATTTTACGATAAGGGGGGTCATGAAGGATTTCCCTCAAAACAGTCATTTTCATCCCGAAATGATTGCCACACCTGTTCATGGACAAATAAACGGGTGGGCTTATGTTTATCTTTTACTGGCAGAACAAACTTCCCCTGATGATATCATATCCGGATATCCTGCATTTTTGAAGGAGCACCTACCCAATATTCCGGGCCATAATTCTACTGTCGCCTATTTGCAAAAAATAACAGATATTCATTTGTATTCAGATAAACTGAGGGAAATTGAGTCAAACGGAAGCATGTCGAATATTTATGTTCTTGCCATTGCTGCAATCATTCTCTTATTGATTTCAATGAGTAACTATGCAAGCCTTAATCTGGGCATGGCAGGTTTATACACAAAATTTATCGCCATCAGCAGAATTTCAGGTGCCTCAAAAAATGTGAACCTCAGGTATTTTATTTATGAGTGCCTGCTCATTCTTACAGCAACTGTTGCCTTAACTGCAGTTTTGGTTGTACTTGCCCAATCCTACATTCTGAAAAATTACCAAATCAGCCTCATTGAAGGAAACCTCATTCTGATGCTTTATATGATCATACTCTTTGTTCTTCTGGGTCTTTTTTCAGGACTGCAACCTTATTTCCGGCAGCAATTCAATAGATTAACGCCTTCAGGTAGTGAAAGCCCGGTTAAGTTAAAAACGAGAATTATCAGTAAAGGGGTTATTGTTCCACAGTTTATGTTTGCCGTGATGCTCCTGGTTGCTGTTCTTGTAATTACACTTCAGACCCGTTTTGCACTTTCAAATTCAATGGGGGAAAGAAATGGGAACATCATATGCTTTGAATCGGTTCATGCTGATGTTCAGCAAAAGTTTGAGCATTTTAAGGGGGAACTGTTAAAGTACAATTCCATTGAGTCAGTGACGGCCATGCTTGAACCACCGGGAGGTGAGGCAAATGATAAGTTCCGGTTCGAACTTGAAGGACGCCCTGTTGGGGATGACCCGCAGGCAGAACATATTGGTGTTTTTCCATGTGATTTTTCATTCCCCGGGGTATTTAACCTTGAGTTTACAGGGGGCAGCAACTTTAGCAGTAACAACACCGATGCTGAAGGCTCAGGTGAATATATTATAAACGAAGCAGCGATGCATTACCTGGGTTACTCTAATCCTGAAGAAATTACCGGAAAAGGATTCAGGTTGGTCTATTCTGTACCGGGCCTTGAAATTCCCCGGGGTAGTATCATTGGTGTTGTCAAAAACTTTCACCTTTCAAGCATGAAGAAGCAGGTGAATCCCCTTGTGTTGTTCAAGCGTGATAAGCTTTGGCTTATGAACTTTGTGGTTACACTTAAGCCTTCAATGAGAGAAGAAGCACATGCTGATTTGGAAAAGGTCTGGAATGAAATGTTTCCGGCTTATCCATTCTACTATGAGCCGGTTGATGTAATGTATCAGGAGGTTTATCAGACTGAACTATTGCAGGCCAGGTTACTTTCGGTCTTCACATTCATATCCTTGTTCATCTGTTCAATTGGGCTGCTGGGTCTGTCACTTTTAACCACACAACAGCGGATAAAGGAAATTGGCATCCGGAAGGTAAACGGTGCCAGTTCATTTCAGATACTGTATCTACTAAACCGCGATTTCATGAAATGGGTAGTCACCGGCTTTATAATGGGATGCCCGGTTGCCTGGTTCGCTATGGATCGCTGGCTCGAAAGCTATACATACCGAATCAGTCTGAGCTGGTGGATATTTGTCCTTGCAGGATTTCTTGCAGCCGGAACAGCCTTTCTGGCTGTCATCTGGCAGAGCTGGAAATCAGCAACAATGAATCCGGTGGAAGAACTCAGGTACGAATAGCAGGTGTCGTTTTCACCTTATCTGGCACGGTCTGAAGCCCGGAATTGTATTCACGCATATTGAAACCAGCTTTTGCTCAACCTGAATGGATTGATTCTCAAAAGTCCATGGAACCAGTGAATCCTGATGCCCTGCACAAAATTATGTTATTCACTGTTTACTGTATTGGAGTAAACAGCTACCCCTGATTGAGTCTGAAGTCTGCAAGACTTGATTCCCTATATTCTTATCCGGTTCTACGGGTAACCAGCGTCTTTATAAACTCGCGACAAACTCGCAACAAACTCACGACAAATTCGCGACAAATTCGCGACAAATTCGCGATTAAGCGAAGATATCGCGAATTTATCACGAATTTTTCCCAAACCGATCGTGTTTTTTGTCCCTCCCAGGTAAAGTGCTGGCAGGAGGTTGTAATGAACCGGAAAGCGATGAATTCAGGAGTGTCGGCAGGGTGCTGCCCAATGGCTGCTGTCAGGTAACCTGTGAACAGGTTTTTTAAGCAGAATATACAGGTATGTCCTGTTGGTCAGTTGCCGGGAGAAATTCACCTTGCTGAAGCCTTTTATTTCATATCAGGCCCCGCCGCATTGTCATGAACAGCCGTTACGATAAAAAAACACTATACCGGCAGTATCTTCTGCCGGTATAGCGTTATAAAATGAGTTAATGATTAACCTATTGTTTGGATACCCTTCTCTATCCTGCCCAGTGTGTCTTCCTTTCCGAGGATTTCACAGATCAAAAACAGGTCGGGCCCCATGTTGCCGCCTACAAGGCACAGCCTGAGCGGGTTCATGATGGCACCGAAGTTCCAGCCTTTTTCGTTCATAAAGGCTGAAAAGCTTTCCTTAATGGCAGGTGCTGACCAGTCATCAACTTTTGACAGTTGTTCTTTAATGGCAGTAAGTTGTTCGGGTGTTTCAGGTTTCCAGCGTTTTTTTACCGACTGCTCATCATAGGTTGCAGGGGCAGTAAAAAAGAAACTGCCCTGTTCCCAGAGATCAGAAATAAATTCACAACGCTCCCTGATTTCAGAAACCACTTTTTCTATTTTGTCATCACTTGCAGTAACACCCTTTTCAGCCAGCACTGGTTTAAACTGTTGTACAAGTTCACTTACCGGCTTTTGCTGAAAGTAATGCCTGTTGAACCATTTTGCCTTTTCGGGGTCGAAGCGGGAGCCTGATTTGACAACCCGGTCGAGGCTGAATACTTCGGCAAGTTCTTCTGCTGAGAAGAACTCCTGTTCTGTTCCCGGGTTCCAGCCCAGCAGGGCCAGCATGTTGATAAAAGCTTCAGGGAAATAGCCATCTTCACGATATCCGCGGTATTCTTCCCCTGTTGAAGGATCTTTCCATTTCAGCGGGAATACCGGGAATCCCATTTTGTCGCCGTCGCGCTTGCTTAACTTGCCTTTGCCCGTAGGCTTTAAGATGAGTGGCAGGTGTGCGAATTGTGGTTTTGTATCTTCCCAGCCAAATGCCCTGTAGAGCAAAACATGAAGCGGCATGGAAGAAAGCCATTCTTCACCACGGATGACATGGGTGATTTCCATGAGGTGGTCGTCGACAACATTGGCAAGGTGGTAGGTCGGCATACCATCCGACTTGAACAGCACCTTGTCGTCGAGGCTTTTGGTGGTGTTAAAGGTCACACTGCCCCTGATGATGTCGGTCTCAGTTACATCCTCATCTTCGGGCATGCGGAAACGGATCACATAGGGTATTCCGCTGCCGAGCTTCTGTTGTACCTCTTCAGCCGACAACTTCAGTGAATTGTTCAGGGTTTCGCGCGTGCCTATCCCGTATGAAAAGGTTTCATTTTTTGCCTCGGCAGCCAGCCTCAGCTGTTCAATTTCTTCAGGTGTATCAAAGGCAATATATGCCCATCCCGAATCAACAAGCTGGTCGGCGTACTGGCGGTACAGCGCCTTACGCTCACTCTGGCGGTAGGGTCCGTAAGAACCACCAATTCCGGGGCCTTCAACCGGATTCAGGCCGCACCAGTTGAGGCTTTCAACTATATATTCCTCTGCACCGGGCACAAACCGGTTCTGGTCGGTATCTTCAATGCGCAGGATGAAATCGCCGCCGTGTTTCTTTGCGAAGAGGTAATTGAACAGCGCTGTGCGCACGCCACCCATATGCAATGGGCCTGTCGGACTAGGGGCAAAACGTACCCTCACCTTTGTGTTGCTCATGATAATTTTTTGAATTCCGGGGCAAAGATAGGGGAAATTAAGATGACAGGATGGATGGGCACTTACTTTTTGGGAGGGACAGGGATATCTAATTGTTTGCAGATTAATTCACACAGATAATCATCAAGTTCAGGATGCCGGGGTATCACTGTTTTTTTACCATTGGTTGTATTCAGGTATTTATCGTGTTTCTTTCCATGTTTTATAAATCCACAATTATTCTGGTTCAGATATTTGATGAATTGCCGGCGTTTCATATACCTAATCAAAATATAACTCTTCTTCGGCAATCATTTCTCCATCTGGATCATATTGTTCCCGCAAATCTTCAAAATATAATTCCAGGGCATCTTTGATATTTTCCTTTAGCTCTTTTAGCGTTTTACCCTGTGAAAAGACTGCAGGGATTTCTTTTAACTGGCCAACCAGATAGCCTGTCTGTCCTTTCTTTATTACGATTGTAAGCCTCATGTCAATATGATTTAATTACAAATTTAACCAATTGTGCCTGAATTAGCTTCATTGGGAGTACAACATTTATACCTTTTATAATTTAATTACCTTTGCCGCCGGGAAAGTTATAATAAACAATGATACAAAGGGATATTGAAATCAAGGCACCTGTGGGTTCGTATGAATCGCTGATGGCAGCCATACAGGGCGGGGCAGGTTCGGTATATTTTGGTGTGGAGCACCTGAATATGAGATCAAGGTCGGCCAATAATTTCACGCTCGATGATCTGAAGAAGATAGTGGAAATTGCTGATGCCCATAAAGTAAAAACTTACCTGACCCTGAATGTTGAAATATTCGACCCTGAAATACAGAAAATGCACGATGTGCTTGATGCTGCAAAGGCATCGGGTATTTCGGCCGTGATTGCAGCAGACATATCAGTTATTATGTATGCCCGTTCGATTGGGCTTGAGGTGCATATTTCAACCCAGGTGAACATCACAAACTTTGAAGCAGTAAAGTTTTATGCACAATTTGCCGATGTGGTTGTGCTGGCCCGGGAAATGGATTTGGAAAAGGTTGCTGAAATCAGTGCACTTATCCGTCAGCACCAGGTAAAGGGGCCGTCGGGCAGGCTGGTTCAGCTCGAAATGTTTGTGCATGGGGCATTGTGCATGGCCATCAGCGGGAAGTGTTACCTGAGCCTGCATGAAATGGATTCGTCGGCTAACCGCGGCTCCTGTCTGCAAACCTGCCGCAGGGCTTATATTGTTACCGATAAGGAGACCGGTGCTGAGCTTGAAGTCGATAATGAATACATCATGTCGCCCAAGGATTTGAAGACAATTCATTTCCTGAATAAAATTCTTGATGCAGGGGTGTCGGTCCTGAAAATTGAAGGCCGTGCACGTTCGGCTGAATATGTGAAGACAACAGTTGAGTGTTACAATGAGGCAGTAAAAGCTTATTTTAACGGTACATTCTCGGAAGAAAACGTGGCTGTGTGGGACGAAAAGCTTGCAACTGTTTTTAACAGGGGATTCTGGGATGGCTATTATCTCGGACAACGGCTGGGTGAGTGGAGTGCAAATTATGGTTCGCTTGCTACAAAAAGGAAAATCTATATCGGGAAATGTACAAACTATTTCAGTAACATACAGGTTGCAGAATTCAAACTTGAAACCCAGAACCTGAAAACAGGTGATGAAATCATTGTGGCCGGCCCGACAACAGGCGTGGTGCAGATGGTTGTGAATGAAATCAGATTCGATATGGAGCCGGTGGCCGAAGGGCTGAAAGGGCAGTATATATCAGTGCCTGTTGCAGAAAAACTCAGGCGTTCCGATAAGGTCTACAGGCTTGTTGATGCAACCGGACTCAGGCAAAGAAGATGATATTACAAGATATTTTGGGAAATTTGCCGGAGAAGTCATATCTTCATCTCACCAACTTAAAATCAGACAAATGAAACGCTGCCTGCCACTGCTGTTGGTTGTGTTTATATTTTTCAGTACTGCTGAAGCCCAGGTCTACAGGTTCAGGGTAAGTGCCAATACCGGGATGTTCCTTGGTGAAGTGGGGAAAGCTGAGGTAAAACCCCCGGTGGTGATATCTCATCCGGGGAGCAGCGATTTCAGCCCGGCACTGAAACCGGGCATTGAACTTGAAATCATCAGGCCTGTATCAACCGATTTCGAGATGGGGCTTCAACTGGGGTACATGAACCTGTATGGCGAAACACCCACAGCCCCTCTGTATAACTTTTTTCTGTCGCGCAGAAACCCTTTGCCTCTTACTTATAAATATCCCAAAGAAGCATTGTTTTATGATACCCACCTGTTCAGCCTGTCAGGAACTGCACGCTGGTATTTTCTGCCCTACAGCAAGGAATTGAACCTGTTTATGAAGATGCATGGGGGAGTTACCTTTACCGGGACCGATTTTACCTTTACCGACAGGCGGCTCAGGATAAGTCATGATGTGGGGATGATTTATTCGCAGGGAACCCAAAGCAACGAAGAGCCCAAGATGGCAGGAATATCTGCCGGTCTGGGACTTGGGGCTACCTACAGGCTGTCGGATAAGTTAGATGTATATCTTGATGTATCGGCTTCAGGCATTCATTCCGATATTGTGAACGGGGTCCCGAATTTCAACTTTGTCATTGATGAGGAGAAAACATCGATGCAACGCACAAATGCCATATCTGTAATTACCCATGGCAGCATCGGCATCATTTATTCGGCCATTCCCGACAGGAGAATCAGTAAAAGCAATATCACCCGATCGACCCATGTGAGCAAGAGCTTCACCAGGAAGAAGAGCAGTTACAACAAGAAGAAAAGGAGATAAATAAAAAGCGATGCCTGCAGGCACCGCTTTTTATTTATAATTATGCAAGCTGGTTAAAAACCTTTTCAAGCAGACGTTTGGTGGCAAGAATTCCTTCTACTTCAGAAAGTTCACTTCCTTCATATTCAATTCCAACCCATCCTTTATACCCGGCATCTTTGACTATCTTCATCAGTTTGTAGTAATCCATGTTGGCTTCATTGCCCTCGCTGTCGAATACATTCGATTTTGCACTTACTCCTTTGGCATAGGGCATCAGCAGCTCGGTACCTTTATACCTGTCGAACTCTTCCTTTGTCTGGCGGTTGATTACGAAGTTTCCAAAGTCGGGTAAAGTACCTACCCTTTTATGGTCAGCAAGTTTCATTACCCCTGCAAGCCACTCTCCATGGCTCGACCATCCGCCGTGGTTTTCAACAAGGATATTGATTTTTTGCTTGTCGCCATACTCACCCAGCATGCGCAACCCGTCGGCTGCAAGTTTCTGCTGTTCTTCAAAACTACCCTGGCTTCCGGCATTGACACGGATTGAATGGCATCCGAGAAATTTAGCTGCATCAATCCATTTCTTATGGTTCTCGAGGGTTTTAAGCCTTTCTGCTTTTTCAGGATGGCCTACCATACCTTCTCCGTCGCACATTATCAGTACACTGGTTACCCCTTCGTTCCTGCAAATCTTCTTCAGTTCTGCCAGATAAGCCTGGTCTTTGGCTTTATCCTTAAAAAACTGGTTAACATATTCAACTCCTTCAATGCCATGTTCCCTGGCAAAACGAGGGAAATCGAGATTGGTCATCTTGTTGGCAAAAAGGGTTTTATGCAACGACCATTCAGCAAGGGAAATTTTGAAAGGCGATTTTTTTGCTGCCATTCCGGCCATGGCAGGAGAGAATAAAAAAGAGCCTGCTGCCAGTGCAGCTGTGGTTTTTACAAAGTTTCTCCGGGAATTATTTTTCATGTTTGATCAATTTATATTATTGGATAAAATTACACATTTAAATCTTAAAGAAAATCCGGTTCCGATATAAAAACAGGCATATGAGCCACTCCAGTGCAAGTATTGTAAGTGATGTAACCAAAGCAGCCCAGAATTCAGGAACATGGAGGAGATTCAGGAATCCTTTCGTGAATACAGCAGTGGCACCATTGAACCATTGTGCGCCTGCAGTTTGGGAGAACAGGTAGATAAAGATGGGGTTCATGCCAATTACAACGAAGGGGAAAACCCACCTGTTAATCCCTTTCATGTCGATAAACCAGTAGCAGATTGCCAGTACAAGCAGTGACCATCCTCCTGAAGCCAGGACAAACGATGAAGTAGAAATACGTTTGATTATGGGTGTCACCTGCGTAAAGTGCAGGAGGTAACCTGCTGCCAGCACGACCGCCCCTGCAATGAGGAGCTTTCTGACTTTCCCGGCACCCGGCAGCTCCGACAGAAGTAGCTTTCCTGCCACTACTCCCCAGATGGTGTGCGCTGCTGTTGGTATGAAATTGATGGCCACCCAGCCCCCGCCTTCATTTATTTTACCCATCATCATCAGGTCCATCCATGTGCCGAAGTTCTGGTTTTTTGTAAATGGCTGGTCAAATCCTTCAACAGGAAAAAGCCTGTATGCCATTTCAGTGGCAATGAGTAACCCTATTGAAGCCAGTATCTGTAACGAAGGTTTATATTTCATCAAGAAATAGGCAATCAGGATGGTTACCGAGAGCTGTGTGAGTACGTTCCAGAGTTCCCATACAAGCTGTCGCCGGTATATACAATGCAAGCCTGTTCCAAATAGAAGCAGCAGCAGGCTTCTTTTCAGAATGTGACGGGTGATTACCTGTTCGGGTTGCCCGCTGTTTAATCTTTTCATGTAGGAAAAAGGCATAGCCACGCCCACGATAAACATGAAGAATGGCTGGACCAAATCCCAGAATCTTAATCCGGCCCATGGATGATGATGAAACTGGAGAAAGAAGGTTTCCAGTGCAGTCCCGGTTACTGGTTCTTTCACAAGTACATTCCATAACCCGGTGCTTTCGGCCACTAGCAGGAGCATTGTAGCTCCGCGGTAAAAATCGAGCGAGAGAAGCCGGTTTCCTGCATGGGCAGGAATTTCCTGATTTAGCCGGTCCATATTCTTTAGGTTGTTGCTGCCATCAAAGGCAATATATCAGTTAAAACCACACATCAATTGCCACCAGCAGGTTGTTTGATTACACGTACTTAAACCGTTTGATATTCTTTTTAGGTGTCTTTTCAAATTCTTCCTTTACAAGTTCAAACGAGCTAATCTGTTCATACTTCGGGATTTCTGCATTCAGCTTCTTCCTGTTATCCTCCATGATTTCCGGAAGATCACCGGCAGCAACCTTTGCTGTCTCCATTGCCTCTGAATCAGGATACACAAGTGCCACCAGTTTCCCTTTCCGTTCGGTTACAACACATTCTGCCACAAAAGGCAGGTTGGCTATTTTTGCTTCGATTTCCTCGGGATAAATATTCTGACCTGAAGGGCCAAGTATCATATTTTTCGACCTTCCCCTGATATAGATGAAGTTGTTTTTATCAATTACTCCCAGGTCACCGGTTTTGAGCCATCCATCTTCAGTAAATGATTCCCTGGTTGCTGATTCGTTTTTGTAGTAACCGGTCATCACATTTTCACCCCGGACCTGAATTTCGCCCACAACCTGGTATGGATCGGGCGAGTCGATACGGACCTCCATCCTGTCGACAAGCCGCCCCGCTGAACCCGGCATGGTTTTATCCCATGCTTCATAGCTAATCAGCGGCCCGCACTCAGTCATGCCGTATCCAATGGAGAACTTAAACCGGATATCCCTGAAGAATTTCTCGACATCGGCACTCAGGGGGGCTCCTCCAATAACAATTTCAAAGAATCTGCCCCCAAAGGTCTCGGAAAGCTTTTCCCTGATTTTTTTCAGGAGGATATTCCTCAGTCCGGGAATCTTAAGCAGGATTTTTATCGCGGGTTTGCTGATTGTCGGAAGGATCCTTTTCTTGTATATTTTCTCAATGATCAGCGGAACTGAAAGAACCAGGTGAGGTTTGACTTCACCAAATACTTTTGTTATGATGGCAGGAGTAGGCATCCTGCTCAGAAATGTAATATGGCACCCCAGCGTGACGGGAAACAGGAATTCGAAGAGAAGGCCATAAACATGGGCCATTGGCAGGAATGACACTATTTTATGTCCCGGCTGAAGGGGCATATGTTCCTGTGCATAGACGATGTTCGACACAAGGCTTCTTTCAGGTATCATTACCCCTTTTGTGAATCCTGATGTGCCTGATGTGTAGGATATTACACATGTTGCTTCACTGTCGTGCTTTTCAAAGCTGAAACCATCTTTCTGCAGCTTGTTTTTCTTGTAGTACTGGAAAGCATCATCAAGTTTATATTTGATGTTTTCATCTTTTGAAGCAAAAAGTGAGAAATCTTCCAGAACCAGCACTGCTTTTAATTTTTCGGCTTTATCGATATCCACTTTATCGAGGAGCGGTTTCGCTGCAATAATGAGTTTAGCCTCCGAATGGTTTATAATGTGGTTGATGTTACTTTCATTAAAATCAGGAAGGATTGGAACAATAACTATTCCGGCCGAAAGTGCCGAAAGAAACACTGTTCCCCAGTTCGATGAATTTCGGCCCAGTACAGCAATCTTGTCGCCGCGCTGCAGGTTTGTAAGCTGGTAAAAAAGGTGAAGCGACTTTATATTCGTTGCTATTTCACTGAACGTATAGCTTTTGCCTTCATAGTCGGAAAACGCTGTATTGTCCCAGTTATTATGAAAAGCATCGTTGTAAAGTTTTGATAATGTATAATTTGCCATTCCCGATATTTTTGTTTTTCTCAAAAGTATGAAAAATAGGAATTGGCATCTTCATTTTTATAAAATATTGAGAAAAAATATCTTTTAAAAAGGGCTGCTATGCTCATTTTTTTTTTCAAAATCCTGCAGATAACAAATTGGGATAATGAATCAATTGGTATCTTTGCGGGGTAAATATGCAACCTGAAATAACATACCAGCCAAACAGTGCATCAGGTAATTTCATCTACCAGGAAATGCCTGTAACAACGGAAGACCACCGACAGCTGGATACTTCTGATAATCTGTCGCATGGTGTGGATTCATCATTGACTTTATCAGAAAGCACAGAAGTTAATACAGGAACACAGATACAGCCCATTGTTTCTACGGCTGCACAGATGCGGAGCAGGTTGTTGCAGAGAGAAAATAATCTGCTGGTAGGCGGGTCGAGGTATATGGAACCCCGTGCCGATGCATTGATTGCTGTTGCAATGGCAAGTCCGCAACCACAACTGCAGTTACCCCAGAGGGTAATCAATCATGTAAACTATGACTGGCTTACTGTCGTGCTGCTGATTTCAGTAGCATTGTTTGCTTCAATCAGAACATCATGGAATAAATATATGATGAACCTTTTTCTTTCTGTTACAAATTATTCCACTTCAAACAGAATGTTTCAGGAGAAAAATACTTCCCTTCAGCAAGGTTCATTCCAGCTCAATCTATTGTTTTATATCATTTTTTCAGCTTTTCTTTATCAACTGCTCACTTTCTTCAGGACCGGCCTTCCATTCCGTAACTTCTACCTTTACCTGGCCAGTCTGATTTTAGTGGTGGGTTATTTCGCTTTTAAGAAAACAGTATACCTGCTGATGGGGTATATCATTGATAAAAGGTTTGAAACAGGGGAATATTTATTCCATGCAGGTAATTTCAAGAAGGTCACAGGGTTAATATTAATACCGGTAGTTGCCATTATTGCCTTTTTCCCTTTTGGCAATATGCAGATACCTGTACTGGCAGGATTGATAATTGTTTCTTTACTTTATTTTACGCTGATTTTAAGAGGCTTTATCATTTTATTAAAAAAACAATTTTCAATATTTTATCTCTTTTTATACTTTTGTACCCTTGAAATTTTACCCTTGGTTTTACTTTACAGGATTCTGGTGAAATAAGTGAGCGGGTATGGTTTAACTAAAAGAAGCATATTTTGAAAATCAAGAGTATTCTGGTTTCGCAACCAAAGCCTACAACGGCTAAATCGCCTTATTTTGATTTGGCAGAAAAAAACAATATTAAGATTGATTTTCGGCCTTTCATACAGGTAGAGGGTGTTTCTGCAAAAGATTTCCGGCAAACACGTATACATATACTGGAGCATTCAGCTGTGATATTTACAAGCAGAACGGCTATCGATCATTTCTTCAGGATCAGCCAGGAACTCCGGTTACTGATTCCCGATACCATGAAGTACTTCTGTATCTCTGAGGCAACTGCCTATTACCTTCAGAAGTATATCATTTACAGGAAGCGTAAGATTTTTTATGGAAACGGAAAGTTCTCTGATCTTGTCAGTATCATGAAAAAGCATAAGGAAGAGAAGTTCCTTGTCCCGCTCTCCGATATTCATAAACAGGAAATTCCTGAGCTTCTCGATAAAGGTGGATTTAAATACACAAAAGCCATTCTGTACCGCACCGTAGGAAGCGACCTTTCCGATTTGAGGGAAGTGAATTATGACATTCTTGTGTTCTTCAGTCCTTCAGGAATTAAATCCCTGTTTCAGAACTTCCCTGAGTTTCAGCAGAACGAAACCCGGATTGCATGTTTCGGGCCTACCACTGCACAAGCTGTACGTGAAGCAGGGCTCCGGCTCGATATTGAAGCTCCTACTGCCCAGGCTCCATCAATGACAATGGCGCTCGAGCAGTATATAAGAAAAGTGAATAAAAATTCTTAACAGGAAAATATTACCTTTGGAAAGCTATCCTTCGACTTAGTTGGATGGCTTTTATTTTTATATGGACAAGCCTCAGGATAAATTGCCTCAGATGAATCGCTTCCGACTTGGAAAAAAGGAACGGCTTACCAGCAGAAAAATGATTGACAGGCTTTTTTCTGAAGGTAAATCATTTCTGGTTTATCCGGTGAAGGTCATATACATGGAAATTGACAAGGGTGATTTATATACGGCAAAAGTTGTTTTTGCCGTCAGTAAAAAACTTCACAAAAAAGCCGTAGTGCGCAACCTTATCAAACGCCGTATGCGTGAGGCCTACCGGCTCAGCAAGCACCGGCTTTCACCGTCTTTGTCGGGTAAGGCAACAGCCATTGCCTTTATCTATATCGGGAAGGATATTCTGCAGTACCCTCCCATAGAAAAAGCAATTAAACGAAGCCTGGATAACCTTGGAAAAGCTATTCAGAATCCATAATTTCTGTTTGCATCCTCACTGAATCTTCATGTATCAGCTGGAACAGTATTTTCACGAAAGTTTCATTTAGATCAAGTTTCCTGCCAAGGTTCACCCTGTTCTCCATCAGCTGGCTCCACCTGTTGATCTGCAGTGCTGTAACATTGTTCTCCTTTTTATACTTGCCGATTTGTCTTACTATTTCCACCCTTGATGACAGCATCTCAAGCAGTTCAGTATCTATGGCATCGATCCTGTTTCTCAACATGTCAAGCCGGTTCTCAAATTCGGGGTTATTGGCTTTTTCATGCCTGATGACCAGCCTGTCGAGTAGTTTGGCAAGATCGGCTGGTGTAAGCTGCTGTGCTGCATCACTGAGTGCACATGACGGGTCGATGTGTGATTCAATCATCAGCCCGTCCATGCCCATATCAAAAGCTTTTTGTGAAATCTCATACAGGTATTCACGTTTACCCGAAATATGGCTGGGATCGCAGATGATCGGGAGATTGGGCATAAGCCTCCGGAGCTCAATTACTGTTGTCCAGTTTGGATAATTCCTGTAGACAGTTTCCTTAAAGGGGGTGAATCCTCTGTGAATAGCCACAATATTTTTGATTCCCACCTGGGCTAACCTTTCTACAGCACCTATCCACAGCTGCAGATCGGGGTTAACCGGGTTCTTTACCATTACTACGGCATTGCTGCCTTTTACCACATCAGCAATCTCCTGAACAGCAAACGGGCTTGCGGTAGACCTGGCTCCAATCCATATGACATCGATTCCAGCCTTCAATGCCAGCTCGGTGTGGTGGGCATTGGCCACTTCAGTACCCACCATCAGGCCGGTTTCCTTTTTGACGAGTTGCAGCCATTTAAGGCCGATTGAGCCAACTCCCTCAAATGAACCCGGACGTGTGCGGGGTTTCCATACGCCTCCCCGATAAACGAATACCCGGTGATCACGTGCCAGCAGCCTGGCCGTTTCAAGTGCCTGCTGCTCTGTTTCAAGACTGCACGGTCCGGCAATTAAAAGCGGATTGTTCAGATGGGGGAGCCATTCTTTTATTGGGTTGATTTCAATTTTGTTCATTGCTGTTTTGTATAAAGTTTTACTATTTTTTCTTCATTCTTAATAAAAAGCGGATTATCGCCATCAAGTATTGTGCGGATTTTGTTGGCGCTGACTATCAACTCTTCCAGCTTGTCGAAATCCTTTTCCTTGATTGTATCACGAAACTGCTGCAAATGCTGAATATAGACATCAAGAGAATTGGCTACATAATGGCTGTTTTGTTCAAAAATTGGTTTCCACATGGAGGATGAGCTCTTTGCAAGCCTTACAGTTGAGCGGAATCCACCACTCGCAAGGTCAAAAATTATGTTCCTGTCTTCTTTTGCCTGCACTGCATTTGCAAGTGCGAAAGCTGCTGCATGAGGAAGATGGGAAACGAATGCTGTACTGTGATCCTGTTCATCGGATGACATATAGGCTATGCTCATTCCCAGTACCTGGAACATCTTTTCAACAAGGGCCAGGTGTTGCGGACCTGAGTCTTCCTGGTCACATATAATTGTAATTTTGTCTTTAAACAGACCTTCAAGTGCTGCCATAGGCCCCGAATTTTCAGTCCCCGACATGGGATGGGCCGCAACATACTGTTTCCGCTTAGGGTGATCTTTCACTGCCAGTGATATCATTTTCTTTGTCGACCCCATATCAGTCACAGTTGTATTCCTTTCAATCCTGTCAAGAATTGCAGGTAATACTTCGAGCTCCCTGTCAACAGGAATTGCTACAATCACAAGGTCAGCATGATTCAATGCATCCTCTATAGGCTCAATCCTGTCAACCAGTCCCAGTTCAAGTGCCTGTTTTGCATGAAGTTCGCTTGTTTCCACCCCTGTAATGCCGGTAGCAAATTTCGCCTGCCGCAAATCTTTTGCTATCGATCCGCCTATCAGTCCAAGACCAACTATTGTTATATTCATTGTTTCATTCTCGTTATTAAAAAACAAAGGTCCCGGAATTTTTCCGGGACCTTTGGTAAAATATGTTCATTTACAACATAACCTTACTGTTTGATCCCGTTTTGTGAACCAAAATACCAGTAAAAGTAAATATTGTTAATAGAAGTAATCATTTCCTTATAATCCGGTAGCAAATATAAATATTTATTTTTTATCTGTGAATTAATTTCCGTGTGAAAACCTGTTTCCCATTTTCTTTTACTACAAGGAGGTACATTCCCCTGGCACCATCTTCCAATGTGATTTCCGACTGCACCTGACCTGTTACATTTCTGTACTCCAGGCTTTTGACACGGTGCCCGAACATGTTGTAAACTTCAAATTCAAGCAGCTCCAGCTGACGTTCAGGATTAGCCTGAATATTAAATGAATGTGAAAACGGATTGGGAAATACAGTCACATTCCCCTGGGAAAGGACAGTTTGCGGGACAGAAACAGGCGACTGAACAGAAAGGTTATCAATGGCCCAGCCCCAGCCATGGGCATATGGATCGGAGAACAAACGGAACCGTATCAATATGGTGTCACCAGGAACAAAATTACCGTTTTCTACCATATTTATCCGCCGCCTGATATACCATTCGGGCTGGCCTGCAGTTGTTGAATTCATCTCAGATATTGTCTTCTCGTAGTTTTCCTGCCATACCTGATGTTCTCTTGAATCATAACCGTCAGCCAGCGGAAGCCAGTTCAGGCCTCTGTCACTGCTCCCTTCTACTATCACATAGTCCCAAAACTCAGAATCGCCAAAGACTGTTCCTTCGGTTCCCGGCTCCACAAGCACAATTTCATCGAAACTCATTCCGGCATCTTCAGTAAGGACTATCGGGTATTTCAGATTGGTTATGAAATTAAACTCAGCATCATCCTCATTTGGACTCGGATAGGGATGCGGACTGTGCAATGCATTGTTGTAAAATCCTTCGGCTGTGTATATTCCGAAATCATGAAGTATCCAGTCATTTGTATCTGTCTCAAAATTGGTAACATAACTTTCAACCGGATCATACATTTTTTCCACCCTGAATGAAAAGGGCTCCCCTTCGGGTATTCTTCTCAGATTATTGTTTGTTGAAGCATCTATCGCAACAATTCTGTATGATATCAGATCATTGTCATTCAACTGCCGGCTGTTTAAAGGGAAAACAGATGTAAAAACCATCCCTGTATCATGCCTTAATCCGAATGAAGGTTGTTCCTCTCCATTTATTGAATATTCAACATAAACAGTGTCAATTGCAATATTATCATCAGCCAGTGCTGAAATAACAAGTTCATGTCCTGTATCAAAATAAAATGGAATCGGGTCGTGTTCTATCACAGGGAGGATATCATCGGGGCCGAAATTAATCACATAGAATTCATCAGGTGCTTCAGCAGGTGAAGTGAAAATCCTGTTCATGTTGTCACCCGCTGAAATATAATAATGCATGACATCAACTTCAGGTGCAATTGTAATCTGGGTGCTGAAAAGGCCAGGGCCCACAAGCTCCATAGCAATTGAATCGGGGGTTGTTGCAAATGAATCGGCAGAATAAACAAGAAAAATCCTTGATTCATCAATCGTGTAATCGCTCACTATCCTTGCATTGAATTCAACCAGTCCGGTTACCTCCTGATCCTTTATCGGGACATGGAATATCCGCAGGTTCATCCAGCCCAGATCTGCCATGATACCCATTGTTAAGGGCCCGGGGTCATGAATTGCCTGTCCCCGTCCAAAGGCATGTGTCATCAGTGCATTGATTGTTCCCGGGGGATAGGTCGAGGAATTTAAATGATAAATGCTCGATCCGTCATCCCAGCTAAGGGGAGCGTATATACGCGGAAACGCATTGCCCTCTGCCAGAGCCACAGGGCTGGCTGCATACAGTTCATTCGAAGTTAAAGCATCCCTCAGGGGCCTTGAAGGATTTTCGTAAACAGTTGTGTCAATAAGCTGTTCACCGTCAGAATCTATCACCAGACGGTCATATGATGATGCATCATCCCAGTCAAAAAAGCTGAAACCTCCTGTATTGTCCAGTGCAAAAAAGAACCCGGTAAAGCCGAGTCCGTGGGCAATTTCATGCAGGACCACCGAAACAAAGTCATACATCATTGCAGGAGTGTTTCCATCGGTGCCGAAGTACCAGTTGATATCCCTGTTGAATTCGGCGATCATGTCCGGCCGGTCAGGTCCGGTCAGTTCCTCTCCCCTTATCTTCTCAGCTACTGATATCGGATAGTAGACATTTTTATGAGGAGCACCTTCAAAGTTCTTCTCATACCCGGTAGGGCCACAGCTTCCCAGAACATTCTGATCCTTGGTCCTCCAGTTTGCCTGGATGTATATCGGAACAGGCGATTCAATAAGCCGCTCCCATATACCTACTGCATACTCAAAGGCAGCTCTGGCCTGCAGTGGAAAAAGGCTGTAACTTACAATGATATCTGATTTCTTGTCGGTTGACTTTAATTGTTTCAGAAGTTCAGGTGGCGGAGGAACAAATGATTTCTCAACTTTATCACTGGCATAGCAAACAGGAACCGGCGGTACTATCCCCTTTTTCTGCCATAACTTCTGGGCATTTGCAGAGAGATTTAATACTGCAAGAAGCAATAAAATAATAATCCTTGGCATGATGCAATTTATCAATTAAAATAATATACAAAGGAACCATACAAATGTTCTGATATTATTTTGAATTATAAATTGCTCATGCCGGATTTATGAAATAATAACGTGTTTTTGTTTAATTCAGCGTGTCATTTTTGGAGGTCAGCACTTTGTACATTAAAACTGCTGAAGTGATAAAGCCTGCAGTTGATGCAGCGAATACAACATACAATAAAGTTTCCATTTGCATTACTTTTTAAATTAGTTAATGTTTTGATGTGTAAAATTTAATTCTTTACTATTTTGGTGGAAGTGGTCTTCGTTCCTTCACTTATATTTACAAGGTAAACCCCCGGACTTACGTTTGAAAGATCTATAGTAGCCTTGTGGTTGTAGGCCGTTTCCAGCCCTGTTTCCCTGCGGATAGTCTTGCCAAGCAAATCGGTGATTATTATTTCAACCGGTGTTTTTCCCTTTTTCTCCTGCCACTCGATGAACAGTTGATTCTGCGCAGGATTAGGATACAACTGGTATTGGCTTTCAGCCAGAAGTCTTTCCTCTTCTTTTTGTATTCCCTGAATTTCAAGATTATCGATTGCCCACCCAAATCCATTAATTGAATTATCTGCCGATAGCCTGAAACGGAAAATCGCAGTATCACCAGCTATTAACCCTGTGTTATTGGTAAGGTCAATATAATGATTTACAAACATGCTTTCATGAGGCATAGCTGTTGATGTATTTCCTGAAAAGCTCTTTTTGAAAGCCGAATACCAGTTATTGTTAATAAATGAATTATATTTTTCCGAAAGGGGTAACCAGTCCCTGCCCCCGTTGATGCTTGCTTCAACTATTACATAATCCCATATGTCGTGGCCATTCTGGCCTGGTTCAACCAGCACAATCTCATCGAATGACAAATACCCGTTCTCCTCAATAATCACAGGATACTTAAGCTGGGCAATTGTGTTGTACTTTTCATTGTTAAGTGCCGAAACCGGATAGGGGTAGGAGGTATGCAGCACCTTTCCGGCCAGACCACTGATATCAGATATGGCGAAATCGGCAAGCAGAAAATCTTCATTTGGATTATCAAAATTGCTGGCATAATGCCGTACCGGCTCATAGGGTGAAAATAATTTCACTTCCTGGAATCCCAAAGCTGGAAATGTGTTTTTGTTATTATGGCTCGATTTATCGATTGCAGTTATCTGATACTCCAGCCGTGAGTTGCTATCGAATGCCAACAGGCTGATTTTCCCTGAGAAGAAATCATTGTCTGACTGGTTAAGAAAAACCGGTTCCTGTGACACGCCGTTTATCCTGTAGTCAACCCTTACTGTTGAAATGCCTATATTATCAGTGACCTCAGCAATAAGCTGAACCTCTTTTTTCAGCCCATCAAGCAGCTTTACCGGATTATGGTAAATATTGGGAACGGAATGATCGGGACCGATATGCATGGCAAACAACGAAGAAGGAGCTTCAGCCGGAAGTCTGAACACATGGTTTAGTTCATTTCTGGCTTCAACATAATACTGCACCTTTCCATACTGATCACTGAGCAATAGTGTTCCGGCATATTCGGTTGTATTCCCCACCTGTTTCAGAGTTGAATATTTTGCAGTTGCAAAATCATCAGTAGAATAAATGACTATTACATCTGAGAAATTGTTTTCCTTATCTGAATTGATTTTGATGCTAAACGGAAGTTCGGTTACTGCAAATTCAAGATCTTTCAGCTGGTTGAATTCAAACCTTACTGATTCCCATCCGAGTTCGGTCAAAATAGCCATTGTGACACTTCCCGGATTATGTATGGCACGGCCTTTTACAGCAAAGGGTGTCATCAGGCCATTTTCCTCACCATACTCATATTCTTTCAGATGATAAATACTTGTACCATCATTCCATTTACTGGGGGCATAAATCCAGTCAATCATCTTCTGATCCTGAGGAGATGAACTGGCCTGGCAGAATTTTACATTTTCCGAGGTGATTTGCCTGTATAAATCACTTGAAGGGCTCTGGAAAAGTGATTTATCGGATATTTGCTGGTCATCATTATTGAACAGAAAGTAATCATAGATGCTGGGCAGCCCATTGTTGTTGTTAAAGTATCCTTTCCCCTCTTTTTCATTCAGGAAGCCGGAGAAACCGAGCCCATGCGTTATTTCATGCAACGCTGAGCTGACAAAATCATAATGGGTCGATGGCGTTTGACCATCGGTGCCAAAATACCATTTAAACCTGCTGCTGAAACGGCAGATGATGTCGGGAGCACCTGCATTCAGTTCTTTCCCGCTCAGCTTCTCAGCAAGGGCAACCGGATAATAAACATTGGCAATGGGAGCTCCGCTGAAATTATTATAGAAAATTGATGGATTACCCTTTGCCAGAATGTTGCTTTCCAGATTTTGCCAGTGTGCTTCAATGTGAATTGGCACAGGTGATGAAATCAATCCTTCCCAGATTGATACTGCGTATGCAAATGCATGCTTTGCTTCATCAGGAAAATTGACATATGTTACCCTGAAAGTAGGTTGTGTAGCTTTGGCCGACTTCAGCCTTACAGGCCTCTCGGGCGGAGCAACAAAAATTTCCTTTACTTTATCAACTGCAATGTTTACAGGACTTTCACTATAGGCCGTGCTTTCCTTGCGAAGGTCCTGGCCTTCTGCTTTACACGCAAGCGAAAGCAGAAGGACTAACTGAAGCGTCCACTTCATTGTATTTTAAAAAATAAGGTTTGTAAATCAGAAGCCAAATTAGCATTTGCATGAGGATTGTGCAGCCTTGGCACTGCTGAAATTAAACAGAGGAAAAAACTGAATATTTATCAGCATTTTGCTGATAGAGCATCAGAAGATTATGCTCAGTATGGGTAAAAAACATATCTCTTCTTATGTATCTGCCTATTTTTTTGATAAGCACATTGAAGGATTAAAAAAAACGATACATTTGTGTTTTAATGAAGTTGTTAACGTTCAGTATGTTTTATTGTAATAACCCACTTGATTCAACCATTAGACCAAATGAAAAAGATCCTGGCAATCGACGACAATGAAATAAACTTAATTTTGTTAAATCAGATTTTCAAGCTGCATTACCCTGATTTTAACTTTCTCAAAGCAACTTCAGGGAAAGAAGGCATTGAACTGGCCAGGGTTGAAAACCCCGAAATCATTCTTCTCGATATCCTGATGCCCGAAATGAACGGCTATGAGGTGTGTGAATACCTTAAAAAAGATCCTGAAACACGTCAGATTCCCATCCTGATGATTTCGGCATTGGGGCAAAACCCGATGGAACGGACAAAGGGACTTAACGCCGGTGCCGATGCTTTTATTTCAAAGCCCTTCAGCCAGGATGAACTCCGCGCCCAGATCGATGTGGTGCTGCGTATTAAAAAGGCGGAGGATATGTTGAGAAAGGGGAACAAAAGCCTTGAAATACTGATAAAGGACCAGACTACCAAATACCTTCAGAGCGAAGAAAGGTTTTTACAGATATCAGAGCATGCACTCGAGTTTTACTGGGAAGTCGATTCAAAAGGCATATTTAACTATGTGAGCCCTGTAATAGAAAAAATACTCGGAGTGAAACCTGATGATATCATTGGTGAAATCAGTTACCTGTCATTGTTTCAGCTCGACCAGGCTAAATCAAAAAAATCACCTGTTGAAATAAGTTTTCTGGAACAGTCGAGTTTCAAGGATTGTGAAATTGAACTGAAGCTCGACAACAAAAGAAAAACATGGCTGTCGGTAAGTGGTTTTTCTACATTCGATAAAGAGGGGAATTTTTACGGCATGAGAGGGGTTTGTTATGATATCACCAAGAGGAAGCATTACGAGATTGCACTTGAGAAGAGCATTAACAAGATAAAGAATTACCAGAAAAAGCTGAAGAAGCTCAATACTGAAATCACGCTTGTGGAAGAAAGGGAAAGGAGGCGGATAGCTGAAAACCTTCATGACAGCCTCGGGCAGACTTTGTCGCTTGCTTATATGAAACTGTCACTGATAGCCAACGTTGAGTTTTCTTCAAATGTGCAGAAAGTGATAAATGAAACTTCCGATCTGCTCAATAATGCCATCGCCGAATCACGAATCCTGACCTATGATTTGAGTCCGCCTATCCTTTATGAACTCGGATTGATTCCCGCATTTAAATGGAAACTTGATCAGATATCGGAGAAACATGGCATAAAAACCATACTTGTGGGCGAAAATGAGGTCATCGGCATAAAAAAGGAATTCAACATTTTCCTGTACAGGATTGTTGTCGAACTAATCAATAATGCACTTAAACATGCGCAGGCAAAATTGATTGAACTTGAAATAAGAAAAGAAAAAAAATTTTATTATATTTCAGTACGCGACAATGGGGTTGGATTTACCGGAGGGACTAAGAAAAAAACTTCACTCAGTGGTGGCTTTGGCTTAATGAGTATAACTGAGCGTCTCGACAGCATCAAAGGACGGTTTGAGATAAAATCCGAACCCGGCAAGGGAACAAAAGCAACAGTGATAATACCAACAATTGAGGGTTGAAATTATGGCAATAAAAGTATTGATAGCAGATGATCACCAGCTTTTTAGAGAAGGACTGGTTAACCTGATTACATCGGCACCCGATGTGGAGGTGATTGGTGAAGCAAAAGATGGTTTGGAAGCTACGAAAAAGGCAAAAAAGCTAAAACCTGATCTGATTTTAATTGACATTGGCATGCCTATCATGAACGGAATTGAAGCAACCCGTATGATCAAAAAAGATGATCCGCAAATCAAGATCATTGCGGTTTCCATGCATTCCGACAGGCAATTCGTAAAAGGGGTACTCGAAGCCGGTGCCGATGGCTATCTGCTTAAAAACTGCACCTACCGCCAGCTGGTTGATGCCATCCAATCGGTGGTGTCGGGGAAAAAGTACCTCAGTGATGATATCACTGAAATGGTTATCCAGGGATACCTCGACCCCGAAGATGAAGCAGACAATAAAACAGACCTTTCCGAAAGGGAGGTTGAAGTGCTTAAACTTTATGCTGAAGGAAAATCAACCCGCGAAATCTCTGAAAGGCTATTTATCAGCGTGAAAACTGTAGGTACACATAAGCAGCATATCTTTGAAAAACTGGGCATCAAGAGTAATGCCGACATGATTAAATATGCCATAAAGGAAGGGCTCATACAGTTTTGACGTTGCTGTTCCCTAAAACAAGGTAAATACTTCGATATTCAGCTGCAGTTCCGACCCGGCTGATACTTTTACATCGTTCACCCGGGTTCTGGTTCTCCTGCTGGTTGTCCTCAGGAATTTGCTGAATTGATGTTTATCTCCCATTTTACGGAATGCCGCTACTTTAAGCTCATAATCACCTTCTTTAATGAAACATAACCTGTATTCTCCATTGGGTTCTACCAGTGCGCTTGATACTGCATTGGGAAAAAGTATCCTGCCCGGGGTTTTGCCCGATGTTTCAGCTACTTCATCAAACTCCCCTTTCCTGTAAAGCAGCACGAATATCTGGTCGTGCGTTTTCCCACCTGCAGTCAGGTTGCCCCATATGGTGCCGGTTTTTTCTTCATCAGCAATCCTGATGGCATGCCTGAACTCTTCATCGCTCACAAAACTGTAGGTTCCGGCAGCTTCTTCCTTTTCATAAACCACGGCTTTTCGTAAATCGAAATCAATGACCAGGCTGGTTTTTGATCCGGTTAAAATCCCGAAATCCTGGAAAAGCTCAAACTTGCCTGAGGAGGCTGACCTCCTGAATAAATCATGCTTCTTGTTATCGTTTGTGAGCACATAATTACCGGGCGATTTCCCTGCATCGTCATTGACTTTATCAAGAACAAGGGTTATCTGCCGGTATTGCTTCGAAGCAAGCTCCCTGTCAAGAAGTAGTTTTGTTTTGCCATTGTTCAGGGCCGAAATTTCGATCGTCTGTGGCTTAAAGCTTCTGACAGGCTTATCGTTAATCCTTATTTCAGCAATGGTGATGAATATTCCACTGATATTTTCATCATCAGAAGGGGCATCTGTAATCTTCAGCAGCAGGGTTCCTCTTTCTCCTGTTCCATCATCATCGCGGGTGCAGTATGTAAACAGGAAAATGGCTGTAAAGGCCAGGATAATTGGAATGAGGGTAGTTCTTTTCATGTGTTTACTTTTGCTTATGATTGTTGGTTAACCCTGTGCCGGGGGATATTCTCCCTACGGCACAGGCAGTTATTGAAAATCTCTTACAGCAGGTTATTTTCCATAAGCAGGTTGAGGTTTAACATTATTATCATTACGTAATCCAGAATCAGGGTTTTATTTCTATCACTGCAAACTTTGTCAGTTTCCAGAACTCTTCAGGATTTTCGATTTTCAGGTAAGCAATCTGATCATCCTGATAAACCAAACGATAGGAGTTGGCAGAATGTTCAGAAATCATTTCAACCTTCCGGGCTTTAACAGGGATGATGTCGGCTTTCCTGATATCGAGTTCTGTGAAATAATTCACATTCAGGTTTTTCTTCACTGTCTTGTTTTTCCCGATAAACCCCAGGAATCCACCTTCCTTTTCAAGCACTTCATTTTCCTTCAGTTCCTTGTATGTTCCCTGAACCCAGTAAGCCTTGTGAAGTTCCCTGTCGAGGTAGCTGATATGCTCCGATGAGCGGTTTATTGAATCGGTAAGCGCCGTAATAGAGTCGGTTTGTACCAGGAGCACGGTTTCAAGCTCGTTGACCTTTTCATCCATCCTGGCCAGCTGGTAGTCGCGCCTTTCAATTTCCTTTTTCAGGTCATCAACAACAATGTTCTGGTTCTTTATTTCTGCCGTGAGCCTGTTTACCCTGTCGCGGAATGATTTAATCTCAACTTCTGAGGAAGCCAGTTTCCGGTTCAGTTCTTCCATTTTCTGCTCATTTTCTTCCAGCATGGCATCAAGCAGTCTGATATCCTGCAGGATTTTCTCCTTCTGTGAAAGATTGCTTTCACGGTATTCGAATTCAAGTTGATCCCTTTTGTTTTTTACGTGTGTAATATTCTGCTCAATCTCGAATATTGCACCATCAAGTTCGTTGATCACCGAATCTCTCTTGGAAATAATTGAATCACGGATTTGCGATTCAATATGCAGTTCATTGATCTGGGAATCCTTATTCAGCAGCAGGATGAACCCTGTTATAATGATAATCAGAATAACAGCACCTGCAACAAGGGTCCTGATGATCTTCTTTTCAGATTTCCCCTTTTCATTTTTTTCATTGATTTCGTTTTCCATGGACTATTCCTCCGCTTAATAAAATTTATTTTCAATTTAAGTTATTTTCTTCATATTCAGGAGTTGCGGCTACCTGAATAATATCAGAATTATTTATTACAAATAGTTCATTTTCATAAACATAAAGAAGAGGGAAAAGGTTGAGAAGGTTACCGGATTTTAAGAACGCACAATATGAGTTTATTATTTTAAAATTCAGCTTTTATTATTATAAATTAATGAATCCGGTTTCATCTTGTATATGCATTTTCAGTTTCGTGTTTGATGATGTTTTTCAACGCTGAAATAACCTTTCATGCATATACCAAAGCTATACCAAAGCCGTATTAAATTCAATTCTGCACGGCTTTGATATATCGATAGTATAGGGAAAATTTATACCGGAAAGGTCACCGGATGAATTAAATCACTTGCCTGTTTAACAACTAAACCGGTGGGGGAGGTATCTACCTTCATTTCGCAGGATTCTGGCATCGCATAAAAAAAGGCTGAATTCATCAATATGTGATGAAGCCCGCCTGTTTATGTATATCACTGATAAAGCCCTGAGCCTTAATCTAACATTTCATTTTTTCGTATAAAAGCCTGTCAGGCTTTTTGTTCATGCATTATTTTACCGGTTGATACACGGCTACTTTGTTTTGGCACGTGCAAGTTCAAGTCCAAGTGGCCTTCCCTGGTAATCTGCATTTTGAAACGACTTCAGTATTTGTTTTTCATATCTCTGGTCAACTTCAAAGAATGAAAAGCTTTTCATTACCTCAATCTCCCCAATTTCAACACTTTTTCCGGGCATGTGCCTGTTTATCAAATCAATGATTTTGCGCTTGTTCATGCCGTCGCGTTTCCCGAGGTTAAAGAAAAATCGGGAGAAGTCATATCCGCTTCTTTTTTTGCCCCGGCGTTCGCTTTCCTCATTCCTGTTTTTTCTTCCCCTTTCTTTTTTCGGGGATCTTTCCCTTTCCTGGGTCGATTCATCGACATTGATGTCGGGCGCATTTTCGTAATACTGAAGAAACCTGTTAAACTCTGTTGATACAAAGCGTTTAATAAGTTCTTCGCGATCGAGCCAGGCCAGTTTTTTATAAATAACAGGCATAAATCCAGCTATTTCTGCTTCATTGACTTCTGTTTTTTCTACCCTGTCGATCAGGTTGAAAAGCTGCTTTTCACAAATTTCCTTTCCTGAAGGGACTTTTTTGCTGATGAAGGATTTATTCACCTTTCTTTCCACTTCGCGCAGTTTACCTTTTTCGCGGAGGTGGATAAGAATTACAGAGATTCCTTTTTTGCCTGCCCTTCCGGTTCTTCCGCTGCGATGGATATAAATTTCAGGATCATCGGGCAGGTTATAGTTGATGACATGTGTAAGGTCATTCACATCGAGGCCTCGTGCCGCCACATCGGTTGCAACCAGCATCTGGAGGTGCTTGCTCCTGAAGCGGGCCATTACCTGGTCGCGCTGTGCCTGTGAAAGGTCGCCATGAAGTGCATCGGCATTATAACCGTCCTGCATGAGTTTTTCGGCAACTTCCTTGGTTTCCATCCTTGTCCTGCAGAAAATAATCCCGTATATGTTGGGATTAATGTCGGCCACGCGTTTCAGCGCAAGGTAGCGGTCTTTGGCATGTATGAGATAATAATGATGTTCCACATTTTCGGCACCCGTATTTTTCTTGCCTACGGTGATTTCATGTGGGGTTTTCATGTATTTGCGCGAAATTGAAATAATTTCAGCAGGCATTGTTGCCGAAAAAAGCAATGTTTGCCGCGTAGCAGGGGCTGTTTCAAGGATGGCATCAAGATCGTCTTTGAAACCCATCGACAGCATTTCATCAGCTTCATCAAGTACAAGCCAGCTTATGGCATTCAGTTTAAGCTTGTTTCTTCTGATAAGATCGAGTGTTCGTCCGGGTGTGCCCACAACAATTGAAGCTCCCCTTTCAAGCTGGCTGATTTGTTTTCTGATGTCGGCACCTCCATAAACAACTGCAATGTTTATCTTATCGGTGAACTTAGAGAAATTTGCCAGATCGCTGGCAATCTGGAGCGCAAGCTCTCTTGTAGGACTCAGAATCAGTGCCTGGGTGTGTTTTTTAGAGGTATCGATCTGCTGGATGATCGGAAGACCAAACGCAGCTGTTTTTCCTGTACCCGTTTGAGCAAGTACAACCATATCGTTTTGATTATCAAGAAGAAATGGTATGGTTTGTGCCTGGACGGGAGTTGGAGCTTCAAATCCGAGTTCTTCAACAGCCTGTTGAATCTCAGGCATAAGCCCCATTTCATTAAATAATATCATGTAAAGTACGTATAAAAAAATGTGGCGCAAAGGTAATCTTAAAAAATGAAATTCAGGATTTTAGGGTATTTTCTTTTTGCTTTTAATGATTAATTAATTGTTAACCTGATGATCAGCAACAGCAGGAGTATTATTCTTTTTAATTCACTAACCCTGAGTTGAAACATAAATTCATTTACCTTTGTTTGTTTGAAAAGCTATGTATATGAACAGCAGGAAGCATAATAAATATCTGAACCAGATTTATTTCAGGGTGGTGGTGCTTATTACCGCCATAATCTTTCCTTATTTCCTGTATGCCCAAAATGATACAATAGTCCCTGTGGATAAACATCCTGAAGAAATTCTGAAGAATCTGGATTTGCGGAAGTACAGGGGGTTTAACCTGTGGCATGATCGCTTTACCGGGCACTGGTCGGGGTTTGACTTTGGGTTCAACACATTTGTGAACACCGATTACTCGGGTTACGACTATGATTTCATGGCCAATAATTTGCTTCTTTCAAATTCTGCCTACATCAATATTGTCAAAAAAAGCTTTGGATTGCAGAGAAACCGCAATACCATAGGATTGGTTACCGGGCTGGGGTTTCATTTGCAGAGTTACCGGTTGGAGAAGAACCTTACGCTTGAGCGGCTGGAGAGCGGGCGAATTGTACCACAGACACTTTTTTTCGACCACAACCAGAAATCAAAACTGGCACTTTTTTCAGCCATGGTCCCCCTGCTTTCTGAGTTTCAGATACCGGTAGGCAATTACAACAACAGAATATACATTTCGGGAGGATTTTATGGGGCAGTGCGGCTGAACAGCCATACCAAAGTGAAGTACAGGGCCGATTCAAAGAAGGAAAAACTTAAAACGCCAGGGCACTATTCCTTAAGAGACGTAAAGTACGGGCTTATGGTAAGAACGGGCTACCGGTGGTTTAACCTGTTTGCAACCTATGAACTTGTACCTCTTTTTAAAGATGATAAAGGTCCTGAATTAACCCCTGTAACTTTTGGAATCACACTACTGAGTTTTTAAAAAATAAGCATATGAGACCATACATTCTGGAAGAAACAAACTGGAAGCAGGTAAAAAATCAGAAATATGAAGTAGCAGTTTTACCCTGGGGTGCCACTGAACCACATAATTATCATCTTCCTTTTGGGACCGATTCCCTCGAAACTGCAAGGATTGCAGCCGATGCCGCCCGCAAGGCATGGGAAAGGGGAGCCAAAGTGATGGTATTGCCAACCATTCCCCTGGGAGTGCAGAATCCGGGGCAAATCACTATGCCTTTCTGTTTGCATACCCGGCCCTCAACCCAGATTATCATTCTTGAAGATATTGTAAGGGCCCTGTATAACCAGGGAATCAAAAAACTGGTTGTCATGAACGGACACGGGGGCAACGATTTTAAACCTGCTATCAGGGAGGTCATGCCGCAGTTTAAAGGAATGTTCATTACCCTTACCGAATGGTTCCGAATTGTTCCGGCCGGTGATTTTTTTGAAGAAGAAGGTGACCATGCAAATGAAATGGAAACAAGCATCATCATGCATTATTTTCCCGACCTTGTTTTGCCACTTGAAGAGGCAGGAGAAGGAAAGTCAAAAAAATTCAGGCTCGGGAGCCTGAACAATAAAACAGGATGGACACCCAGGCAATGGGACATGGTAAGTGAGGATACAGGGGTTGGAAACCCTTCAAAATCATCTCCTGAAAAAGGGGCGAGGTTCCTTGAAGCAGTTACCGGCCGTATTGCTGATTTGTTTGTTGAACTGGCTGAATGCAATCCCGAAGATTTGTACAAGTAACCAGCCTGGTTTTGGGATATAAACTACTTGATTTTCACCCTGCCTGCCAACCTGGCCATAAGCGTTATTTTTTTTTGTTCTTTTTGATGAGATCATCAAAAAACCAATAATTGTCATTTCCTGAACGGGGAAAGTTTCTGTTATTGCTTCGCAAAATAAAACAAAATGAAGTTACTACTCATCAGCAATTCAACTATGGCCGGAGAGGCTTTTCTGGATTATCCAAAGCATGAAATTAAGAAGTTTTTAGGTGAAAAACCGGTTACTGCCTTGTTTGTTCCATTTGCGGCGGTTACTTTTTCATATGATGAATACTGTGCAAAAGTTGAAGAACGGTTTTCAGAGATAGGACACCATGTTGTGGGAATTCATACTTTTTCTGATAAAATAAAAGCAGTTGAAGAGGCTGAAGCAATCATCGTTGGCGGGGGCAATACCTGGCAGCTTGTGAAAATGCTGCGTGAATACAGGCTCATGAATCCCATAAGGGAGAAAGTGTTTAACGGCACCCCATATGTTGGCTGGAGCGCAGGGGCCAATGTTGCATGTCCCACACTCCGCACTACCAACGACATGCCAATTGTTGATCCCAAAGGATTCGGTTGTATCGGACTGGTTCCATTCCAGATTAACCCGCATTACCTCGATGCCCATGCACAGGGCCATGCCGGGGAAACACGACAGCAGCGGATTGAGGAATTTATTGAAATCAATCCTGATGTTTATGTTGCCGGACTGAGAGAAGGCTCAATGCTGAAGCTTGAGAATGATAATCTGGACCTTTTGGGCAGCAAGCCACTCCGCGTTTTCAGGAAAGGAAAGGCTCCTGCAGAGCTTGAGCCGGGTGCTGATTTCAGTTTCCTGATGGGTGTCAGCTGGAGCAAATAACCCTTACTTTCTGTCGGCAGTATTAAATTTTTGAAGAATAGCAGCCCCGCGTCACCATGTTCATCCTGAAGATTAACATTTCACTACCTTTGTGGATGTTAAACCGGATGAAATATGGATCTACTGTCAAACAGCTACTTTGCATTCTTTTTAATAGTTACCCTTGGCTTTGTCCTGGGAAGAATTAAACTTTTTGGCTTATCGCTTGATGTTTCAGCGGTTATCTTCGTGGCGCTTGTTTTTGGCCATTTTGGGATAGTGATGCCTCCCGATTTTCAGCAGCTTGGCCTTGTACTGTTTATTTTTACAATCGGTATACAGGCTGGACCGGGCTTTTTTGAGTCTTTTAAAAAGGAGGGCCGCCAACTGGCCATATTTGCCACAATACTGATACTTACAGCTGCTTTTATTACGGTTGCCGTAATATATGGCTTCGGGATTGATAAAAACATTGCCATCGGGTTATTTACCGGAGCCTTAACCAGTACTCCCGGTTTGGCAGCTGCCATCGATCAGACCGGCTCACCGCTGGCTTCCATTGGTTATGGGGTAGGTTACCCGTTTGGTGTAATCGGTGTGATATTGTTTATCAGGTTTCTTCCCAAAATTCTGGGCCTGTCCCTTACAAAGTCCGAGCAGGATCATCAGTCGAAAATAAAGAATGAGTTTCCTGAGGTGATGCCACGGAACTTCAGGGTAGAAAATGAGAATGTTGTTGGCAGGTCAATTGGTGAGCTCCGAATCAGGATAATGACCAAAGCAGTTGTTTCACGGGTATTCCACCAGGGAATGGCCATTACACCAAGTCCCGATACCATCCTGCACAAGGGCGATCTCATCAGGGCGGTGGGCACTGCTGCTTCTCTGGAAGGCGTTGAGATACTGATTGGCCCTGCTGTTGAGGTTGAAATTCCCCTTGATCCCAATTATGATGTGCGTGCAGTACTGGTTACAAACAAGGAAGTGGTGAATAAAACTATCGGGCAGATTAACCTGCTCCATTCATACAATGCAACGATTACCCGTATTCGCCGTTCAGGGATTGATATTTCGCCAACTCCCGACTCCAAATTACAGTTTGGCGACAAACTGATTGTAGCCAGCACCAAAACCAACATGGAAATGGTGGCCCGGATATTTGGTGACGACAAAAAAAGGCTTTCCGATACCGATATGTTGCCTGTTGCCCTTGGGATAATCATAGGGGTCCTGGCCGGAAGAATCAGTCTTGAGCTTGGGGATTTCTCCTTCAGTCCCGGCCTCACAGGAGGTGTGCTTATTGTTGCCCTGGTGCTTAGCCGTATCGGGAAAACCGGACCTGTTGTTTGGACAATGAGCAGTGCTGCAAACCAGTTACTCCGTCAGCTGGGACTTATCTTTTTTCTGGCTTCGGTTGGGACCGATGCCGGAACCGATATTGTTGCCACCTTTGAAAAATATGGCTTCAGGTTATTCCTATACGGAGGGTTAATCACGGTACTGCCAATGGTTATTGCGGCACTGGCAGGGAAGTGGTTCTTCAGGATGAACCTGCTGAGTATGCTGGGAGCAATCAGTGGCAGTATGACGAGTACACCGGGTCTTGCGGCTGCTGATTCAATGACCAAAACCAATGCACATTCAATTGCATATGCAACAATTTATCCTGTGGCTATGGTTCTGCTGATAGTGGTTGTGCAGATTATCGCCCTGTTTCTCTGATTATTTCTTTGATGCCCAGGCCGAATTGACCTTATAAATCTCGAGCTTGTCAACCATCACTTCTCCGCCGGTGCAGAACAATGTCATTCCTTCAGCTCCGGCATCGGGTGTAAAGCAGTTGGAGATGACATACTGTCCTCCATTGACATAAACTTCAACCGATGTCCTGTCGATCAATATTTCAAGATTAATTTTATTATCAATTAACTCAACTGGTATGGAGGTGCCCAGAACCGAAAGCATTCCTCTTTTTACATCATACAGCAGCTCGGTGCCGGTTACCTTTTTGCTGTTTCTGAAATAGAAACCAAAGTTGCTGCAACTCTTCAGGTCAAAGTCGCCTTTGATGTGGAAACAATCTCCTTTCACCCCTTTAACGATGTTCTGGTTGATTCCGGGGATTAGTTTTTTATTTTCCCATTTATGGAGTTTACCATGAAGCAGCTCAATTTCTTTGACAGGTTTTCTTGTCAGTTTGTACCCAAAGTTGAAACGGGTAAGTGAAAGTTCTGAAGGAAAGCTCATTTGTCCGTTAAATGGCATGTTGGGAAATTTGCCGTCGCGCATCCAGGCTATCTGGATAATGCGCCCGTCTTCTTTTGGAATATTGCTCCACGACTGGGTGGCATAATAGTTCCTGCCAAAATCGCTTCTCATTTTAGCTGATTCAGGAGCAAAGTTTTCACCATCGAAGTTTCCAATCAGGTAAGTTCCGTCACCATCGAACAGCACCCATTTTAATTCTTCCGGCCGGTTCGAGACTTTCATGGGTATCAGATCGGGGCATTCATAAAAACCATAGATATGGCTCTTATATTCCCAGTCTGTAAGGTTTGCGGAGGTATATATGGATACACCTTTTGATTTATCATCTTCCGATGTTTTCCTGTAAAGCACCATTACATATTTTTGCGTAGGCTCATGCCAAAGTACTTTAGGGTCGCGGGCATCATCCGTTTCATCAAACGGAATTACCGGGTTTCCCTCAAATTTCACCCAGGTCCTGCCGCGGTCGGTGCTGTAGGCAATGCGCTGCCCGCAATGCTGGCTTGTGTAGAATATGACAAGTGTTTTTTCATCGCCCTGTTGTTTGCCCAACAGGTTCCTGTCGTCGACAATTGCAGAACCTGAAAATGCAGTACAGCGTTCCTTGTCTTCTGAATTATCATCGGGATAAAGGGCTACCGGCATATGCTCCCAGTGTACAAGGTCGGTGCTTATGGCATGTCCCCAGTGCATATAGCCCCATTCAAGTCCTTTGGGATTGTACTGGTAAAAAAGATGATACTCCCCATCGTAATAAACCAGACCATTTGGGTCATTATGCCAGTTCTTTTCAGGAGTAAAGTGGAACTGGGGCCTGTAAAGCTCATTATAATATTTCTTGTCGGTTTTGGAGGAGGTCAGTATAAAAACAGAAGCCAATGCAAATAAAGAAATTACAATATTTTTCATCGCTTGATTTTTTCTAAATCCTGGTTTGTATTTTTTTGACCGCAAGATAGAAATTTATTGGAACTAAACAGAATAATTGAACATCAAACGGGTTGGGGCATTTACGGGTCAAATGTGAATAATTCCCAAACAGATGATTTTTTATATAATTCCCTTATTTCTTGGATATTTACTGTCCCTCCAATTTCGTATATTTATATATAAAAATAACCGATATGCCTGATAAAAAGCATAAATTCAGGAATACTATCAAAGACCTGATTGGCCGCGGACAATTTATTCCCGGAATATATAATTATTGTGACCGCTGGTGTGAACGTTGCACCCTTTCCCACAAATGCCTGACCTATGCACATGAATTGGAATTAATGGCTCATGAAAATGAACCTGAAACAGAAAAGCTTGCAGAAGCCAAATACTGGAAGGAACTCAAGATTTCATTCGATAGTGCCCTTGAACTGATTGCTGATGAAGCAAAAGAAAGAGGGATTGACATTAAGGAACTTCCGGTTGTTGAATATGAAAAACCGGAGGAAAGTGTGGTTGAAAAGGCTTCAGGGTATTACAGCAAGTCGATGTGCAACTGGCTGAATGTCCATAAAAACCTATTCGTGAAACGGGCTGACGATTTGATGTTAAACCGGAAAAACAAAAGGAAGGCATTGAAATTCATAGATGCACTTGAAGTTATACAGTGGTTCTGTTTTTATATCTCGGCTAAGGTCCACCGGTCGCATGTAGGTCTGGATGAGCATTTAAACCGTGAAGGATATGATCCCGGAGTATTGTGGGACAACCGGGGTTCTGCCAAGGTAGCCATTCTTGCTGTCGACCGTTCGATCGAAGCCTTACTTGTGATTTATTATGAACTTCCTGAACTTGAGGATGAGATACTTAGTTTCCTGTCACAGTTAGCACAGATCAAAGCAGGATTACTTGTGGTTTTTCCTACGGCCATGGAATTCAAAAGGCCTGGATTCGATGATTAATCTTTATATTCATGATGCCAGCACCTGTTCCGGCAGGTAAAACCCCGTCATTTTCTAATTTATTTATATCTTCAGGCCTTACTTAATACCTCTTAGTATTTAGCTATGGTTGTTGAAGGGAATATACTGAAAATGCGGACAGAACTGTTTGCACCGGTTAATTATTATCTGCCTGCCGGCAATACGGAAGTGTATATGAACAGCCTTATAGGCAGCAGGCTGAAGTTGACATGGTCGGGGAGGATTAACTGCATTTCATGCGGAAAGAAAACCAAAAGGTCATTCAGCCAGGGATTTTGCTTCAAATGTTTTCAGACAGTCCCTGAAGCGGGTGAATCGGTTATCAGGCCTGCATTATCGAAATCACACCTGGGAATAGCCAGGGATATGGAATGGGCCGAGAAACAGGACCTGACAGCGCATGTGGTATATCTGGCTGTTGCCAGTGAACTGAAGGTTGGGGTTACACGTCAAACAAGCCTTCCCCAGCGCTGGATTGATCAGGGTGCAGCATTTGCCATTCAGCTGGCTGTTACCCCCAACCGGCACATTGCAGGGGTTATTGAACTGTTTCTGTCGAAATTTATTACAGATCGCACCAACTGGAAGTCGATGCTTACAAGCCGGGGTAATGCTGATATCCACCTGGTTGGGGAAAAGAAAAGAATTGCCGGGTTGTTGCCGGCAGAATTGAAGAAGTATTACTGTGAGTCGGATGAAATATTAAACATCGAATACCCGCTGGAGCAATACCCTGAGCGTGTGGTGGGGCTGACATTTGACAAACAGCCTGTTATTGAAGGCATGCTTCGGGGAATCAAAGGACAGTACCTGGTTTTTGATGACAATACAGTTCTGAATATCCGTAAGCATAACGGGTATTATATATCATTGGAATCCTTTGATTGATAAATTCAACAGGCTCTACTGTTAAATCATCCTGTTTTTCAGCATATCCCTGACTTTTCTCTTGTTTGTCAACCATAAAATTTACTTATTTTGTCAATATTGAATTATTGAATCCTTTCAATATTATTAAAAGGAATAACTACATGGAAAATATAGATTGGCATAATCTGGGTTTTGGGTACCGCGATACTGATTATAATATCAGGTGTTATTACAGGAACGGGAAATGGGGCGAACTTGAAATCAGTTCATCCAGTACCATCAATATCCACATGGCTGCAACTGCCCTCCATTACGGGCAGGAGGCCTTTGAAGGATTAAAGGCCTTCAGGGGAAAAGATGGTAAGGTTCGCATCTTCAGGATGGATGAGAATGCAAAACGGATGCAGATGTCGAGTGATGGTATACTGATGGCTAAACTTCCGGTCGAAAAATTCATGGAGGCTGTAAGGCTGGCAGTAAAAATGAACCAGCACTATGTACCTCCTTATGAAAGCGGTGCATCATTGTATATCCGTCCGTTGCTGATAGGCACAGGTCCCGAGATAGGGGTGAAGCCTGCGACTGAATATATGTTTATGGTGTTTGTTATGCCCGTTGGGCCATATTTTCCTGAAGGATTTGTTCCAACCAACCTTGTTGTAATGCGTAAGTATGACAGGGCTGCTCCGCAGGGTACCGGAAAATATAAAGTAGGTGGAAATTATGCTGCAAGTATGGGAGCCGGAAAACTTGCTAAGAATGAAGGCTTCTCTGCTGTATTGTACCTCGACAGCCGTGAAAAAAAATATATTGATGAATGCGGACCTGCAAATTTCTTTGCTATAAGGGAGAACTCCTATATCACCCCGCTTTCCGATTCAATTCTGCCATCCATCACAAACAAGAGCCTGATGGTCCTTGCTGAAGAAGCGGGGCTAAAGGTAGAGCAGCGGAAAGTACCTGTTGAAGAACTTGAAAGTTTTGAAGAAGTGGGTGCATGCGGCACTGCTGCGGTCATCTCACCCATTAAGGGAGTATATGATGCCGATAACGACAAGTGGTTCAGGTATGGCAATGAGCCCGGCAAATGGTCGGTGTTACTGTACAATAAGCTAAGGGCTATTCAGTATGGCGATGAACCTGATAAATACGGATGGGTGGAAACACTTGATTGATCTTTTGATTTTCATTTTTCTATAAATTCATTTTATCATAGAAAACTCCGGTTTTGCCGGAGTTTTTTTTTGAACAGCTGTAACTTCTGGTTCTTTTGTCCGTCATATTTGGTGAACAGTGCCTATATAAGCAAATGACAGTAAAAGAGTATAATAATGCTGTAGGATTATTTTCCGACAGGCTTTACAGGTTTGTCCTGAAAAGTATAAGGGACATCCATAAGGCAGAAGACATTGTTCAGGACAGCTTTGAGAAGCTGTGGAAAAATATTGACAATGTAGATGGTGAGAAAGTAAAGGCATATCTTTTTACTACCGCCTATCATACAATGATCGATCGCATAAGAAAGGAACAGCGCTCTGCATTCATTGAAGACGTAAAGTTAAGTGAAGACAGCAGCGAAGAAAGTTATTCCGACCTGGGTGAAATACTTAAGGAAGCAGTCGCCCGTCTCCCTGAAATCCAGCGCATGGTGCTTTTGTTGCGTGATTACGAAGGCTACTCTTATCAGGAAATAGGAGAAATTGCAGGCCTTAATGAGTCACAGGTGAAAGTATATATTTATCGTGCACGGATATTCCTGAAAGCATATATTGGTAAAATGGAAACAGTGATCTGATATGAAAATTACCCGTGATAACTATGAAGCATATTTTCTTGATTATCTTGAAGGTAATCTCCCTGAGGAACTGGTTAACGATTTTATTGAATTCCTTCAGCAACATCCCGCTCTGAAAGAAGAACTCCGGGTTGCCGGGCTTGTGATACTTGAACCTGAAGAGGTGGTTTTTTATAAAAAGGATGGTTTGCTTAAGAATAAATACGACAAGCAGGAAAAATTCGATACTGCTGCTGTTGCCCTGCTTGAAGGCGATTTGAAGACTAAGGAGAAAAAGGATTTTCTGAGCTATCTTGAGCAGAATCCTCTCAGGCAGACCGAAGCACTTCTTTTTGAAAAAACAAGGCTGGTGCCCGATCAGAACATCATATACACTAAAAAACGGGGGCTGTACAGGAATCATTCATCAGGAACAATATTGCTTTGGGCAACCCGTATTGCGGCCGTTCTCGTCATCGGCTTCCTTGGCTGGCGCATGACAGACTATTTAACTACCGGGCCGCATGATTCTGGAAATACTGCAATTGTTGCAACTGCTCCTGAGAATATAACAGAGAACCCTGAACCTGCAGCACCACTATCAGAAACTGAAATAGAGCAAGATGTTGTTCCTGAGAAGGAAAAACCTGGTACTACACCAAAGAAAGCCCATCCCAAAAGTCAGCCGACAAACAGTCTGCAAGAACCGGTAACGCGGAGAACTGATAATGAATTACTGGCTGAAACCAGAATACCGGCCAGCGTACCTGAAAGGATCGGCCGCAGGGATATTGTTCTTGCATCAGTTGAGCCGGTGCATCTGCAGCTTGTCAAGGCAGAAAAAATTCTGCCTGATATGGATGTTGCAGCGCAGGATGAACGTCTCCTGGGGCAGGTGATAATGGAGAAAACAGGAATCAGGAACCTTTCATTTGGAAGGGTTGCCCAGGCAGGCTTAAACCTGGTGGCAAACATATCGGGTGAAAAATTCAGTTACTCCACCAATTCTGATGGCCAGATTACTGAGTTGAACTATGATTCACGTCTTCTGGCTTTCTCCATTCCTACAAACAAAGAATAGGATGCTTTTTTATGCCTTGTTTGATTAGACTGAGACATTATCAGCACTGGGCATTATACAGTTAGTCCGGGTGATTCAAAATTTTCCTTTAAAAATTTACAAAGCCTGTAACTTTCACTTGTGGCTGTCCGTCAGAGGAGCAGAATAATTAAAACAGAAAAATATGAAACGGCTATTTTACCTGATGATGTGCAGTCTTTTGACTTTAAACCTTTATGCACAGACAGATACCACCGAAGTGAAGGTGATAAAGAAAAATGTGGTAACGGTTATTGAAGATGGACGTTCTACCCATGTGAAGGTAGGCAATGATAAGGGCGTGGAAATAGTAACCGATGAATGGGGTGACACAACGCACATCCGTTTAGGGAGAAGGACCTTCAAGGTCATAGATGGCGGTAACGGCACTTACGTTAAAATCGATAAGGAAGAAAGGCAGAAGCAGTGGTCGGGATCTTTCAATCCGCACTGGGCAGGACTTGAATTCGGCATCAACACCTTTCATCAGACCGATTACTCGCTGTACAACCAGATGGACCCCGGAGTATCGGAATTCATGGATTTGCACTATGGAAAATCGGTTACAATCAACCTTAATTTTGCCGAATGGGCATTTAAAAATGATGCCAATAACTTCGGACTGGTAACAGGATTAGGCTTTAGTTTTATGGACTTCACTTTCGACCGTCCGCTGACAATAACAAAACTGGATGGTGATGGGATTATTGTACCTGTTGCACTGGATCCTGATGGATTACGAAAAACAAAACTGAATGTCACTTACCTTACTGCCCCGCTGATGCTTGAGATAAAAACTCCGCTGCGCATGGGACATTCAAGGCTATATCTGGCAGGAGGTGTAATAGGTGGAGTAAATATCGGTTCTCATACAAAATACAAGTACAAAAATGACAAGGAAAAATCACGGAGCAATTTCAACCTGAATCAGTTTAAATATGATCTGACAGGAAGGATTGGCTTTGGCGATTTCTGTGTCTTTGTCAATTATGGAATGACACCGCTCTTCAAAGATGGGCGCGGTCCTGAGATATATCCTGTCACGTTTGGAATCTCGTTTCCCAATATCTGAAAAATACTTTGATTGCATCGGCAATAAGTGGAAGCCTGAAAATTTAAATACTTACTTTTAATGCTCAAAAAGCCATTATGTGTTTTCTGAGCATTTTTCCTTTAGCGGGATTGGTGGTTCTTGTCCTTTTTATAGTGATTAAAATCCTGATGCTGCACCGGCAGAGAATCAAAGTGAGCTCCGGTGGAAGTATTCATCAACTGATGGCTTTTATCATTTATCCGGTATTTCTCTTTCTCTTTATTCTATGGTTAGGCGGGTTGATCGTACATACCTTTAACATCGGGTGGCACTTTCCTCAGGCTTTTCTCATTATTCTGATTCCATTCCCCCGAACACTTGCATCAGCAGGTGTTGCTGTCATTCTGGCTTCCCTTATACTGATGTTTATCACGCTCCTGCATTTTAACACTTCATTCAGGTTTGGGATGAGCGAAAAGAATAAGGGAAGGCTTATCACAACGGGCATTTTTTCATATTCACGGAACCCGTTTTTTCTCTCTATCATGCTGTACTTCATCGGGCAGGCACTGGTTTTTCCTTCAGTTCTTTTTATTGCCACAGCCCTCCTGGCCATAATATCCATCCATTTTCATATTGTGAAAGAGGAGAAGTTTATGCTCAGGAATTACAATGGGGAGTACCTGGAATATCAGAAAAGAGTAAGACGGTATTTCTGAATGAAGCGTATGGATGGCCTATGAATAAAAAAAAGAGGCTGCCTCGTAAGGTCAGCCCCCATATATACAGAAGGTTTTTGTTTTTTTACAATACAGTTTCCACTTCAGCAAACGGCAGATTGAAAGCATCCGATACCCCTTTGTAAACAACCTGTCCGCTAACGACATTGAGCCCCCGGCGCAGCGGGATATTATCGGTACATGCCTGTTTCCATCCCTTTTCTGCAATTTCAACAGCATAGGGCAAGGTGGCATTCGTCAGTGCAATCGTTGAAGTACGGGGTACTGCCCCTGGCATATTGGCAACACAATAGTGGATGACATCATCAATGATGTAGGTTGGGTCGGCATGTGTGGTTGCCTGAGTGGTCTCAAAACATCCACCCTGATCAACTGCCACATCCACAAGAACAGTTCCGGCACGCATGGTTTTGAGCATGTCGCGGGTTACCAGCCGCGGAGCTTTGGCCCCGGGAATCAAAACAGCCCCAATTATCAAATCATGGTTTTGAATGAGATGCCTGATGTTATATTCATTGCTCATCATGGTTTTCACGTTGGCAGGCATAATATCATCGAGGTAACGGAGTCTTTTCAGCGAGATATCCATCACTGTTACATCGGCTCCAAGGCCTGCTGCCATCTTGGCTGCTTCGGTACCTACAATGCCGCCTCCCAGTATAAGAACCCTGGCAGGTGATACACCGGGAACACCTCCAAGCAGCACTCCGTAACCGCCGTAGGTTTTTTCAAGGTATTTTGCACCTTCCTGTACCGACATGCGTCCTGCTACCTCACTCATGGGAATCAGCAACGGAAGGCTGCGATCGTCACCTTCAACTGTTTCGTATGCCAGACAGATGGAACCGTTTCCAATCATGGCTCTGGTTAATGTTTCAGATGATGCAAAGTGGAAGTAGGTAAACAGAATCTGTCCTTCTTTGATTAATTTATATTCATATTCAATCGGCTCCTTTACTTTCATTATCATCTGGGCAATCTCATACACATCTTCAATAGACGGAAGAAGTTTTGCACCTGCATGCCTGTAATCATCGTCGGAAAATCCGCTGCCAAGCCCGCCACCAGCCTGAACAAATACTTCATGTCCCAGTTTAACTAATTCCGCTGCACCCGCAGGGGTCAACGCTATACGGTTTTCGTTGTTTTTGATTTCTTTTGGTACTCCTATAATCATAGCTTAGAATATTTATTTCCAGTTCAAAAATAGATAGCGCAAGTGTACGAAAATATGATAAATATTAAGGATTTGTACATCATGACTAACTTAATCACTTTGAAGAACCTGATTGTAATAAACTGAAAGTTAATTTTTTAATAAAATAAGGAATTGAAAATTTTTAATTCTAATTATTTTCAATTTGTTACTTGTATATTTGCCATGCTTAAATTTATTTTTTTATTATGCCAGGAGTCTCAGACAGAGGTAGGGCAATGCCCGATTCACCAATCAGAAAACTGGCCCCACTGGCAGACAAAGCCAAAGAACGGGGCACAAAGGTATATCATTTGAATATAGGACAGCCCGACCTGGAGACCCCTCCGGAAGCACTTGCTGCAATTAAAAATATTGACAGGAAGATTCTTGAGTATTCTCCCAGCCAGGGTATCCTGTCATTCAGGCAAAAACTGACATTGTACTATAAGAAGTTCAACATCAATGTTGATGTTGATGATATTATCATTACCACAGGGGGAAGTGAAGCGGTAACTTTTGCATTCATGAGTTGCCTTGACCCCGGTGATGAGATTATTGTTCCCGAACCAGCCTACGCCAATTATGAAGCATTTGCCATTGTTGCCGGAGCAGTAATCAAATCATTGGCTGCCAGTATTGAGGATGGGTTTGCACTGCCACCGGTTGAGGAATTTGAAAAACTTATAACGCCCAAAACCAAGGGCATTATGATATGCAACCCGAACAACCCGACGGGATACCTTTATACAAGGGAGGAAATGGACAAAATTCGCGACCTGGTGAAGAAATATGATCTTTTCCTGTTCTCCGATGAAGTTTACAGGGAATTCTGCTATACCGGGTCTCCTTATATTTCGGCATTTCATCTGAACGGGATAGAACAAAATGTGGTGCTGATTGATTCAGTCTCAAAAAGGTACAGCGAATGCGGACTGCGTATAGGGGCACTTATTACCAAGAACAATGAGGTGAAACGCAATGTAATGAAGTTCTGCCAGGCAAGGCTCAGCCCTCCGCTTATAGGGCAAATTGCTGCCGAAGCTTCACTCGATGCTGATCCGGAGTATATGCTCAATAACTACAACGAATATGTCAACCGGCGCAAGTTCCTTATCGACGGGCTTAACCGGATTGAAGGGGTATATTCTCCCATTCCCATGGGAGCGTTTTATACAGTGGCCAGGCTTCCTGTCGATAATGCTGATACCTTTTGTGCATGGATGCTTTCGGAGTTTGAATATGAGAAGCAGACTCTTTTTCTGGCACCTGCCTCTGGTTTCTATACCGTACCAGGTAGAGGGATTGATGAAGTGCGGATTGCCTATGTGCTGAACAAGAAAGACCTGGGAGTATGCCTGAAGATCCTGGAAGAAGCACTGAAAGTATATCCCGGAAGTAAAATAAACAGGAAAGCTGTAGCCAAATCATCAGAATAAAATGGTGTAATGAACCTGCAGGTTTAGCCTCGATATATGGTAACATTTCCTTCACCTTTACAAAGAGGGGGAGGCAAGTCACTGCATTATATCAGACAGAAAAATGATGTAAGGGCGGTTTGATTAACATGCCTTAAACACCAACAGTGACAGTTTCTGCCTTTACCCGATTCAGCTGCTGGTAATTTGTACAAAGTGGCTTAACTGTTTCCTCCCAGAAATGTGCACCTGAAGATTTGAAATCAATATGCATCCCCTCGTTATATATTTTCAGGACAGCTTCCGCAAACTGTTCACTGTTGTCCGACTGGATTGAGAGGCCAAGGTTGTTCTGCTCCACAAAATCCTTCATCATCTGCGCATCGCTTACTATCACCGGCTTATTCATAATCGCATACTGATATATCTTGGTAGCGATGGTTTTATTGATTTCATCACGATCGGCAGGTGGGGTGAAAAAGCAGATGTTGCTTGCTGCAATATATGAAGGCAAATCTTTCTCATCGATCCAGCCCTTAAATAAAAACAAGTCTTCTACATCATAATCTTTTGCCGTTTTGAAAGGATCATAAGGTTTAACAATTTTGCCACACAGCAACAGCCTGATATTTGGAATTTCCTTTCTGATTATGGCAAGGGCTGCAATTGCAGTATCTATTCCTCTTAAAATATCAATACCTCCTGCATAGAATAGGGTGTAATACTGATTGTATTCATTGGTAATGTTGCTGTTGATGTTCTCATAGTTATAGATTTTCATGGTAGGGGTATTCGGGACAGAAATGATATCATTATCCCCGAGGGCATATTTTCTGATGTAGTTCTCCCTTAAGGGTTCCGATACAGTAACTACAAGATCGGCAGATGTAAGGTATTTCCGTTCATATTTTTCCCAATCCGACAGCAATCCGGTGAGCTTGCCCTGCAAGGTATTCATATGGGCTGTTTTTTTAATCCAGTCGCTGTAGAACTCATGCTGATCGCACACAAGCCTGCATCCGTATTTCTCTTTAAAATGATAACCTACCTTACTCAGCGGCAAATCATGCACATGAATGACATCAAAACTGTAACGTGAATAGAGTTTTTCAATCTCCTTTTTCCACCGGTTAAAGTAAAATGGTACAATCAATGCCAGTGCGCTAAGCTTGTTAACAAAGAAATCGGAACATGGAAACCTGTGTACAGTAAAATGCTGTGTTTGTTCAAACTCCTTCTGGCTGGCATTTGAATAGCATAAAATATGCACCTCATGTCCTGCTTCCGATAAACTCACTGCCTCCTTTTCGACACGTGAATCGGGCGGAAACCACGAAGTAAGGGTCATCAAGATCTTCATGAATTGATAATATCAGGATTTTTATTACCCAAAAGTAGGATTAAATTATGGAATTGGGGAGAAAGGGATTGAAATTGAAAGGGAATCACGCTACATTTGCTGAAATAAGATTAAAATGAAAGATGATGGATACGATTCATATGTGTGATATCTATGGTCAGTACCTTACAATGAAAGATGAGATTGATGCTGCCATGCAGGAGGTCATCAAATCAACCCAGTTCATAAAGAGCGGCAAGGTGCTTGAATTTGAGCAGGAGCTGTCACAGCATCTGTCAACCAATGTAATTGCATGTGGAAACGGGACCGATGCTCTTCAGATTGCCTTGATGGCGATGGATCTTCAGCCAGGTGATGAGGTCATTACAACGCCCTTCACATTCATTGCCACAGTGGAAGTACTGGCGCTATTGGGATTAAAACCAGTATTTGCCGATGTGCATGCAGGTACATATAACATAGATGCCAGGCAGGCAGAGGAGAAAATTACCGATAGAACCAGGGTAATCATGCCTGTCCACCTGTTTGGGCAATGTGCCGAACTTGAGCCTCTGTTAAAGCTTTCAGAAAAGCATCATCTATTGGTACTGGAGGATGCATGCCAGGCTTTGGGTACTGATTATATTTTCAGCAACGGAACAACAAAGCCTGCGGGAACTATTGGCCATGTGGGTTGTAATTCATTCTTCCCCTCAAAGAACCTGGGTGCCTTTGGTGACGGCGGGGCTGTTTATACATCCGATGAGAAGCTGGCTTCAGTTATCCGTTCCATTGCAAATCACGGGATGAAGCAGAAATATCAGTACGAGCGCATAGGTGTTAACTCACGGCTCGACAGCATTCAGGCAGCAGTGCTGAGTGTTAAGCTGAAGCATCTTGAAAAGCATCTTAAGGCGCGCCAGCGTGCAGCTGCCTGGTATGACGAACACCTGGGTGGAATAGAGGAACTGCATCTTCCTGAAAGGGCCGGTTACAGTACCCATTCATTCCATCAGTATACCGTCAGAACCGGCAAGAGAGATGAATTGCAGCAGTTCCTTAAAGAAAATGGTATTCCTTCGATGGTTTACTACCCGGGTACAATCCACCTTCAGGAAGCCTACAGTTACCTCGGATACAGACAAGGTGATTTCCCGGTGAGCGAAGAACTTGCCCGCACGGTGTTATCACTGCCTATGCACACCGAACTGAATGAAGGGCAACTGGCATTTATCACTTCAGTTGTCGGGAAGTTTTTTGGCCGATAATGCTTTATAATAGCGTAATTGGTTCCGGATATTCGCTTTCTTTGTTTAATCCAGGTTAATCAGGATAAAATTATATGAACAAAATATTCATTCATCCCTCGTCATTTGTCGATGAAGGAGCCCAGATAGGGGAAGGTACAAAAATATGGCACTTCTGTCATGTAATGGGCACAGCCCGGCTAGGTGAAAATTGTGTTCTTGGCCAGAATGTCTTTATCGGCAACAAGGCTGTGCTGGGTAATAATGTCAAGGTGCAGAACAATGTATCGGTTTACGAGGGTGTAATTTGTGAGGATGATGTATTTCTTGGGCCTTCCATGGTCTTTACAAACGTTATTAACCCGCGCAGTGCTGTCAACCGGAAAGAGGAGTTTAAAGCTACAACCGTGAAACGAGGTGCAACTATTGGGGCCAATGCCACTGTTGTGTGCGGTACATTCCTGGGTGAATATTGTTTTATAGGTGCTGGAGCAGTAGTCACAAAGGATGTCAAACCCTATGCACTGATGGTTGGTGTGCCTGCCCGGCAAAAGGGGTGGGTAAGCAGGGCAGGGGCCATTTTGCCATCAAGCCTTGTATGTCCGGAAACGGGAGAAAGATATTTCCTGGAAGATGGATATTTAAAACCTATGATTTGAATGAATACATTTATCTTTGAATTATTACCATTATATAAATAGTTGCGCAGTATGAAACGATTTGCACTGATTGGTTCTGCAGGATATATCGCCGACAGGCACATGAAAGCCATTAAGGAAACCGGAAATGATCTTGTATGTGCCATCGACAAATTTGATGTCATGGGAAAAATCGACAGCTGGTTTCCCGATGCAGAATTCTTCCTTGAGATTGAGAACCTCGACAAGTATATGGATGACATCAGGAGGGAAGGAAAACCTGTGGAGTACGTGAGTATCTGTACGCCCAATTACATGCATCCTTCACATATCCGTTTTGCATTGCGTAACGGGGCTCATGCCATATGCGAAAAGCCGCTGGTAATCTATCCCCAGGATATGCACATTATCAGTGATATTGAATCGGAAACAGGAAAACGTGTTTATACTGTACTCCAACTTCGGTATCACCCTGCCATTCTTGCACTGAAAAAGGAAATTGATGAAGGGGGCGACAGGATTTATGACATCGATTTGAGCTACATCACAACCCGTGGCAAGTGGTACCTGAAAAGCTGGAAAGGTGACATTTCAAAATCGGGAGGTGTGGCAACCAATATCGGCATTCACTTTTTCGATATGATTACCTGGATTTTCGGAAGGGTAAAAGAGAATATTGTTCATGTTTACAATGCCGATAAAGCAGCTGGTTTCCTGCAACTGGAAAAAGCACGCGTGCGGTGGTTCCTGAGCCTCGATTACCATGACCTCCCTGCCGGTGCAATCTCTCAGGGCATGAGGACTTACCGTTCAATTACAGTCAACGGGAGGGAAATTGAGTTCAGCGGGGGATTTACCGACTTGCATACCGTGACTTACCAGAATATTCTGAATGGTAACGGGTTTGGAATAGAAGATGCCCGCGAGAGCATTGAATTGACCGATTATGTAAGGAATGCACAACCTGTTGGTTTGCAGGGTGAATTCCACCCGTTTCTGAGGAGATAATTCTATAAAAGCTTATGCAGGTCCTTTGTAAGGTTCTCGCGTGAATAACGTGAAACACCGGATGACATTTCAGTATTTGCTGTTGATTTCTTAATATGCCGGAGCCCGCTGAGCAGCTCATACATCTGCTGGTGCTCATTATAGCCGAACAGGACACCGCTGCTGGTCTGCCTGATGATTTTGCCTGCATCACCTTCTTTGGGGCCAATAAAGAAAATCTTTTTGCCGCTGCCCAGGTATTCAAAAAGTTTACCTGTTAAAATGCCTTCATTGTTCTTTACATCAGGAATCACCAGCAGAAGCAAATCAGATGACAGCATGAATTTTATCGCATCCCTATGGGCGACATACCCTTTGGCCTCTATCATGGAAGCGATTCCTGCCAATGAAAACTGTTCCATAATTTCAGCGGGCATCTGACCAACAATCCTGATTCTGATAACCGCCTGTTGCTCCTTTGTTAGCAATGACAATGCTTTTATAAATCCCTTCAGGTTGTATTCCCCTGAAAGTGTACCTACATAAGTAATATAACAGATATCAGGATGCACTTCAGGAGTTATTCCTTCAAAATCAGCGGTATCATATCCATTGGGGATAACAGTAAACTTCTCACTGATACCAGCTGCTTTCTGTGCATAAAGTTTCCTGAGTTCCTCACTCACAGTAATCAGGTTATCAGCCTTACGAAGAACTTTCCTTTCAAGGTATTTGTGTATCTGTGTTGCTATGAAGGTGGGATACATCTGTCTGAAGTAGTAAATATCAGTCCATGGGTCCCTCAAATCAGCAATCCACCTGATATTAAGGATTTTTTTCAGCTTAAGTCCGATAAGCTGGGAAGAATGTGGCGGACTTGTAGTAATAACGGTATCAATCTGGTGGGCCTCTATCAGCTCCCTTGCTTTGGCCACAGCATATCGGTTCCAACCCCGGCGGGGGTCGGGTATAATCAGGTTGCCTCTCAAAAAGCGTATAATCTTCTCCTTCAAATCGGGTTTTTTGGTATTGGCGAAGCCCCCGTAAGGTACCTCTTTATTTGAAGAGATCTTTTTATAAAGCGAATAAAGCTCAAATGTTCCTGCATGGAAAACCTTCACTGTTCCGGGAATGTCGGCTGCAAGTGAAGGGTCTTTTTGAGGATACGTTGCCCGGTCAGGATGAACTGTCAGTACAAAAGGTTCAACATTCATGGAAGAGAGGTATTTGACAAACTTGACCCACCGCTGCACTCCGGCTCCTCCGCTTGGCGGCCAGTAGTAGGTTATTATCAAAACCTTTTTCATATCATGCCTGATGATGTTATTGAAAAACCGCGAGGGAGAGGAAGAGAAAAAAATAAAACTCATCCTCTCCGATAACCTGCCTTCCGGTAGGCAGCATCGCGGAAAATGCTGCTGTTATATTTTCTCGAATATTTTCTTCATACTTACTTTCTCTCCAATGATGCTGTCGAGGTCAGCAATATTTACCCGTTCCTGTTCCATACTGTCACGGTAACGGATTGTTACTGTGTTGTCAGTAGTGGTCTGGTGATCTACTGTAACGCAGAATGGCGTACCAATAGCATCCTGTCTGCGGTAACGCTTACCAATGGAGTCTTTCTCATCAAACTGGCAGTTGAACCCGAACTTCAGCCTGTCGATAATTTCCCTTGCTTTTTCAGGGAGACCGTCTTTTTTAACAAGCGGTAAAACCGCAAGTTTTACCGGAGCAAGCACAGGAGGGAGTTTCAGCACAACGCGCGAATCCTTTTCAAGTTCCTCTTCATGATAGGCTGCTGAAACAACCTGCAGGAACATCCTGTCGACACCGATTGAAGTCTCAACCACATAAGGAATATATGATTCATTCAGCTCAGGATCAAAATACCTTATTTTCCGGCCTGAATACTTTTCGTGCTGCGACAGGTCAAAATCGGTACGTGAATGAATACCTTCCACTTCCTTGAAACCGAAAGGGAACCGGTATTCAACATCCACTGCTGCATTGGCATAATGTGCCAGTTTTTCATGTTCGTGGAACCTGTAGTTTTCTTCGCCAAAACCCAGTGCCTGATGCCAGTTCATTCTTATTGTTTTCCACTTCTCGAACCATTCAAGTTCAGTTCCCGGCCTCACAAAAAACTGCATTTCCATCTGCTCAAACTCGCGCATGCGGAATATAAACTGCCTTGCAACGATTTCATTTCTGAATGCTTTTCCGATTTGTGCAATACCAAAGGGAATTTTCATCCTCCCGCTTTTCTGCACATTCAGGTAATTAACAAATATTCCCTGGGCGGTCTCGGGCCTCAGGTATACTTTAGTAGCACCATCGGCGGTCGAGCCCATTTCTGTAGAAAACATCAGGTTGAACTGGCGTACATCGGTCCAGTTGCGGGTCCCCGATATTGGACACACAATTTCTTCATCAACAATTATCTGTTTCAGCTCCTCAAGGTTGTTGTCATTCAAAGCGGCTGAAAAGCGGCCATGCAACCTGTTGTACTTCTCCTGGTATTCAATTACCCGCTGATTCGTTTCCCTGAACTGCTGCTCATTGAAAGCCTCACCAAACCGTTTTTTAGCTTTTTCTACTTCTTTGGATGCCTTATCTTCATACTTTGCCAGCTGTTCCTCTATCAGTACGTCGGCACGGTAACGTTTTTTTGAATCCTTGTTGTCGATAAGCGGATCGTTGAAAGCATCGACATGGCCTGAAGCTTTCCATATGGTTGGATGCATGAAAATAGCGGAATCAATTCCCACCACATTTTCATGCAGCAATACCATGCTGTCCCACCAGTATTTTTTAATGTTGTTTTTCAGTTCTACACCATACTGGCCGTAATCGTATACAGCGCTTAAACCATCGTAGATTTCACTTGACTGAAAAACGTATCCATACTCCTTGCAATGAGCGATCAGCTTTTTAAAAATGTCTTCCTGTGCCATTTAGTTTTTTTTTCTGATGAATGAAGCGATAAAAATATGATTTAATTGAATGATTCCATGCAAAAGGAAAAATATGCAAAAGCTGACTATTCAACCTCTTCGAAGTCGACATATTCACCTTCATTCCTGTTGAAGGTATTGCTTTTTTTATTCCCGTATTCTATGGTGACATCACCTTCCCTTTTTTGTGCCTGTTCATATTGCCGCTGTCTCTGCTGCATTTTTTCCTGCATCTCCTTCATCTTGCTTTCAAGGATTAACGGCAGGATATAACGGGTAAAAAGTTTGATGCCGTAATAAATGATAAGAATAAAGATGATTGTGCGAACCACCCCTACGATATTTAGAATTATAAAAAGATTCATCTGTATTTTCTATTGAGTGTCAAATAAAAAATTTATACCAACGCACAAATTTAAGTGTTTTGACGAAGCCGGCTGAATGATTCCCAAAATATTGTTGGAAGCAAAATAAAACTGTGCACGATTGAAATTATAATGAGCTGCAATCCCAGGCAGTATTTCCCAGAAGTTGTAAAGTGAAAAAGCCCCGGCAAAACCAAACCTTTCGGTGACATTACTGTGCAGATATACCGAAAGCAGATTTACAGGCTGATGCCTGTAGAAACTTATCTGGTTGCTTGCACCAACCGATAACATTTTTGTCAATTCATATTTGGCTGCAATGTTTAGTTTGGCAGGCAAAACAGTTAAAATCTTTGAATCGGTGCTTTCTACAGTCAATAAATATGCCACAGAATCACCAAAATTTGATAATGCATCAGTGGGTTCAATATATTTTGCTCTGTCAGGATCGTTTGATTGAAAAAGTTCATCTACACTAAATCTCATCGGACGGTCCACCTGCATGTTGAAAATATTACGCCCAAAACCAATAAACCCGGCATCGGCGATTGCAAATGAAAACTCCGAACGGCTGCCTTTCCTGATTACTGCCCCCGCATCCAGTGCCAGGCCCAGGTTGCGCAGCTGGAAAAAATAATCGCCATGGAAGATATTGGATTTAAAATTATCGTCATACAATAATGGCCCCGACATCTGGTAGGAACCCATGGGTTGAATGTGAAGCTCCCCCATGTCGGTATCGGTTTCAACCCCGACATGAAAGTTGCCCGTATTGATGTAATACTTGCCAAAGAGTATTTTGGCCCTGACCCCGAAATCAAAACCTTTTGTGATTTCCCGTGCAATGCCAAATCCCAGTTCCTTGTAGTGCCAGAACCTGAATGAAGATGGGCCGATTCTTTCCGATTTGCCATACATGCCGATAATGCCATCTCCAACCATCCTCACCAGGGCTCGGTCAATATTTCCTCCTGAGGTTGCCCGTTCTGAAACTGAAAGGCTGTAGGTATTCTTTTTGTGTTTGACACTTGCAAAAAACATCATGACCTGGACACCCGACTGGGCATTCCCGTTTTCATCGAGGGCGTTGTACAGGTTGTTGAAACTGTAGGCCAATCCATCGGTAAAAAGAGAATTGAAGGTGATGTTTGAATTCCAGTTGGCATAGATGCCTGAGAGAACAGGGATGCCAACTGCCAGTTTACCTGTCAGGTTCTGATATGCAGGATTTTCAAATGAGGATTGCGGCACTCCGGGTACAAAAAGCAACGGTGATGTCTCCTGTGCCTTTATATTTGTAATAAACAGGCATAAAAGCAGCAGTAATAAAAAATTCTTTTTCATTTCATAAATTACCATCAGTCAGGATGCTTGTACCGGAACTATTCATTTTTGCCTGAAATATAA
>OBJA01000113.1_pt1 | contig 82060 bp, 71 predicted proteins | sample 1519751 | NCBI WGS metagenome assembly OBJA01 (sample SAMEA3881238, study PRJEB22517) | soil metagenome | biome: lake sediment; feature: soda lake sediment; material: sediment, water from around vicinity | place: India | collected 2013-12-23 | depth 3 m | reverse complement strand
CCGTCATCTACCCGTAAATTTACGGGTAGATGACGGGTAGGTGACGGGTAGATGACGGGTAGGTAAAAAACAAGGCACAGCTATGGTTTGCCTTTGGGGCGGTTTAACAGTAACTAATTCACATGCCTGCTTTCAAAAAACAAAGAAGGCTGCCCCTTAAAAAAGAGACAGCCTCCGGAAATCTTCCCGAGGGAAGAGCAGTTTACTTCATTACCTGTATTTTCTGGGTTTCCACACCATTTTCACCGAAGATCTGCATGAAGTACATTCCCCGGTTGAAGGTTGATACATTGATAACGGTTCTGAAATCCTGGACGTTGTTGCTGTAAACCATTCGCCCTGCCAGGTCAAAAATGCGTATCTCGTGGATGAGGTTTGCCGAGGCCACGTTGATGTTGGCAGAGGCCGGGTTGGGATAAATAAGTATTCCTTTTTCAGCCACCACGTCGTCAACCGAAACAGCCTGATCGCCCCATACATCTTCCACGGTCATATCGGCCATGACGCTGATCTCGCGGTTGGGGTCCCCGGTCCACTCACCCAGATCCCAGGTTGGCTCATCATCTACAAGGAAATACTTGTACATATAATCGCCCTCGGGCAGGGTCAGGGTAATGCTGTAAAGCAGGCGGTCGCCGTTGCCATTTTCATCAGCCGAATACTCAAACATGTCCAGCATGATAATAGAGCCCTCTGCAAAATTATCTACCACATGCTCGCGGAAAGCAACATAGAATTCCTGGCCAACCTCCAGGTGCTCGCTAAGGTCGTGGGTAAATTGTTCCCATTCGGTGGATGAGCCCCTGGGGAATTCATGCACTACAACAATAATGTCGAAAGCATCCGGGTCATCATTTACAGTTGTAGAAATCCGAACATCCACGGTGTCAGCCCAATCACTATTGGCATACCGCAAATAATAGGAGATCTGCCCTCCCTCTACCATGGTCAGCTGGGGAGAGACCAACCACTGATCGTTTTCAGGGTCACCTCCGGTAGTATAAGTAGCATATACCATTTGCTGGCCTCCGGCAGGAGAGGCTGTAGCGGTGCCTCCCTCCCATCCCGGAATGGGAGTAGTACCGGCTGTAATCACATCCCAGCCCGATCCCTGATCGGGATTCAGCTTAATCCAGTTTTCTGGGGGAAAGTCTCCTTCAAAGTCCTGGGAATAGATCACGGTCTGGAGTTTTTCACCACCATTTCCAACAGGTTGCATTTCTAAATCTTCATTGGTACCGGGCTGATCCCATTCGCCCTGGGGAAAATTCCCGGCAATGAAAACCCGGTGCTCTTCGGGGTCAAATACAATATCCTCCCCATCTTCTATTTCCACGGTTGCCCCTGTCATGTCAACAATAAATGTCACTTCAAAACCATCATCTTCACCCTCAACAAGGGTTACTTCAACGGTTGTATCATCTTCAACAGTAACTTCTCCTGTGGCAGTCTGATAGCCTTCGGCAGTTACAGTGTACTGATGGGTTCCGGCCGGAACATCTTCAAAAACATAATCGCCGGCTTCATTTGTAAAAGGACCAAGAACAACAACAGCGTCTTCAACTTCTTCGCCATCCTCGTCTTCAACTACGAAGGTAACTGTAAAGGTTTCCTCTTCATCGCCTACAGTGCCTACAATGGCAAAATCAAGTGCACCCACGGCAAAGCCCATCTCAGTGACTGGCTGCCAATCGGTAACTCCCAGTTCCAGCAAATCGCCTTCATCACTGATATAGGGTACTGATTCATTCAGGGGGTCATCGGCTGCACGCCAGGTAATTACTACCCAGCCGCCCTCATCCAGACCGGTGGCTTCTTCATAATACCCGGCGAAACCTACCCAATAGGTACCTGAATTCAGCTGCAATTGTTCGCTGAGTTCAAGTGCTATGTATTCACCCTCATGGTCAATATCCATAAAGGTTTCTTCATGCAGCAATTCCCCGGGCTGCCCATTATCATCCTCATAGATACGCAACATAAACCCCTCGGGGGCTTCCACTTCTACATCGTCTACAGAAAATAGATAACCCCTGTGACGAAATTCGGTAATATTCCAACTTTCACCTTCAGGTACTACAAAATTATCCACCACAATCACCAAACCCGGATCAATCCCGCCAAACCAGGTGGATAAAATGCCTGTTTCAGATTCGGTGGTATCCCAGTTGTCTTCATAAATCAAATCGGGATCCTGAGCCATACTGGTAAAAGCACCCAAAAACAGTAAGGCTAACAAAAACGTAAGTTTTTTCATTGTATTAAATTTTAGTGAAACAAAAAGATTGCAAAAAGGCAAAAAACTATTGCTTATCGCAAACCAAAGAAAGTTTATCTTAATTTTTTCCCTTTACACAATATTAAAGTATTTTACTGAAATTTAAAAATCAAGCAAACTGCTTTTGTGATCCGGTAAACCAATCTTTCAAATTTTACTATATTTAATTTATAATCAACTACATAGTATTTAGTTATGACTTTATAAAAACAAAACAGCCGGATGTGTTGATGATGAAGCCGCAAGAAACATAATACCCAATACCATGAGTGGCAGAAAAACAAAAAATCTCAGGGAAATTCGTTGAAATTATATGTATCTCATTTAATATCAGGAAGATGATGCAGCTGATATTTAAGAAAATTTAACAAACCACCCAAACAAATCAATAAGATCAGTAATAAATAAGATAAAAAAGAACAACAGAAAGAAGCTGAAATTTAATATCTTTGGTAAAGGGGAATGCAGGGGTTCAGTAATCTGAAAATCATGGTCAACAAATACAGGCATTTCAGGTGGGTATTAGCCGTAATTTGGGTTATGGTGGCCTATCAGGTTACCGCCCAGATTCAATATGAAGGGAAACCTGCAGCCATAGAATATGCCCTGGAAGATGAGAACCTTCCCCGGAAGGTCATCAGGCTTGATGCCCGGCAGGAATTAATCAACAAACAACTGGCAGGGGTATATATTCCCGGGGAGCCCATGCATGCGGGTTTTGCCATTGCCTCCCGGCTGAATCCCAGGCAGGAAGGCCAGTGGCAGGTAGTTGCCGACAGCCTTCATGTTTGGCGCATCCATCTTCGGGTTCCCGGTTCCCTGGGGGTGGGAGTGAATTTTGATGCCTTTCAGCTGGGGGATTCATCCCGGTTTTTCGCATACGACCCCCTGCAAAAGGTAGTATTGGGTGCATTTGATCATCGCAACAACAATCCACAGCAGGTTTTTGCAACCCATATCATCCCCGGAGAGGAGGTCATCCTTGAATACCAGGAGCCCTATTATGCCGGAAAGGTGCACGTATTGCAGAACACCTTGTTCAGCATAGAAAGTGTTATCAGTATCAGTTACGGTGGTGAGCTGGAGATTATCAGCACCAAAAACCTGGGGGCTACCGATACGCTTTGCTTTGTAAATATCAACTGCCCGGAGGGCAACGACTGGCAGGATGAAAAACGGGGCATTGCCCGCATGCTCATGCGTGTTGGCAACAGCTATTCATGGTGTACGGGCACCCTGATCAACAACACGGCTCTTGACCAGCGGCCTTATTTTCTGACTGCCGAACATTGCGGACGTAACGCCAATGATCATGACCTGCTGTACTGGCAGTTTTATTTCAATTTCGAGCGCCCGGGCTGCGACACAATCGGAATACCTCCCAACCACATGATCCTGGGGGCAACATTACGGGCTCTTGGGCCACTAACCGGGGGATCTGATTTCAGATTACTGGAGCTCTCCCAGATCCCTCCCCCTCACTGGCGACCCTACTGGAATGGCTGGGACCGCCGAACCCAGGCAAGCCCCATGGGCGTAGGAATTCATCATCCTTCAGGAGATGCCAAAAAAATATCTACCTATACACTTCCTGCCGAAAATTCATCCCCCTTTGTCAGCGGGCAGCAGATGGCTCCCAACTCTGCCTGGAGAGTGCGCTGGAGCCCTACAGTGACCAATCATTCGGTTACTGCCGGAGGCTCCTCGGGCTCCCCATTGTTTAACAACATGGGCCTGGTTGTTGGAAGCCTTACGGGTGGATCCTCCAATTGCAATAACCCTACTTTTCCGGACTACTATGGAAAATTCTCTTATCACTGGTCCCAAAATGGGCCCCAGCCACACCAGCAGCTTGCCGGTTGGCTCGACCCACTGCAAACCGGACAACTCACCCTGGAGGCTCTGGATCCTTTTGCCGATGAATACCCCCCGCCAGGTTATCTGCAAGCCACCAAAGAAACCAACACCCGGGTTACCCTGAGCTGGTACCCCCCGGGAAGTTTTCCCAATCCGGAAGGTTGGTTCTTCCATGTTACCTCTTCCTCACATCTCTCTTGGGCAGGCCCCGAAAGAGCTACAGTTTTTGAGGCACCCGTCATGGGAATGAGTTACCCCTTAACCCTTAGCAGCGTTTCCCATGTTTTTGTGGAACATTCCGAACATCAATGGCCCGATAACCGTTTTCGATTTGTAATTTACGACAGCGATGCAACCAGCGTTTTGTATGAGTCGCCGGTGCTGACTGCCGTGCATAACCAGCAGATACTTCATGAGCTGAGTACACCCATTGTTTTTAACAACTACTTTTATGTGGCAGTAAGACCCCTGGATGAAAGTGGCCACCCCTCCTCACTGATGCAGCAGGTGAATTTTGACCAGGGGTATTCTTTCCTGGGCGCTGCCGATGACTTCCGCCCCTATTTGCAGAGGCCCACCACCCAAAACCCAACACTCCCCTGGTTAGCATATACCTTTTTAACAGGTATTTATGTAGAACCAGGACCACTTAAACAAGCCCCGGTGGCTTCATCCGTGGTGGCCGCCCCAACCGGTGAAGTCATGCATACTGCTCAAAGCAACACCATGGCTGAGATAATCATGCAGCCACCCGACAGCTACCGGCTTTACCGCGACAATGACCTGATCTTTACCTCCCAGGATCAGCGGACCTTTACCGAAACCCTACCCATGGCAGGATTGTTCAGGTATTATGTTACTGCTGTATATAACGATACCGAAAGTGCTCCCTCAAATATGGCCTATGTGCTGATCCCCCTTGATTGTCCCGAGGTGATCAACCAATGGCCCTATCAACAGGTTTTTGATTCGGGTTTTGATCCCCTTTGCTGGATCACTCACAGCGATGCAGGGGGGGTTTGGCAGTTGACATCCGGCTTCAGCTGGCAACAAGCCCCTGTGGAGCCTGTGGCAGGTGAACAATTCTATGTGATCAACCCCCAGGCAGATCAGGCGACCGACGGTTGGCTCATTATTCCACGCCTGGATTTTTCAGCCCTGGATCAACCCGTTCTAAGGTTTAACTTTAATGGAGCCTTGCTGAATGAAGAGGATAATTTCAGAGTGATGGTAAGCGTGGCCGGCCAATCTTTTGTGCCGCTTTGGGAATCGCGGCAGCATGCTTTTTTTGAACAGGGAAATCGGGATATTCAGTGGCAGGAGGCTACCATCGACCTGCAGCATCTGGGCAACCTTCCTGATGTACGCATTGGATTCCAGTTCATTGGCCAGGGGGATGGCTTTGCCGCGGTGGATAACATCCGGATCATTCCAGCCCAGGGAATCAGGTACACCCTGAACATCAACGTGATTCCCGACAGCCCGCTCCCGGGAATGGCCTTTGGCCGCGGACAATACCTGGAAGGAGAGACTGTCACCGTGATTGCCGATCCCAACGTTGCCCGGCTGTTTGATGCCTGGCTTGTGGGTGGCAATGTAGTGAGCGAGCAGCCGGTTTACCAGTTTCTGATGCCCTCCAATAACCTGACACTTACCGCAAGATTTGTTGACGACCCCACGGATGTGCCGGAAGTATTCCCGGAAAGAAAAACCCTTGCAGAGGCTTTCCCTAACCCAACCCGCACCAACATCAGGCTGCGTTTCTACCAAAACCTGCAAAGCGCCAACCTGCTGCTGATGGATGCCCGGGGACAGCTAATAAAGCAAATACAATTACAGGACATCTTTCCCGGCAACGAACATGAAATAAGCCTGCAACACCTTCCCCAGGGAATGTACTTCATACACCTGCATGCGGGAAGCTCCCAGCAGCTGATAAAGGTAGTGCGCAGCAATTATTGAATGGTTCCGGCAGGTAGTTTGTTGCTAACATTTTACCTTGCAGATTATTAAATGCATGCATATGGCTTGTTGAAAGGCTAAATTTTTCTCCCCTTTTAATTTATGGCATTAGAGTTTTTACAGACTAAATCACTTGTTTGGTTCCAAAAACCTGACAAAGCACCTCAGCAGGGGCAGCCTAAAAGCATCTTTGGCTTTTTTTTTCATTACTTTTGGATGTTTTTTTGCTGCCCGTTGAGCCGTAAACAGGCAGCATGATCTCAATTGATAACCTGGTTGTTAAGTGATTACAAACAAAACTTGAGAAAAAATGTCAATTAAGCAAAAGACACTGGATCTTAAAACAAGGATGCAGAATGCCTTGCAGGGAGGTGGCGCCAAAGCCATCGAGAAGCAGGTGGCCATGGGTAAGATGACCGCCCGCGAACGAATCATCTCGCTGCTGGATCCCAATTCTTTTCATGAATACGATCTATTCGTAGAACATGCCGCAAAGGATTTTGATATGGACAAAAAGCATCTGCCCGGTGATGGGGTCATTACCGGAACAGGTACTATATCGGGCTATCCGGTTTGCATCTATGCCCAGGATTTCACTGTTGCAGGAGGCTCACTGGGTTTGGCCCACGCACGAAAGATCACCAAGATCATGGATCATGCCATGAGCCTGAAGATCCCCATTATCGGGATCAACGATTCGGGTGGTGCCCGTATTCAGGAGGGAGTAAACTCCCTGGCAGGCTACGGTGAAATTTTTTACCGCAACACCCAGGCCTCGGGTGTTATTCCTCAGATCTCAGTGATCCTGGGTCCCTGCGCCGGGGGAGCAGTATATTCTCCTGCACTTACCGACTTTGTTTTCGTGGTCGACAAAATCTCCAAGATGTTCATCACCGGCCCCGAGGTGATCAAATCGGTTTTGGGCGAAGAAATAAGCATGGAAGAACTGGGAGGGGCCCGCGTACACAGCGAGATCACTGGCAACGCGCATTTCTTTTCCAACAGCGAGGTGGAATGTTTTGACCAGATCAAAAAGCTGGTGAGTTATATTCCATGGAACAACAACAAAAAAGCCGAGGCATTTCCCAAGAAAGCCCCCAAGATCCGCCAGTACAAGATAGACGATATCATCCCCACTGATCCGCGCGAGCCTTATGATGTGCGCGATGTGATCCGCTCGATAAGCGACGACAGTGACTTTTTCGAAATCCAGGAATTATTTGCCGCCAATATGGTGATCGGTTTTGGGCGCATGAACGGAAACACAGTAGGTTTCGTGGCCAACCAGCCCATGGTGCTTGCAGGAGTTCTTGATGTGGATTCTTCCGATAAGGCTGCCCGGTTTATCCGCTATTGCAATGCCTTCAACATCCCCCTGGTTACCCTGGTTGACCTGCCGGGTTACCTGCCGGGAATTGATCAGGAGCATGCAGGGGTTATCCGCCATGGGGCAAAGATCCTGTACTCATACAGCGAGGCCACTGTTCCCAAGATCACTGTTATCCTGCGCAAGGCATACGGTGGAGGTTATATTGCCATGTGCTCACGCCACCTGCGAGCCGACTTTGTCTTCGCCTGGCCAACGGCTGAAATTGCGGTGATGGGGCCCGAGGGAGCTGCAAACATCATCTTCCGAAGCGAGATTGTCAACTCCGACAACCCCGAACAAACCCGACTGCAAAAGGTGGAAGAATACAAGAAAAAATTCGCAAACCCCTATGTTGCAGCTGCTCATGGTTATGTGGACGCGGTGATCGACCCATCCGAAACAAGGCGCTTTGTGATCCATGCCCTGGATATTTCTGCACAGAAATCCCAGCTGATACCAACCAAAAAACATGGCATCCCCCCGTTCTGAAAAACGGAAAGGAATCCACATCAAGTTGAAAAAATTCATTCAGCATGAAAAAAAAGAAGACACCCAAGAAGGAGATCGAAGGATTGACCACCCTGGTGATTGACGAAGCGGCATATTCCACCCTTTCGCATAAGAAGCATGCCGGCCGAAAACCATTCGCCCCACGGGATCCCAGGCTGATCACCTCCTTTATGCCCGGCACGATTCAGGAAGTGTTTGTTGCCGAAGGGGATGCAGTAACTGCAGGAACCCAGCTGTGCATTCTGGAAGCCATGAAAATGAAAAACCAGATTATGGCACCATTTGATGGAGTCATAAAAAAATTGAATGTTCAATCCGGGCAAATGGTTGCCAAAAACTATGTACTGGTAGAACTGGAGTAAACATTTTCCATGACTTGAATCATTTCTTACGGGGGTTAATTGAACCATTAACCCCCGATTTTTTTTAATACGTAAAGCCAATATCATATGGAGATCGTCTTCGCGAGCAACAACCTGAACAAGCTGCAGGAGATAAATGCCATGCTGGGATCTTCCTTCAGGCTGATCAGCCTGCAACAAGCCGGTATCACCGACGACATCCCTGAACCCTGGCCTACTCTTGAGGAAAATGCCCTGGCAAAAGCCAGTTATGTCTATGAAAGAACTGGCAAGCCTTGTTTTGCCGATGATACCGGGCTGGAAGTACAGGCCCTGCAGGGGGCACCAGGGGTGCATTCGGCACGGTTCGCCGGAGATTCAAAAAGCAGCACAGCCAACATGGAAAAACTCCTGCAGTTGCTGCAGCATGAAACCAACCGCAGGGCCAGGTTCCGCACCATCATTGCACTGATAATGGATGGAATGCAATACTTCTTTGAGGGCATTGCAGAAGGCGAAATCCTTCACAGCCCTTCAGGTACAGGAGGTTTTGGCTACGATCCGGTATTCAGGCCTCTTGGCCACCAGATGAGCTTCGCCCGAATGCCCCTGGAGAAGAAAAATCTTATCAGCCATCGCAAACATGCTGTGCAGAAGCTGGTTGATTTTCTTAAAGAAAAGTCAGGGTAAATCCTCTTGCATGGCCTCGCGGATGAGCATGGTAAAAAGCTCAGTTATTGGAATACCTTCAACGGCAGCCTGCTGGGGAACGATGCTTGTTTCCGACATGCCAGGGGTTATATTCACTTCCAGAAAGTACAATTTCTCCTTGCTGAAGATATAATCAATACGGGCCAGGCCTTTCAGCTCCATCTTCTCATATATGTACCTTGTTGTTTCCTGTATCTGCCGGGTAAGTTCACCGGAAATGGGGGCAGGTGTGATCTCATCGGCCGCTCCCACGGTATATTTTGCCTGAAAATCGAAAAAACTGGCAGGAGTTTTGCTGATAATTTGCGTTACGGGAAGGGCTTTGATGATACCCTGCTGCCTGAACACCCCACATGTGAACTCCTGCCCTTCCAGGAACTCTTCAAGGAGTAGTTCATCATCATGCTCAAATCCAAGGATCACCGATGGCATCAGCTGTTCGGGATTAACCACCTTTGTGGTGCCTAAGCTGGAGCCTCCCTTATTGGGTTTCACGATCAGGGGAAGATCCAGATGCCCAAGGATGCTTTCAGCAAAATATTGCTCTTTGCGCTGCAGCTTGATGGAACGGGCTACCGGCAAACCCCAGTGGGCAATCAGCTGGTTGCAGAAGTACTTGTTGGCAGTTAATGCCGTGGGTAGCAAGCCAGCCGTGGTGTAAGGGATTCCAAGCAGTTCAAAATACCCCTGCAGCTTCCCATCTTCTCCCGGAGTGCCATGAATGGTGATAAAGGCGCAATCGAATGTGATTTTTTTCCCATCCACCATGATGGAAAAATCATTTTTGTCAACCGGGGTTTCCTGACCCTCATCAGGGGCATGTACCCACTTTTTTCCCCGGATCAGTATGGTAAATACCCTGAAAAGCTCCCCGTTAATGTTGCGGCTTATCATGCGCGCACTTTTCAAGGAAATGACATGTTCGCCCGAATCCCCTCCGGCAATTATTGCTACTACAGGTTTGCGCATCCTACGATTGATTTTTGTTTCATGAACAAACTTAAAGAAAAATTAAAGGCTGGTCTCATGCCATTATTTTTTTTTATCCACAAGTCATAAAACCTGCTTAAGCTGCGTTTACACTACAATGGCCTGCCTGTGAATCTTAAGAAGCCAATTGTAAAAAATCCCCTGAATTTGATTAATTTTACGGCACAATTCATTAAAACACCATGACTTTCCGTCAATTCATCACCAGCAAATTGTTCATTAAGCAATTGCTTCTGGCAGCCTCTGCCGCCATTGCAGTAATATGGATTTCTTTGAAGCTTCTTGATGCCTATACCCTTCATGGGCATTCCATCACAGTTCCCAATCTGGAGGGATACAGCGAGAGCGATATCCGGCATTTACTTAGCAATATGCACCTGACATACAAGATCAACGATTCCATATTCGATGAGGGCCGTCCCAAGGGCAGCATTGCCGCCCAGAACCCAGCAGCAGGAACCCAGGTTAAGAAAAACCGCACCATTTACCTTACCATGGTGGCCTACCTTCCGGAAATGATCCCCATGCCCGATCTGAACGACCTCTCCCTGCGACAGGCTGTTGCCCTGCTTGAGACATACGGGCTGCGGGTAGGCATACTGGAAAACAGACCTGATATTGCAAAAAATGCCGTTCTGCAGCAGAAATACAAAAACGGGATCATTGAACCGGGTACCCTGGTAGAAAAAGGAACTCCTATTGATCTGGTAGTTGGCCAGGGACTTGGTGATCACCGGGTATTCGTACCCAACCTGATAGGTCGCTCACGCCATGAAGCCATCAACATCCTGAACGCTGCCAACCTGAACATCGGCAACGAGATCTTTTTGGATAATGACCCCCTTGACGAAAACCTGAAGGTTTACCGGCAGACGCCCAATCCCCTGTTGCAGGATCATTTCCTGCAAGCTGGCAGTACGGTGGATATTTATTATCGCTCGGCCGATTTGTTTGACTTCAAGGCATATCTGGAGGAACTGATCTCCACCTCGGCTCCTTCCCTTTATGGAAAGAGCCCGCAAGAAGTGGAAGAACTGCTTGATGAAATGGACCTTGAGCTTGGAAATGAATTTTTTGAAGATAATGTGAGCCGCGATCAGGCAAGGGCTTACCGCTATTCACCCGAGACGCTTCAACAGGCCAAAGCTCAGGGGATAAGCCGGGTTGATGTTTGGTATCGCCCGGCCGAGAAACTGAATCTGAACTGATCTGCTCTTCAGCAGATCAGCCCGGGAAAACAACATAAAAAACTAGACTCAGATGAGAGGGATCATTTGTGCTGCCATTTTCTTTATTCTGTTTCCCCATGCCATTGCCCAGGAGATTGTGTCACCCCTGGCAGGTAACCCCCTTAAAAGCAGGCAGACTCTTTACACAAAAGATCAACCCAAACAGTTGCCCGCTGTGACCCTGCCTTTCTGGGAGGATTTTTCCTATCCAGGCCCATATCCCGATGCCCGCCTCTGGGCCGATAATTTTGTTTTTGTAAACAGTAGCTTTGCCATTCATCCAAAAACCATCGGCACAGCTACCTTCGATGCCCTGGACCAGAGCGGCAACCTCTATGAGGCTGCCAGTCAGCTGAATACTTCCTTTGTAGCCGATCACCTCACATCCAGGCCCATCAGGCTGGATTCCATCTTCAGCCCGGAGGCTGCTGCACTAACTCCTGCCGACTCGATTCTGCTTACTTTCTATTACCAGCCACAGGGAATTGGGGGCGCTCCGGGTAAGGGGGATTCCCTGGTAGTAGAATTCCTCCATACCCCGGGCCATTACATTACCGACGACCAGGGCCAGCAACAATGGGTGGATGACCTCTGGAAAAATGTGTGGAGCACGGGCGGTGAAAGCCTGTATGAATTTTCCAAAAATACATTTCCCTTCTTCAAAAGGGTGGCAATACCCCTTACCGATCTGGCTTATTTTCGCAAGGATTTCGCATTCCGTTTCAAGAATTATGTAAAGATCACCAGCACGCAGTCACCTCCCAACTTTGCCGGCAACAATTACATCTGGAACATCGATTACATAATGCTCGACAAGTCCCGCAGCAAAAACCTGGATGCCTATCACGACGTAGCCTTCGCTGCACCCGCCCAGTCAATCCTGCGCAATTATTCGGCAATGCCCTGGTCGCATTATATTGTTTCTCCGCAAAACCATTTGAAGGATCATTTTTTGGTTAGCATCACCAACCTGGACAATGTGAATTATAACTACTCCTACCAATATTCCATCAAAGATGAGGGTAACAACAACCTAAGGTCATACTCCGGGGGAACACTTACCATCGAGCCCTTTTCCAGATCGGGCTATCAGCCGAATGCCGGGCATGCCCGCCCTGTGGTAGTGGCTAATCCATTACCTACCACCCCTGCAGCAAGGCGCAGCTTCACCATCATGCATACCCTGCGCGAAGGCAGCATGGGCGATAAATTCCGCCGAAACGACACCATCATCTACCACCAGGTATTTGATGATTTTTTCGCCTACGACGACGGGATTCCCGAAGCAGCCTATGGCATTCTGGGACCCTCGGCTAAAGTGGCTTACCGTTTCGTGGCTAGCCATAAAGACACCCTTAGAGGGGTGGATTTCTTCTTTAACCGTACGGTGAATAACCAGAATGTGAAACCCTTTTACCTTACCGTTTGGAAAAGCCTTGATCCACAACAGATCCTCTACCAGTCGCAAACTCTCACCCCATCGTTTGAAGAAGGTCTTAACCAGTTTACAACCTATCTTCTGACGCAAAATGTAATTGTCACCGATACTTTTTACGTGGGTTGGCAACAGATAAACAGCAATGATTTTCTGAGCATCGGCTTTGACCTGAACAACCAGGCTACCCAGAATACTTTTGTAAATTACCGTGGACAGTGGGAGCCTTCCACACAAATGGGTGCCCTGATGATACGGCCAAAGTTCTGGTATTCACCCACCACCAGCATTTCCCACCCCCCACGGGCAACAGCAAGCATGCATATTTACCCGAACCCCCTGACCAGCAACATTCTGAACATATCAGCAGAAGGCACCACAACTGAGCTGCACACCGAAATATTCGACCTTCAGGGAAGAAGGATATTTGCAGCCCCCTTCAGCAAGACCATCGATACCGGCGGGTTTCCCAACGGGCTTTACCTTTTGAAGATCACAAATCCAAAAACCCGGCAAATCCAATCCTTGCGGTTTATCATAAGCCGGTAAAATTTCTCAGCATGATAGAGGAAAAAGATCCCTTTGATCCCGATTTGGCCTCCGAGGAGAGCGAAGACCAGGAGCTTTATGAGCACCACCGTTTCGTAGTTGACCCCGGGCAGGGACTTTTGCGTATCGACAAGTACCTGCAGGCACGCATTGAAAATGTAAGCCGCAACAAAATTCAAACAGCGGCTAAGGCAGGCAGCATCCTTGTTAACAACCAACAGGTGAAATCCAACTACCGGGTTAAACCTGCAGATGTTGTCAGCATCGTAATGGCCTACCCTCCCCGGGAGGTTGAGCTTATCCCCCAGGATATCCCTTTAAATATCCTTTACGAGGATGACCACATCATCGTGATCAACAAGGAGGCGGGAATGGTAGTTCATCCAGGGCATGGCAATTATTCGGGCACCCTGGTAAATGCCCTGGTATTTCATTTTGAAAACCTTCCACTTCAAAACAAGGAAGAGATCAAGCCCGGCCTTGTACATCGAATTGACAAAAACACCTCGGGCATTCTTTTGATTGCCAAAACAGAGGTAGCTCAAACACGCCTTGCCAAGGCATTTTTCGATCGTAACGTCGACCGCATTTATCAGGCCCTTGTCTGGGGTGATATCAAACAGGATGAAGGCACCATTACCGGCCATATAGGCAGAAGCCTGAAGAACCGAAAAGTGATGGATGTTTTTCCGCAAGGCGAGCATGGAAAACATGCAATCACCCATTTCAGGGTGCTTGAGCGCTTCGGTTATGTGACCCTTGTTGAATGCAAACTGGAAACCGGTCGCACCCATCAGATCAGGGCCCACTTCCGGTATATCCGCCACCCCTTGTTCAACGATGAGACTTATGGGGGCGATACCATCCTGAAAGGAACCACTTACACCAAGTACAAGCAGTTTGTTGGCAACTGCTTCCGGATCATGCCACGGCACGCACTGCATGCAAAAACCCTGGGCTTTGAACATCCCCAAACAGGAGAATATATGTTCTTTGACTCTGAATTGGCCGATGATATGAAGCAGGTAATTGAAAAATGGAGAAACTATGCCATTCACCGCACCCTGGAAGAGGAGGATGATGTGGTTGATCCTGACGCAGAACCATTGGATTAAGCCTGCGGCATCTTTAGAAGACAACCCTTAGGGTTCCTGTCCAGCAAAAAAACAGGCCTTCCGGAATTCCTTTCCTGAAGGCCTGTTTTGTTTTCAACAAGGATTATTAAAACTTGAGATTCACCCCCAGCATGAAATGCCTTCCTGCCTGTGGGAAATAACCATCATCAAGAACAACAAGGCCTTGATCGCCAACGGCAGCTTTATAGATCCATGCGTTGGTTTCGTATAGGTTGTTGAACAAGTTGTTTACCTGAAGGACCACTTCCAGGGATCTTAAAAACCGGGGGCTCCACTCGTAACCCATGCGCAGGTTGTTTACAAGGTAAGCATTGAGCATGCGCTGCTGGCTCATGGTGTTATCTATATATTGCTTGCCAACATATTTCGACTCCAGGCTCATGCCAACAGACCGCCAGGGCTTCACTGCCAGTATGCTGGCCCCTACAACAGAGGGTGAGAAAGCAATATCGGTATTTGTATAATCATCCACCTGGGTTCCAATCCAGTTCAGGTTGGCATCGTATTTGTCGGAATATTCCGTGAAACTGGCAATCTTGTTGCGGCTAAGGGTCAGGTTACCCCTCCACTGCAGCCACTGGCTGAACAGGTATGCTGCATCCAGTTCAATGCCAGCACGGTAGCTGTCCTCGATATTGGTACGGGTAAAGCCACCCACATCATTGATCTGCCCGGTGAGCACCAGCTGATCGGTGTAATTCATCAGGTACAGGTTGGCATTAAACATCAGGCGGCTTGCCTGGTGGCGCCAGCCAAGCTCAATGTTCTGCATCTTCTCGGGGCGGGGCCTGCTGTCGGGCGAGGATTCGGTAAAATCGCGCCTTACGGGCTCGCGCTGGCCGATGCCTGCAAATACATAGACGTTGTTGCCGGGGTTGATATCCAGTGAAAGGCCTGCTTTAGGATTGAAAAAGTTATAGTACGCATCCTGCTCCAGGGGTTCTACTTGACCATTCACCCAGGCTTTTCCCAGGAAATTGTACGTGATATTGCGGTACTGCAGGTCGACAAACGACTGCAGGCCGGGAACCAGCTCCATGTTCAGCTTCACAAAACTGTTGAAGTCTTTTTTAAAGCCATTGTTGTCGTAATAGCGATGGCCTTTGCTGGCTTCCTGCGAATAGCGCGCCCATATGATCTCCCCGAAATGATCGCCGTCGTATATGTGGTAGCCTCCCCCCCAGGTGGCCTGCAGCCTGGAGAGTGAGTTGTAGTTCATCGACCAGGTAAACCCGTAGAAGTCGTTGTCGAGCCAGCGGCGGCGGATCAGGTCGTCGCGCGAGATCACCTGCTCACCGATCACCACGTTGGGCAGCTGGTAATTGCGCAGGCGGTCGTTTTGCCTGTACTGCTCGTAATAACCCCGTCCATAGGTGTAATGAAGGGCCAGGTTGCCGGTGAAAAAAGGTGAGAACTGATGGGAGGCATGCAACTGAAAATGATCCTGCTGGTAATTGTCGGTCTCATTTTCATAAAACTGAAGATTCCCCTGCTTATCGTAGAAGGCACCCGAGGGGTTGTAGGTACGGTTGGTTTCCAGCAGGGAAGAAGGCACCCCGTTCCATGCCAGGTAGGTTGATTCGGCCCCCGAGAAGGTTAAGGCCTTGACGACGGTACGTTTTCCGAAGTAGCCACCCGAGAGGTAAAAACTCTTAAGATCGGAAAAAGCCCGGTCAACATACCCATCGGAAGTGATCTTGGAGAGCCTTCCGTCGAAAGCCCAATGCCCCCCTATGAGCCCGGTGCCAAAGCTTGCAGTATTCTTCAGGGTGCGGAAGGAGCCTGCCGATGAGCTGACCTCGGCATAGGTTTCATCCTTGAGCAGGTTCGACTGCAGGCTGATGGTGGCCCCAAAAGCAGCAGCCCCATTGGTGCTAAGTCCCACCCCGCGCTGTATCTGCAGGTTATCGGTGGAAGAAGCTATGTCGGGCATATTCACCCACCAAACTCCGTGCGACTCGGCATCGTTAACCGGTATTCCATTGATTGTCACGTTGATGCGCGAGTTGTCGCTGCCGCGGATGTTCATCCAGGTATACCCTACCCCGGTGCCGGCATCCGAGCTTACAATCACCGAAGGGGTTAGCCCGATAAGAAATGGCAGGTCCTGCCCCAGATTCCTCTGCGAAAGCTCATCCTTTCCCACGTTGGTAAAGGTGGCAGCACTTCCTCCCCGGGCACGGGTGGCCATCACCACCACTTCGCCGGCCATCACCGTGGAAGGCTCAAGGGCTATTTCAACACGCTGGCTTGAATTCAGATGAATGGTTTGTTCCTGCTGTTGGTAACCGATAAAAGAGGTCCTTAATACGTACTCTCCCGGAGGAAGGTTGGAAAATGAGAATTCCCCGGAAGCATTTGCAAATACCCCCCTGAAAGTACCATCGATCACCACGTGAGCCCCGGGTAGACTTTGCCCCTGCTCCGGATCGATCACCCTGCCGGAAATGGAAAATTGGCCCATGCCCAATATAGGAAAGGCAAGGCACAGGGCCAGCAACAAAACATTTTTTTTCATTTTTTAATTTGTAATTCCGTTAAACAATCGGATGGCAAATAGAGGCAAAAGCCACCCCTTGTTTAAAATCCCTTCCCTTCGCCGGCATTACCCGGATCAGGTTCAATGGGTTTGATCTCAGCCCGTTAGTTTAGGGCACCCCTATTTCAGAAAAGCGATCCAAAGTTAAGAAATTTCCCCTTGTATGGGGACAAAAATGCTCCTTCATTTTTTCCTGCTGTAACAATTGCTGATAATTTGTGACTTAAACTTTTTTTAATTTTTCCAGGGTTAAATCTATTCAAACAAAAAAAAGCTGAAGCGACGAGCACTTCCGGGAGATCCCCGGATTAGCTCGTCTTTTATTCGCACCAAACTCTCACCAAACCCGCATCAGATTCAGACCAAATTCGCGAATTCGCGAATTTAGTCCGACTTTGGTGCGAGTTTGGTGCGAGTTTGGTGCGAGTTTAATACGAGGAGGACTGGGCCCGGAGTAAACAAAAACTGACACCAGGCATCAGCATCAGGATGAAAGAATAAAGTTTGGGGCGGCATCAGCCTAGGGAGGATTTACCTGTTTTGTTTCATCTCCCTTATAAAAGCTATCAGGTGGTCCATCTCCTGGGTATCAATAGCTTCCCGGCTGAAGGAAGGCATGGTACCTATCCCCCATCTAACCTGCCTGCGGATCAGAAAGCCCGGTAAGGGCTTATCAATAATTGAAGGACCCAATCCACCCATTCCCTGGGGATGGCAGCTGTTGCAGTACCGCATCCAGGTTTGCTGTCCCCGGGTTTCGGCAAACTGAAAGCCTTCTGCAGGAGGTATCCGGCTTACACTGCAGCCAATAGCCAGAAGGATCATCACAACGATCAGCAGTCTTTTCATGGCCTTGATGTTTTTGAAATTCTCCAGATCACCCCGGTTTTTTCAAGCGGATGAGGGCCCTGGTCGGTAACCAGCATCACCCCAAAATCAACCACATACAAATGCCTGCCATCGGGCGAGAACCTGGCAGCTGTTGGCCTTTCCAGGCCAGCATTGCCCAGTTTGCTGGCGGGTGCATTTTCCTTTTTGTTGATGGCAAAATCCCGGACCACTCCTGTACGGGTATTTACCCTGACCACCTTGAATCCAACCGGGTTCATCACTTTTCCCACCTCCGGGGCCAGATCACCGAACTGGGCAATAAAAGCTTCCCCGAAGAAGCCAAAATCATCCGAGCGGGAAAAGTCAAAGCCATTGGATGAGGAATGAACTCCCAGCACGGCTGCCGGTTGGGGAGGATCGGAAGGGAATTCTGCAAGTATCCTTGCTGGCCGGCCCTTGCCGGGGACACGAATTGGCCCTTCTGCCAGAAACAAACCTCCTGCAAAATCGGGCCAGCCATACCAGGCATCCTGCTGGGCCCGCCAAAGGTAATCGCCCGTGCCCCATACCGGGCGGCTGCCCCGGTTGTCGTACCCGTTGTCGGTAACAAACAGCTGGCCTGAAGGATCGAATGCCAGCCCGAAAGGATTGCGAAAACCCCAGGCCACCAGCTGGGGTTCGCCCCCCTGCAAGGGAATGCGAAGCAAAGATCCGCTGCAGGGCACCCGGCCCCTGATAAGCTGCCCTGCATGAGAGGGGGTGCCAAATGGCAAAAAAGCCCCTGTTTGCACCCTCTGCTGAGAACCTGTACTTAACAAGTCGGCTGTTTCATAATTGGTTCCAGCAAGCACAATGTCCCGGCAGGGAATATCATGAAAATCAGGGAACCTGCTTAGCCAGCCAAAGCCCAGGTTGTCCTCTCCAACCACCGAGGAATTGGTGGCTGTTCCCTGCCCGAAGTAAACAAAGCCATCATGAACAACAGGCCCATTGGTATGATGGTCGCCCATGCCGGGCAACCCCTCCAGCAAAATGGCTATGTTCCCCTGCAGATCAACCCTAAGAATCCTTCCCCCCTTCATCTGCCCGCCTTCGGCAATATAAAAATGACCCTCATGAAAAAACAGGCCGTTCCAGGGCCCGTTGTTCTCCCCTTCGGCAATAATCTGATGCTCCCCTGCCGGAGACAGTCGGATCAGCCGGGGAACTTTAAATACCTCTCCGTAGGAATACCCCGCCTCGGTTACATAGGCTACCCCCTGGCTATCAAAAGCAATGCCAGTGGGAAAAGTAAGGCCTTCGGCAACCACTTCAATTTGGTAACCTTCCGGTAAAGCAATATCACGGGAATTGGCCCTGCGACCGGGCTCTGCCTCTGCCCGCTGGCCTCCTCCCGAAGAGCGTACAAGCCTGTAGCAGGAGAAAAAAATGGCTGTGGCCATGATAAACAAGATCCATCTTGCCTTCATGCTGTTGCTGGTTTTTTGGTGAATGAAAAAAATCTTTTTTAGCAGGATCAACAATTAAATAACCTTTATGTTTCTGAGCAGCAGCAAGATCATTTGAAAAAATAGCACCTGACCGGTATTTAAGACAGAAATGGTAAAAGCTGCCAATTTCATATATTTGTCATTGAAAAAAATAAAATTATACCCCCTGAAAATGAAGCTCACCATCATCAACGGCCCCAACCTGAACCTTCTGGGAACACGCGAACCTTCTGTTTACGGCAGTACCTTTTTTGAAGATTATCTTGAGGATCTTAGAAAAATGTTCCCGGAAGTGGAAATTGAATATTTCCAGAGCAACGTGGAGGGTGAGCTGATCAATCTTTTGCAGCAGAAAGGTTTCAGCAGCCAGGGCATCATCCTGAACGCCGGGGGATATACCCACACCTCGGTAGCCATTGCCGATACCATACTGGCCATCAATGCACCGGTTGTGGAGGTACACATTTCCAACATTTTCGCCCGAGAGGGGTTTCGCCATCAGTCATTCATCGGACCCCATTGCGCGGGCAGCATTTCCGGGTTCGGGCTGGATGGGTACCGGCTTGCCGTATTAAGCTTTCTGAAACCTTAAATGGAAAATTTACCGGGCTCAAGGAGTGAAAATTTCTTTTTTCCCTTCATATAGAAATCCCATACAATACTGCGGCAATAAAGCAAGGATGGCAGTTTGCGGGGCAGATTGCGGCTGTGGGCCCGCATCTTTCGGAATGTTCCCAGGAAGGCTCCATAGGCTCGGAAGACAGCCAGGAAATCGCCTCCCTTGCCGGATGCCAGAAAGCTAAAGGCAGCGGCCATATCCAGGAAAAAGCGCAGCATCATGGAGAAATAAAACGAGCTTGCAGGCAGGTTTTTTGCCAGCAGCCACAGGCTGTTGCGGAAGTTCAGGAATGTCTTGCGGGGATTTGATTTTGGCAGGGTTCCCCCTCCCACATGATATACTACCGATTGGGGGCAAACCATCATTTTGTAGCCAAGGTTGCGTAGCCTCCAGCAAAGGTCGATTTCTTCCATATGGGCAAAAAACCGGCTGTCGAACCCCCCGGCCTGCCTGAAGGCATCAGCCCTTACAAACATACAGGCCCCTGTGGCCCAAAAAACCTCAGCCTGCTGCTCATATTGCCCATTGTCGGGTTCCACCTCGTGCAGAATGCGTCCCCGGCAAAAAGGGTAACCCAGGCGATCGAGAAAGCCTCCGGCTGCTCCGGCATATTCAAAGTGGGATCTTTGGTGATAAGCCCGTATGCGTGGCTGGCAGGCCCCCACCAGGGAATCTTGTTCCATCAGATCAACCACCGGCTCAATCCATCCATCACTTACCTCCATATCGCTGTTGAGCAAAACCCAGAAGTCGGCATTCACCTGCTGTAATGCCCTGTTGTATCCCTCTGCAAAACCGTAGTTTTTATCCAGCACGATGAGCCTTACACGGGGATAATGCCTGCGCAAAAACTCCAGGGAATCGTCCGTTGAAGCGTTGTCGGCCACCACAACAGGGATTTCCGGTGGTGTAAAACGCGTAACTGAAGGAAGGAATTTTTCCAGAAAAGGCCTTCCGTTCCAGTTCAGAATGACAACGGCCACCCGGGCTCTTGATGTATTTTGCTGATGTGACACGCCTTGCAGAAGATGATTACGGGCAAATGTACTGCTTTTATCACAATTGATCAGGCTGCTGAAATTTTTGTTTGCCGAAATGAAAAAATGCTTACTTTTGCCGCGGAGAGATGGCAGAGTGGTCGATTGCGGCGGTCTTGAAAACCGTTGAGGTTAATAGCCTCCGGGGGTTCGAATCCCTCTCTCTCCGCCAAAAAAAAAGTCACCCGAAACGGTGGCTTTTTTTTTTGCCTTTTGCATCTCAAAAACCGTTTCATGGATCATGTACAAAAGTTGGGGAGGATAAAGAAACTATTCGCCCAGTAACCCAATAACCCAATAACCCTTGTTTAAGTTAAGGCTGGTTGCATAGGATTGACCTTTAAAAGCCGTGTAAGCAGGTTATACAGCAGAGGATATTTCTCTTTGAAGTCATTTGGCCTTTCGAAAAATAATTCAACAGAAACTGCAAAGAACTCATGAAGGTTCTCAAGGGCGGAATCCCTGTATATGGATTTTGTACCTGAAGAGCGTATCCTTCCGATAATCTTTAGTGCCTCTGCATCAAATGCTTTTATAAGACTATGGCCCGAAAAAGAAAACTCAAAGGTTTTATTAAGAAATATTAATCTCAGTGCATGGGCCATTTCGTGAAGGCCAAGGTGCAATCCATCACCATGGTCATCAAATGCCTGCTGCAGATTACTCCAGGAAAAAACGATTATTCCTGCCGGATGGACTTCCCCTTTGTGATATTGGCCTGTTATCTGTGAGAAATAATTTTCAGGGTAGATAAGTATCCGTCGGAAATGCCGGAAATAAATTGAAGGATGACCAAAGGTGAGCTTTACAGCACTCCCGGCAATTAAAGCCTTCATCATTGGAGTAACCTCCCGGATGCCGCCCCTGGGGATAAACTCCTTAAGGTTGATGAATTTTTGAACTCTGCCTTCAAATAGTACTTGATCAGAATCATTCAGAGAGTTGTAAAAGGGGAAATACCCAACAAGAAAGTATCGGTATTCGGGATTCAGTGCCGGTAAATACTTTCTGCTGAACCACCTGCTTCTGAGTAGCATGTTTTCCAGAATGGGCCTCCAGAGCATTAAATATCCATAGATAAATGCGACCAGCGGCACAGGTAAATACCGGAAATGAAAGGGAGTTATCATAATCTATAAGTTCTCATGCAATATAGTCAAATATTATTTCATTAAGCTTCCTGATTTTTTTGATTAATAATATTATTTTTCAACATGAGTATTCCTCTAACTTTGAGGGACAGGTTTGCAAAATCAGCGTGCGAAAGGAGTGCAACCTATTCCCGGATGGGTTCTGCTTGTCGGTATTTTTTTTCTTTTTGGCCCTGTTGTGGATCTTTTTATTTTTTCGACACCCGCAACCATAGGTCTGAAAACGGCCTCTTCATCTTTTTCTTCTACCACTGGGAAAGCTGCCCGAAATGTATTAAATTCACATGATTTTTAACCCTATCTGCCATGATGATGGAAAACATGATCAGGGAGAACCTGGAGAACCCTGAGGAGCTTGAGAAGCTTTACCGCAGCAACCGCCAGGAGTTTGAGAGCATTTTCCGGATAAGCTACCCGGAGATGGCAGGCAACCGCCTGGCCGAATACTGGAACATCCGCCTGCAGTATGATTATGCAGGTGAAGCAGCATCTGTTCATTCCCCGGGGCTGATCAGGCTGCTGCTGGTATGCCTGGTTTGCGGCTTCCTGATCAAGCTGCCAGCGATATTCCCCGGGATTGATCAGCTTGCTTTTTATGAAAAAAATGCGGCAATGGTCATTTTTGGCGGGATGATCCTTTACTCGTTTTCGCTCAGGGGATTTGCACCCAGAAGGCAGTTTCAAATTACTGCAGGGATATTGATTGCCGCAGGGCTTTATATCAACCTGCTGCCTGAGGCTGGCGAACGACATTCAATTATGCTGGCGTACCTGCATTTCCCGGTAGTTCTCCTGGGAATATATGCCCTGGTATTTACCAGCTACCAATTGAAGAACAACAAGCTGCGCATGGACTTTATCCGGTATTCAGCCGAACTGATCATCATGAGCGGGTTAATTTTGGCAGCAGGCATGGCTCTTCTGGGCCTTAGCATGGGATTGTTCTATACAATTGGAATGGATGCCGAAAAAGTGCTTACCGAATACATTGCCATGTGGGGGGCGGTCTCTGCCCCTGTGGTAGCAATATACCTGGTAAGGCGTTACCCGGCCATCACCAGCCGGATTGCCCCTGCCCTGGCACGCATATTCAGCCCCCTTGTGCTGATCACCCTGCTGATCTTCCTGGCCAGCATTCCCTTATCGGGAAAAAACCTTTACCAGGACAGGGAGTTTTTGCTCATCTTCAATATCATGCTGCTGGCCGTTGTTGCCATTATTGCTTTTTCAATTCCGGCATTTAAGCAAAAAACCAAACCTGGCATTCAAGAAACTATGCTGCTTGCACTTGCGGCCATAGCCCTGGTGATCAACCTGCTGGCCCTGTCTGCCATTATCTACCGTATCGGGGAATTTGGCTTCTCGCCCAACAAAACAGCAGTGCTGGGTGCAAACCTGCTGATGTCGGCACACCTGCTGCTGATCACTACAGGAATTACCAGGGTGGTATTCGGAAAAAAAACACTGGTTCTTGTTGAAAATATCCTGACCGCCTACCTGCCCCTCTATGTTATTTGGGCGTTGCTGGTTGTACTGACATTCCCTTTTATTTTTGCAACCAATTAAGAAAAAAGAAGATGCAGAGAATTAGAATTTTCCTGATCCTAAGCCTGTTTCCGGCTCTGGTTGCCGCCCCACAGGCGGAGGCCCAAAATCCTGATCAAAACAGTTTGATTTGGCGTATCAGCGGGAATGATCTGCAAAAGCCCTCCTACCTGTTCGGGACCCTGCACCTGATCTGCCAGGAAGATTTCCATGAATTTGAAGGCTTGGAACCCGCTCTTCAACAGAGCAATATGCTGATTCTGGAACTTGACCTGGAAGACCCCATGATGGTGTTTACCCTTATGCAGCATATTCTCATGCCTGCAGATACCCTTCTGGAAGACCTGGTAACAACGGCTGATTTCCAGCTGCTGGCTAGCTTCTTTACCGACAGCCTTGGCATGGACCTTGAAAGCAGCCAGAACATCAGGCCCCTTTTCCTGATGAGCATGATCATGCCTGCCCTGCTGGCCTGCCCCACCCTTAGTTACGATTTGTACCTGGCTCAAAGGGCCAAAGACCTGGATATCCCCATACAGGGGCTGGAAACCCTGCAAGAGCAGGTGGAAGTATTTAACCTGCTGCCCATTGCAAAACAAGCAGATATGCTTGTGGAAACCATCCGCTACCGCGACAGGCATCGGGCCGATTTCATCAGAATGAGGGATCACTACCTGCAGCAGGATCTGCAGGGAATACTGCAACTGGTCAGGGAAGCGGATACAGCGTACGAGGCATTTCAGAATGCCCTGCTTGAACAACGCAACCGGCGATGGGTACCACGCATGGAAGAGCTCATGCAAAAAAATTCATGCTTCTTTGGAGTAGGTGCAGGCCATCTGCCAGGCGATGAAGGCCTGATACAGCTTTTAATAAACGAAGGATACATCCTGGAGCCATTGCTGCAATAATATCTGGAAGCCCTCCAAAGAAGCAGGCTAATTATATTAAGAACAGCCACTTCTAATGAGTCATCCGATGACTCATTAGAAGTGGCTATTCTTCAGTTCGTTAACATGCTTTTTCCTAAATCAGGAACAGCGGTTTGTCGACAAACGACTCATACACCGGGCGAAGCCTCTTGGTATTATAATGTTTGCTGACATCAATGAGCTTCTTGTTGGAGGAAATAATATCGACCGGGATGTTGTCGTAGCGGCCATTTTTCAGGATCACCAGGCGGCCGTGGATGCCCTTGAGCACCAGGTCAAGGGCCAGGTTGCCATATGCCATGGGTACGATGCTGTCGATGGCATCCGGGTCACCCGAACGAACCAGGTAGCCCAGGTGCTGGTTGATGGTTTCCACCCGAACTCCTTTATTGAACTGGGGCGAAATGTCCTTGATCCTGGCTGAAACAGCATCCCCGATACCCCCCAGCTTGGCATGGCCATACATGTCTTTTTCGGTTCCCTGGAACATCATGTCCACCCCTTCGAAGGAAGCACCCTCCGAGACAAGCACCACCGAATATTTGGAGGGGTTGTTGTTGCGGTCCTCCACCAGCAACTCGGTAAGGTGTTCAATTTTAAACTTATACTCGGGGATGACGCAGCGGTTGGCAGCACCTGCCAGAGTAGGCAGCATGGCAGTGTAGCCGGCATAACGCCCGAAGACCTCCATCACCAGGATGCGCTCGTGGGATCCGGCAGAGGTACGCAGCAGGTTGGTCAGATGGATGGTGCGGGTAACACAGGTACTGAACCCGATGCAGTAGTCGGTACCAGGCACGTCGTTATCCATGGTTTTAGGGATTGCAACCACTTTCACCCCCTCCTGATACATACGAACCCCGTAGCTAAGGGTATCGTCACCTCCAATGGGGATCAGGTAATCAAGGCCCAGGAACCCTATATTTTTGAGTACCTCGGGAGTAAGGTCGTTCATTTCCTTATTGTACTTCCCTTTCAGGTGTTCGGGAACATGGCGTGCAGGTACATGGCTGGGGCGGGTGCGCGAGGTGTGCAGAAACGTACCACCCGTACGGCCGGCCTTGTTCACCAGGTCTTCTGTTAGCTCAGTATAGTTTTGACTGTTGTTGGCATCCTTGTCACGGATCAGCTCCATGAGCCCTGCCCAGCCCCGCCGAATACCAATAACTCGGTAACCTTCCCGCAGGGCACGAATGGTGATGGCTCGTATGGCAGGATTCAATCCGGGTACATCCCCTCCTCCCGTTAATATGGCAATGGTTCCCTTTTTTTTGATGGTATTCATTGGTTCTGAATTTGGTATATTAAAAATTAAGTCATTGAGCTGCTATGGCAGAAAATCAGTGGAAATAAGCAATCCTTCCATAACTGATAACATTAGCATAAAATTAATAAAATTGTATCATTTTTCCAGAGAATCGCGCTTCTGTAGGTACATTTGCCCTTGCATTTTTTAAAAAAAAGTTCTGCAGAACACAGCAAAAAAATCATTAAATGCAGGCATTATGTTATTAAATGGTTAAATTTACAGAGAAGTTAATGAAAATCTTCTATGGAAAATTTCGTATTATATAATCCGGTTAAATTACATTTCGGGAAAGGTACCCTCAAGGGCCTACAGGATGCTGCATCAGGCTTAGGTCGCAGGGCTCTTCTGGTTTATGGCAGGGGCTCAGCCCAGGCCAATGGCTCCTTCTGGCAAACCATCGAGGGCTTGCGGGCTGCCGGCATCAAGATCTACGAGTATGGGGGTATCCGGGCCAACCCGGTGGTTGAGGATGTTGACAATGCGGCAGCCATAGGCCGCAGAAAGCATGTTGACATGATTGTTGCCGTGGGAGGTGGCAGTGTGATAGATACTGCCAAGATGATTTCGGTAACCATTCCGGTAGAGCATTCGGCATGGGAGTTCATGGAAGGCCAAAAAAAGCCCCGTTCAGCCATCCCGGTAATAGCAGTGCTTACCCTGGCTGCTACGGGTTCGGAAATGAATCAGTATGCCGTGATACAGAACGACCAGCTTCAGAAAAAGATCGGTTACGGCAACAAGTTGTTATACCCCCGCCACAGTTTTCTGGATCCGGAATTCACCCTCACTGTACCCCGCTCGCAAACTGCCTTCGGTATTGCAGATGCCATTGCCCATTGTCTTGAGGCTTGGTTTGGGGATGGGGAGGCCACCCTCTCGGACCGGATTACCATTTCCATCATCCGCGAAGTGATGAAAAACGGGCCACTGTTGCTTGACAATTTGAAAGATTATGACCTTAGAGCGCGCATCATGTATGCGGCTACCGCAGCCTTGAATGGGATCACCATGCCGGGAAGAAAATCAGGCGATTGGGGGGTTCATGATATTGGCCATTGCCTTAGCGTAAAATATGATATTGCCCATGGAGCCAGCCTGTCGATCGCTTATATTGCCTGGCTGAAGCTCCACAAGGATCGTATACCCGAACGCATCCACCAGCTGGGAACTGCTTTGTTTTCGGCCGAGAGCGTCAGCGATACCATCTACAAAATTGAATATTTCTTCAAGGTCATCGGCTGCCCTGTCCACCTTTCACAACTTGACATACATCCTGATGAGGCTGAAAAAAAGGAGCTTTTCGATATCATGAAGAAAAACATGGTGGACGGGCTGGTACATAAACTAAATGATGAGGATTACAAGTTCATCATTGACCAGATGTTGTAGATTTCCTGCCTTTAAATTTGGCAAACAATCCCCAAAAAAACCGGACAGGGCAACAAAACGGGGCTTTTATTTGTTGGATATCAGTATAATTTCCCCTGAATCAGAAAGGGATAAAAGTAATTACTACCACAAATGAAAACCCTTATCTGGCTATGCATGCTGCTGATACTGGCATGCAGCCACCCTTCTGCAACTCAGACAAATAATAAAACAATGAGCCATGCTACCCAAAATATCCCTTCAGGACTTCAGGCTGCCACCTTCGGAGGAGGCTGCTTCTGGTGTACGGAAGCTGTGTTCGAGCGAGTAAAAGGAGTTTATCACGTAACCTCGGGTTATTCAGGAGGCAAAATTTCCAATCCAACCTACCGTGAGGTAACCAGCGGCCTCACCGGCCATGCCGAGGTTGTGCAGTTGCAGTACAATCCTGAAGAAGTATCCTACCTGAAGCTGCTGGAGATTTTCTTCAAAACCCACGACCCCAGCTCCCTGAACCGACAGGGGGCTGATGTGGGCACCCATTACCGCTCGGTGATCTTCTACCATAATGAAGAGCAAAAAGAACAGGCCCTGCGTGTTAAGAAGGACCTGGACCAGGCCGGCATTTGGGATAAACCCATTGTAACTGAGATAAGCCCCATGACGGCCTTTTACAAAGCAGAGGATTATCACCAGGATTACTTTGCAAACAACCCTTCGCAGGGCTACTGTCAGTTTGTGATCGTCCCTAAGGTGGATAAGCTGGAAAAACTCTTCGGCGATTACCTGAAGCAATAGCCTATTCCAGCACCAGCTGCTGGTTGCGCGGATAACTCACCGAATACTTCAGGTTAAGTTTTCTCTGACTGCCCGGTTCGATGTTCATGCGCCAGGAAACCAGTCCCCGCTCCTGATCGATCACTGCCCCTGAGGACTCATCAATATTTACCCGGATCTCCTGCCTGGTGGAAACGGGTACCTGGTCAAGCAGGCTGATCATAATGGGGGTATTTTTATTGTTTCGCAGGCTGATCTCCCATCCGATGGTCTCAGAGGTGCGGTTTCCCATCAGGTTGCGCCGGCTGAATCCACTGATGCGTTCACGTTGTACCAGAATATTGGGGTCGCGCCCCAGGGACAATTCCAGGGTATCACTGTCTGAAGAAGGATTTACCTGGGTTTTTCCCAGGAAAGTTCCTTCAAAGAACATATTTGCTTCACCATGCATCAGGGCGTAATCTTGCCAGTGGGGCAGCCGGGCCACCAGGAAAGCCTCGGTGCTTAATTTGGGAGTCACAAAATACTCGTAGATGGCATCCAGCTGTTTACGCTCCAGTTCCACGGCCTGCCTGCCTCCTCCTGCCCTCAGGTTGTAAGGCTTGCTAATTTGGAATTCACGGGTAGTTTGTGCTTCACGCTGCTGCACATAATCGGCTGAATGGTCAGCCAAATCCCTTTCGTCATCCACAATGGCAAATTCCTCCTTCAACACGTGCCTGCTCATGGGAGCGGCAAGATCCATCATGATTTTTTCAGGAAAATCAATCCACCAGGGGTATAATACCGGCCTCTGCCCATACTGGAGTGGGTTGCCGGTTGAAAAGGCAAGCTTCACCTGCTCCCAGTCCTCCCCGGTATGCTGGAAGGCTTCTGCTTTCAGAACAAGTTCAACGGGTGAGGAGGTATCATTGACCCTGATATCGTAAGATGGGGTCCAACCTGCCTTTCGCACCAGGTATTTCAGGTTGAAGGCAGCCGTTGAAGGAGCCTCGGCAGCCACCTGCACCACCACCTGCCCCACCGGCTGACGGCGGATGTTACTCAAATGCCCCAGCTGCTGCTGGATCCGGCTAACACGCTCCTGGTCGCGCTGTATCTGATCCTGAAATGCCAGATGTTGCCGCTTGATATCGCCCAGTCGTTCGCGCAGAAAGTCGGCAGCCGCCCTTAATTCGCTCACCTTAACACCAGTTTCGGAACCCCCGATGGACTTATTTGCCAACAAAAAAGCTTCCTCATCCTGCAGGTTTTTCTGCAAGGCCCTGTTCAGTGCCAGCTGCCGGTTAAGCATATCCAGGCTGTCCTGCAAAATACGTTGCTGCTGCCCCTGAATGGGGTGCTCCAGAAAATTGCTGCGATGGCTCACCGACAATATGGTAAAATTACCCCTTCCGTTTACCTGAATACTTGCCGGGTCAATATCAGTTGACAATTCCGAGAAGACTAGCTCGGTAATACCAGCCGGGATGCGGGTACTTGCAGTGCGGCTTAATTGGGCCCCGTTGAAAAACAAGGTAGCCTCCTGCAGCCGGGAGGAAACAATTTGCTCAGGATACTGCCCATAGGCAACAGGCATAGCCAGGCAAACTACCAGAAGGAACATCACAGGATTTTTCATGGGTTTAAGTTTTTAGTATGGTATTTTATCCAACAAGAAATCCCCGGATAAGCCGGGGATCAGAACAAAAATAAAATATCGGGTCAGAAGTTTCTGGCAAGGTATCGGTGCAGGTTCCTGGAGCTGGCTGGCGAACGCAGGGAAGTATGAACCACATGATAATTTTGAGGATCCAGGGTATAAGGATAAGCGAATTTTGCATATTCCAGGCGGCTGGATTCGGATTTGAAGGTGAGCATCAGCTCCCTGACCTGCCCGGATGAAAGATATCCTGCAGCAGTTGCCTGCCGGGCCATGTTCATGCGGTGGCTGTCGTTGCGCGATTGTTCAAGGCTATGTTTCAGGTGCATAAAGCTTCGCTGATCCATTGCCATACGCACCGGATAGGAGCGGTTGGGGCGGGCACGCACCTGCTGCACTGGGGCAGGAACATGTACCCTGGCAATTTTGGAGGTTTCCACAAACCGGTGGCGATGATTAATGTACCCGGTAAGTTCAATGCCGGATCCCAAACGGATGTAGTCGGAAAAGATCACCCTGGGATGGGAAAAGACATAGCTGCGGCCATTATGAACACGATCAAAACGGATGATCTCAACAAAGTGACGCCCGGGCTGCAGCTCGGCTATGCTGTAACTGCTGGCCTGATGATTGTAAGGCTTGCCATTGATGATCACATTAAAGGCTGCCTGATCGTGCAAAGAAATGTTCAGCACAGAGGATGCAGGATGGGTTGCCTGGGCAACATACGTAAGTGTAAATAATACGAGGAGTGATAGAATCTGTTTCATGATGATGCCTCCTTATTAATTTAGGTAACGAGCTGCATCATCAAGATCAATTTGTATGCCACAAAATGCTGTCAAGGGCTCCCAATGGCAGGTTTCAGTAGCGGCGCGGGCGCCCGGGAAGCTCCAGAAGCCAGGTGATCAGCGATAAAATAATACTGAACAGCAAGGCCCAGAAGAAGTTAGCCACATCAAATCCCCTGACAAAAAAAGCAGTCAGCTGAATAATAAAAGCATTGATGACAAGCAAAAATAGCCCCAGGCTTAAAATTGTAACTGGTATGGTAAGAATAATCAGTATAGGTTTGAGCAGGGCATTGAGAACCCCCAACACAAAAGCTACCACCAGGGCATCAACAAAACCTGCCACCTCCACGCCCGGAAGCAAATAGGATGAAATAATCACAGCCAGTGCCGTGATGAGCAATTTCAGCAGGATGTTCATAATATTCTTTTTACAAAAAAAACAGAATCATATTTATTAACGATTGGTAATGCCTTCTTGTTTTTTTAGGATTCCAAAATACAGTGAAAAGATCAGGATAAAGGTAAGCCCGATTTGATGATCCACCGGTGAATCCACCAGCATGCCGGTAAGCGAAACAACCAGGAAGATCCTGAAGATTTCAAAGCCGCAGGCCCTGGAGTATTTTATAAAAAGATAATACAGCAATGCGATAAGCAAAGTTCCGGTAAGGCCAAGCATCACCAGCAGATGCAGGTACTGGTTGTGGGGATGGGTTTTCAGACGGTCGGTTTCGAGTTGTGAATCATTTAGTCTCAGTCCATGCTGCACGGCTGCAAGCACATCTCCCGTTCCCCATCCCAGGACAGGGCGCTGTTTAAAAGCCTGCCAGGCAGCCTTCCAAAGCTCAATACGAGAAGTAAGCGAATGGCCCCCGGGATCACCTGTACGTTCATATTGCTGTATTTCCCAGAAGGTTTGATGCACCCGCACCAGGAAATTGGGCCACTGGGTATACAAATAATTTGCCACCCCGTGTTCTATGGCCAGGATCTCCTGCTCATCCAGGGCATACAACCCTTCCCGGTCCTTTGGTAATCCCCTGGAGGCCAGATACCGGAAAATGGTTGCCCTCAGCTCCTGACCTTCCAGAATGTTGGTGTCAAAACAAATTTCGCTCCGTTCTTGCCAGGCCTCCCGCAACTCTTCCTCAGAAATAAAGATGTTTACCCGATGCCCGTTTTCTCTTGAGGGGTCCTTAAAATCATGCTGGTAGAGATTTCCTCGAAGTGTTGATTGTTCAAGGGTATCGGGCTCTGGTTCAATCATCCGGTTCAGGGGCCCAAGCACCGTGACCAGGACATAAACCAGCACGGCCATTGCAGCTGCCATTAACATAACGCCTATGATCTTTCTTGGGATGCCTGGCTTGAAAAACACTTCCCTTAAGAACAAATAAATGGCCACCCCACCCAGACAGAGGATCCCCGTCATTGCGCTAAGAATAAAAAGAAACACCAGCAACCAGAGCGAACCCAGCAGCGACATGTAATACCACTTTTTTTCAGCCCAAACAGAACGCACACTCCAGGGCAGCAAAAAAATGGTATATACAACCATCATGCTAAAGAAAACATGACTCACAAAGGGGGAAAACGTCCGGGGATCGGCAAACTGCTCCCTGAGGAAAATTACAAAGCCAACGAATGTTGCAACAAGCACGGCTAATGAAAAAAGCAAAGGCAGCACACCAATGCGCTGGGCACGCATCGGACGGATTGAGGCCAGGAGAAAAGGCAGGGTAAGAATGGGAAGCTTGTTTTTCAGGTCGAACCCAATTCCATAGGAAAGATTCTGAGTCCATAAAATACCGGTAAGATAAACCAGGTAAATAGCACTTAAATATACAGCCGGCTTATTTTTCCAAAACCTGTTCCATTTCTCACCGTAGCGGCCCTCTGCCAGCCAATTCAAGCCCATGAGCATTTGAGCTGCACTTACAAAATAAATGGAAGTGGGCAGGGCTATGAAAAGCATGCACACACAATAGAAATAGATCAGATCGTGAGTGGATTCCTGTTCACTTTTGGCAAATACTTTCAGCATCAGTAAGGTTAATACTATTTTTTCAAAGGTATGCTGCTTTGACTTATCTTCCGGTCAGTGAACACTCAGAAGCTGATCCAGCCAGTCAAACAATTTTTGTTGAACCTCCCCGGGGCACATCTCCAGGCTTTGAGCACACATGAATTTTATCCCCGTATCTTTCTCACAAAGGCTTATTTTGTTTTCTATATAATATTCAGCCCTGTTGTGGGGCTGCAAATAGGCCAGGGCCGGGGGGGAAATATTCCTGTTGCCATCCAGCAACTGCAAATGATTCGATAAAGAAACAAAGGTAAACTGGTTGGGGTTGCGAAAGCGGTATGAAATATTTTTCTCAATAAGGGATTGATTCTGATTGAAAAACTGCTCAAACAACTTGCGGTTAACAGCATGAGGAGTATGACTAACGGCAAAATACCTGTACCTGAATCCCAGCAACCAGGCCGACTGCCATTGCCCCAGATGGAAGGACGAACGGGGCTGATAATCCGCCTTACCCAGCAGTTGCCTGTTAAATGCGGTAAGCCCTTTGTACCACAATAGCTTGGGCAAAGGTGCTGGCACCCAACGCCCGCGCATGACAGGCCTGTTACCAACAAACCAGTGATGGGGCTCAATGGGCCGGATCAGAAACAAATCGTCATTGAAATACACGAAATTTTCCGACAGCCCTTTGATCTTAAAGATCATATTGCCAATTGAAATGCTGTTAAAGGTTGGCAGGTACTGCTCAAAACCTTCAAATATTTCGGTATGATCAACGATCCTGATGGAATCCAGCCTTTCGGGGTACCATGCTTTTATTTCATTGTACAGCTGGGGATCCTGCCCATCGGTAACGATAAAAATGTTTCTCACAAAAGGAGCGAACTTCAAAATAGATAGTACACAGTACCTGATCTCATTAATGGATGCAAAACGTGTGGGATGGGCCCCGGGATTTTTCGGGCCCGACTGAGGCAGGTAGCGTCCCCTTTTTTCAGCAAGCTGCGGATCGCTCCCGTCAACCCATGGGATCACCACGTCTATTGGCAGCTCTTCTGCGGATGAAAGATTACCTGTCATTTTTTACTTTTGTTTCCGTGTGACCCTCTTAATAAAAAGACCAACAAAATGGATAGAATTGGTTCAAGCTTAAAAACCTAAATTAATTTTCAATTTTTCCCTGATCCACCCGAAAATATTTTCCTGCTGCTGCTTGCCGAACTGATCCAGGCTTTGGATACAAACAGATTTTATTCCCGGGTCATTTTCACTGCGTTTGATTTTCCGCTGCAGGCGAACTTTTGAATAGTAAGGATGCAGATACACCAGGTTGAGCCTGGTAATATTTTTGTTGCCATCCATGATCTCCAGATGATCGGCCAAAGTTGTCAGATTATACTGTTCCTGGTTGCGAAACCGAAATGAAATGTTTTTTAACAATATGTGCATGTTTTTTGCAAAGAACTTTTCAAACCGGCTTTTGCTGAAACAATGCGGGGTATGGCAATTAAAAAAATAGCTGAATTTCCGTCCCAGATATGATGCAGCATTCCATTGCCCCAGGTAAAATGAGAAACGGGGGGCAAAATCAGGTCTTCTTCGCAATGTTTTATTGAAGAATATCTTCAACTTATTGCTCATCAACTTTTTAAAAGGGGCAGTCCGCCATTTGCCCCGCAGCACCGGACGGTTGTCAACAAACCAGTCTTCTGGTTTTACCTCATCTATCAGCAACAGGTCGTCATTGAAGTACACGAAATTTTCGGAAAGTCCGGGTATGCGCCACATCATCGTTTCAATGGAAGTGCTGTTAAATGTGGGAAGGTATTCTTCGTACCCCCTGAAGATCTCCTGGTGATCAACAATTTTTATGGAGTCCAGTTTTTCAGGAAAGTGCTTTCCGACCATGTTCCACAAGCCGGGATCCTGCCCGTCGGTAATAATGAAGATGTTTCTCACAAAGGGTGCGAACCTCAGAATGGAGAAAACGCAATAACTTATTTCATTGTTGGAGGCAAAGTAGGTGGAAAGCCCGCCCGTAAAGCCACTTCCCTTTTGTTGCTTCAGATATTTCTCCCTTTTGGCTGCCAGCCGGGGATCGTTGCCATCAACCCATGTGATTACAACATCAACCGGATGAGTGATTTTGGCATTTCTACTGTCAGGCACACTTTCTATTTTAATGCAAAAATATCACTATAAAATATTTTTTTGCAATTTTGCCCACAATATTTCATTTGCCTCATGATCCCTAAGCCAATTTCCAGTCCCAAAAAAATCGCAGTAATATCTATGTACAGGAACGATGATTTTTTCGTTCCCAGATGGATTAACTATTACAAGTCACAATTTGGGCCGGAGAATTTGTTTTTGATATTGGATGGTCACGACCAGCCTCTTCCTGATGCCCCGGGTATCAACGTGATCAGGCTGCCCCATATCAGCCTCAGCCGCAGCCAGGGCGACCGCAACAGGGCCAGGCTGGTTTCCTATTTTGCCCGTTGCTTATTTCATCGCTATGATATTGTCATTGCCCACGATATTGACGAATTCCTGGTGGTAGATCCCAACCAGAACCAGACCCTGGCCCAATATCTTCAGAGGCCAGCCCGCTCAGCCTCCCTCTCGGCCCTGGGCCTTGATGTGGGACAGCATCTTACCAAAGAACAGCCCATCGATCCCCATCGACCCTTTTTGGAGCAACGCAGCTTTGCCCATGTATCGGCCCGCTATACCAAGGCAGTGGTAGCTAACCGCCCCCTTACCTGGGGATCAGGCTTTCACAGGGTAAAAGGCAGGAACTTCCACATTGATTCGAACTTATTTTTATTTCATTTTGGAATGGTCGATTACCAGAGGTCAAGTGGCAAGGTGGCCGACCAATCACTAGTGAAAGCTGGATGGCACGGCCACTTTGACCGCCGCCTGCAGCTGTTTGAACTCATCCTGAATCAGGAAGCCATCGAGGGGGATACTTTCTTTCAAACAGCCAGAAGACGACAAAGCCTTTGGCGTCCTATTTATGCCTGGAATAAGCCCGGGATGCTCAATGAAAAACCTGTCATCCAAATTCCGGAAAGGTTCAGGTCAATATTGTAAGATTACCCACACCACACATTCCATGGCAAACATTTCTCCCGGTAATCCAGGCAGTTCGAAATCCTTGTTAGGCTTCAAATAAGGCATGACTGAAGGAATAATTTTTATCTTTGTAGTTTGTAAAAAAAATCAAATCAATAAAAAAATCCGCTTTTCTGCATGAAAAAGATCCAAATGGTTGACTTGAAGAGTCAGTATGAAAAAATCCGGCAGGAAATTGATACTGCCGTACTGGATGTAGTTCGTTCCACGCAATACATCAATGGTCCGGAGGTTAAAAATTTCCAGCAGGATCTTGAGGCTTATCTCGGGGTGAAGCATGTTGTTCCCTGCGCCAACGGCACCGATGCCCTGCAGGTTGCCATGATGGCTCTTGATCTGAAACCCGGGGATGAAGTGATCACCACCTCCTTTACCTTTGTGGCCACCGTGGAAGTGATCGCCCTCCTGGGGCTGACCCCGGTGCTGGTAGATGTTTTGCCCCGAAGCTTCAACATGGATCCCGAAGCCGTGCGAAAGGCCATTACCCCCAAAACAAAAGCCATCGTACCGGTGCATCTGTTTGGGCAGTGTGTGGACATGGAGCCAATACTGGAGATCGCCAGCCAGCATAATCTTTATGTAGTGGAAGACAACGCCCAGGCCATCGGATCAAGCTATACCTTCAGCGACGGCACACGCAAAAAAGGCGGAACAATGGGTCATATAGGCTGTACTTCCTTCTTCCCCTCCAAAAACCTGGGATGCTACGGCGATGGAGGGGCTATTTTTACCAATGATGCCGAACTGGCCAGCAAAATGCGCATCATTGTCAACCATGGAATGGAGGTAAGATATTATCACGATTCAATAGGGGTAAACTCAAGGCTCGACAGCATTCAGGCTGCCATTCTGCGGGTGAAGCTGCGTTATCTTGACCAGTATATCGCCGCCCGCCGAAAAGCAGCTGATTACTACGACAAGGCCTTTGTAGATCATCCCGCCCTGGAGATCCCGCTTCGCAGCTCCTTTACCGATCATGTTTTCCATCAGTACACCCTGATCACAAAGGGAACTGATCGCAACGCCCTCCAGGAATACCTGCAGAAAAAAGATATCCCCGCGATGATTTATTATCCTGTGCCCATGCATATGCAAAAAGCCTATACCGATCCCCGATACAAGCAAGGCGATTTTCCGGTTACCGAAGCACTTAGCCATTCAGTGATCTCATTGCCCATGCATACTGAGCTTGAAGATGATCAACTGGAATATATTACCCGCTCGGTTCTTGAATTTGTTAACAACTGAAAACTCCGACAATGGAAAACCAGGAATATTTCAGTCATCCCACGGCCGTCATTGATGAAGGCTGCAGCATTGGCCGCGGTACACGCATCTGGCATTTTTCGCATATCATGCCCGGAAGCCAGCTGGGGGAGAACTGCAATATTGGCCAAAACGTTGTTATTTCACCAGGAGTAAGCCTGGGAAACAACGTTAAAGTGCAAAACAACGTCTCCATATATACAGGAGTTACATGCGAGGACGATGTATTTCTGGGGCCATCCATGGTTTTTACCAATATAGTAAACCCCCGAAGTGCCGTGGTGCGTCGCGACCAATATGTCAGAACCCTGGTTCGCAGGGGTGCAAGCATCGGGGCCAACGCCACCATTGTGGCAGGCATTGAACTTGGTGCCTTTTCGTTTGTTGGAGCTGGTGCAGTAGTTCTTCGCGATGTCCCTCCCTATGGCCTGGTGGTAGGCAACCCGGCCCGGCAAATTGGCTGGATGAGCGAATTTGGCCATCGCCTGGAATTCAATGAACAGGGCCAGGCAAGCTGCCCCGAAAGTGGTGAGAAATATCTGCTTGATCATGATGGAGTACGTAAAATTTCATGACCTTACCAGGAAAGCAAAAAATGATCCCATGATGAATATTTACGGAAAGCTGGTCAACAAAGAAGCTGTATTGTCGGTTATTGGCCTTGGATATGTGGGCTTACCCATAGCCCTTGAATTTGCCCGCAAGCTGAAGGTGATCGGCTTCGATATCAGGGAAGACCGCCTGGAGCTCATGCGCAGGAATATTGATCCCAGCGGGGAGTTAAAGGCTGAAGAATTTGAAGGTTGCGACGTTATGTTTACCAGTAATGCCGATGATCTGTCAAAAGCCAGTTTTCATATCATTGGTGTTCCAACGCCCATCGACAGCCGCAACCTTCCCAACCTCAGGCCACTGCTGGCAGCAACCCGCTCAGTGGCTAAAGCCTTAAAAAAGGGAGATTATGTAGTTTACGAATCAACTGTCTACCCGGGATGCACCGAGGAGGATTGTGTCCCCCTGCTGGAGGAAATATCGGGTTTAAAGGCAGGGGAGGATTTCAAAGTAGGTTTTTCCCCCGAGCGGATCAATCCGGGCGATAAGGAACATACCATTACCACAATTACCAAAGTGGTTTCGGGCAACGATGAAATTGCCCTGGAAAATATTGCCAGGGTATACGAGCTGATTGTAACGGCAGGAGTTCACCGTGCCCCCTCCATTAAGGTGGCCGAAGCTGCAAAGATCATCGAGAACACCCAGCGCGATGTGAACATCGCCCTGATGAACGAGCTTTCAATCATCTTCAACCGGATGGGCATCAACACCTTCGATGTACTGGAAGCCGCAGGAACAAAATGGAACTTTCTTAAGTTCACACCCGGCCTGGTGGGCGGTCATTGCATTGGTGTTGACCCCTATTACCTGGTTTACAAGGCCAAGGAGTACCGTTACCATCCCCAGGTGATCAATTCCGGCAGGTTCGTAAACGATTCCATGGGTTTTTATGCTGCCAAGCAAGTTGTAAAACGCCTGATTGCTGCCGGGAAAAACGTGCTCAATGCCAAGGTGCTGGTTATGGGTGCTACATTTAAGGAAAACGTTTCTGACATTCGCAACTCCAAGGTGGCTGACCTGATCTTTGAACTGAAATCATACGGAGTAAAGGTTGATGTAACCGATCCCTATGCCTCCTCCACTGAGCTTGAGCATGAATATGGATTTGGTTTGAAACAAGATCCGGCAAATGATTATGATGCAGTGGTTGTGGCTGTGAATCACAAAGATTACCTCAATCTTGAGGAAAAGGACCTGAAGGCCATGATGAAGGATGTTGATAATGGTATTTTAATTGACATTAAAGGTGTTTTCCGCAAAAAGGTCAGTGAGCTGACTTATTGGAGTTTATAAAAAGAAAATTATGAGCAAGATATTGGTTACCGGGGGAACCGGTTATATTGGATCGCATACGGTGGTTGAGCTGCAAAAAAGCGGATACCAGGTAGTGATCATCGACAACCTGTCGAATTCAAATGAGAAAGTCCTGGGTCAGATCGCACATATAACAGGCCAGCGGCCGGTATTCATGAATATTGATCTGTGCCAGGAAGCCCAGCTGGATGCTTTCCTTGAAACCCATCACGACATACGTGGAGTGATTCATTTTGCTGCCCTGAAAGCAGTGGGTGAATCGGTAGAACAGCCTTTGCGCTATTACCACAACAATTTGTTTTCGCTAATCAACCTGCTTAGGGGAATGCAGGCCCATAACATACCCAACCTGGTATTCTCTTCTTCGTGCACGGTTTATGGAGAGCCCGACCGCCTGCCCGTAGACGAGCTGTCTCCGGTTAAAAAGGCCCTCTCCCCTTATGGAAATACCAAACAGATCAGTGAAGAGATCATTGAGGATGCTGTAATGGCAGGAACATTCAGGGCAATTTCCCTAAGATATTTCAACCCCATCGGGGCGCATGAAAGCGGGCTTATCGGGGAGCTACCCCTTGGAGTTCCCAATAACCTGGTACCCTTTATCACCCAGACGGCCATTGGAAAAAGAAAACAGTTAAGTATCTTTGGTTCAGATTATGACACAGCCGATGGCACCTGCATCCGCGATTATATCCACGTGGTGGATCTGGCCAAGGCCCATATTGTGGCTCTGGAGAGGCTGCTGAAGGAAAAGTCCGAACAGGCATACGAGGTATTCAACCTGGGCACAGGAACCGGCTACAGTGTGCTGGATGCAGTAAAAGCTTTTGAAGAACAAACGGGGGCATCCCTTAATTATGTATTTACCCACCGGCGTGCAGGAGATGTTCCCAAGGTGTGGGCCGATACTACGCTTGCCAACCTGAAACTTGGCTGGAAAGCCGAGCTGGGGCTTGATGAAATGATGAAATCGGCCTGGAAATGGGAGAAGAACCTGGCTGCCGGGTTAATGGATTAAGGAAAGCTTAACATGAAGAAAATTCTCATCACCGGAGGAGCCGGCTTTATCGGTTCACACCTGGTAAGGCGACTGGTCAATAAGTATCCGGGCTACATGATCACCAACCTGGACAACCTGACCTATGCCGGCAACCTGGAAAACCTGCGTGATGTGGAAAAATGCAGCAATTACCAGTTCATTAAGGGAGATATCAATGAAGGAGAATTTGTATTTTCCCTGTTTAAGCAGCATCAGTTCCAGGCAGTGATACATCTGGCTGCCGAATCCCATGTTGACCGCTCCATTGCCAACCCCATGGAGTTTATTTTCACCAACATTATCGGTACGGTCAACCTGCTGAATGCCTGCAGGCAATACTGGAAGGACCCTTCCGGCTGCCATTTGTTTTTTCATGTGAGCACCGATGAAGTATATGGTTCATTGGGCTGCGAAGGCTTGTTCACCGAAAAAACGGCTTATGATCCCAGAAGTCCCTATTCGGCTTCCAAGGCATCAAGCGACCATTTTGTTCGGGCATACCATCACACCTACGGGCTTCCGGTTATCATCTCCAATTGCAGCAACAATTACGGGCCCAATCAGTTTCCCGAAAAACTGATCCCCCTTTTCATTCACAACATCATTCACAACCGCTCGCTGCCCGTTTACGGGAAAGGAGAGAATGTGCGCGACTGGCTTTATGTGGAAGATCATGCTGCCGCCCTTGACCTGATCCTGCACCAGGGACGCATCGGGCAAACCTACAACATCGGGGGACATAATGAATGGAAAAATATTGAGCTGATACGCCTGCTGTGCACCATTATGGACCGCAAACTGGACCGCAAGCCCGGCACTTCCGCTTCCCTGATCTGCTTTGTGAAAGACCGTGAAGGCCACGACCACCGCTATGCTATTGATGCAACAAAACTGCAGAATGAACTGGGATGGAAACCTTCGCTGGTATTTGAAGAAGGCCTGGAAAAAACCATCGACTGGTACCTTGAAAATCAGCAATGGCTGGATCATGTTACCTCGGGTGAGTATCAGAATTACTACCAGCAGCAGTATGGCCACCGCTAGGGGCATTCTCAAGAAAAACAGATCCTATGAGCTTGTTTGAAAAATGGTTCACAAAAAAGAAACTGGAAAACCCGGTGGATCTGTCTGTTTTGAAAACCGATATGCACTCTCACCTGATACCCGGTATCGACGACGGAGTTCCTGACCTGAAGACATCTCTTCAGCTGATTGAAAAAATGATTGCCCTGGGGTACAGCAAGCTTATCACCACCCCCCACATCATGGTGGATATTTACCGCAACAACCCACAGATCATTCAGCAGGGCCTGCAGGAAGTGCAAAAATCAATGCGTGAAAAAAACCTGAAGGTTGAACTGCAGGTGGCTGCCGAATACCAGCTTGATGAGGGTTTTTCCCAATTGCTGTTAAAAGGCGAGCTGATGACCTTCGCTAACAATCATGTCCTGGTTGAACTACCTTACTTCAGCGCACCGCGCAATCTTCCCGACACCCTGTTCGACCTGCAGGTGGCCGGCTATAAAGTCATTCTGGCTCATCCCGAAAGATATGCTTACTGGCATCAGGATTTCTCGCAGCTCGAGAGCCTGCGTAACCGCGACATCGAGTTCCAGCTGAATATTATTTCCCTTTCAGGCTTTTATTCAAGGCCCACCAAAAAAATATCCGAGAAGTTAATAGAAGCGAAAATGGTTGATTACCTGGGCAGCGACCTTCACAACATGCAATATTATGGTCTTCTGAAGGATGCCCTGTATGAGCCCTGGCTGGAGAAGCTGCTTGCCTCGGGCACTTTGAAAAACCACCTGCTATAAAGCCTTATCCACGGTTGATCAGTATCAGCAGGTAAAGGGCATAAAGTGCCAGCAGCACCCCACCCTGCCAGCGTTCAAGCACCCTTTTGCGGGGAAAGAAAAGGAAGACAAACAGCAGCAGGGTTGAAATAATGCCCACGATAATATCGAAGTTCAGGATGTGATTGAAAGGCAATGGCCTGATCACCGCGCTGACGCCCAGCACAAAAAAGACATTGAAGATATTTGAACCGATGATGTTGCCCATGATGATCCCTGAATTTTTCTTCCAGGCAGCCACCACGCAGGTAGCCAGCTCGGGCAGGGAGGTGCCCACAGCAACAATTGTAAGGCTGATCAGGGCTTCGCTCATGCCCAGGGCAGAGGCAATATTCACTGCTCCGTCAACGATCCATTGCCCTCCCAGCACAAGACCCCCAATTCCTGCCAGTATCATCACTACCGACCGCCAGAGGGGCCTGTCGTGAATTTGTGTTTGCCCACCAATGGGTAATTCATCCTCGCGGGCAATTCCAAATGCGTAATACATAAACAGCAGGAAAAAAGCCACCAGCACGATCCCATCGCTGCGGTAGATCATCGAGAGGCTGATGCCGTCGAAATAAGTATCGTTGGCAAGCACCCCGATGATAACGGCAGCCAGAAGGGCCAGGGGTACTTCTTTCCATTGGGTGTTGCTGTTAACGGCAACGGGATAAATAAGGGCCGACACCCCCAGTATCAGCAGTATATTCGATACGTTGCTGCCCAGGATATTGCCCATTGCCACATCGGCCGACCCTTTGAAGCTGGCAACAAGGTTTACCACCAGCTCAGGGGAGGAAGTACCCAGGGCCACTATGGTAAGCCCGATCACCAGGTCCGATATGCGGTATCTGCGGGCAATGGATGCCGCCCCATCCACCAGCCAGTTGGCCCCGTAAATGAGCAAAGCAAATCCGGCAACAAACAGAATGTAGGTCAGCATGGCAAATTTTTCAAAAAACAACAAGCCCGGAGCAATCCGGGCTTGTCAGGCATAAATATCAGGCGCTGTATGCTTCAATATCCTTGCTTACTTTTTTGACCAACCCCTGCAGAACCGTTCCAGGGCCTACCTCCACGAAAGTGGTGGCACCATCGGAAATCATGTTCTGCATGATTTGTGTCCAACGAACAGGAGCCGTCAGCTGGGCAATCAGGTTTTCCTTTATGGAATCGGGTTTGGTCTGGGGCTGGGCATCTACGTTCTGGTAAACGGGGCAGATGGGCTCATTGAAAGGGGTTTCATGAATGGCCTGTGCCAGCTCAAGGCGGGCTGGTTCCATCAGGGGCGAATGAAATGCCCCCCCTACCTTCAGGGGAAGAGCTCTTTTGGCACCGGCTTCCTTAAGCTTCTCGCAGGCAATCTCCACACCCTTGATGCTGCCCGATATCACCAGCTGACCGGGGCTGTTGTAATTGGCAGGTACAACCACTTCATAGATCCCTGAACAGATACCTTCAACCTGCTCATCATCCATGCCGATGATAGCAGCCATGGTGGAGGGCTCCACCTCACAGGCCTTCTGCATTGCCTGGGCACGCTTGGATACCAGAACCAGTCCATCTTCAAAGGTGAGGGCTCCGGCGGCAACCAGTGCCGAAAACTCTCCAAGGGAATGACCCGCAACCATTGCAGGTTGAAAATCTTCAAGGGTCTTGGCCAAAATCACTGAATGAAGAAATATGGCAGGCTGGGTTACTTTGGTTTGCCGAAGGTCTTCGTCGGTACCCGAAAACATCAGGTCGGTAATGCGAAAACCAAGGATCTCGTTGGCCCTTTCGAACATCTCCCTGGCTACGGTTGAGTTCTCATAAAGGTCTTTGCCCATACCAACAAATTGCGCCCCTTGCCCGGGAAAAACGTATGCTTTTTTCATAATATAGAAAAATTAAGTATTGACACAAAATCATTGCGGGGCAAAGTTAATGATTTTTTAAAGTGGGAAATGGACAGTTGTTGGGTTATTGGGTTGTTGGGTTATTGGGTTGTTGGGTTGTTGGGTTGTTGCTTATGTGAAAATGTTGGGCTGGGAGCTTGAGAGCTTGAATCTGTTTCAGTGGAAGAAAAGGGCAATGCAAAATTAAGCCCACAGCCGAATGCCCGGGCAGAAAAAATGGAAGGATTTCATTCATGCGGTTTTGGTGCAATCCTGTCGGGATCAGGGTTCCTCGTGGATCACTGATTTTATTTTTTCAGCAATCTCGGGGGTTACCTCCTGAACACCATGAACATCTCTTGCATGTTCTGCGGCCATGTGAACGGCTTCTTCTTCAGTTTCAGCCCTGATCACTCCGTCGCAATCAAAGCCCACATCCCGGCAGTGAATCACTTTTTCCATCATTTTCAAATTAAAGATTATTTAAAGAAAACCATTTCCAGGGATCAGCATTGGGGGAGGACAGAAAATATGATCTGATAACAAATAAAATGGCCGGATTGTTTTTGGTTCAGGTTCATTAGGTAACCTCTACTTATGGAATTCGTTGCTTCCGGATTTTGAATGTTGCCAATTCGCTTCGCATTCAATTCGCACCAAATTCGTTGTCAATTCGCACCAAATTCGGACCAAATTCGCGAAATCGCGAATTTAGTCCGAGTTTGGTCCGAGTTTGGTGCGAATTTGGTGCGAGTTTACTACGGCCCGGATAAGAGGATGGTCCATAACAAACTCCCTGTATTCTTATTTAAAGTAAGGGATTTGTGTGAAGCTGCCCGATTCAGGGGTTAAGAATCCCGGGGGCAGGCTTCCGGTATCCACCCAGGCAGTGGCAGGGCCAAGGACATCAAAACACATATAAGAGCGCAAAACACCCTTCAAAACGGATATTGATATCCTTTCCCGAGCGCTTCACAGTATAAACAATGCTGTAATTCGAGCAGGGATAAATTTTCTCAGTCTCACAAAAAAACTGCAGCCTGCCTACACCGCCCTGCAGGGGCTCCCACATGCTGATGATCACATCCGAATCCAGATCCTCAGCCTGGGATAACTTCTCACATGCAGGCAAAAGTGCTAGAAGAAAAACAACCCAGGCAAGCCTTTTCATAGAAGCTCCAGTTAATACGGGATGTTCAGGATTTTTCAGGATCGTTCACCATGCCGATGAACAGCAGGGTATTGGAAGTTCTTTCACGAATGGCAAAAACAAAGGGGCGGTCTACCACAAACCAGGGTAGGCCTGGCCCAACACTGACTAGTTCGATGCCAATGGTGGTCACAGCAGCTGCTTCGGTGCCTTCTTCATTCACCTGGACAAAGGTGTCCTGCTTAACAAAACTGACATTGATTCCCTGGTCGGAAATTCCCTTCAGGTTGGCAAGTACCGGGCTGAAGGCATCAATCATACCCATCGCGTTCAGCTGCTCGTTCAGATATTTTTCATAGCTGAAACCAAAGCGTGGCATTTTTACAAAAAAGTTCCCCCACTCGGGCATGGCATCCAGTCCTGAAGTGATTTGGCCCCACAATTGTGGGGTAAATTTCTGGTAGAAGCTATTCAGTCCATTACCGGGAAGAATCACCACCATGGAGTAGTTGGTTCGCCCATAGGGAAGCTCAATGACAGAAAAATCATTTCCCCAGAATGGTTTCCCCATCACCTCCCCTTCCATTGTCTGGACCATTTGGCTGGTTGCGTCTGCAAGATAAAAAGGTTGCGGGGAAGTAGCTTTTTTATCAAAGCGGCTGGTCCAGTTGCCTTTGAAGTACAGGGCATTCATGATGAACATCACCATTTCGGAGGAAATATCTTTGATCACTTCCGGGATCTTTCCTTTGGTATTGTCGCTGGCCCATTTGTTAATGTTGGTTACTGCCGAAGGATGATCAAAATTCAGTTCACGGACAGTAGCATTGAATTCCGTATTCATGGCCTGCATAAATGGCGCCTTCACCTGGAAGCCATTGCGGTAAAATATGGCATTGGCCAGGGAAATATCTACCTTTTGATCGGCCTCCAGCAGCTGTTTCACCAGGCTTTTGTAGCTGGCATTGATCTCTTCCAGGCTAAGTTCTTCGGGATAGCCCAGCACTGCGGCAAGCTGCTGGTAGGTCTGGCCCTGGCAGCCGTTGAGCAGCATGGTAAGGGCAGCACTTGCACTCAGTGGCGAGAGCATCATGTTGCCTTCTTCCTCAGAGGCTGCACGAACAAACAGTTCAACACCGAACTGGTTGCTGCTTGTAATTACCTTAGCCGACTTTGCATCGATCTGAAGGGGTTTGGGGGTGGTATCAACCGGAAGGTCATCTTTTTGGCAGGCCATAAGGCAAGGCAACAGTAAAAGCAAAAATGCAGCAATGGCAAGTTTTTTCATAAAAAGGAGTATTGGGTTTTTCCGGTAATACGAGAACTGAAAGGAAGATGCTGCAAAGAAAGAAAAAAAATTGGAACTGAGGGGGTTATTGGGTTATTTGGGTTATTGGTTATTTGGCTGTTGGGGAATTTTTTAATCATTAGATATTTAGGGCGTGTCTTCATTTTCAAATTTTTAAATTTTCAAATTTTCAAGTGAACAACTACTTTTTGTATTGATTTTTCCCGTTCAAAAATTTGGGCTGACACATCTGCCGGTAAGCTGTATGAATGAATATACAAGGGCTCCTGCTCTGATTGCTGCCAGTGAACCTCAAGCAGTTTCTGCCCTGTTTTGCGGTAAATGAATTCTGTACCGCAGAAACTAAAAACAATTTCCCCAGGTTGGCTTTCTGTGAAATCATCCGGGTTTAACAGGACAGGGATAATGCTGATCTGCCCGTTATGGATGATAATACCCAGTTCGTTGAAACGGCTGCGGATATCTTCTTTTACCTGCCCGGTCATTCCGGGTTGCTGGGCTCCCATATTTGCAGGGGTATGCGAGTAGGGATCCGTTGGGAAAGCCCCATATTCTTCAGGAGTTTTATGAATCCCGATACCTTTGCGGATCTTAAAGTAGAAGTCTTTTAAAACATCGTTGTACTTGTGGTTCCTTTCATCCAGTGAGAACAGAATGATGTTCTCGCCCAGGGCCAGCAGCAATTTTGATACCATATGCCAATATATTGAACCCAGGCCTTCGTACTTAAAGAAAGAACCCGATCGCCCAGTGAAGAACCGGTGCCGAAAAACCATTTCATAGATCTCATGGATCAGGGCTTTTTCCCTTTTCAGCTGTTCTGCCTCCATATCCACTGAGTATCCCTCAAGGGCCTCTTCAAGATGGCGTGCATTTATCAGCTCTGCCCCGAAATGATAGATTCCCCGGCAATCCTGTTTGATAATCGAGTTGGTTTTTTCATCTGCCAGTTTGCGCAGCAGAACAGAGCTATCAACCAGTGAAGGGGGGATGATGTTTTTTTCCAGGAATCCCGGCAATTCGCGATAGGGATACAGCATAAAGCTCTGCTGATTCTCCCTGAACAGGGGACCTTCGAAAAGCGCCCTGATGATCCGGATGGTTTCTTCGGGCCTGGCAAGGCCGGAGCTCAGATAAGCCACCTGTCCTTCAAGCATCAGGCTAAGCTGCTGTATTTCAATGGATTTTGAGGAAAACGCCAGTAAATTGTATGAATGGTACAAGCCGTCATCACGGCGGTTTGCCGCGATACTTTGATCGCAGAAGGCAATGGCTACCCCAAGGGAGTCCTGCAGCTCCGCTTTTCGGATGCTCTTTGATTTTCCGGAGAAACCATAATATACCCGCTGACGGTATTGCTGGGCGGCAAGCCCCAGCTGGTCGGTAATGATTTTGCGTTCCCCGGCCCCAGGTCCAGTTTCAGAAAACTGTCTGTTCTGGGAAAGTATCTTATTGACTGACAGCCAAAAATCGAACACTTCGGATGTCAGTTCCATTTCTAAAGGGAATCTCCGGCTGAGCATTTTGTTCAGAAAATCGCAAAAGCGCCGCAGATGACAAAGGGTTACCACCGATGCTCCCGCACCTACAAGGGCATTGTTGGCATCGTTCCACTCGGGCCTTTGGGTGTTGAGCCAGATACCAGCCTGGGGAACAAAATTGCCAAGCTTGGTAAGCAGCATCACCAGGATTTTTTCAATGAATCCAGCCCTTAACAGATTTCCTTCATGCTGCATGAGCTTTCCATCTGCCCCGATCTGCCTGCTTCTTTCCATAAGGGAAGCATGTAATTCCTTTTCAAAAATGATGGTATCCCGGGGGTTGTTCAGGATGCTGTAATAATCCTTAATCCGGTATGGTACCCGGGCGTAAACAAAGATTTTTTCCCCGAAAACCATCTCCATTTGCCCGGGAAAGAAGCTTTCGAACATCTCCAGGAGCCGAAGCAGGTAGATCAGCTGGTGATCGCCCCAATACCCGATATACGCCCAGGGGTTATCGGGTTCGGGCACTTCCCAGTCAAAGCCTTGGCGGGTAATGCGATAGGGGTTGTAACCATCAGCAGTGGAGGCATTCAGAAAACGACAGATCATTCCGGGTAAAAATGCCGGGAACGAAAAGGCCAGAGCTTCCCAGTTCTGGAAAATATCCCGCCAGTTGCCCTGGTAATTCAGAGAGGGGCTACCGTCGGCATTTTTCACCCGGATATCAAAATAATTCCATGGCCGGCTGGGGTCGCCATGCCTTCGGCTAAAGCTCAGGGGAAGATATTCCATAACAAGCCGGGTAATATCCCAGTCCCCTTGTTGCCTGACCTTTTGCAGTAAATCCCTGAGGTTTAGAACGGCAGGCAAAGGACTAAAAAAACTATCATTTGCCCGCAACACCGGCTTGCTGGATTCTTCAATATGATCTTTCAGATCAAGGGTGTCAATGAGATATTCTTTTTCGAAAATACCCCCGCGCATGATGTTGAACATCACATTGGCAAAGTGCCTGCGGTCGTTCAGCGGATCGCCGCTTTTCTGCAGTCCGTCGGCCAGCGTGACCAGTTGCTGGAGTTTACGGCTGCTGCGACTTATCCTGTCTTGAATTAACAAAGGAAAGTTTCCTTCCTTCAGGATCAGATTCCGGCGGGCCAGGACCTCCGAACTGTCAAGGCCCACATCGGCAATCATGTACCAGCTAAGGGTGCCGGCTTCCTGAAGGGCCTCCTCCAGATGAACGAAAAAAGAGGTCTTCTGACCGCAAAGCTTAGTTTGCGGCTTGACTATTTTCAGCGATTGCTGCAGATGTTTTGTGCCAAGCTGAACCCCGGCCGGCCCAGGCCCATGGTACCAGAGGCAATTAGCTCTCAGAGCTTCGCTTGGCTCGGCACGGTCAACCGGGATAGAAGACAAATAATACAGGGCCATGCGGGCTTCAGCATCCCATTCAGCAATTTTATAGGCATCCATCAGGGTGCTCATCAAAGCTTGCGACTGGCGGGTGATCCCATGGGGAAGCAGGTTCTGCAGGCCATCAGAAAGACTTACATCCAGGGATTTTTCAGAAAGGTTTTCCAGATTGCATTCGCGAATCCAGCCAAGGCTGTCACTACTCATCCAGCAATAGGAAAATCGCATCTGCAGGTCCTGGTTGATCTCTTCAAAAATGACCTGATTGCCGGCCATGTTTTTATACAGATTCCGCTGAATTCTGTATTTTCCTTCAGGATAGCTGGAAAAGGGCTCCCAGATATGAGTTTCAGCTCCCGTCTTGATAGCAATGAGGGTTACCGGGCCAGTATTTGCAGCAGAAGCATGAATCTTGTCGTCGGTATCGTAGGGGAAAAGGGTATTATCGTAATTGTTCCTTCCGGCTGTCAGGCTCCCGCTGCTGGATAAATACATCCACAGGTCGGAACTGCTGACAATGCTCATCAGGAAAGGTTCCATGAGATGGAAATTCTCAATGCAGTAAAAAACCTCCCCCTTGATCCTGGTCAGGAATCCATGAATCTTGCCTTCCTGGTCCTCCCTCATTGTTGTATTTTAAAAAGATGCCTGAACCATTAGAAAATGGGTAAAAAAAGTCTGCAGGAAGTTTCCACAGTGCCTGTTATTTCAAAATTTCCACGAACCAATTAAGGTAGCTGAAAGGGTATATTAGCTGTGGCTGCATTGCGGTAATCATCGATTACGTAAACGAAGATACGATAATTTCCGCTTTGGGCCGGGGCTTTGAACACTATCTCAGAGGTTGTTGCCGAAACAATCAGACCTTCCAGTGAAGGGGGGCGTTTTTCATAATCTCCCCCATCACTTAATTCTTTGGGTTCGGGCATGATCTCAGTTCTAACAGAAAGTTCATCCCTATTGGGATGCTCAATGTGCAGCCGGGCAATATACTGACCATTTTCCTGCAGCTTCACGTTGTCGAAACGGCCGCCTTTTCCCTGGATGCTGAAGTCAATCATCCTGGGGGCCTTTTCATTTGGCCATTGCCCGGTCCAGAGGTATTCCATGACATTGACGGCTTCGGTTCGTTCTCCTTCTTCAGTGAACAGCCCGTACCATGATGGGGTACGTTCCTGCTTCTGGCCCCAAAGAAACACATAGGATCCCATGCAGTTTTTGGGGTCAGCCAGGATGGCCTTCTGATACCTTTCTTTAATGGCCTCGGCCTTCTCGGTAGAAGTTTGTTCGATGGGAGATCCCCAGCTGGTCTCGGGCATTTCCCAGTGGCCGGTAGCACCCCACTCGCTGATCATGTAGGGGCCGTGGTACCCGGCCTCATTTAGCCTTTGCTCCAGATTGATCACATCGCCATACATTTGTATGGAAAGGAAATCAATATCAGGGCAATGCTCCCGTATATAGTCTACTTCTTCTTTTGCGATGCCGGCCAACATGGTAGTTACCACATGGTTGCCATCTACTTCCTTGATCATGCGGGCGATATCGTTCACGGCATTCCACACTTTTTTATTGGTGTAGCGAAGGTTGAGCTCGTTGCCGATGCCCCACCCAAGCAAAGCAGGATGATCCTTAAGCTCCAGCACCTCCTGGCGAAAGCGCTCAAGTTGCTGGGCTACGGCAGCCTGGTCGTTATAGTCAAAGCCATGGCGTTCGCGTTCCACATCAAGGCCCATCATCACCATCAGCCCATGCTCCCATGCCCGGTCCAGGATCTCCCTGCCCGATTCACGGCCGTTATCGGTACGCCAGGTGCGAATGGAATTGCCTCCATGGTAGGCCACTTCTTCGCAGGGGCCAAATTCACAGCCTGCCCCCTTAACAAAAAATTCCTGCCCGTTCACAAACAAGCGGTAGTTCCCCTCCACCTGTCTCATCTCCACTCGCGAAGGCCCGGGTTTCTGTGAACCGGTTTTGTTGTTGCTGCCGGCATCACAGCCTGAAAAGAAGATGGCAATCATCAAAAGGATGAAAATGCTTTGCTTTTTCATTGTTGTATCATTTTGTAAGTTTCGACTCAAGTTCTTCTAGTGACTTTCCTTTGGTTTCGGGGATAAACCGCCAAACAAAAAAGAAGGTCAGTAATCCAAAAAAGGAGTAGATCAGATAAGTATTACTGGAACCCATAAATTCGAGTTGTGCAGGGAAAACTGTAGCCACCGAAAAGCTGACAATGGAGTTCCAGAACCCCATGATTGAGATGGCAAGACCGCGCAGCTTGTTGGGAAAAATCTCCGAGAGCAAGGCCCACATCACCGGCCCCAGGGAAATGGCAAAGGAAGCCACAAACAGGACCAGGCCGATCAGAACCCACACTGAATTGATCCGGATGGTATGTTTGAGTATGATCTCCCTTAAGCTGTTATAGGTCTCCTGCCCAACGTATTGCCTTACCTGACTGAAGTATTCCACCTCATTCTCAAAAACCACTCCACGAAGATCCTCCAGTTGCCTGATATTTTCCACATGAAAAGCTGCAACTTCCATACCAACCACCTCCTCGGCCAATGCGGCCAAGGAGGCATCATCAATAAAATATTCGGCATTTCTGAATGAAAAACCCACAATGGCCAGGGAAATACAAATCCCTGCCGAGCCAATGTAAAGGAGGGGTTTGCGGCCAAGGCTGTCTATAAGAAACATGGCAACCACTGTCATCACCACATTGGTCACTCCCAAAATAGCCGCTTGTAAGAATGCAGCATCCGTGCCCCCTCCGGCCATTTCAAAGATCATGGGAGCATAATAAAAGATGGCATTGATCCCGGTGATCTGTTGAAAAAATGCGATACCGAATCCAATGATCAGCACGGTTTTCATCCGCCTGGAAAAAACATCGGAAAACCTTCCCTTTTCCTTTTTCTCTTCCTCCTTAAGGCTACTGCTGATCTCCCGGAATTCGATTAATGCCTGATCTTTGCCGTGAACCTTCTCAAGAACAGCCATTGCTTCAACCTCCCGGGCTTTCTGCAACAACCACCTGGGACTTCTGGGAACAAAAAACAAAAAGATGAAATACAACACCGCAGGGATGGCCTCCACACCCAGCATGACCCGCCACTTCAGATCAAAATCTGCAATGGTCTGCTGGAAATAGTAGTTCGAGAAATATGCTATCGAAATGCCAAGAACAATATTCAGCTGATTGAAAGTCACCAGTGTACCACGCAATTTGCGTGGAGCTATTTCGGCAATATACATAGGGGCAACCAAAATGGCCATTCCCACTCCCACCCCACCGATGATTCGGGCAACCAGGAAGCTTGTGATATCGAAGGCCAGGGCTGTGGCAATGGCAGAAAAAATGAACAGCAATGCTGTTAGTTTAAGGATTCTGCGCCTACCGAAAAGGTCAGCCAGTTTCCCGGCGCTGATGTTGCCCATGATGGCCCCCAGGATTAGGGCACTAACCGAAAAGCCGATGAGCATGGAGCCCGAATTCAGCCCGAAAGTCTCTCGGTAAAAAGGAGTAGCCCCTGAAATGACAGCGCTGTCAAATCCAAGCAGGAATCCTCCCAGGGCGACAATGAGGGAAATCAAAACGGTGTAGGTTTTTCTTGTCATTGTTGGTTTTTAGAAGTTGTGGGTTCAATTATCTGTAATTTGAAATTCCAGCTTTAGTCCTTCCGAGGAGCTGTTTCCCACCCACAGGTGAAACCTTCCGGGCTCGACCACAAATTCATTCCTGGCATTAAAGAATGCAAGGTCCATAGTACTGAGTTCCAGGGTAATCTCCCGGGATTCGCCCGGCTTCAGCATAACTTTCTGAAACGCCTTCAGCTCTCTCACAGGCCTGGTGCGGCTGCCAAACAGCTGCCGGGTATAAAGCTGCAACACCTCGGCCCCCTGGTATTCTCCGGTATTGGTCAGTGTAACGGTTGCCAGAATTGTATCCCCAATTTCAAACTGATGCCTGTTGAGCCTTAAATTTTCAAAGGTGAAAAAAGTATACGACAAGCCGTAACCAAAGGGATACATGGGCTCAAACCCATAATCCAGATAATGGGAGGTATTGCCAAGGGAATACTGCACAGCTTCTGCAGGGATATCATCAATATGAACCCAGCTTTCGTGGGTGGCGGGTTTACCGGTATTCTTGTGGTTGTAATACATAGGGATCTGCCCAACATGGCGGGGAAAAGTAACCGGCAGTTTACCTGATGGGGACTGCATCCCAAACAACAGGTCGGTAATGGCGGGCCCGGCCATGGTTCCCGGATGCCAGGCATAGAGTATGGCATCCATGTATGGTTCCACCTTTTCAAAAGTCAGCGGCCGACCAGCCATGATCACTGCCACCAGAGGAATGTCTGCCGATGCAACCAGATGCACAAGATCTTCCTGGGCTCCCTGCAGATCTAGGTTTGCCAGCGAATGGGCCTCACCCGATAATATGGATTCCTCGCCCAGGAACAAAATTGCCATGTCCGACCTGCCCAGATCAGCCAGTATGTCCTCTGGATTGGTGATGCTGGCTGAGCGGCTAAGTTCAAGGCCCTGGTGGAAAAAGATCTCCAGGCTTTTTTCAATGCTTGCGGCTGTCAGGGAATGTAAAGGAGTGATGGCATCATTTTTGTCGCCATCAAAGACCCAGGTGCCCAGTTGTTCATGCGGGGCATGTGCCAACGGACCGATCACTGCGACTCGCTTCACTCCCCGGGCAAGCGGCAGTACTCCTTCATTTTTCAGGAGTACCACACTCTCGGCGGCCAGCTGCCTGGCCACTTCCAGGTGCTCGGCATGGAGCAGCCCTGGAAATTCTCCCAAATGGGCATAAGGGGCATCAAAGAGCCCCAGCTCAAATTTCAGGATGAGAATACGTTTTACAGCCTCATCTATTTGCTGCAGGCTGATGCGCCCCTCCCCGAGGAGCTCTTCCAGGTAGGTTTCATAGGCAGTGGAAACCATTTCCATATCCAAAGTCGCCTGCATGGCATGGTAAGCGGCCTCCTTCTCATTGGGATTATAGCCATGCACCACCATCTGGCTTAATGATTGCCAGTCGCTTAGTACCACTCCCTGGAATCCCCAATCGTTTCTCAGGACATCACGTAGCAGTGGGATATGGCCAGTTGCCGGGATGCCGTTAATTTCGTTGAAAGCTGTCATTATACTCCTGGCCCCGGCTTCAATGGCCATGCGGAAGGGTGGCAGGATCACATCATGGAGTTCGGTGTCTGGGATATTGGCAGTATTATAGTCACGTCCGCCTTCGGCCCAGCCATAGGCAGCAAAATGTTTGACGCAGGCTGCCAATGAAGAGGGATTGGACAAATGCCCGCCCTGGTAGCCACGAACCATTGCAGCACCAAAGGCTCCGTTCAGCAAAGGATCCTCCCCAAAGCTCTCGGCAATGCGGCCCCAGCGGGGATCGCGCGTAACATCGATCATGGGTGAGAAAGTCCAGCGAATGCCCTGCGATGCAGCTTCAATGGCCGCAATTTGGGCTCCCTGTTCCACCAGCTCCACATTCCAGCTGGCCGCCTGCCCCAAAGGAATGGGCATAATGCTGCGAAAACCATGGATCACATCCCTGCCAATGAGCAGGGGAATGCCCAGGCGACTTTCCTCCACGGCGATTTTCTGCATCTGGTACACGGCCTGCGGATCCGCCTGGTTCAGAACCGAACCGATTCGCCCTTCCCGGATCAAGACCTCAAGGCCGGGCTCCGCATTTTTTTGCACCAACTGCCCGATCTTCTCCTGCAGGCTCATCTTCGACAACAAAGCCTCTGCCCTTTTTTCGGCCTCTGATTCAAATCCCCTGGCAACCCTGGGCAGGGTTAAAAACCACAACACAAGGGCCAGAGGAAGAAGCATTATATGGGATGGGAAAAATTTCATGGTCATGGTATTAATGTACTTCTTGATATGTTAGGCAAAGCATAGTTTGGCGAAATATTCCGCTTGCATCTTTGATCGGCGCCGAATAGGGATCAGTAACCCGCATTCTGTTTGAATACCCCGTTTGAAAGGTCGATCTCTGTTTGAGGAATTGGCAAAAAGCCTTTGGTGGCTCTGTTGAAGCTTACATCAAACAATTGCTGCTCTCCCACATATCTTGGTCCACGAATACCTGAATGGGTTAGGTTTTGAGTGGCATAGTCCAGGCCCTGGCGAAGCACATCGAAATAGCGAATACCCTCAAGGGATAACTCCAGTCTTCTTTCCCGCAGGATGTTTTCAAGGGTTGCCGGAACACTGGTTAGCCCAACGCGCGCCCGAACCCTGTCAAGGTATGCCTGAGCATTAGGGCTTCCCAGCTCAGCCGCCATCAGCAGTACATCCGAAAACCGGATCACCCGGTGGTTAGCGGTTCTATTGAGCTCAAACTGCCCGTCTGACCCCCAGTGCTCCCTGTCGGAGGTATATTTTCTGGAAAAATAGCCGGTATGCTGATATCCTCTTGCCAGGGAGCCATCCAGTTGTTCCTCCCTGAGGATTGTATGAACAAACCTGGGATCGCCCTCAAGATCCAATGCCAGTTTATGATTCACAGGGGCAAAGCTCCAGCCCCGGTTCCAGTTCTGTGAACCTGTTACTCTAGGCCCCTGCATCTGTGCCGATAAGTTGCCAGCACCACCCCGAACGTAACCCCAGTCCCACCAGGGAAGATCGTCACCATAGGATATTTCAAAAACTGATTCCATGCCAAATTCCCCTACCAGACGAAAATTGTGAGAATAATCGGGAAATAAATCATGTCCGCTGTTTTGGATCAGATCCTCAAGTTGTTGCAGCACAAAAGCTTTATTAACCGCAGTACTCCCGGCATTTAATTCTGCTGAATAAACCCCGTTATAAAACAAGTAGGCCCTGGCAAGCAATGCCTGGGCAGCCCATTTGGTGACTCGCCCTGCTTCAGCGGCAGGCAAAGTTCCTGGAAGGTCCTTGATGGCTTCAACCAGGTCAAGTGCAATTTGGTTGTAAACATCCCGGGGGGCATTTTGTGTCTGGTTGTACTCCGAGGGCCCCTTGATGGTTGCAGTAATCAATGGGATATTCTCAAAGAACCGAACCTGCTCCAGGTAAAAATAAGCCCTCAGAAATTTGGCTTCAGCGATGGTGCGGGTTTTAAAACTCTGAGGGGCATCGATCTGATCGATAATTTCCAGAAAAAGGTTCGCACGGTATATACCGATATAGTTTTTTATCCATATGGAATGAGCCAGCGGATTGGTAGTGCTTATATTGAATGTACTCAATTCCTGTTGATGCATTCCGTCATTGGCATCCGCGCCCCCGGCAAAGGCATCATCGGAGAGGATATCAGAAATGGTAATGAAGGGAGCCCAGGCAACCCCGGGAGTTGACTGATAAGTGAGAACATCATAAATCGCAACCAGGGCCTGGTATGCCTGAGCCTGGGTCCTATAAAAATTGGTGGTAACCTCCACGTCCAGGGGCTTAAGGTCCAGAAAGTCATCGCTGCAGGCATTGATCATGAACATGAATGCGATGAGCAGGGCTTTTGATGATTTTGCAATTATACTTTTCATATTTTTCCCTCCCTTAATTAAAATGAAATGGATGTGCCTATCCGGTAAGTTCTTGCCTGTGGATAAACTCCACGGTCGATGCCTATATCAAAAGGGCTCATTGCTCCGATCTCGGGTTCAGGGCCTGTGTAGCGGGTTAAGGTGATCAGGTTCTCAACAGAGACATAAACTCTCAAACTGGAGGATCTGATCCTTTGCAGAAGCTGAGCCGGAAGCCTGTATCCAAGCTGTAGATTTTTCAGCCTGATATAGGATCCATCTTCAATATAAAGGTCTGAAACCCTGTAGTTGTTGTTGGTATCCAGCCAGGTATACCTGGGAATCGCATTTGAGGTTCCCTCTCCCCTCCAGCGGTCAAGGATGGCGGTACTACGGTTTGTAAAACGCAGATCCTGACGGTGCATGCCATTAAATATCTCATGACCGAAAGCACCTACTACGAGATAACCCAGATCGAACTGCCGGTAGTTGAATGTTCCGTTCATACCAAGTGTAAAGTCGGGAGTTGGGCTTCCTATCATTGTGCGGTCCAAGGCATTGATCACCCCATCCCCATTTACATCCACAAAGCGCACATCCCCGGGTTTGGCATTGGGCTGCAGGGGTGAGCCCGTAGGGCCTATGTGCTGGTATATTTCCTGTTGATTTTGGAAGATCCCGTCTGTTTTAAAACCCCAGAAATATGCAATAGGATATCCTACCTCGGAGCGGGTTACAAAACCGGCAACGGCCCAGGTGGCACCCGGCAGAATGCCTTCAGCATTCCCTACTTTAGTCACCCTGTTTTGATTGTAAGTACCATTGAAACCAATTAAATACCGGAAATTCCTGGAATTGTTCCTCCAGTTGACTGCCAGCTCAATACCCCGGTTGCGCACGCTTCCCACGTTGGCAATGGGGGGATCGTTGCCCACATGTGCCGGAATGGGAATCCTTTCCAGCAGGCCTTCGGTGGTTTTTTCGTATAAATCTATGGTGGCCGTCAGACGATTATTGAAAGCCCCCATATCCAGGGCAAAGTTATATTGCTCGGATTGTTCCCAACGGATATCAGCATTTTCAATAAATGAAGGGGAAGCCCCTACCACACGTCCATCACCAAAAATATAACCTCTGCTCTTATCGATAGACGACACAAACTGGTAAAGCCCTATCTTGTCATTGCCATTGATGCCCCAGGACGCCCTTAGCTTGATGATATCGATTTGCCCCAGCTCAGGGAAAAAGTTTTCCTCACTCAGTATCCAGGAAACCCCAATTGATGGAAAGATCCCATAGCGGTTATTGGCACCAAATTTGGAAGATCCATCTCTGCGGATGATCCCGGTAAAAGCGTATCTTCCCTGGTAGTCATAAAGGATTCTTCCAAACTGCGAGAGCAATGATGCATGCCAGGCCCCACCATAGGCCCGCCAGTTGCTGCCTGTGGCCAGATTCAGGTAAACATGGTTGGGGTCGTTGATGGGAACTTCTGAATTAAAGCCATAGACGTTCTCCCAGGTTTCTTTGTGGGCGGTCATTCCTCCAAGTGCCGAAAAGTTGTGATCCCCAAATTGCCTGCTATACGAGATAGTATTTTCCCATTGCCAGGTAAACATTCGGTCAATGTTATTGCTTACCGTAGTAGAGGTGGTATTATATTGTGCCCCGTTCAGGTAAAACAAGGGCTGGTGGAAATTATTCATCCCAAAGGTCAGATCAATTCCCAGGCTTGAACGAAGCCTGAGGCCTTCAATGGGGATGATCTCTCCGAAAACATTGCCCACGATCATATCTGACCTGCCGCGTGCAGTCTGTATTTCCATTAATGCTAGGGGGTTAACGATCTCTGCTCCTACATGATTGGAGATTGCATATATCCTTCCCTGATTGTTTCCCACTACTGGTTGGGTTGAATAGGGTGGTGTGGAAAGGATATTTTGGTCATCCTGGTATACGGGTGTCAGTGGATCCAGGTTCAGAGCACTGCTATAGGCTGCATTAAAGGATGCATTGCTGGCAATTCCCCTTCTGTTCAGATGAGTATATGCAAGGTTATTCCCAAAATGGAAAAAGTCGTTCACCTCGTGGGTTGTGTTCAGCCTTGCGGTGATGCGTTCAAAATGGGACCTGTCTCCCCCGATAATGCCTTGCTGGGAGAAATAGGTAATGGAGGATGCATATGTAGACCGTTCACTACCCCCGTCAATGGTGATCTCGTGGTTCAACATGGGTACATTTCGCTGAAACAGTTCATCCTGCCAGTTGGTATTGAACCTGGGAATCTCATTCAGATCAAAAGGTTCAGGGATTCCGGCATTGCGAGCCCCTTCATTCATCAAAATGCGGTACTGTTCGGCATCGAGCATTTGCACATTTCGCACAGCATTTTGTATCCCATGGTATCCCGAATAGCCAACCTGCATGGCACCCTTTGTACCTTCTCGGGTAGTAATCAGAACCACCCCGTTGGCTGCCCTTGCCCCGTAAATGGCAGCCGAAGCTGCATCTTTCAGCACATCGATGGATTCAATATCCCCCGGATTCAGGTATTCAATGCCGCTAACTGCCAACCCATCGACAATATAAAGGGGTTCTGCGTTGCCAGTGGTGCCCGCCCCACGAATACGCACAGTGGGAGCTTCACCGGGCTGCCCCGACATATTGGTTACCTGCACCCCTGCCGTACGCCCCTGCAAAGCCTGATCAATACGCACAATGGGTACGGCTGTTATATCCTCAGAGCTCACACTGGCGATGGATCCGGTAATCACTCTTTTCTGCTGGGCACCGTATCCTACCACCACCACTTCATCAAATGAAGAAACCTCGGGAGCAAGCTGAACATTGCGCAGCAGTTGCTCACCGGATGCAAGGCTCACCTCTATGCTTTGGCTTGCATATCCCAGAAAACGGAAGGTGATGGTAAAGCTGCCCGGCTCCAGGCTTAAACTGTATTGGCCATCCAAATCGGTTACTGTGCCCTGGGTAGTACCCTGTACAATAATATTGGCTCCAGGCAAGGTCTCCCCTGTGGCCCGGTCTGTCACAACACCACTTAAGGTTTGCCCCTGCAGGGAATATAATCCAAGAACCCCTGTAAGCAGGAATGCCAGGCACAAAAAAATTCTTTTCATGTTGTGAAGGTTTTGGTGTTATTAATTTCTTTCAATATTCAGACCATTGGCGGATTAAATTCAGACTAGGCATTTTAATTTCTTTGAAAAACCCGGATGTAATCCACCCTCATTTGCTGCGGGAAGGTGGTTGTTGCATCGGGATTTCCCGGCCAGTTACCTCCCACGGCCACATTGAAAAGCAGGAAAAACTCCTGGTGAAATTCGCTCATATGCCCCGGCGTAATGTCAATAACATGAAATTGGTTATCGTTCACAAACCAGCGGATGCGAGTTTCATCCCAGATGATGGAAAATACATGGTATTCCCGGGCAAAAGTTCCCGAGGGTAAGGTGTAGGAGCCCCCCGCACTGACATGGCCGTTATAGTCCCAGTGAAGGGTCCCGTGCACCTGGTTTTCACGACCACTACCCCCGATCATTTCCATAATGTCAATTTCACCGCATCTGGGCCAGCCCACCAAAGTAATATCATTGCCCAGCATCCATAATGCGGGCCAGATGCCCTGTCCTTTGGGAAGCAGCGCCCGGATATCAATGCGTCCGTATTTAAAGGAACGCTTACCCTGAGTTTTCATCCTGGCAGAAGTATAAAGGCTCCCCTGGAAATTCTCCCGCCGGGCTTCTATGGTTAATATACCATCGGAAACCCATGCATTTTGTTGCCTGTAATATTGCAGTTCGTTGTTACCCCAGCCACACAAAGCCGGGCATCCAGTACCGGTTTCAAACACCCAGTTATCAGGGTCCACAGTGCCTCCATCAAATTCATCATGCCACACCAGTTGAAACCCTTCATAAGACAGAGGGGTAGTATATCCATCTTCGGGAGAGACCTCAGCGATGGTAACCTGCAAATATCTTTCATCTTTCAGGTATCTGCCACTTGCCCCATATGCTCGAACCTCTACCAGGTAGTTGCCATTCTGGCTGAAACGGTGTTCAAAATGACCCGTTGTATTCACTGCCACCGGTTCAGAGGCCGATTCGATATGCAACTGGTACTCAATCGTATTGTCGGCAGTTGCCCGGATGATGGCCATTGCTGAATCATCCTCAGAAAAGGAAATTTCCACCACCAGATTGGCTGGTTCATCAGAAGGAGGGTTATCCTTGTCACAGGCCAGGAACAAAAACAGCAGAAGAAAAATAAAGTATTGCATGGTCCCAGGTTTTTATATAAAGCTATGGCCGGCTTCTACTACCGGCCATAGCTTTACAAAAATCATTATTCAAACTTAAAGTTGCGAATGTAGAACACCCCATCCACCTTGTGACCACCACCACCGATGGTCAGACCAACCAGGTCAAGATCGGAACGCTCTTTGGGATTGCCCTCGGAGCCTTCAGAGGGCTCGTCCAGGTTAAAGGTATAAGTAACCCACTGGTCTTCCACAACATCTTCCGCCGGGATCAGGTATTGCACCCAGCTGGTCCAGAATTCCTGGGTCCTGCTGGCATCAGCAATCCAGATCATGATGCTTTTATCAAGGCCCCCCTCGCTGTAGGTGTTGCTGCTGGGAACATAAACATCAATGGAGACGGTGGTAAAATTATCGAATTGGATGTTGAATTCCTGCTGGAATTTCAGGTCGGCATAATCAGCGGTACCCCTCTGGTACTGACCAACGCGAGGAGCAGAAGCATCAGCCGGGTCTTCAACACCCGCGGTAATTGTTACATCCGATTCGGTGGGTACCAGGTATTTCACATCTGCTTCATCCGTGGAAGCAAAAGTATTGAACATTTCCTCGGGGGCATAGTTAGGCAGATCCTCACCCGGATCATATTCAGTGACAAGGGCAGGTTCCAGAGAAGGATCTGAATAGGAGGCATACGAAAACTCCCATACAAAACCATCATACTCGAAAAGGGCGATCATCAGATCGTAGCCAGTTTCCTCGGTGATGTTGATCTTAAAAGGCACAGTGTTTTGGGGAACTTTAACCTCTCCGTTGGGACCCAGCTTGGGAAGGCCGAACCAGGCACCCTGCCCGTTGAGCGTAACAATATTGGTGGTGGGGTTGAATTCAAAGGCGTGTGTACCCCCAAGCCATGCGCTCACGTTTGCACCATCCACATTGACCATGTTGGCAGTGATGGCTTCAAAACAGGTTCCCTCAAGGGGTTGGGGAAATACGCCCCCTTCGCCCCAGAATAACCCTTTATCATCAAATATATATGTTCCATCCCTGTGAAAAGTAAATTCATGTTGGTAAACACAGGGCCTTATCCCGTTATTCTCAAGCGACCACCAGCTGCGTGGGCTGCCCACATCTGGACCAACTCCCATGCTGGTTCCTTCCCGGTACAGTTTCCAGGTTTTGGAAGTTTGACCCGCCAGCATGGTTAATGCCACATTCGGGTCTCTAATTTCAACGTTTGCTGAATAGGTGTGCGTTACACCTGCGCTGTTGGTTGCCGTCAACACCACGTTATAATTGTTCTCGGAAGCATAGGTATGCAATGGGTCTCTTTCAGTAGAGGTTTGACCATCGCCAAAATTCCAGCTGAACGTTTCTGCGTTCTGGGAAAAGTTCGTAAACTGAACCTGAAGATAATTGTCCTGACTGACAGCAAACTGGAAGCTGGCAATTGGATCTTCCACAGGATCATCTTTCTGGCAGGAAGAAAGACCTGCTAAAAAGATCAGGCCCAACAGCAGGATAGCCTGCCTCAACAATCGATGCTTTGGAATACTTTTCATTGTTAATGCTTGTTTTGGAATGTTAATAAATGAAATGATAAGAATATCGATCAATAGCCTAAACCGGCCAATGTGAGTCCTCATATCATCTGCGAGCTGGAATTATAATTTTTTAACAAATAAACCAACAAATTCCAGCGGTTCCAAAAAAAAGAATGCATCAATAACTCAGCATTTGGAAATTTGATTACATCAAAATTACATCAAAATGGAAATAAAATCCTGAATTCCAGTGTAATACAATACAAATTCCGGATTATCAAATTTCTCTTTGCATTCCAGATAAAATGGAATTGCTTCAGGAATTTTACCGCAAAATGAAAACTCTTACAAAGACATGATGTATTCGGTAAGATTTACATTGCGGTCCAGATCCATTTTGCTACGCAGCCGGTAACGGCTTATTTCAACACCTCTGACTGAGATGTTCATCAGGGGAGCAATTTCCTTGGTTGAGATATTCATGCGCAGGTAAGCGCATAAGCGAAGTTCCTTGGGAGAAAGATTGGGATGCTTTTCCTTTATTCGCTTGATAAAATCCTGGTGGACTTCATCAAAATAACTATTGAACAGCTCCCAGTTATGCTCGTTTCGTAGATCTTTGTTGATCTTCCTGATCAGGTTGTTTACAATCTGGCTTTCTGCTTTTTCCACCTGGGAGTTTTTCAGCAACTTGCCCAGATCATTGCGGATAGAGGTTAGGGTTTTATTTTTCTGGATAATATGCAAGGTGGTATTGGCCAGTTCCTGGTTTTTGTGTTTCATTTCGTTTTGCAGGCTCTGGTTACGAAGCTGGATGATCTCTCGTTCACTCTTTGCAGACTTCTCCCTGAACAACAACTCCCTTCTTGCCAGCCTTTTCTCATGACGGGATTTCTCCCTGAGTCTGATTTTCAACATCCTCCTTCTGACGAAGATAGCATTGGCGGTGATAAGCATCAGAATGAACGCAAGATACATGCTGTAGGCAAGGGTTGAGCGGAAAAAGGGAGGTTCTATGCTGAAGGCAAAAGAACTTGCCCAGCTTTCGGTTCCATATGCATTCATGGCCTTCACCTCAAAGGTATAATTCCCCTCCCTGAGGTTGGTATATTCCTTGAAGTTGATCCCCTCCCAGGCCGACCAGTTGTCGTCGAAACCAAGGAGCCTGTACGAAAATCTCAATCTTGAGGCGTTTTCAAATTCCGGGAAGGTAAACCTGAAAGAAACCGAATTCAACACAAAGGGAATAATAAAAGGGTCCTTTTCTTCCTGCTTATGGAAGTAAAGGTTCAGGGGATCTTTGCGACCATAGAAAGAAATTTCACGGAAAAACACCTCTCCTCCGGGGCTGTAGTCCTTGATGATGGTAGGGTTGTAATGGATCAGACCAGCCTGGGACCCGATGAATACATTTTCGGCATCATGAACGTAAATGTTTTCAAAGGCAGGCAACAGGTTCTCGTTGATCCGGAAAAAAGGAGCCATGATGTCGCGGTAGCTGCCGTCTTCCAACAGGCGCATCACCCCGATATTCTGACTGGTAAAATACCAAAGATTCCCACTTTGGTCCTGATGAATTTTATCAACGAATCCTTTATAAAGGAATCGGTTGTTAATCTCATCTGGCTTGTAAAAAATTTCCCGGGAGGGGTCATATCTAAAAAGCCCGGTTTGTGTTGAAACATATTTTTCCTGGTTCAAAATTTGTATGTTATAGGGCAGTTCGGGGGGCAGCCCGGCTCTGGCCCTGAAAAGCTGTGCATGGATAACTGTATCCATTGCATGGTTCAGGCGCAGTTTATAAATTCCTTTATATCCATGGGAGATCCACAGATTGCTGTTTCGGTCAAGGAACATATTACGGCTGGATTCCCGGAATCCCTTTACTTCATCCAGAAAGGTCCATTTGCCATTTTCACTGACTAGCCGCACCAATCCGGTATAGGTTCCGGCCAGGACAAAATTGGAATAAGGGGAGGGTTTCATAAAAGACCAAAAACCCCGGATGTCTGAAATAAGCGCGGCAGAGAAGCCCTCAATCTGAAAACAACCAAAGTTATGCCCGCAAAACAGGCTGTTGTCGATAACCTCAAGGGCCCATACCTGACCCTCGGTGCCTTTGATAAGACTGAATTTTTCATCCAGGTCCTCTACCCCGCTCACAGCATCCAATCGGGCTGCAAATAAGCCCTGATTGGTTCCCACATAAAGTATTCCCTGGTGGACAATACTGGCATAGGCCGTTTCCAGGTTGTAGTTATAATTCAGAAAGGTAATCGGGGAACTGATCTCAATATAATCGATCCCATTGTCGAGCCCCAGCCACAAATTCCTGCGCGAATCCTGGAAAAGACTTAGTACGGTATTGTTCTGAAGGCCCTTATAGCGGTTGAAATGCTGAAGAACCCGACCCCGGGGATCGCTGATATAAACCCCGTTGCGAACCGATCCAAAAGCAAAATTCCCATCAGCAAGTATTTCTGCAGAAAATAGATTATGCTCCTTCAAAAAGGCATTCACCTGAACATTCCATGGAGAAAGCCTTTGCCTGTCCAATATAAAAAGCCCTTCGTTGGAAGTGCCAATCAACAGGCGATCATTACCCAGGGGAAAAACACAGCGGATTTCATTTCTGAAAAACACAGGATGATTGCTCAGCAGATGCAACTGCCCGTTTTCAAGTTGCATCAACCCGGTTTCAGTATCAACTATAAAAAATTTTCCATGGGCAAAATGCAGCATGCTAAAGCTGCTTAAGGGCTCCACGACCTCTATTTTGTTGTCTTTGTAAATAAAAATATAGTGAAATGATTGGAAGAAAATCCTCCCCTGCTGTTCATAAATGTTCCAGATCTCATCAAAACTCCTGTAATCGCGTGGAACCAATTGACTAAGGGAGTGGTAGGTCATTCTTCCCCGGGCATCAGGAGCGAGAAATCCAAATTCCTCGTATGCCCCTGTAAAAACGGTATCGCCCATGGCCATTACCGAACGTACCACCGACTGGTTGGGCATGACAAAAGTAGACCAGCTGGTACCGTCAAACTCAAGCACTCCGTCGTTGTTCCCAACATAAATAAACCCTTTTAGGCTCTGGGTTAGCGACCAGTTTTGGGTGCTGGCATTATATGTGCCCCGGGGATAATTCACAATGGATGGGATGCCAATATCCTTGATCTGGCCATACGAACAAAGGCAGCTTGCAAGAAAAAATATTAATATGGGGAAGTTTTTCATCTAGGCATCATTAAAATCTAAGGCTAATTTACTAAAATCTGCAATTTACCTGACATCCGGGGAGTTACCCCTGCTTGCTTTTTTAAAAGACTTCAACTGCCGTGGAAATTTCTTGCCTTTCCTAAGGTTTGACCGTAGTTTGACCGTAGTTTGACCGTAGTCTGACCGTAGCGGCTACGGTCAAACTACGGTCAAACTACGGTCAAACTACGGTCAAACCCTGGCCCGGTATAACAAAAGGTATATGTTTGCAGGAGCAAAAACTCTATTTTGAAAACAAAAAAAAAGCTGCCCCCCAAAGGAGACAGCCCCTGTGAAAATGTTATCCTTTTTTTAATGCAGTTTGCTTCCCAGCAGGTGAATAAACTCGGCCCTGGTTTTTTCGGTCAGGAATGCACCGGTGAAGTCGCTGGTAGTGGTCACTGAATTTTGTTTCTGGATTCCGCGCATCATCATGCAGTAGTGATGTGCCTCGATCACCACGGCCACCCCCAGGGGGTTGAGGGTTTGCTGCACGCACTCCTTGATCTGGGTGGTAAGCCTCTCCTGTACCTGCAGGCGGCGGGCATAGGCGTCAACCACCCGCGGGATCTTGCTCAGACCCACGATCTTACCATTGGGAATATAGGCCACATGTGCCTTGCCAACGAAAGGCAGCATATGATGTTCGCACATTGAATAAATCTCTATGTCCTTCACGATCACCATCTGCTTATAATCCTCACTGAACATGGCCGAGCGCAGTATCTCATGAGGGTCCAGGTCGTAGCCGTGGGTGAGAAACTGCATGGCTTTGGCAATACGCTCAGGGGTTTTGGAGAGGCCCTCCCGGTTGGGGTTCTCCCCAACCAGCTTCAGCACTTCGTAGTAATGGGCTGAAAGGGCTTTTATTTTCTGGGGATTGTACAGATCGATCTTTTCATAACCATCCATGATGTTCTCAACGATCATTTCCCGGTTGATTTCTGAAGCCATTATAGAAAGATTTTAAAAATTATGTTCCGTAGTATTCAACAAAATTATTCTCAGTCTCAAAAAGCTTCACCCGAAAGAGCTCCACCCCCATTTCGCGCAAAGGGGCCTGTAGCTGCTGCCAGATGGCAATGGCCAGGTTCTCGGTAGAGATCATCCGGTTTTTCATAAAATCCACTTCAAGGTTGAGGTTCTTATGATCCAGCCGGTCAACCACATATTCCTGTATCACCCGGTTTAAATCTTTCAGGTTCATCACAAAGCCCGTCTGCTCGCTCACCTCGCCTTTAACGGTCACAAACAGCTCGTAGTTGTGCCCGTGCCACAGGGGATTGGAGCATTTGCCGAAAACAGACATGTTTTCCTCATCATTCCATTCAGGGCGAAACAATCGATGGGCTGCATTGAAGGTGGCCCGGCGGGTTACCAGCATCATAGCCAAAGCTTTTTTTTGAACGGTATTCCTGTTCAGGGTTTTGATTTGCAAAGATAAAGCCAATTCTTTCATTCCCCAAATCCGCTTTGTTTTCAGCAGAAGAGAACCGGCTCACCGGATAAAGGTACACAAGTTGTTTAACTTTTCCAAGTTTAACATTAAACGAAAACAGCCCCCGATGGTTCAGGGGCTGATGTGAATCTTTGATAAAAGGATCAGTTCTGCACAAAGAGTGCCTGCAGCAAGCCAGCCTGGGATGTATGGCTGGTAATCAGCTTGCCGTGGCGGATAAAAGAGGCTTTTGCCGGGCTGCGCTGGTTGTACCGCAGCGACATAGACTGGGCATAAGCACCGCATGAATGGATGGCCAGCAGCTGGCCGCGGCTTGTTTCGGGCAGCATTAGCCCGCGGGCGAAAACATCGCTCGACTCGCATACGGGGCCCACCACATCGTAGGGTTTTTCGGGCAGCTGCGATTCCAGGTTTTCGATCCGGTGGCTGGCCTGGTAAAGGGCCGGGCGCAACAGCTCGGTCATGCCGGCATCGGTGATGACGAATTGCCTGTTCTCCCCTTTTTTCACATACAGCACCCGGGTGATGAGTTTCCCGCACTGGGCCACAAGGCTTCTTCCCAGCTCAAAATGCACTTTTACACCACGGGGGAGCTGAAGCTTTCGGGCGATCACCTGGAAAAAAGTTGTGAAATCGGGCATTGGATTCTCTTCCGGGTTCTGGTAATCCACCCCCAGGCCCCCGCCCATGTTCAGGATGTGCCCACCGTAAGAGATGATATCAAAATCCTGCCAGATCTGGTTCACCCGCTGGCAGAGGTTCACAAAGGGCTCCTGGGAGGTGATCTGTGAACCGATGTGAAAATGCAGCCCCATGAAACGCACCCAAGGGCTGTTGCGGCAAAGCTCAAGGGCTTGCCTCAATTGGCTGAGCGGGATGCCGAACTTGTTCTCCTCAAGGCCGGTTGTGATGTGGCGATGGGTCAGGGCATCCACCCCGGGATTCACCCTAAGGGCCAGGCGGGCGGTTTTTTGCATGCGGGTAGCAATTTCGGCAATCACCTCCAACTCTTCAATACTTTCGCAGTTGATGCAGAAAATGTCGTTTTCAAGGGCCAGCTCTATCTCGCGGTCCGATTTTCCCACCCCTGCAAAAACAATGGAGGCAGGCGTGAACCCTGAATCCAGGGCGGTCTTCACCTCATTGCCGCTGACGCAATCGATTCCCAGGCCATAGTTCTTCATGCTGCGCAGGATGGCCGGTTCGTGATTGGCCTTGATGGCATAATGGATCACGAAGCCATGCCTGCGGGCGCGGGCCACGGCTTTTGCCAGGGTACGCTCCAGCAGGTCAAGGTCGTACAGGTAAAAGGGGGTCTCTATGGAGGTCAATTCTATCAGGTTCTGCTTCATTTTCTTTCTTCCCGGGCGGGTACAATAGTATTTTGAACAAAAAGGGCCTGCTGCAGCAGGTTCAATGCTTCTTTTTTATGCTGTGCTGGCAGCACCAGGGTCAGGTTGTTGCGGCTTCCGCCCAGCGACACCATATTCACGGGCAGATGCTGCAGGGCATCCAGAATCCGGGCTGCCCAGGCCTGATGAAGGGCCAGCACATCCCCCACCACGCAAACGATGCTCTGGCTGGTTTCCACCTCTACTGTTCCCAAACGGGCCAGTTCCGCCACAATAGGTTGCAGCTGCAGCGGGTTGTCGATTGTGAGCGATACGGCCACCTCAGAAGTGGTGATCACATCAATGGGGGTACGGAAATTTTCAAAAATCTCAAAAATCCTCCTCAGAAAGCCATAGGCGTTGAGCATGCGGGCCGAGCGGATGCGGATCATGCTGATGCCATCCTTGGCAGCCACGGCACGGATTCCCGCAGCCATGGCTCCTTGGCGGATCAGGGTGCCCGCTGCGGAAGGCTCCATGGTGTTTTTCAGGCGAATGGGAATGTTCAGCATGGAGGCAGGCCACACGCAGGCCGGGTGAAGGATTTTTGCCCCAAAATAGGCCAGCTCGGCAGCCTCACTGAAGGAGAGCTCCGTGATCTGACGCGTATTCTCCACCATACGCGGGTCATTCTGGTGCATGCCGTTAATATCGGTCCATATCTCTATGACTGAGGCCTTCAGGGCAGCTCCCAAAAGAGTTGCTGTGTAGTCGCTTCCCCCGCGCTGCAGGTTGCTCACATGGCCACCCTGATCCCGGCAGATGAATCCCTGGGTGAGATACCTGCCCCTGCCCGTGAACCGGGGCAACGAAAAAATGCTGCTGCGGATGCTTTCCACCTCAGGTTCGCCCTGGGCATTCAGCGATACAAAATCCAGGGCATTGAGCCAGCGGAAATCAAGGCCCGCATGGTTCAGGTACAGGCAGAAGAGTTCGGTGGTGATCAGCTCCCCCCGGGCAAGCAGCCATCCCTCCAGCTCAGGGCAGAAGCCATTGAGCAGCTGCTGCCTGATGCGAAGGAAATGCTCGTCAAGAATAGCCAGGGCCGACTGACGGGCTGCCACCGAAGGCATCAGCTCGGGAATGGTCTGCTGAAAACGCTGCTGCAGTGCAGCGGTCAGCACATCAACATCCGGCTGCCGGCCTTCCTTCCAGGCTGAAGCCAGGGCTACCAGCTGATCGGTTACCCCCGACATGGCCGAACATACCACCATGCAGTTTTCCTCCCTGCCGATAATGGCCGCCACGTCGCGCATGCGATCCGCGTTTCCAAGGGAAGTACCGCCAAATTTTAAAACTTTCATCATGATCAAAATATCAGGCTGCAAAGGAACAGCTTTTAAAACTTTCTGTAAAATTTTCAGTGGAAATAAACATTTTTTTAACTTTGCGTTAAAATTTTAACACAATGAATGTTTCCACGGCTATCGATCAGATCATCGGCCAGTCGCCTTTCCTGGAGGAAGCCCTCTCGGAAGGACTGATCAATGTATCCTCACTTGCACGGCAGATCCTTCCCGAGGTAGAACGCCTCACCCACAAGAAGGTGCAGGAGAGCACCCTGATCATGGCCATCCACCGCCGCCCCCAGGGGCAGTCGCTTCGGGTGAGCCGCTCGATCAACGCCTTCATGCGCGAGCTGGGCGACATCATCGTTCGCTCAGACCTGAGCGACCATACCTTCGAGAACAGCCCCGGGCTGAATGCCTGCCAGCGCCAGCTTATGGATTCCATTGCCGGGGAAAAGGAGATTTTCTGCACCATCTCCCAGGGCATCTACGAAACCACCATCGTAGCTGGCAGTCAATTGGATGACAAAATTGATGCCATCTTCCGGGGCGAGAATCTGCTGGCCCGCAAAACCGGCCTTAGCTCGGTGACCATCCGCCTGCCCCGCAACAACACTGAAGTATCGGGCATCTATTACTTTTTGCTGAAAAACCTTGCCTGGGCTGGCATCAATGTCTGCGAGGTCATTTCCACCTCCAACGAGGTGAGCATCGTGGTGTCGGAGGAAGATGTGCCAAGGGCGTTCCCGATATTGATGGGGCTGAAAAAGAAAGAATGAGTGGGGATCAACAGAAGCAGCATGTATGTTTATGGACCGATCCATTAGATAGGAAGAAGAACATTTTCCGAATTTACAAAACCGTTACAAAACCTGCAGACAACTTGTACTGTACGATATTTTACCGTACATTTGTAAAAAACAGTTTACCATGAAATCCCAGCAAAAGGATGAACGAATTGAAATAAGGGTATCATCCCAGGAGAAAAGCTTGTTTCAAAAAGCACAGGAATTAAGTGGAGATAAAACTTTTAGCAGTTTTATCGTTAGAATCGTAAAAAAACAAGCAGAGGAGATCATTTCAAAAAATAACAGGATCATCGCAAGCGAAAAAGACAGGAAAAAATTCTTTGATGCTGTCTTTGGAGAAGTAAAAGCAAATCAAAATCTGGTTGAAGCAGCGAAAAGATATAAATCTCAGCTTTAGTGGAAATCCAGCTTTTGAATAAAGCCCATAACCGGAAAAACTTCTCGTGTGAGGAGAATTCATTAACTGATTATATCAGAAATCAGGTAAGTCAGGATATTCGCAAAAAACTTGCTGCTTGTTTTGTAGCGGTTGACAATAAGCAAAATGTTATAGGCTATTACACCCTGACAAGTCAAAGTCTCGGGCGTGATATGATACCTGGAAGGTATCTGAAACAACTTCCTGAAAATTACAATGCTCCGGTTGTTTTGCTGGGCCGCCTGGCCAGGGATATTCATTATAAGGGAAGAGGGTTGGGTGAGCATCTTCTTCTGGATGCCCTTTTCAGGATTTACTACTTGTCCCGGAAAAGCATTGGGGCTATGGCTGTTATAGTTGATCCCATCCATGACAAAGCTGTTGAATTTTATCAAAAGTATGGATTCGGGCTGCTCCCGGACAGTAAAAAAATGTTTCTGCCCATAAAAGTAATTGAACAACTTATCTGACACAGGCTCTCCTCTTTTCAACCTCAACTTATAAACTTCTAAACCTAAATGGATTTGCTTTTTAGGAAAGGAGTTATAACTTTGTAATTACAAAAACATTTCACCATGGAAGTTTCAATAATTCAGATAGGTAATTCAAAGGGTATCAGGTTCAGTAAAACAATCATTGAAAAATACAATCTCCGCGATAAGGTGGAATTGATCCTTGAGGAAGGCCACATAATTATGAAACCGCTGACTACACCAAGAAAAGGTTGGGAGAAAGCCTTCAAAGCCATGGCGGAGAATCAAGATGACCGGATGTTGATTCCTGATATGTTTGATGATGAAAACCTGGAAGAATGGAAATGAATCAGTATCAGATCATTCTAGTAAATCTGGATCCCACTGTTGGCAGTGAGATCAGGAAAACCAGGCCATGCGTTGTCATCTCTCCCGATGAGATGAACAAATATCTCAGAACCGTTGTGATTGCTCCCATGACAAGCAGTTCAAGGAATTATCCCACCAGGGTTGAAATAAAACATGACAATAAAATCGGATGGGTTGTTCTTGACCAGGTCAGAACGATAGACAAAAAAAGGATTATCAGCACCCTGGGCAGACTTTCAAAGCCTGAGATAAAAGAAGTAAAAAGCGTTCTGAAAGAGACATATGTTGATTAACCCGGTTAAGCGGGGTTTATCACTTTTGGTGAAATCACTTATCCCTGGAAGGATTTAAAAACAAATTCCATATTTTTACCTATCATGAAACGCTTCCTGGTATACCCGATACTGCTCCTTTTCGGACGAAGGACGTTAAGGACGCTTAATTATTCAAAAAATTGATCTGAGAATTCCTGCATTCAAATGAAAAAAATAACCAGAAGATTAAAAATCAGAATTCCCCCTGACCTCGCTTTTAAAAAGTTCGTCATGGAATTGAATGAATGGTGGCCAAAGGAATATACCTGGTCGCAGGACAAACTGAAAGAAATCAAAATTGACGGCAGAAAGGGCGGACTTTGTACAGAAATTGGCCCCAACGGGTTTCGCTGCGACTGGGGAACTGTTACCGAATATGCTGAAAACCAGAAAATAAGGCTGAAATGGCAGATAGGTCAAAAGCGGGAACCAGTTCCCAATCCTGATATGGCAAGCGACATTCGTGTGGATTTTATACAGGATGATAGTTCAACGACAATACTGTTTGAACATTCCAATTTTGAAAATCACGGAGAAGGTTCTGATGAATACAGAAAAATGATGGACTCAGAACCTGGCTGGGATTATATTTTGAACCATTACAGGAAATATTGCGGGGAATAATGCCGGGGAAACTCTGAAAGTTGCCCCACAATGAAGCCCTGCCTTAGCTCCTGCGCCACCAACTGGATAAAAGCTGATGACCATGGATAAATCAGGATCAGTAAAACAAGTGCCCGGCATAGGAACTGTGACTTTTTTTGAAACCCCCGATGGTTTCAGGAACTGGCTGGAACAGTTCCATGAAAAAGAAGCAGAACTTCTGGTGGGGTATTACAAACTAGGAAGCGGGAAACCTTCCCTGACCTGGTCGCAATCGGTTGACCAGGCACTTTGTTTTGGCTGGATCGACGGGGTTCGCAGATCCATTGACAGGGAGAGTTATTGCATTCGCTTTACCCCACGTCGCAGCAATAGCAACTGGAGTGCAGTCAACATCCGCAAAATGGAGGAACTTACAAAAGCGGGGCTGATGCGCCCGGCCGGGCAAAGGGTATTTGCTTTAAGGAAAGAAAAGCCGGAAAACTACTCTTACGGGAATCCGCCCTTAGATCTTGATCCGGAATTTGAAAAAACGTTCAGGAATAACCAGCCAGCCTGGGATTTTTTTACACATCAGGCCCCCTCTTACAGAAAAGCAGTCATACAGTGGATAATGAGTGCAAAACAGGAAAAAACCCGACTTTCGCGACTGGAGAAAACCATCAGGGAAAGCGGGAAGCAAAAGCGCCTTTCATAAGCTGCAAAATGTAGCTGAACCCTTTCCTGGACCATCGGATAACAGGGAGCCGAGATCAATGACTTCCGGCCACTTTAGACCGGACCCTGCATTTACCAGGTGATCCGGGGAATTTCCCCAAGGCACCTGGCCCATTCTTTTTCTTTTGTGAAAATTTTCCTGACATTTGTAAAGGAACCCTTAAAAGTTAAAAAGCTCCTGCCCATGAACACTACCAGCCAGCATGATGAACGAATGGCCCGGATGACCTTCGCATCCGTATATCCCCATTATCTTGCAAAAGTTGAAAAGAAAGGAAGAACCAGGGAAGAGCTCCACCAGGTGATCAGCTGGCTGACTTCCTATGACAACCAGCAGATCCAAAAACTAAATGATGAGAATGTGACCTTTGAGCAATTCTTTCAGCAGGCTGCATTAAACCAGAACGCCCAGCTGATCACCGGGGTCATTTGCGGATACCGGGTGGAGCAGATCACCAACCCCATCACCCGGCAGGTAAGATACCTGGACAAGCTGGTGGATGAACTGGCCAAAGGACGCAAGATGGAGAAGATTTTAAGGACCGGTTGAGGTATAACTTCACCAGCGGATAGGGTATTTGTGGGGACAGCGCTAACATCAAGCATCGCAGCATGCTTAGTTTGATTTACGCCTGCGGATTAAGGCGTAGCGAGTTGCTTCACCTGAAGCCCGGCGAAGAAGGACAGGATGCTGCCCATTCCCGACAAGATTATAGAAATGCTCAGGGAGTATTGAAAGCGGAACTGATTTAAGGTACATCCTGGAGCTTTTGGGCCACAAAAGCAGCAAAACCACTGAAATCTACACACATGTATCCGAAAAGAGCCTGCAAAAAACCCGCTCTCCTTTCGATGAATTATAAAAAAATCAATATTTTTACATTTCAATATTGTATGACAGTAATCATACATATACACCCAGGCCGGGATATATTGTATGATAAAGTCATGCCTATACGAGTTGTATGCCATAAAAACAGAAACCAGTTATGTGCCATTATATTTCAGGATTAATTCAGAATGATTTCAATCTGGAAGATTTAAATGATATTGGAACTTCCTATTCAATTACATTTGCCGATTGTAAGAATGATTTTGTTCGAAATCAACTTGATAACAAAGAAAAATATTTAATTAAAGATTCTAAGTATTGTGATTGTGGTACAGAATTAGGTTCATTAAATCGCTATGATAAAAAAAGGATTGAAAAAAGCGAATTGGATAAATTGAAAAGAAAAGGTTGGAGTGAAACTAAGATTCAAAGATGGATAGATGATAAGAAAAAAGTAGTTGAACGTGAACAAATTAAAAACAATAGTTTTCGTTCTGGCATTCATTCGGATATTGAAAACTGGATTACCTTTATTAATGATTTATTTTCACAGACAAAAATTAATAAATTCGGAATAATTCTTCATTGGTATAGCGGAAATGTGAATAGCGAAAAGATTAAATTACAAGACAAGATTAAGATAAAGTTGGATGATTTAGATGACCAAAAGTTATTATTGATGAAAGAAGACATGTTTTATTATATTGAAAGATAAATATTTACGGCATACAACAACAAGTAGGTTCAATGCCGCGGATAGTTTTCTGCTATTCGGATAACGAAGTGCATTTGCGGCACTGAACCTACTTGCAGCCGTTGTGGCGCATAGAAGGAGACCGCATTACATAATTGAAACATGATTACAAAAAGCAAAATTAAAGAAGTTGCAATTAAATACGGAGTAGATTTATTTGGAATTGCTTCTGTGGATAGATTTGAGAATGCGCCGAAGGGATTTCATCCAAAAGATATCTATTCGAAAACGGAATCGATAATTGCTTTTGCAATAAAATTACCAACAGAGACTTTATATGCAGATAATCCAGTTCCTTTTACTCATGTTAATACACTGGCAATGCAGAAAATGGATTCAATAACGTATGACATCTCGACAGAGCTTGATGAACTTGGATTAAAAAACATATTGATTCCGACAGACGACCCTTATTTGTATTGGGATAATGATAAACAAGAGGGTCGTGCAATATTATCACTTAGACACGTTGGATACTTAGCTGGATTAGGAAAACTCGGGAGAAACAATTTACTGATTAATAAGGATTATGGTAATATGATTCAAATTGGTGCATTGCTGACAAATACCATATTTGAATCAGACCCACTTGCTGATTATGAGGTTTGTCCACCAAATTGCAGGATTTGTTTAGATATTTGTCCACAAAAAGCATTGACTGGTGATACTGTTATTCAAAAGAATTGTCGACCAATTTCAAATTATAAGACTGAAAAAGGATATACAATTAAAAAATGTTTTGAATGCCGAAAAAAATGTCCGAGAGTATTAGGATTAAAAACAAATAAATAACTACCGGTATAGCCAACAATAGCGGGGTTCGGTGCAGGTTTCGGGGTCTGTGCCCCGCGTAGTATTCATCACGGTGGAAAGCAACGAAGCCCGCAAATCCGCTACTGTGGCTATACCAGGAACGTTGCCAGTAATCTAAAAGACAGACATTTTGAAACCAATTTACATAGACACACACATTCACACTTCAGCAAATCCAAATGAAGTGAACAAGGACTATGACTTGGAAACTTTGGTGAAAAAAATTCATACGTTCAATGGAAATTCTGAATTTTTAATTTCACTGACTGACCATAATATGGTTAATAAAAGTGCCTATCTCAAAGCAGTTGATCTAAATTTGAATATCCTACTTGGTGTTGAGCTTCATATTAAAAATTATCCGAATTGCCCTGCCTATCATTGCCATATCTATTTTGATTTAGAAATCATAAATGAAGAGCTCATTGACGATATAAATAAGAAGCTCGATGAGCTTTACCCAAATAAAGAAGTTAATAAACTAGACGAATCTATTCCAACCATACAAGAAATCATCAACAAATTTGATGCTTACGAATTTATGTTGTTGCCACATGGAGGACAGTCTCATGCTACTTTCAATACCTCAATTCCTAAAGACACAAGACTTGATGGTACACTAGAGCGGAATGTGTATTACAATCATTTTGAAGGATTTACAGCTAGAGGAGATAATGGACTGGAAAGAACACAAGAATATTTTAAAAAATTAGGAATCAATGAATTCGTAAACCTAATCACTAGTAGTGACAATTATACACCTAATATTTATCCAAATGGAAAGGACAAACAACCCTTCAAACCAACTTGGATGTTAGCAGAACCAACATTTAATGGGCTTAGACTTTCTTTATCTGAACAATCAAGACTTATTTATTCTAACGATAAACCAAAGTTTTTCTCTGAAAATATAGAATCAGTATATCATAAAAGAGAAAATATTGAAATTGATATTAAGCTCACTTCAGGTCTAAATGTAATCATTGGAGGTTCTTCTAGCGGAAAAACTTTGTTAGTAGATTCAATAGTAAAAATTCTTAATCAGAAAACAGACGAATCGATTTACGGAAAGTATGATATAGAAAAAATTAGTGTAATCAATCCATCAGGAATGAGTCCTCATTACCTTTCCCAAAACTATATAATGGGAGTTGTAAACAATATAAGTGAGGATAGATTAGAAAATATTGACATCATAAAAAAAGTATTCCCTGGTGATGATGAGATAAAAATTGGAATAAACAATGGACTGAGAGATTTCAAGAAGAATATTCAAGAGTTAATTAATAGCGTAAGAATAATCGAAGAGGAAACCCAAACTTTGAAGGCAATTCCAGTATTGTCTAGATTGATAACTAAGGACAACTTAGAATCAAACATTTATGACAATCTCCAACCAACAGAGATTGAAATTGAAAAATTGCGATTTTCAAAATCAACTCATGACAATTATGTGCAAACACTGGAAACGTTGGACAATTTCCTTAAAAGCTACCCATTCATAAGTCACGATTTAAGCTTGGTTAAACGATTAAAGGATGAACTTTCTGATGTCCTAGTAATTTCAAGTAAAGAGAAAACCGCAAGACAATTATTGGAAAAGGAGAAAGAAGTTTATGACCAAAAACTAAGACACTCTAACGTTGAAGAACAAACTAAGAGGCAGAACTATAACAAATTAATTGAATCACTTAAAAAATACATTCGTGCCCATCGCAAATTTTTCAAAGTATTAAATCTAATATCTAGTTACTCCTTAAACTTTGATTCAGAGGAATTCAAATCTATGGGACATACTCTTTATATTGAAAATGATTTCATTTTAAACAAGGAGAAGTTTGTTGAGGTGATTAATCATTACTTGAAGGACAAGATAGCTGACTTTAAGAGCATAACTCCTGAAATGCTTTTTGATAGTAATCTAAAAAAGAAGAACCCAAAAGTTCACGATTATGATGATTTTGAAAAGAAGATTTACTCTGATTTTGAAAGTCTAAATAAAAAGAAGTACAAAATCATCACTAAGGATGGGCGGAAATTTGAGAATCTTAGTCCTGGATGGAAAACTTCAGTAATTCTTGACATCATTTTAGGTTACGATAAGGATACTGCACCCATAATAATAGATCAGCCAGAAGACAATTTGGCAACTGATTATATTAATAGTGGATTAGTCAGCGCAGTGAAAAAAATAAAGAGCGGAAAGCAAATAATTTTGGTTTCACATAATGCAACAATACCAATGCTTGCTGATGCGCAAAATGTTATTTTGTGTAGAAATGTTGACAATAAGTTGATAATAAAGTCCAGTCCTCTTGAAGGAGAAATTGATGGAACAAGCGTTGTCGATTTGATTGCAACTATTACTGACGGAGGGAAATCTTCGATTAAAAAACGGGTAAAAAAATATAATCTCAAAAAATTTACTGAATCATGAAGTTAATTTTTAACAAAGAGGAAAATAATGATATAACTGTAAAGATTCAGCAGGGAACTGTAGCTATTGATTTCACCTATACAGAAATGATAAAACAGTTACTTGAAAACAATGATATTTCAGATACGGATTTTGGAAATTTAACTGAAGAGGAACAAGAAAGTATAAGAGATATGCTAAGTAGAATTTCCGAAATCTTTGAAGACGATGAACCTGATTCGGACGACACGAATGAAACAGAAAATGAATAGACTACTGGCAACATTGTATAAGCATAATGCGGGCTGAGCAGCTAAAATTGAGCATTTTTGCTCCTAATAAACTTTGCGGTAATCGGACAGTGAATCGCTCCGAAATCCCGCACTACGCTTATACTTGACCGTTGCCAATAATGTTTGAGACGCACGAAACATGAATATTAAGTACCATATCGTTAACTAATAAGAAAGAAATGATATTTAAAGGTTTGTTGCTGGGTATATTAGTTTTACTTATTAACACTGGCTGCATGAGCCAGAATATAAGTAAGAGAGATTTTAAAAAAAGCTTTCATAGTTTAAACCTGACTTTTATTAATCAAAAAAGCTTTAATGATTCGAGAGATTTATTATTTGACCAGTTAACAGACCTGTATTTTCAATCAGACACCATAATTTTAGTAGAGTCATTTACTGATGAGACTGGACGATATAGTTGTGGCGTTTATTCATCTAATGATAGTTTAACTCAATGTTTTTATGTAGAAAACAATTTTCAAGGCCGCCAAATTAATCATAAACTCATAAAAACTAATAGTTGTGGACTTTTTACATACATAATATCATCCATCAATGAAAATAAGTTAGAAGAAATGGTGAACCTGTAGTTACTTCGGTTAAAACGAATAGGTTTGCACCCCCTGATAATGAAAATTAATAAACCACTGTAAAAAGAACAGATTTTAATACAATTGAACTTTAACCGGATAAAAAAACACTATTGGCAACCTGGTATAGCCACAATGCCTGCAGCTGTTGTAATCAAATGATATATAATTGTGGCTATACCTGAACCGTTATGGGCAACCCTAAAACCGACAACAGACAATGAGTATATTTAAAAAACTATTTGGTGGTTCCGACAAATCAGACAACGACTCGGGGAACAAAAAACTCGACCTTGAAAAACTATTATCGTCTGATGACATAAATGGTAGCATAATAGAACTTGACAACTACATTGGTGACCTTTGCTCATACGGAGACGAAATGGACAAGCTGACGGAACAACAGAAGCAATTTTATTATAATCAATGTTTGGAGAGAGAAATAAACAATGGTGGGTTTAACCAATACTTTTTCAACTCAAGTGGCGACTTTGCTCATAAGACAGTTCAGTCATTGAAGACAATAGGTGCAAACAAAACGGCTGACATTTTGCAAAAAGCAATTGACCAATTTCCAAATGGCAGTGTTCCAGAAGACAGAACAGAACGACAAGAAATTTTAGAGAAAATACAAGAAACGGCAGACCTTGTTTGGGAAGAACTTGACCAAAAGTTTTTTAGTTACGAAGACGACTTGAACACTATGAATATTGAATTTGTAAGGAAAAATAAAGCCAAATTTTAACTCGATGAAAAAAAGGGCAGCCCATAACATGGTATAGCCTACAATAGCGGGGTTCGGTGCAGGTTTCAGGGTCTGTGCCCCGCGTGGGTTTATCACGGTGGAAAGCGACGAAGCCCGCGAATCCGTTACTGTGGCTATACCAGGAACGTTGGGCAGCATAGTAAAGACACCATTTCACCCGATGAATGTGGAAAATAATGAAATTTTGACCATAAATTCGTATCTTGCGACATTAAATGATTGACTATGAAAGCCAAAGAACTTATAAAAGAAATACAGAAACTTCCTGTCAGAAAACGAATTTATGTCATTGAGCGTTCCATGCACCTTTTACGGAAACAGGAAGAAGAAGAGCAGATGAAAAAAGCTGCGGACGAATTGTATGAAGACTATCTCTCTGACAAAGAATTGACTGTATTTACGAACCTTGATTTAGAGAAATTCTATGAAGCAAGGTGAAATCTGGCTGATAAATCTTGACCCGACAGTGGGAGCCGAAATAAAAAAGACAAGACCGGCGATAATTGTGAACGATAATGCATTGGGGAAATTACCGCTAAAAATCATAGTTCCGATAACTGATTGGAAAGACAAATACGAAATTGCACCTTGGATGATTAAAATTGAACCTGATAGTGAGAACGGATTATCTAAGGTTTCTGCGGCAGACAGTTTTCAAGTTCGTTCTGTTTCACAGGATAGATTTGTAAAACACATCGGGACAGTTCCTGAAACCATTATGGAAGAAATAAGGATTGGCCTAGCAAAAGTTCTATCCATTGACAGTGAATAACTACGCTGCACAACATGGTATAGCCAACAATAGCGGGGTTCGGTGCAGGTTTCTAGGTCTGTGCCCCGCGTAGGGTTCATCACGGCGGAAAGCGACAAAGCCCGCAAATCCGCTACTGTGGCTATACCAGGAACGTTAGAGGTTATGCTAAGACGGATACTACAAACAAGAAAGGTAAGTGGACAACAACAAATAAAAAATGAGTTATGGACTATAAAGTTGAAGAAATAGATATTACTACAAAACTGACAAAGTTGGGCTTGACACTTCCTGACAGCATAGCTTTTTTCCCAGAAAATTTTGAAACCGCTAATGTCGCAGACGACTTTATATTCACAGACAGTATGCTTGACTTAAATAAAATTTTCAAGCAAGAAAAAAATATTTCAATTAATGCACTTGGTAACGATACAGAAAAATATAGAATTCGCAAAAATGCTGACGTTTATTTACCCGCTATGTTCTTTGCTCTATTTGTAATTACTGAAAATCCGACAATCGTATCCATTTCACTAAATGTTTTATCAAGTTACATGTACGAACTTTTTAAGGGGACTTCAGGACAAAAAACAGCCCATATAGACCTATACGTTGAAACCAAAGAAAAAGGGAAAGTGAAAAAACTTAGCTACAAAGGTAGTGCTGACGGACTTAAAGATTTGGAAAAAGTAATTAAAGCAATGAAATGAAAGCGTTTTTAGAAAATCCCAACTTGTTAATAAAAGAGTTTAATGAAATGGCTCAAGTTGCTCAACGAAAGGCTTTCATTACTGTTGGAATAGAAATACAAAAAGAAGAAATTGAAACATTAACGAAATATAGAAATGAATTAAAAGAATTAAAGAAACAATTTGTTGAAAGAAATTTAGAAAATGAAGCAAATCTAGTTTATTGCATTGAGAACTCCTTGTTAGCTGGTCAATATGAGCTGCAAATGCTTGTCAATATAAAGGAAGACAAAATGAGAGAAGCTTGGGGAAATTTAGTTAATGCACAAGTTATTTATGGAACAGTTGTAAGAAATTATCCATTTGAACTTGACACGACAAATGGATATGTTAAAAGATTGGAAGCATATGAAAAATTACTTTTTCCAAAAATGTTCTTTTCAAGTGTTGGTGGCATAATCAAAAAAAGTAACTGTTCTATCTGTAAAGAGAGTTATGGCAAGTGTAATCATATTAAAGGACGACTTTACAATGGTGAACTTTGTGTTAGAGAAATAACTGAAATGGAACTTGAAGAAGTTTCTCTTGTTGACGTTCCATCAAACAAACATTGTATAACAATAACAACTACAATAAAAAACAAAACGGTTGACCTAATTACATTAAGAGAACAAGAAGAAGAAATAAGCACAAACCGCTAACATGGTATAGCCAACAATAGCGGGGCTTGGTGGTATTTTTACGGTCTCTGCTCCGGTTCATCACGGCGGATAGTGAACAAGCCCGCAAATCCGCTACAGAGAAAAAGAT
>OBJA01000112.1_pt1 | contig 82332 bp, 71 predicted proteins | sample 1519751 | NCBI WGS metagenome assembly OBJA01 (sample SAMEA3881238, study PRJEB22517) | soil metagenome | biome: lake sediment; feature: soda lake sediment; material: sediment, water from around vicinity | place: India | collected 2013-12-23 | depth 3 m | reverse complement strand
CGAACCCGCGGTACGGTTACCCGTACGGCAGTTTAGCAAACTGCTGGTTTCAGCCGCTCACCCACCTCACCTCTTAATTTTTTATATAGTTCTCAAAGAACGTTCTTTTTTTGTGCGTGCAAATGTATCAATAGTTTTTTCATAAACAAAAAAAATTTACGCCATTTGATAAAAAACAACCGGCCTGCCAATCAAAAAGGTGCAGGCCGGAGCTGTGAAATACAATTTCCACCTAACTATTAACTGTTTTGATACATTATACCTGATGAGCCTTCTTTTTGCGACCTCGAAAGAAAAAGTATTTGGCAGCAAGATGATAACCAAATTCAAAAGCCATATTCTTTAGCTTGCCGGCAAAATTATCAAGCATTCCCGATGCTGAAGCAAGCATCTCCTTCTCGTAAAATTTTGCCTCTATTTCCAGTTCCCGCTTTTTGAGTTTCAAATCATGTTTATTTTTTATTGCCATACCATTTTATTTTTCTTCGTCGTTAAATAGAATCTTTGAAAGGTTCCTGATTACTGAACCTGTAACTATCTGCTTCCGGAAAATAATTCCTGCTGCTGTGAGAAGAATAAGCACTCCCCCGGCGATAAATACACCGCCCAGATAACTGTTGATCAACCTTCCGGACCATACCGCTACAGCACTTAACAGAAAGGCCATAACCAGCAGCAAGAAGAATCCAGTCACAAACAGACGGAAAATATATGCCCCGATTAATGATATTTTCTCCAGAAATCTGGCCTTTTCCAGTTCCGTCAGTGATTTTGCATAGTCAATTACAGAATCATTCAGTATTTTGAACTCTTCTTTTAATCTGTGGCTCATCAGTTTAAATCTACGATTATTGAATCCTAAATTCCGGACTTCTGTTATTGGCCGTAGATTTTGTCACCTGTGCCAGTTGAACCTGAAGTACCCATATTCTTGCCACCGGTATCAGCGATTTTTTCTGTCTTTTTCCCGGCTTCGGTAACTTTTTCACCGGTTTTCTGAACTTTCTCGCCTACATCCTTAATTCTTTCAAGTACATCGGCAACTACCTTATTCACCTGATCCTTCAGTTCTTCAACTTTTTCATGGAATGTTTCAGTTACCTCTTTTGAAACATTTTTGGCTGTTTTTGAGATTTCTTTCCGGGTGTTGGTTCCCTTATCTGGTGCCAATAAAATTCCGGCTAATGCTCCGGCGGTTGCTCCTGCCAGAAAGCCTAACAATGCATTCTTTGTTCCATTTTTCATGATCTTCAAATTTTAATGTTAATTATACATATAATTTCCTGCCATCTTAATTTTCATGGTATATCAGTACAGGCTTTCCAAAGTGCTTTATCACCTGCCTGGTTTCACTTGTACTGAATATTTCTTTAAAAAATCCTTTCTTTTCCTTGAGTATACCTATCAGGTCCACCTCATGTTGCTCAAGATAACTCTGAAGGGCATCCTTCATTTTTTGCTCCCGCATCAAAACAGGGATCATTGTATCGTCTTCTGTGATTTGCCGGGCGAGTTCAACAAAACCAATCCATTTTAGCTTTTCTTCAAAAGTGAAATCTGCTGCATTATGCAGTATGGTTATTTTTAATCCAGGCAACCTGAACAATTCCGCCAGGTTTCTCAGGGCTCCCATATCTTCATGGTGAAAGTCAGTGAGATATACAATGTTTTGAAGCACCGCATAATTCATGCTTTCCGGTATTATGAATACGGGGATTTTAACCTGTGAAATCATGAAAGGGTACGTCAGGTCGCCTCCTAAATTTTCAGAATAGTGTTCAGCATTACCAATAAGAAGCAGTACATCTGACCCATGTTTATCAACTTCAGCCTGTACAAAGGTTAACCTGTTTTCTTCTGTGACCACAATTTCGAAAGGGACATCAACAGAGTGTGTTTTAAGATATTCTGACACCACTGTCCTGATTTCCGAACCGGCCTTTTCATAATCCTCCACGGCATCCTGCTGGGCTTCTGCCAGCCCGGGATCAGCCATAGTAGCCGTACCTGCAGTGTAAGTCATCCTCACCCATTCAACGTCATACACATATGCAATTTTAAGGTTCCGCCCTGAACGGTGGCTGAATGAAAAAGCATATGCTATCAGTGATTCCATGTTGAAGTATGATTCGAGCAATAACAGGTTCAATTTCATGTTCCGGAGCTTTTAAGTATTAATTACCCTTTGCATCAGTTATCTGAACAAATAAAAATCCTGACTGCTCAATAAAAGCTTTGCCAGCTTTGTGAACCTGCTTATTTCTGCTTATCATGCTCATATCATATTAAAACTCATGTTTATAGAATTAACAGATTCAAAAGTTTTTATTTATTGTCATCCTTAAACAAACTCCGGGCACCGGCCCTGATGATAGTATTGGAAAGAAGAGCTTTTCCTGCAATTACAAGGATTAGTGCCAGCAGTATGAGTCCGCCACCGCTGATGAGCAATCCGCCCACATAATCGTTGTAGGTTTCTCCATACCACACTGCAAATGCAGCCACTCCCACTGCAACTATAAGCAGGGCGAAAAACAATACAACCATTAATATATAAAGGATTGTGATGGTAGTGGCAGCTTTTTCCAATACATTTATCTTGAGCAGGTCAACACGTGCCTGAACATAATTTCTTACTGCTACATTTAGTTCACTGATATTATCGGCTAAATTTTTGCTCATTTCATTTAATTAAGGCATTGAGAACAGGCTCATTCACTTGACAGGATTTCCTTGTGAAAATTTCCCTGCTTTATCTTTCATCTTCTTTTCTGCTTTTTTAGTCCTGTTCTTCATTTTCATTTCAGCCTCATTGAGCTTCTTTTGCATCTCCTCCACCATTTCATTCACTTCATACTTGAGTTCATCAACCTTTTCCTTCATGGTCGATGCCAGATCTTTCCTTGAGTTTTTAATCCTGCTGCTGATACCGCGGCGGGTCCTGGAACCTTTATCCGGAGCAAGTAAAATACCGGCTGCTGCTCCTGCAACTGCTCCGGCAAGAAATCCAAGAAGTGTGTTTGTTATCCTTTTTTCCATAATATCTGATGTTTTAAGATTAATAAAACGCATATCGTCTTCTTCATGAAAAAAACATTCCACCCTGCAGATTTTATGGTTAATAATTTATTGAGGTTGAATATCAACTATATAAATATACAAAAAAAAAGTAACAACTGAGGGATGTGTGTAGGAAATTCCACAACTTGTGGAGAGAGTGAACATGTGTTATTTTGGAATATTGTACAATATTTACACAACCTGACCGGTTATCAGAAACTCGATGTATCCTGAAGGCACAGGCTTCATCAGGAATGCACTTACAAACGGATACTGCATGATCCTGTTCCGGAGGTGATGATTATTATTGCTGGCCAAAACAATTATCTCAGGTTTCTGCAGGAAGTTATTTAACCCTTTGAACTTTTCCAACGAGTTAGGCAACAGTGTTTTCCCAATGCTCTTCTCGTCCAGAATAATGTAATGAAGCTTTCTGTTTTTCTCAAGAATTTGTTTCTCGATGAAATCAAATGCATCACCCATGTTACTAAATGAGTATAGATGGCAATCAAGTTCTTTATTGCTCAACGTCCGTTTCTGCCGTTCCAGATACACCGGGTCGGAATCTATCCACAAGACTTTTTTTCGTTTTTGTTTCATTTCAATTATTCTGCGTGTTCAATGGAAGTATTAAATTCCAATAATTATTCCAAAATAAACTGAACATGCTGAATATTGAGCCATCGCCTGATTACTTATACCTCCAGCCTTGATTTCTCAGCCAGTTCTAAGACCTTCTCAATTTCGCCCGACACTTCAGTAGCAAGGGGGACAACTTCATTATTCTTATTTTCACGTAATATCATATTTTCCAATCTGGAAAGTTTTTCAACAATTTCCTTCAATCCGAAATATGAGAATGATGGGATTGCTTTATGGGCCAATTCCCCAATTTCTGTCCACCTTTGATCTTTTTGCAGTTCAAGAAAACTTTCCTGTGTTTCTTTGGCATTCGTAATAAAGGTATCTATCATTTTATTAAAAAACGTAGTATTCCCGGCTGTTGTTTTTAAAAGCATTGTGGTATCAAACTGCAGTTCCTTTTCTTTGCCTTGGGGCAACTGTGGTTTTTCTTCTGTTGATTTAACTTCCAGTTCCAATGTATTGCAAATTTTATTGTAAAGTATCTCTTCATCAAATGGCTTTAATATAAAGCCGTCAAATCCACTCTTCAGGTATTCCAATATATCGCTATCCATTATATTGGCAGTAACTGCAAGCATCCTGGTAGCGTAATTTAAGCTTTTTCTGTCCTTTCGAATCTTTTGTGCTACTTCAGTCCCCTTGGCTACAGGCATCCTGATGTCAAGCAAGGCTATATCGAACTTCTCTTTCTGAAGAAAATCAAGCGCCTCACCACCATCAGTGGCTATCCGGTAGTCGACATTCCAAAGTTGTAATATTGATTCCCCCAGAAGGATATTATTTTTATCATCATCGGCATATAATATTTTCTTTCCCTGCAGAAGATTGTATTTAAGTTCATAATTTCTGGCAGGGACTGGATTTTCCGAAAGATGAGGCCTGATAAAAGGAATTACAACTGTAAATTTAGAGCCTTGTCCTTCTGTACTTTCAACATACAGACGGCCATTTAAAAGTTCAACAAGTTTCTTTACAATGGTCAGCCCCAGCCCTGTCCCCTTGTTGTTTATTTTCCTTGACACGCTGGACTGTGCAAACTCATCGAATATGTATTCCAAATCTGCTTGCGGAATCCCTATACCTGTATCGGTGATGTCGAATCGCAGAAAGACATCCTTACGTGTTAGTTTTTCACGAAATACCTGGATGGTTACGGTACCCTTTTCCGTAAAATTAATGGCATTACCTGCCAGGTTCATCAGGATCTGCTTTACCCTGAAAGGGTCACCCACCACAATTTTTCCCACGTTTCGACCTATATCGGTTTGAAAGGTAAGATTCTTTTCGTTGGCCCTGAAGGAAAGTGATTCATATACTCCTGCAATAAGCTCATGGATATTGAATGGTGTTTTTTCGATATAAACTTTTCCCATCCCGTATTTAAAAAGGAACAGAATCTCATTGACAACCGATAGCAGATGCTCCGACGATTGCCTTATCATCTGGGCATACTTCCTTTGATTAGCATCAAGTTCTGTTTTGGAGAGTAATCCTGAAAAACCGATAATGGCATTTAAGGGAGTTCTGATTTCGTGACTCATATTTGCCAGAAATATCGTTTTGGCCTTGTTTGACTCTTCAGCTTCCTTTTTGGCTGTTAAAAGATTCTTCTCTATTTCCTTCTCAATGGTAACATCCTGTGAAATAAGTGCTCCGCCTATTATCTGATTGTTCAGTCCAAAAACAGGTGTTGCCTGGATAAGGTAGACCTTGCCTTTGATACGCACCTCCCCTTCCGATTCAATACCATCGAGGGCATTCCGGTAAAAAGGGAAAAGACGTTTGACAGTTTTCTGATTATAAACATCAAACAGTTTCTTGCCAATGAAATCTGAATTCGTCAGACCCATACTTGATTTCTCCCGTCCACCTGCCATAATATACCTGAAGGTTGTATCAAACAGGTAAAGATCTATCCCCGGTATATTTTCAAGCAATATCTGCCGGTAGTTTTCAAGTTCCGACGGTGTCTGGTTCAGATATACCATTCCTGCCGAAATTCCTTCAACTGCATTTCCTAACTTAATTTTCTCAAGTAAAAAATGAACAGGTAACAAGATGTCACTTTTTGATAAGATCTCTCCTTTGAAAGCCTGTGGTTCGTTTGTTTCCAGAAGCCGGAATGTTTTATCAGCAAACTCTTCAAAACCTTCGGGAGTGAACAATGATTTTATATCAGGCAGGGTATTCTTTTCTATATTCCCGGTAATTTTATTCCATGCACCTGCCAGGCGTATCATTTGAAAGTCAATATTGTAATAGAATACTGCATCCTGATGAATACCGTAATCGGACAGCACTTTATTTCCGGGGAATCCATCCAGGTGATTTGTTTTTATCTGATGCCCCAATACATCAAGTGAACGGCTGAGCTCCTTAAGCCGCTCCAAATCTGCACCCTCTCCCTTTAACCCTGAAATCAGGCTGCTTATCTGTTCCAGTTGTTTTGTTAACAGCTCATTCATTCCATAAATTTATAAAGGAATTATTTAACTTCAAAATCGGGAATTGTGCCTGTATATAAAGCCATACCTGACATGAAATCATATTTTTTTGTTTCATCTTGTTCTTAACTTATCTATCTTTAACAAACAAAAAGCAAATAATGATGTACACTTCAGGAGGTTTTAATCATTTCTATCAGATATCCGTCCTAATCCTGTCCGTTCTGATATTTTCAGGATGTACAGGAAGGGATAGCAAGCAAGAGGAAATACAGAATGAGCCAGGCTGGGTATCATTGTTCGATGGCAAATCGCTTCAGGGATGGAAGGTGACCAATTTTGGAACAGAAGGGCCGGTGCAGGTTTCAAATGGAAGCATTATCATAGGTATGGGTGACGGGTGCTCGGGCATTCATCTTGACAATGAATTCCCGGTGCTAAACTATGAAGTTAAATTGCGGGCTAAAAAAGTATCGGGCAACGACTTCTTTTGCGGGATGACATTCCCTGTGGGGGAAAGCTATTGCTCGTTCATTGCAGGCGGCTGGGGAGGTCCTGTGGTTGGACTTAGCAGTATAGATGGCAATGATGCAGCACATAATGAAACCCGGACCCTTAAAAAGTTTGAGCATGATACATGGTATGACATACACCTGAAGGTATCTGATACCAAAATTGAAGCATGGATTGATAATGAGCAGCTCATCGATTTTGAAACCGAAGGCCGTGTTTTATCAGTCAGGCCTGAGGTGAACCTTTCGAAACCTTTCGGAATCTGCACATGGATGACTACAGCCGAAATCAGAGACATCCGGTTAAAAATGCTCTGATTACGGGATAGGTATCATGTTGTAACCCTGCACCTGAAAATCCTGAAACAGTTTCGAAAACCTGAAAATGGTTATCCGGTAAAAATCCCTTCACCCACACCTATAGGCAAATCAAACCAGAACCATATGAACAGGAGTACTACCCACATAATGAACAATATCACAGCATAAGGTATCAATAACGATAAAATTGTTCCTATCCCTACATTCCTGTCATATTTTCTAACCCATCCAATCAGTAGCGGGAAGTACACATACAGCGGACTGATTGAATTTGTTATGGAATCGCCCACCCGGTACATCAGCTGGATGAAGGCAGCACTGTAGCCAAGTTGTGAAAGCATAGGAATAAAAATGGGGGCAAATATTGCCCATTTTGCAGAACCGCTGCCTATAAAAATATTAAGAACCGCCACAATCACCATGTACATTGTAAACATTAACGGTCCGGTGAGCCCTGTCGACTGCAGGAATTCAGCTCCGTTAATGGCAAGTATTGTATCAAGACGGCTCCAGCTGAACATATTGATAAACTGGGCCACCACCAGCATCAGCACAATATAGCCAGAGAGATCCTTCATTCCGAGTTCCATAAAACGCAGTACATCGTCGGCTTTTTTAATGCTGCCTGTAATCTTTCCATATACATAGCCAGGAATTGCAAAAAAGAAAAACAATACCGGGACCAGTCCCCGAAGAAAAGGAGAAGGCACAATACCCCCGGTTTCCTGGTTGCGCAACGGGGCATTTTCAGGTATAACCAGTATGGCAATTATAATTACATAAAGAAGGGTTGCCAGCCCTGCATATTTCAAAGCTTTCTTTTCTGTTGCTGATAAACTGGGTGCCTCATCAAATGATTCTGGATTATCCTCTCCCCGGGCAAAGCCTTTTGTGCGGGGAATTGTGAAACGTGAAGCAATGAAAGCACCCCCGATACCCAATAAAAAAGTGGATGCAATCATAAAGTACCAGTTGGCAGTAGCGCTCACTTCGATATCAGGATTAATCTGCTGAACCACTTCAGTGCTGATACCTGCAAGCAAAACATCGGTTCCGGCTATAAAAAAATTGGCTGTAAATCCGGCAGTGGCACCTGCATACCCGGCAATGAGACCTGCTATGGGATGCAACCCCATCTGTGAGAATATCAATGCGGCAATGGGAGGTACAATGACCACCCCAGCATCGGAGCCGATATTGCCACAGGCACCAATGATAAAGATAACAGGCAGAACTATCTTCCGGGGGACAGCAAAAGCCATAGTCCTTAATATGATTGTGAGCAAGCCGCTTCTTTCGGCAACCGACACTCCCATCAACATGACAAGAACAAGGCCGAATGGTGCAAAAAATGCAAAATTGGTGACCATCTCTTCTACGAACCTCCTCAGGCCCCAGCCTGAGATGAGGTTCCGCGGCACAACAACCTCACCGGTACCAGGATCGACAGCACTTACCCCGGCAAATGCAGCAATTGCACTCAGTACAACAACAATACCTATAATCCACACGAACAGCCAGAAGGGGTGTGGCAACCGGTTCCCAAGCTGTTCAATCCATTTTAGCAGTCCCCGACTTTTAGTCAGTGATTCCTCTTTCCCACCGATGTCATTATTGGCCATAACAATTAATTTATCTCCCCGGTTGTAAAATTCTCCCTGTCAATATACTCATTCCGGTTTACATTTTCCCATTATGCATCAAACAGATATACTCCATAAAATAAAACAGCAATCAAAATAGATATTTCTTTGAATTCTCTTGATGACATATCACCGGATTAGCTAATCAACAGAAGCTTCATAATGATTTTTTAATACAAATTCCGATATTTACAATGAGGAAATTATAATCAATTATGTCGCTATGACAATAGAATATCAACCAATTGGCATCATCCGTACGCCGTATAAAAGCATCAGCGGAATGCCTGTGCAGGCTGCATTGGCGAAGGGAGCCACAGGAACCGTTGAATTGAATGAGGAATATACTGCAGGCCTTTTGCATCTTGACGGATTCTCGCACCTGATCATGATATACCATCTTCACCTTTCAAAAGGATTTGATCTTCAGGTGATGCCATTTCTTGACACCAGGGTTCACGGCGTATTTGCTACCAGGGCACCTAAAAGGCCAAACCCTGTTGGGATATCAGTTGTAAAGATTGATGGCATCAGCGGCAATAAAATCAGATTTGAAAACGCTGATATGCTTGATGGAACTCCCCTGCTTGATTTGAAACCCTATATTCCCGAATTTGATATTCACCAGGTGGAAAAAGCCGGATGGATGGAGGATAAATCAGAAAACCCGGAAGAAACATTATCGGACAACAGATTCGGATAAAAACAAAAACAGCCGCACAGATTTATCTTCCTGTACGGCTGCTTGCTGGTTATGCCTTTATTCTATGTCCTGATGGTACTCCTGGAGTGATTTCACCTTATACGCACCATTAAGCCGCTCTTTTATTCCTTGTGTGGCAGCAAAAGCAGCAGCAGTTGTTGTAATATAGGGAATGCCCAGTTTGATGGCTGTTTTCCTGATGTAGGAATCATCATACTCACTCAGCTTACCGGCCGGCGTGTTAATCACCAAATCTATTTCACGGTTGACAAGTGCGTCAAGGATATTAGGCCTGTTTTCATAAACCTTGTTGATGAACCGTGATTCAATTCCGTTTTTCTCAAGAAAGTTCCTTGTGCCACCTGTCGCCATTATTTCAAAACCCATGTCACGGAAGTTTTGTGCAGTAGCAATGATTTTATCCTTATCCCTGTCGCCGATTGTAATCAGCACAGTGCCTTTAACAGGCAGAGGGGTTTTTGTCGCCTCCTGTGACTTGAAGAAAGCCAGCCCGAATGAACCTGCCATACCAAGCACCTCGCCTGTTGAACGCATTTCAGGGCCCAGCACAGGGTCGACATCGGGGAACATGTTGAATGGAAAAACAGCTTCTTTCACACCATAATGTTTTAACTTGCGCTGTTTCAGGCTAAAATCAGAAAGCTTCTTCCCCAGCATGATTTCAGTGGCAATGCGGGCCATAGGGATATTGCAGATTTTCGAAACCAGCGGGACAGTGCGCGAGGCACGTGGATTGGCTTCCAGTATATACACAACATCCTTGTATATGGCATACTGGATATTCATAAGCCCAACCACTTTCATTTCTATGGCAATACGGCGGGTATAATCTTCAATGGTTTTAATCAGTTCTTCCTTTATTATAACCGGAGGAATAACACATGCTGAATCACCCGAATGAATGCCTGCATACTCTATATGCTGCATCACCGCAGGAACAAAAGCATCATTCCCGTCGGCTATAGCGTCAGCCTCAGCTTCAATGGCATCCTCAAGGAACATATCAATCAGGAGGGGCCTGTCGGGAGTAACATCCACAGCTTCTGCCACATAATGCCGCAACATCTCCTCATCAATTATTATTTTCATCCCTCGTCCGCCAAGCACATATGAAGGCCTTACCATCAGCGGATAACCAATGCGGCGGGCTATCTCCAGTGCTTCCTCAAGGTTGCTTGCCATTCCCGATTCAGGCTGGGGTATTCCCAGCTTCTCCATCATCTTTCTGAAAAGGTCCCTGTCTTCTGCCAGGTCAATTGTTTCAGGACTTGTACCAACAATTTTAACCCCGTTTGCCTGCAGTTCACTGGCAATATTCAGCGGGGTCTGTCCGCCAAACTGTACCACCACCCCTTCTGGTTTCTCTTTTTCATATATACTCAGCACATCCTCTACAGTCAGCGGTTCAAAGTAGAGCCTGTGGGATGTATCATAATCAGTTGAAACAGTTTCGGGGTTACAGTTGACCATGATCGATTCAAACCCTGCATCACGGATTGCAAAAGCAGCATGGACGCAGCAGTAATCAAATTCAATGCCTTGCCCGATACGGTTGGGCCCGCCCCCGAGTACCATTATTTTCCTCCGGTCATCGGTTGACACCTTATCGGGTGCATTATAGGTTGAATAATAATAAGCTGCATCAGCCCCGCTCACAGGAACCGGCTCCCATGCTTCCCCCAGTCCGAGTGCAAGCCGGCGGCGGCGGATTTCATTTTCAGGAATGCCAAGCAACCGGGAAAGGTATTTATCGGCAAAGCCATCCTTTTTAGCTTTGATAAACAGTGCATCAGGCAATTCGCCTCCCTTACATGCAAGAATCTCCTCTTCCAGGTCAACAAGTTCCTTCATCTGTTCAATGAACCACTTTTTGATATATGTCCTTTGATGAAGCTGATCAACTGTTGCCCCTTTCCGCAAAGCCTCATACATGATGAACTGCCTTTCGCTTGATGGTTCCTTCAGCATCAGCATCAGCTCTTCGAGTGATTTCCTGTTAAAATCTTTGGCAAAACCTAAACCATGCCTGCCGGTTTCCAATGACCGTATGGCTTTCTGAAACGCCTCCTTATAATTCTTGCCGATACTCATGACTTCACCAACGGCCTTCATCTGTGTCCCGAGATGATCTTTAAGCCCTTCGAACTTTTCGAACGCCCACTTGGCAAACTTCACAACCACATAGTCACCCCAGGGGGTATATTTATCGAGTGTTCCTTCCCGCCAGTAAGGCAATTCATCGAGTGTCAGCCCGCCGGCCAGAAGTGCTGAAATGAGTGCTATCGGGAAACCTGTTGCTTTGGATGCAAGCGCCGATGAACGGGACGTGCGGGGATTTATTTCAATCACCACTACCCTTCCGGTAGCCGGGTCATGGGCAAACTGTACATTCGTTCCCCCGATAACCCCGATGTCCTCAACTATTGAATAGGCATATTTTTGCAGGCGTTTTTGCAATTCATCTGAAATTGTCAGCATGGGTGCGGTACAAAATGAGTCACCAGTATGAACACCTATGGCATCAACATTCTCTATGAAACATACAGTAATCATTTTATTATTTGCATCGCGGACCACTTCAAGTTCAAGTTCTTCCCAACCGAGAACCGATTCCTCAACCAGTATCTGGTTTACCATACTGGCTGCAATACCGCGCGCAGCAATAACACGAAGTTCCTCAATATTATAGACAAGCCCTCCTCCGGTGCCTCCCATTGTATATGCCGGCCTGATAACAACTGGATATCCAAGTTCACCTGCAACCTGTTCTGCATCCTCAACTGTTGTCACCGCCTTACTGCGCGGCATGTCAATTCCCAGACGAGCCATTGATTTTTTAAACTCAGTACGGTCTTCTCCCTTTTCAATGGCTTCAAGATTAACACCAATCACCTCAACCTGGTATTCTTCAAGCACACCGCTCTTTGCAAGCTGCAATGAAAGATTCAGTGCTGTCTGACCTCCAAGATTCGGCAGCAGTGCATCGGGACGCTCTTTCCTGATGATCTCTGTCAGGGAATACTCATTCAATGGCTCTATATAAGTGTAATCAGCCATCTCAGGATCAGTCATTATGGTGGCCGGATTTGAATTTACCAGTACTATCTGGTAACCCAGCGAACGCAGCGCCTTACATGCCTGTGTCCCTGAATAATCAAATTCACATGCCTGACCTATAATAATGGGCCCGGAACCAATAATTAAAATTTTGCGGAGATCTTCCCGTCTTGGCATAATCAATGAATTATTTAATTAATAATCTAACTTTCATTACAAAAGTGCCCCTTAATTTTTGAAATTCTCAACAGAAGTTACTAAAAATTGTTGATTTGATAAAAACTTGATGTAAAAACTCCAAGACAGAAACATTTATTCCTGACCCGGTTTCAGTTATCATCAGCTTGATCTGGATAGAATAAATTATATTTGCCCAAACTTTTGTTTGGGAAGTTGGTTTTGTTGTTAAACAAACAGAATGAAAAAAAGAAAATTCTATATGATGTTTTTTGTAATCGTTTTTGCTGTCAATATCATTATAAACCTGTACATATTTTTTCGTACCAAAACCCTCTTTCCTGAAAGTACGGCAGGATGGTGGATTGCAACCATCATCTTCTGGCTGGTTGCTTTCGCCTATGTGATAGGGAGATTTGCTGAAAGAGGCGGCCCTGAGATTGTTGCTGAAGGTTTTGTCAGGGCAGGATCTTTCTGGCTCGGAGCCATGGTATACCTTACATTGCTGTTTCTGCTGATTGACATTTTGCGTGGGCTGAATGCACTGATACCCATTACCGGGGTTTTCAGATTCAGCTGGATGGACAGCAAGGGTAAGACAGCAGTACTTGCAGTTTATGCGCTCACTGCTGTTATCCTGGTATACGGATTCATCAGTGCAAAAGTACCGGTGGTAAAAAATTACACAATCAATATCGGCAAGAATGTACCGGACGGTTCGCAAAAGATAGTACTTGTAAGTGATATTCATTTAGGCATGACGATATCAGTAAACAGGCTAAAAAGAATGGTTTCACTTGTAAACAGCCAGAATGCAGACCTGATACTTCTGGCAGGCGATGTTTTTGATGAAGATCTGGGGCCGGTAATAGCAAACAATATGGGCGATTTGCTGAAAAACCTGCAGGCCAGGCATGGTGTATATGCAGTATTGGGAAACCACGAATTTTATGGCAATGCCAGGGAAGCTCACCGGTATCTTGAAAATCACAACATTACGGTGCTGCGTGACAGTATTGCTGTGCTCGACAATGGCATCACAATCATAGGCAGGGAAGACCTGACTGCCGAAAGAATGTATGGGATCCAAAGAAAGTCTGTAGAATCACTGATGAAGGACATCGATGTTTCCGCTCCTGTTCTTTTACTCGACCACCAGCCCTATCATGTATCCGAGGTTGCCGCCAGCCAGGTTGATCTCCAGGTATCGGGGCATACCCACAACGGACAGATGTGGCCTTTTAATTATATCACATCGGCAATATTTGAAATAGGTGCAGGGTACAAAAAAATAAACGGAACCCATTTCTATGTGTCATCAGGCTATGGTACATGGGGACCACCCATTCGCACCAACAGCCGTGCAGAAATTATCGTACTTGAGCTGAAGGGGATTTAAGGGATTATTTCACCATTTCGTAAACCCTCACATAATCGATCAGGTATTTTTGCGGGAGTATCGATTCATCGACTCCGTGCTGGCCTCCCCAGCCACCACCTATTGCAAGGTTCAGGATCAGATAATGCGGCTGGTCGAAGGGCCATGTATCAGCTCCCTCTTTCTCATTTTCATAAACCAGGTAACATTCATCATCAACGAGGAACTCAATCCTATCATCATACCACTCAATGGCATAGGTATAAAAATTATCATATGGCCTGTCAAGGGTCAGTTTATTGCCTTTGGCTGTGCCCAACACATGATTGTAGGATTTCGTATGGATGTTTCCATGAACCACATCAGGATCATAACCAACATTCTCCATAATATCTATTTCACCACAGGCCGGCCAGCCGGTACCAGTCTGAAAGCTGTTGCCAAGCATCCAGATCGCAGGCCAGGTGCCCCTGCCGGTCGGCAGTTTTGCACGAACCTCAATGCGTCCATACCTGATACTTTTCTTGCCATAGGTATGAATACTTGCTGAGGTTATTTCATTACCCTCCCAGTTATCTTTCCTGGCTTCAATAACCAGGTGGCCGTTCTCCACCCTTGCATTTTCTGTCCTTTCCCGTGTATAATACTGTGCTTCCCTGTTCCTGACATAACCCTCCTCATAGCTCCAGATTTCAGGATCAGGCAATCCGTCTTTGTCAAAATTATCTTCCCATACAAGCTTCCATTTACCTGTTTCAGCTTCTGCCACTTTGCCCTGGCTGCTGGTACATGCTGCAATAAAAACCTGCAGCAGCGGAATAATCAAAATTGCTAAGTTTTTCATTTGTTTCAGATTTCAGACTCAATTCAAGGATAAAAGTAATAAAACTACCCTTTTGCTGTACAAGGTATTTTTACAATTCGAATATATTCAGGCCCGGCATCTTAAAAGTTGATTAAATCACCTGTAATTCCCCCTGATTATAATCCATATAGGTCCCGAAATGCTATTTTTGCTTCAAATCTTTTAGACTATGGGTTTAAATGTCCACCCTGATGCCAGGGCTCTTATATTTGATTTGGATGGTACGCTATCCAATTCGCTTCCTGTACATCTTTCAACATGGAACAGGATTGGCGACATGTATGGGTTCAGGTTCGATCCGAAAATTCTGTATGAAATGACCGGTATGCCAACCATTGATTTTGCAAGGCGTGTAGTAGAGCAATATGGACTGGCTGTTACACCTGAAGAAGTGGTAAAACTCAAGCAACAATCATTTTGGGATTCAGCCCGTCTGCTGAAACCAGTTGATGAAATCATCAGAATAGTAAAGGATCATTATAAAAAGCTGCCAATGGCGGTTGGCACCGGGGCAAGCCGCAGAAGTGCAGAGGTACAGCTCAATGTGTTGGATATAACCCATTATTTCGATTTTATTGTTTCAGCAGAAGATGTAACCCGCCACAAGCCTGAACCGGAAACTTTTCTCAGGTGCGCCGAACTGATGAATACCGAACCATCGGCATGCCAGGTTTTCGAAGACGGGGATCTTGGAATAGCTGCTGCCCGTAAGGCAGGAATGATCGTTACTGATGTAAGGCCTCATATCGACTATGGAGAATGGATGCATTCCTGACCGCATTTGAAACTGTTCTGCCCCTCTTCCTGGTTATCCTTGCCGGATCATTGTTTTCATTCACCGGTGCAGCCACCCCGCAATGGGTGGATATCCTGAACAGGTATGCGCTCAGGATTGGATTTCCTGCACTTGTCATATTTTCACTCATGCATCTCGAGGAACAGATCCAGGATTATACCCCGCTGATCCTGCTCAATTCAGCCTACATCATCAGCTGCATTGCACTTGTTTTCATCATTTCAGCCATATACCCCCTGACGGTCAGAATGAAGCAGTCGCTGTTTCTCATCCTGCCATTCGGGAACATCGCTTACCTTGGGATTCCTGTTCTGGAGAACAGTCTTGGAAAAGAGATACTGCCTGTTGCAGCCCTCCTGTCGGCAGTTTACGTTTTCTGGATGCTCACCCTGGCGCTTATACTGGTTGAAATTCATGAAAATGAAAACTTCCGGCTGAAGCGGATCATATTGAACCTGCTGAAGAATCCTCTGCTTCTTTCCGTCCTGGCTGGCATAGCCATTGTCACACTGCGGGTTCCTGTACCTTATGTTGCAGAGCAGACTATAGGCCTGTTTGCACAGTCGGTTACTGCAGTGGTATTGTTCTCCCTGGGTATATTCATGGGACTTCAAAAGCTGGGCAGGTGGCAGGAGTGGCTGCAGGTAGGGTTATGGTCACTCACAGCCATGATCATTCTGCCAGCCCTGTTTTACATGCTGTTGCAATTTGCCCCGGTTAACCAGCAGGAATTAAAGGCATCGGTCATTGATGCTGCAATGCCTCTCGGTTTGACACCTTATGCCCTATCGGTCCAGTACAGGCTCGAATCGACACTTTTTGCCCGCATTGTCGTATTCGGGACATTAACCTCGGTGCTGATCATCCCGTTATGGATATTTATTTTATCCTGATGCCTCAGTTACCATATGTAATCCGGTACATGATTCCATTTTTGTCGTCACACAAAAGCAGGTATCCGTCGGGATGTTCCGCAATTCCAACAAGCCGGCCAAAATGGGATTTTCCGTCATCTGAAAGCCATCCGGTGATAAATGGCTCGATATTCTGAGGCCTTCCCTCCTGAAACTTAACTCTTACTACCTCGTAACCCACCGGGGGGTTCCTGTTCCATGAACCTCGCATGGCGACAAAGGCATCATTCTGAAATTCCGCCGGAAAATCATTCCCTGTATAATATGTCCACTGCATTGGAGCTGAATGTGCCTTATATCCCATAACCATTGGCTCTGTTTTCTCACTGAATTCTTTCCTGCTCATTTCATTTGGCGGGGGTTCAGGGGTAAAATAATCAATCTCACGGTTACCATACACCCATGGCCAGCCATAGTGCTTTCCTTCCTGTATATGATTCAGCTGCTCAGGAGGAAAGTCATTTCCGCGCCCGTCAGAGTTATGGTCAAAGCCCCATAATTCACCAGTTTCAGGGTGCCAGCCAAATCCGATTGTATTGCGCAATCCTTCAGCAAATATTTCCTGGTTGCTGCCGTCAATATCCATTCTGAGAATTGTTGCATGCTCGTCCCTGGGTTCATCGCAATCATTGCAGGTACTGCCAACCGACAGAAACAGCTTGCCATCGGGGGAAAAGCCTATTGTCCGGTTTGGATGCTGCCCGCCATCAGGTAAATCATCACGAAGCTGTTCTACCTCACCTAACGAACCATCCTGTTGTATCGGGGCCCTGTAAAGCTCCTTGTTTGTTACCATGTAAAGCTGGTTCTCATGGACAGCCAGTCCATGAACATTTTCCTTGCCTGTAACAACATCGGTTACATCGTCAGCCTTACCATCGCCATTTGTATCACGGAGAAGGGCAACTGCTCCCTGATCACGGCGTGTCACATAGATATGCCCTTCATCCGACACGGCAATGATACGCGCATTTTCAAGATCCTCAGCAAATACATTCACTGAAAAACCATCAGGAACCTGGAGCCTGTCAATCAATTCATCCCTGAATTCCAAAGTTGCGGGGGTAACTACATAGTTCTCCGACACCACTGCCCTGAATTCATCAGGCTCATCTGCAAGTACCGGAACAGGAACGGGGTCAGCATCAGGCAAATCATCCTGAGCCTTCAGCATTGAAGGATTCATTGCCATAAAAATAAAGAAACAGGAAAAGCAAAGCATCCTGTAAAAAGTAATCTGGGAAAACCTTTTCATCATGTGTGTTTTAAATGTGGGTTAAAAAAAAATATGTCACTACTCACAAATTTAGGGAAACCGGAATGATTTATCAAAAAAATCGGCAATTACTGCTCACAAAGTGCCTAAAGCAGAAAATGCTGCAGGGATAAATCCCTGCAGCATTCTCCTGATTTCCCCATAAACAGGCAGCAATATGCCTAATAGGCAAAAAGCGGGAAATCTTTCATCAACTGGTGAACTTTACCCGACACAGCTTCAAGTGTCTTATCATCATCAATATTTGAAATCACATCATCAATCATCTGAACGATAACAGGCATCATATCTTCCTTTACTCCCCTTGTTGTTATGGCAGGAGTGCCCACACGCAGGCCGGAAGTCTGGAAAGGTGAACGGCTGTCGAATGGAACCATATTTTTATTCACTGTAATATCAGCCCTTACAAGTGTATTTTCCACCTGCTTGCCTGTAATACCGGGGAACTTGGTCCTGAGGTCAATCAGCATCGAATGGTTATCTGTTCCACCTGATATTACTTTATATCCCAAATCAATAAAAGCCTGGGCCATGACCTGTGCGTTCTTCTGCACCTGCAACTGGTACGTATGGAATTCAGGTGCCAGTGCTTCGCCAAAAGCCACAGCTTTTGAGGCAATTACATGCTCCAGCGGCCCTCCCTGCTGGCCGGGGAATACCGATGAATCGAAAAGTGATGACATCATCCTGATTTCACCCTTCTTTGTTGCAATTCCCCATGGATTTTCAAAATCTTTTCCCATCAGGATAATCCCCCCTCTGGGACCTCTTAAGGTTTTATGTGTGGTGGAAGTCACTACATGGGCATATTTAACCGGATTATCCAGTATGCCTGCAGCAATAAGTCCTGCAGGGTGTGCCATATCGATCATCAGCAAGGCTCCAACCTTATCGGCTATCGAGCGCATACGGGCGTAATCCCATTCACGGCTGTAGGCCGAGGCACCGCCGATAATCAGTTTAGGCTTATGCTCAAGTGCAAGTGCTTCCATTTCATCATAATCAACAAGCCCTGTGTCTTCTTTTACACGATAAGCCACCGGCTGGTAAAGGATACCTGAACTGTTGACAGGGGAGCCATGTGACAGGTGGCCGCCATGCGATAAATCAAGTCCAAGAAAGGTGTCGCCCGGCTTGAGAATTACACTCAAAACTGCAGCATTGGCCTGTGCTCCCGAATGTGGCTGAACGTTGGCCCATTCGGCACCATACAGCTGTTTGATACGGTCGATTGCCAGCTGCTCGGTCTGGTCAACAAACTGGCACCCTCCGTAATACCTGTGCCCGGGATAACCTTCTGCATACTTGTTGGTCATCACTGAACCCATGGCCTCAAGGACCTGATCGCTGACAAAGTTTTCGGAGGCAATTAATTCTATCCCGCTTAGCTGACGCTCACGTTCTTTTTGAATGATATCAAAAACCAGTGTATCCCTTTTCATGTTATTGTTACTTTGAAATAAAAATCAAAGGTAGCATAATTAAAAAAAGCCTTTTACAGAACAAGCTTTTAAAAACTCACTATTTTTGAACAATTAATCTTAAAGAAACAGCACCGCAAGGGTCACTGTAAATAATAACAGTATCAGGTATTCATACTTCAATAAAGAACCGGAATTTGAGACATACTGCAACAACAACTTCACGCCCCGCCCTGCTTAATGCACTTTGTCTGCTGAGTTTTATCGGCAGCGGCATTGGTTTTACAGGATATTTTGCTGCTGCACTATTATTTGAACAATCATCCCGCCTTATTATCCGGTATTCATCATGGCATACTACTGAACATATATCTCCGCTCTTTTTTTTGTTGCTGATGGTGTTCTATGCCATATCGCTCATGGGGGCAATCAGAATGTGGAAACTGCACCGTAATGGATATTATCTATATGTGGCAAGCCAGCTGGCTATCCTGTTCCTGCCTGCTATCTGGATTGACTTTTATTCCCTGTCGGTAACAAATACATTTTTCACAATTACATTTATTGCCGGATACACAATGAATCTGAAACACCTGAGATAGTTCCTGTCCAGGTTGCCAGGCACTAAATTTCGAGCAGCATCCTGAATGCATCCTTACCACCTGTGAACAACAATTCAGGTTTTTCAATGAATTCCTTAACTTTCACCAGAAACCCGACTGAATCTTTTCCGTCAACAATCCGGTGATCATATGAAAGTGCCACATACATCATGGGGCGGATCACTACCTGCCCGTTAATTGCAACCGGTCTCTCAACGATATTGTGCATACCCAGTATTCCCGACTGTGGCGGATTAATGATGGGTGTTGAAAACAGGGAACCAAATACCCCTCCGTTTGTAATTGTAAAAGTACCCCCCGACAATTCATCAACTGAAATCTTTTTGGTCCGGGCTTTCTCTGCCAGTTCCTTTATTTCAAGCTCAATCGTGGCTATTGATTTGCTTTCTGCATTTCTCACAACCGGAACCATCAGTCCCTTGGGAGTTGATACTGCAATACCCACATCCACAAACTTTGGCGAAAGAATTTCATCGCCGTCAAGCTGTGCATTCACCATCGGATGAAAATCAACAGCAAGTGCTGCTGCTTTGGCAAAAAATGACATAAACCCAACCTTAAAACCATGCTTTTCGGTAAACTGCTGCTGGTACTTCTTTCTGAGTTCCATCAGGTTTCCCATGTCAATTTCATTGAAGGTTGTCAGCATTGCTGTTTCATTCTTGACGGCCACCAGCCGTTCACTCAACTTGCGGCGCAGGGAAGTCATCCTGTTTCTGTCGATATCCCTCGATACTTTTTTTGCAGGTGCCGGTTCTGCATCCTGTTCAGCAGGAGCATTTAAAACAGCTTCAACTTCTTTTTTGCCAAGCCGCTTCAATCCTTTAATTACATCATCAACCGACAAGCCATGTTCCTTCATCAGCTCTCTGGCAACAGGAGTTACCTTCACCTGTTCATGACCTGACTCTTTTTCAATGGCTGAAGGAGCGGGCAACTCCTCCTTTACCCGGGAAACCTTTGCATCCTGTTCGACCTTTACTTCATTATTGGCTTCACTGATTGATTCCTTCTTCTCACTTTTATTATCACCCGTACCTGAGGTCACTGAAAAATCAGTATCAATTGTACATACAACCGCACCTACCTCTACAGTTTCACCTTCAGAAACCTTGATCTCTACTTTTCCTGATTCGCTGGCTACAATCGTCAGGGTAGCCTTATCGGACTCGACTTCGGCAATTTCCTGATTTTTTTCAACAACTGCACCATTCTCAACAAGCCAGGTTCCTATTTCAACTTCAGTAATAGATTCCCCAGGGCTTGGCACTTTAACCTCTATAATCATCCTGATTTTTTTTTATGAAGCAATATATTCCTTTTTCTCAAATACACTTTCCAGTATCTTATCAAGCGACTGTGAATGAATTTCCATTAATCCGACAGCAGGACTTCCGCTTTCCGGACGGGCGATCAGCTTCAGTCCCAAATCGCTCAGTTTTCTGTTAAGAAAAGGCCAGGCACCCATATTTGCAGGTTCATCCTGTGCCCAAACCACATTATCTGTATTATACTTTTCCAGAATCTGGTTTATCTGTTTATTCGGAACAGGATACAACTGCTCAATCCGCACTATGGCAACATTTTCAATCCCCTTTTCATGCTTATATTTCTCAAGGCTGTAATAAAGCCGTCCCGAGGTAAATATTACCCTGTCCACTTTGCCTGGTACTGCCTCTGAATCATCGATAACCTCATGGAAAACCCCGTTTGCCAGTTCATCTATTTTTGATATCACCTGTGGATGACGAAGGAGGCTCTTCGGTGTAAATACAACCAGTGGAAGCCGCATCTTCATTTTCACCTGACGCCTGAGCAGGTGAAACATGTTGGCGGGTGTGGTGGGAACAACTACCTGGATATTGTTATTGGCCGACAGCTCAAGAAAACGTTCTATGCGTCCGCTTGAATGCTCAGGCCCCTGCCCTTCATAACCGTGGGGCAAAAACAATACGATGTTGTTCATCAACCCCCATTTCTCATAGGAAGTTGTAATATACTGGTCGATGATCACCTGTGCCACATTATGAAAATCGCCAAACTGTGCCTCCCAAATCGTTAGTCCTTCGGGCTGTGCCAGTGCATATCCATATTCAAAACCAAGAACCGCATATTCCGATAATAATGAATTGTATACATGGAAAGGGGCCTGGTCATCCGAAAGGTGCTTCAGCGGGAAATATTTCTCATCGGTACCTTCAACAACAAAAGCTGCATGCCGGTGCGCAAAGGTTCCGCGCTCACTGTCCTGCCCGCTCAGCCGTACAGGGTGCCCCTCCACAACCAACGACCCGTAGGCAAGCAACTCGGCCATTGCCCAGTCAAGCCTGTCTTCTGCCATCATCATCCGCCTGTCCGACAGAATCCGGTTCACCTTATTGAAAAACACAAGTCCTTTGGGAAGATTGTTCATTTTATCGGCAATCCTTACCAGAGTATCCCTGTCGATGCCGGTTTTAACCGACAATTCGAACATCGATTTCTGGGGCAGTTCATAATCAGCATATTCATCAAGCATGAACTTCCTGATGATCAGCCGCTCAATCTTCTTGGAATCCTCGTACTTCTGCTCTAGAAATGAGTTGAAATCCTTTATTTCCTTTTTCACCTCTTCAGCCGGCATAATCCCCAGTTGCCCGAGTTTATCGGCGTAAATATCCCTCGGATTGGGATGCCGGGCAATGGCCTTGTACAGCAATGGCTGTGTAAACCTGGGTTCATCGCCTTCATTATGCCCGTATTTCCGGTAACACAGGATGTCAATAAACACATCGGCATCAAATTTCTGCCTGAACTCCATGGCCAGCCTGATTGTATAAACCAGTGCTTCCACATCATCACCATTCACATGAAAAACGGGTGAGCGGGTAACCTTTGCCACGTCGGTGCAATATGTGCTCGACCGTGCCTCGAGATAGGAAGTTGTAAAACCAACCTGGTTGTTGATAATCAAATGAATTGTGCCGCCGGTGCGGTAGCCGTCAAGCTGCGACATCTGGATGGTTTCATAAACCACTCCCTGGGCTGCAATTGCTGCATCGCCATGTATAACAATACCTGCAGCTTTATTGTAATCTCTCTTATATACCGAATTGATCCTTGAACGAACCATCCCCTGCACCACCGGGCCTACTGCTTCGAGATGTGACGGGTTGGGAACCAGCTTGAGCTTAACCTTTTTTCCTGAATCAGTTGTAACCTCATTTTCATATCCCAGATGGTACTTCACATCACCTGTCCAGATATCCTCCTCGTATTCCTTCCCGTAAAATTCCTTGAATATCTTTTCATAAGGCTTCTGCAGTATGTTGGCCAGAACATTGAGCCTGCCCCTGTGCGCCATACCTATCACAAACTCTTCAATTCCCAGTTCAGCGCCCCTCTCAATAATGGCATCGAGCGAAGGGATAAGGCTTTCGGCACCCTCAAGTGAAAACCGCTTCTGCCCCACAAACTTCTTATGGATAAAATTTTCGAAACCAACAGCCAGCTTCAGGTGATAAAAGATATCCCTGCGGTTTTCTTCAGTAAAATTCATGGAGTTCTGTGCGCTTTCCATTTTCTCCCTGAGCCACTGTAATACCTCAGGCTTGCGCATATAAACATATTCAACACCTACAGAACGGCAATAGGTTGCCTCAAGGTGGGCTATGATGTCCTTCAGTTTTGCCGGCCCGATACCAATATCTTTTCCTGCCTGAAATGTTTTATCAAGATCTTCCTTCGACAGTCCGAAATTCTCTATGTCAAGTGTCGGCTTATACTGCCGGCGTGCCCTTACCGGATTGGTTTTGGTAAACAGATGCCCACGCTGACGGTAGCCATGTATCATATTCAGAATCGCAAACTCCTTATTCATCTCCTCGGGGATGGTTTTTGCCCCCTGCACCTGGTAATCTTTCCTGGCAAGTTCAAACCCCGCAAAAAAATGCTGCCAGCTTTTATCAAGGGAATCCGGGTTTTGAAGATATATCTGATACAAATCGTCTATGGTTTCCTGTTCCTGGTTGCCTACTGATGAAAATTTATCCATTTCTAAGTTTAATAGTGTTAGTAAAAAACAAAGCAGATTTTTTAATGTTTATCAAAAAGTACTCAAATCCCCTACAAAATTGGGAGTACACGGCATTTCCTGCATCATGCCATGCCTTAAGTGACCATAATTATCTAAAACACAGGCAAAAATACCTTAATTAATCCAAAACAAAAAGACTTCCATATCTGTTTTTATCGAAATATTTCATGATGAACAAAACTATACTTTGTGTGCTCTTGGGGTTAATCACATATACATCATCAGCACAGACATATACCGATTCAGAAATTCCCGAAAACAGTTTCAGGGGCACAAGGTTTGTAAACGGACATTCTGTAAACCTGGCCGATAAAGGTTTGCTTCTGTTCTTAATCCAGCACCGCTTTGGACGTCTTGACGGAGGGGTATATGAACTGTTCGGCCTTGACCATGCAACAATGCGGCTGGGTTTTGAATATGGTTTAGGCAGAAATTTAAATGTTGGTTTTGGCAGAAGTTCATGGCTCAAGACATACGATATTTTTGCCAAATACAGGTTCATTCAACCCACGGTTAACTTCCCTGTAACTGTTGCAGCTGTGGCAGAAACCTCAATTCCTACGCTCAGGAATTATTTCCCTGCTGCCCACGATAACTTAACGTCGAAATCAGCAGTCCATGCCCAGTTACTGCTTGCCGGGGCTTTCGGCAGATTTGGTTTTCAACTTTCCCCAGGTTACATGTCAACCGGATTCCTCCCGGTAATGAATGAAAACATTGGCATGTTTACAACAGGAGTTGCTGGTTCTGTATTCATTTCCGATATGTTTTCGGTTAACCTTGAATACCTGCACTGGCTTCATTCGGAGTTCCAGGGAGCAAAGCCGCTTTCAATCAGCGTTGACCTCACCACCCGTGGCCACCTGTTCCAGCTTATCCTTTCCAATTCACAGGCCATGTTCAGCCAAAGCCTCTACACAGCCACCCCGGGAAACTGGCAGGATGGAATGATTTACCTGGGGTTTAATCTTATCAGGGAATTCAGAATTAATTATTACCAATAACATATTATGGAACGAAAAGAATTCATTCAGAAGTTTGCCATCGGCGGCAGTTTGCTGCTGACAGCACCGGTTTTGTTCAATTCCTGCGGTGACGGGAATGACGAAGTAATCGACGACAAGAACAATTCCGACAAGGGTACAAAAATCGATTTAAATAACCCGAGTTATTCGGCACTGAAAACTGTGGGCGGATTTGCCTATGCCGGCGACATCATCATTATCCGCAGCAGTGACACCGCTTATATTGCCCTGTCAAAAATCTGCACACATGAAGGGTGTACCGTTACATACAACCATGACAATAAACAACTGCCCTGCCCCTGCCATGGTTCGGTCTTCACAAATACAGGGAGCGTAGTTACAGGCCCGGCACAAACAAGCCTGAAAGTTTACAGCGTTAAAAAGGAAGGTGATATTCTTACAATTACGTAGGAATATCACTTTCCCCTGCATTACCTTTTCAGGCACTTTCATTCGTTGTAACCCGCGGTAACCAAAAGGTCAAAAAGTCGGCTGTAAAGTATTGTGAAAATGTTCGGGGTCTGGCGGTCAGCTTAAAGATGATTATTCAACAGTATAATGTTTTCTTATTCTTGACTGAATGTCCCACACACATTCGAGTCCTGCAGGGAAAATCAGGTAATCGCCCGGCTTGATTGTTATTGAATCGAATTCAGAAACCACGGTGGCATTCCCTTCTATGATATAACAATGCTCAGTTTTATCATAATACCATTCAATCTTATCCTCTTCATGTTCCCACACCGGCCAGGAGAAAACACCAGCCTCCTCAAGTTCAGCCTGTTCCGGTTGCTCAATTTCAATTCTCATTTGCTTAGCTTTTTTACAAAAATATAAAAGAAACCATTTGCTGTTTACGTTCAATTAAAAAATTATTCTGACAAATAACAACGCATCTCACTTATTGTTCTTCTGAACCAATTGAGGCTGCTGCTGTTAGTATCGTAAAAATCAAGCCTGCATGAATGAATTCTGGAACAACAGGTACGCCGCTGCCGAATATGCCTATGGCACTTCTCCCAATCATTTCTTCAGGGAGCAGATTGATAAACTGGAGCCGGGAGCAATTCTTTTGCCTGCCGAAGGTGAAGGAAGGAATGCAGTGTATGCAGCAATGAACGGCTGGGAAGTGTATGCATTTGATTTCAGCCCCCGGGCGAGGTTAAAAGCTGAGAAACTGGCCGCCGCCAATCATGTGCAGCTGAATTACCTGACGGCATCTTTTGATGAAATTGAATACCCTGAAAATTCATTCGACTGTATCGCGCTTGTATATGTTCATTTTCATCCTTCCGTCAGGACCATGTACCACAAAAAAATCCTGAACTTCCTGAAACCGGGAGGGATAATCATCCTTGAGGGATTCTCAAAAAAACAAATCAGAAATAGCTCCGGAGGTCCAAAAGACATGGAAATGCTCTTCTCTGCCGAAGAACTGAAGGCTGATTTCGAAATAATGCACAAGGTTGAAGTGAATGAAACAACCATCAGCCTCAAGGAAGGAATATATCATCAGGGAACTGCTGAAGTTATACGTATGAGAGGTGTCAGGTAGATCGTTTTTTTTATATTTTCGCCTCATCCAAAATTAATCAGCTTGAAACGGATCATTTTTATTACAGCCATTCTCCTGGCAGCATACAACCAGATTTACTCCCAGAAAAGCATTAAAGCCATAAGGGTTGATAAACCACCTGTAATCGACGGTCATGTTACTGAACCGGTATGGGATGAGGCATTTGTCGTTGATGAATTTTACCAGCGCGAACCCGCTGAAGGTGCTCCCGTATCTAAAAAGACAGAATTCCTTGTATGTTACGATGAACATCATATCTATTTTGCCGTCAAATGCTGGGACAACCCCTCCGATATTACTGCAAAGGAAATGGCAAGGGATGTTAGCCTTGGTAATGACGACCGCATACAGATAATTATTGACACCTATCTCGATGGCCGAAACGGCTACTGGTTCCAGATTGGACCCCGCGGATCTATTGGTGACGCCCTTATCAGTGAAAACGGGGCTGCCTTTAACAAGGAATGGGATGGCCTCTGGGAAGGGAAAGCCTCCATTAAGGATTATGGCTGGGAAGCCGAGATTGCTATTCCATTCAAATCAATTGGTTTCAACAAATCAAATACGCAGTGGGGAGTTAAATTTATCAGGCATATCGTTAAAAACATCGAATCATCATACTGGCCCGAAGCGAACCTGAACACCCACCGGTTCCAGGTTTCTGATGCAGGCATTCTTGAAGGGATAGAGAACATCACCCAGGGCATCGGACTCGATGTTTCACCTTACCTGGTGACGGGAATCGACAACAGGAGAGGAATGAAAGGTGAGCCCCGGCTGACAGGTGGTGCCGATATTTTTTACCAGATAACACCAAGCCTGCGCTCGTCGCTTACAATCAACACCGATTTTGCTGAAACCGAAGTCGACGACCGGCAAATCAACCTTACCCGCTTCAGCCTTCATTTTCCCGAAAAAAGGGATTTCTTTCTGAACGGTGCCAATTACTTCCAGTTTGGCATTGAAGGTGATGATTCAAGTCCTGTATCGCGAAGAATAATCCCCTTTTTCTCCCGCAGAATGGGCCTCGATGATTCGGGTAAACCTATTCCAATCAATTACGGGGTAAAACTTACCGGACAGCACAACAACTGGAATGTGGGCATGCTTCATATCAACGATGACAGGAAACCGGGCAACCAAAACTTCTCGGTTCTGAGGATTTCACACAACCTGGGAAAACAATCATCCCTGGGGTTCATTGGCACACGCGGCGATGCAGTCAATGATTCAGTGAACATGCTGGCAGGCGCCGACCTCAAGTTGTCAACCTCCACCTTCAGGGGAAATAAAAATGTTTCACTTGTCATGTTCGGTCTCATGTCGGGAGCCGAAGTCTCTGCCGCAAACAACAATAAATCATGGGGGGCACAGTTTGCCTATCCCAATGATCTCATCAGCGCCCGGCTCGGTTACCACCGCATTGAAAAGAATTTTATTGCAGGAATGGGATTTGTGCCCCGCACAAACATCAGCGAAACTTACGGTGGCATTGAACTGGGGCCACGCCCCGGCAGGCTTGGAGTGATGCAGGTACTCACCGGAGGAACATTCAGCCATATATCAAATATTGAAAAAGGATTTACCGAAACAAGGGAAATACAGCTCAAGCCGGCAGCAATACGTTTTTATTCAGGGGAGGAAATATTCTATACACTCACAAGCCAGTATGAAAACCTGATGCATGATTTCAGGATTTTCGGAAGCTACATCATACCCAGGGATGAATATGAGTGGTGGCGCCATAAAATAGGACTTAAAACAAAAGGCGCGCGCAATTTATGGGGCGAAACAACTTATGGGTTTGGTGATTTCTTTAATGGGAAAAGGGAAGACATCACTGTAAAAATAAACTGGAAGGTGATGGTACCCCTGTTTCTTGGAGGTGGTTTTGTCCAGAACCGCGTTCAGCTCCCGCAGGGAGATTTTACAGCCAGCATTTACCAGGCTAATGCCAACATCCTTTTCAGCCCCAGCGTAACGCTCTACAATTTCATCCAGTATGATAATTTCAGCAAAAATGCCGGCTGGCAATCACGCTTTCAGTGGATTATCAAACCCGGAAATGAAATTATCATCGCATGGAATTCACTTCTGCTGAACGATATGAAATCATTCTATATGAGTGAAAATAACCTGAGGCTAAAACTGAAATACAACATAAGATTCTGAATATAACTGAAACAAAAATTCATCTTGTGCGTTTTTTATATATCAGGTAATATTATCCCGAAAAACAATCATCGAAATAATAGTACACAAACGTTAAAACAGTTAACTTTTTCTGCCAGACCTGGTCAACAGGGACTAAAAAGTTCTAATTATAAACTGATTGCATAAGAAGGAAAGACAATAAAAAAGTGGTTAAATTTTGGTATGTAATAAGTATTTATTATTATTGCAACCGAATTTTCAACGAATTCTCGTCTCCACTTTATTTTTTTCCATTTCATTATCAATTATACTTAAGGATAAGATAATAATACAGTATACAATGTACGACATTTTAGAATTGAACAAAAAACTGGTTCCTGAGCTGCGTGATATAGCTAAGGAACTGAAAATAAAACGTGTTGAGTCCTATAAGAAACAGGATCTTATTTATAAAATATTGGACACACAGGCCATCAGGGATGCTGAAAAGAAGGCCAAAAAAGAAAATGCACCCGAACAAACAGAAAAGAAAGAAGAAAGAATCAATTTCAAAAATTTCCTTCGCAAGAAACCTGTACAGGATGAAAATCAGGCTTCTGAAAAGCCCCGCCGTGGAAGAAGGCCCCGCAGGGATACCCCTGATAATGCAAATCCTCCCCAGAAGATGGAAATCCAGTCGAAAAAGCCTGAAATCAGGGAGAGCAATATCCAGTCACGACAGGACCAGATCAGATCAATCATACAGGGATTCAGCGAAAAAACAAGAAATGTAAAGGAAGAAAATAAAATACAAAGGGAACCTCAGCAAACGGAACCCGCGAAGCCCGAACCCACACCCCAGGAAACTCCGGTTGAAAACCAGAAGATTCCTGAAAAGCAACCTGTTCACAACGTAAAGCCTCAGGCTGAGGAGGACAGGAAGCCAAAAGAAAACAAGGAGCAGGAAAAACCAAAGCTTCTGAAAAAGGAACACCGTGAATTTAAGTCACACCAGCAGCAAAAACAACAAAATCAAAATCAGCCCAACGGACAGTCAAACAATGGGAAATACTATGAATTTGATGGAATAGTTGTTAATACGGGAGTACTTGAAATCATGCAGGACGGATACGGGTTTCTGCGTTCATCCGACTTCAATTACCTGAACTCGCCCGACGATGTTTATGTTTCCCAGTCGCAGATAAAACTGTTTGGGTTAAAAACCGGCGATACAATTACAGGTACTGTAAGGCCGCCCAAAGAAGGTGAAAAATACTTCCCGCTCATCAAGGTACTTGAAATCAATGGCCGCAGCCCGCAATATATCCGCGACCGCGTACCATTTGATCACCTGACACCGCTTTTCCCCGATAAGAAATTTGAACTTACAGGAAAAGGACATGATAACATCTCTACACGGGTTGTCGATATGTTTGCACCTATCGGAAAAGGACAACGCGGACTTATCGTTGCCCAGCCCAAAACCGGGAAAACTGTACTTCTTAAGGAAATCGCCAATGCCATAGCAGCCAACCATCCCGAGGTTTACATGATAGTTCTGCTTGTTGACGAAAGGCCCGAAGAGGTTACCGACATGGCCCGCAGTGTCAATGCCGAAGTTGTTGCGTCAACTTTTGATGAACCTGCGGAAAAACATGTAAAAGTGGCTAACATTGTGCTTGAAAAAGCAAAAAGGCTTGTTGAATGCGGTCACGATGTTGTTATCCTGCTCGATTCAATTACAAGGCTTGCACGTGCCTACAATACCGTTCAGCCTGCATCAGGAAAGGTACTGTCGGGTGGTGTTGATGCTAATGCACTGCACAAGCCCAAAAGGTTCTTCGGAGCTGCACGTAATATCGAAGAAGGAGGTTCACTTACAATACTGGCCACCGCACTTACCGAAACCGGCTCTAAAATGGATGATGTAATTTTCGAGGAATTTAAAGGTACCGGCAACATGGAACTTCAGCTCGACAGGAAACTTTCGAACAAGAGAATATTCCCTTCTGTCGATATACCTGCGTCAAGCACCCGCCGCGAAGACCTGCTCATCAAGAAGGAAATGCTCGACAAGCTCTGGATATTGCGTAATTACCTGGGCGACATGAACTCACTTGAAGCCATGGAATTCATGAAAACCAGGCTGATGCGTTCAAATTCCGTTGCAGAGTTCCTTGCATCAATGAACGACGGTTAATATCACATAATCAAATAAATAAAAAAGCAGGTTGAATAAACCTGCTTTTTTATTTTTATCAATTATAAATTACACATATTAACCAATTCTGTTATCTGCACATTGCAAAATGAAGGGAATTCTGATTATTTTTGCCCAAAATATAACAATTGGAATTTTTTAGCACACATCATAAAACCATGCTCGAGAGCACCCAGTCGACCCTTGACAGGGAACTGGCAAATACAATCGACTGGTCGCAGCACCTTATCTGTATAAAAGGATTCAGAGGGGTTGGAAAAACCACCTTTATCCTCGACTACCTGAAAAAGGAATACCGCGATGATGCCTCCGTGCTGTATATCGACCTCAACAATTTCTACTTTACAAACCGCACAATTATTTCCTTTGCCGATGAATTCTTCAAAAGGGGAGGCAAAGTGCTTGTTCTCGATCAGATTCAGAAATACCCCAACTGGTCGGAAGAGTTAAGGATGTGTAACGACAGGATGCCCCAGCTGAAAATTATCTTTACCTCATCACCTGTCATACGTGTTACCGACGACAATCCGCACCTGAAAGGAAGAGTGAAGGTCAACCACCTCGAGGGTCTTTCTTTCCGTGAATACCTCAACCATTCAACAGGCAACAGCTTTCCGGTATACCCGCTTGATGAAATCATTAACAACCATCAGTCAATTACAAAAGAAGTAGTCAAAAAAGTAAGGCCGCTGGCATATTTCGGCGATTATCTGAAAAGCGGAATCTATCCATATTACTTCGACAATCCAAATTTCTACAACAGCCGTTTACTGAAGCATGTTAACCTTGCACTCGAGATTGATGTACCCTATATCAACCAGATAGAGTTAAAATATCTGACAAAACTCAGAAAACTGTTGTATATCATCGGAACAGAGACTCCTTTTTCCCCAAATGTGAGTAAATTGGCAGCCGATATTGAAACATCGAGGGCAACAGTAATGAATTACCTGCGTTATCTGAAAAACGCCAAGCTCATTCAGCTGCTTTATGCCAACGGTGATGAAAATGACATGAAGAAACCGGAGAAGGTATATATGCACAATACCAACCTGTTGTATGCAATTGCGCCCGACAACGCGAACAAGGTGAATCTCCGCCATACGTTCTTTTACAATCAGACTGGCTATAAACACAAGATTCACAGCTCAAAAATTGCTGATTTCCTGATAGACAACAAATATCATATTCTTGTTGGAGGTCATAAAATAAAGGCAGGAAAGGATTTTTATGCAGCTGCCGACATGATTGAAACAGGGAATGACAAACTCATACCACTCTGGTTATTTGGTTTTCTGTATTAAGCAGGAAAATAATTATTTAACGGATAAATTATAACAAAGATGACAAAACAAAAGAAGTTTATTACCTGCGACGGCAACTATGCAGCTTCCCACATAAGCTACATGTTCAGTGAAGTCGCATGTATTTACCCGATTACCCCTTCATCAACAATGGCGGAGTATGTCGACGAATGGGCAGCCTTTGGCAAGAAAAACATGTTTGGCCGCCCTGTTCGTCTGGCTGAAATGCAGAGTGAAGGCGGAGCTGCAGGAGCAGTTCACGGTGCATTGCAGGCCGGTGCACTCACAACCACCTACACCGCATCGCAGGGATTACTACTGATGATTCCCAACATGTACAAGATTGCCGGTGAATTGCTGCCTACAGTATTTCATGTAAGTGCCCGTGCCCTGGCCGGACACGCACTGTCAATCTTTGGCGATCATAGCGATATTTATGCTGCACGCCAGACTGGTTTTGCAATGATCGCTTCCGGATCGGTACAGGAAGAAATGGATCTGGCCGGAGTAGCACATCTTTCAACCCTTAGGGCAAGGGTTCCTTTCCTTGCTTTCTTCGACGGTTTCCGTACTTCACACGAAGTTCAGAAAATTGAAGCCATCGAAATGGAAGATATCGTTCCGCTCATCGACCAGGAAGCCCTTCAGGAATTCCGTGACCGTGCCCTTAATCCTGAACATCCTGTCACCAGGGGTACTGCCCAGAACCCCGATATTTTCTTCCAGGCAAAAGAATCATCAAACAAATATTACGATGCGGTTCCCGACATCGTAGCCAATTACATGAAAGAGATTTCACAGCTTACCGGCCGTGAATATCATCCTTTCGACTATTACGGTGACCCTGAAGCTGAAAACATTGTCATTGCAATGGGTTCGGTTACCGAAACCATTAAGGAAACCATCGACTACCTTGCTTCACAGGGTAAAAAAGTGGGATTGATTGCTGTTCACCTTTTCCGTCCTTTCTCAGCCAAATATTTCATGCAGGCAATGCCGGCAAGCGTTAAGAAAATCGCAGTGCTCGACAGGGGAAAAGAACCGGGATCAGCCGGTGAACCTCTCCTGCTTGATGTGAAATCGGTATTCTATGGCAAGGAAAATGCGCCTGTAATTGTAGGCGGCCGCTACGGACTTGGCTCTAAAGACACCACACCGTCGCAGATTCTGTCGGTTTATGAAAACCTTGCAATGAATGAATCAAAAACCGATTTTACAATTGGTATTGTTGACGATGTAACATTCAAGTCACTTCCGTTAAAAGAAGATATCGACATTACACCCAAAGGAACCTACCAGGCAAAATTCTACGGACTGGGATCAGACGGTACTGTTGGTGCAAATAAAAACTCAATCAAGATTATTGGTGATGCCACCGATAAATTCTGCCAGGGTTACTTCCAGTACGATTCTAAAAAATCGGGTGGTTTTACATGCTCGCACCTCAGGTTTGGCGACAAACCCATCCGTTCAACATACCTGGTGACAACACCCGACTTTGTTGCATGTCATGTGCCTGCATACATTCACCTGTACGATGTACTGAAAGGATTGAAAAAAGGCGGTTCATTCCTTCTGAACTCCATCTGGGATGAAGAGGAAACCAAAAACAGGCTGCCCGATCATATGAAAAAATATCTTGCCGAAAACGAGATTAATTTCTACATCATCAATGGTACGCAGCTGGGCGAGGAAATCGGCCTTGGTTCACGCACCAATACAATCATGCAGTCGGCTTTCTTCAAAATCACCGGGGTTATTCCATTTGAACTGGCGGTGCAGGAAATGAAGGATGCCATCGATAAAACCTATGGCCGCAAAGGTGAAAAGGTTGTTAAAATGAACTATGCTGCAGTTGATGCAGGCGGACAAAACGTATACAAGGTAGCTGTCCCTGAAGAATGGAAAAATATCGAGGTCAGCCATACCAATGGCACTTCAAAAAGGCCCGAATATATCGTAAAAGTTGTTGATGTCATCAACGGCCAGAAAGGTGACAGCCTCCCTGTTTCAACATTCGTTGGTTCAGAAGATGGTACCTTCCCGATGGGAACGGCAGCATACGAAAAAAGGGGAATCGCAGTTCATGTACCCGAATGGAAGGCAGAAAACTGCATCCAGTGTAACCAGTGCGCATACATCTGTCCTCACGCTGCTATCCGCCCGTTCCTGATGACCGAAGAGGAAGTGGCAGATGCACCCGCAGGAACAGAAACAAGGGTTGCAACTCCGTCGAAAATGTACAACGGACTGAATTTCCGTATCCAGGTCAGCGTGCTCGACTGTACAGGTTGCGGCAATTGCGTTGAGGTTTGTCCTTCAAAAGAGAAAGCACTTGTAATGGATCCGCTCGATAACCAGCGTAATGAAATTGAACGCTGGGATTACATGGTGAACAATGTATCACTGAAGGAAAAAATTGTTGACAAAACAAAATCGGTCAAGAACTCACAATTTGCACAGCCTCTGTTCGAATTCTCGGGAGCATGTGCCGGTTGCGGGGAAACACCATATATCAAACTCATTACACAACTCTTTGGTGAAAGAATGATGGTTGCCAATGCAACCGGCTGTTCATCCATCTTCGGAGGCTCTGCACCATCAACTCCATATTGCAAAAACACCGACTCAGGACACGGTCCTGCATGGGCAAACTCATTGTTTGAAGACAATGCAGAATATGGCTTTGGATTTGGCGAAGGTGTAAGTGCCCAGCGCAACCGCCTTGCCGACATCATGAGCAAAGCTTTGGGCAACGGGGCTTCAGATGCCGAAAAAGAAGCTTTCAGCTACTGGCTCGACAACAAAAACAATGGTGACACTTCAGCTGAAGCAACATCAAGGGTTCTTGCAGCCATTGAAGGAAGCAGCAGCGATTATGCCAAAGAAATCATCAAACTGAAGCAGTACCTCACCAAAAAATCAATATGGATTTTCGGTGGCGACGGCTGGGCATACGACATCGGCTTCGGAGGCCTCGACCATGTGATGGCTTCAGGCGAAGATGTGAACGTGCTGGTTCTCGATACTGAGGTTTATTCAAATACCGGCGGACAGTCATCAAAATCGACACCTGTTGGTGCGGTTGCTAAATTTGCTGCCTCAGGTAAGAAAATCCGCAAGAAAGATCTGGGAGCAATGATGATGACCTACGGCTATGTATATGTCGCACAGGTAGCCATGGGTGCAAACCAGGCACAATACCTGAAGGCAATCAGGGAAGCTGAGGCATACCCGGGCCCATCGATTATCATCGCCTACGCACCTTGCATCAGCCACGGACTGAGGGCAGGAATGGGCAACACCCAGAGCGAGGAGAAAAGGGCAGTCGAATCAGGCTACTGGTCACTCTTCCGCTACAACCCGCTCCTCGAAAATGAAGGAAAGAACCCGTTCCAGCTCGATTCAAAAGATCCCGACTGGAGTAAGTTCCAGGAATTCCTCAACGGTGAAGTAAGGTATACCTCTCTGAAGAAATCATTCCCTGCCGAGGCCAGCGAACTGTTTGCCGCTGCAGAAGAAAATGCAAAATGGCGGCATAACTCATACAAGCGCCTTGCATCAATGGATTTTTCAAAACAGGAGGAAGTTCCTGCTTAACTGCAGAAAAAGCTGAACATTTAATCTAAGTATCATAAAAGGCTGCCTGATGAGGGCAGCCTTTTTTTTTGGGACCAGGTGACCTGATGTAGCTGACTGAGACATACTAAATTCAATCCAGATTCAATATAAACTCAATATAAACTCAATGTAAATTCAATTAAAATTGAATTTACATTGAGTTTATATTGACTTTAGATTGAGTTTGATGCGTCCAATATATATGGCACTTCCTTCCCGACCCGGCGGGTTTAACCGCCTGTTGAATCCACGTTCAACTTTTTATTTACTGGTTTGTTTACCAGAAGCTGAAGGGCCGGCAGGCTCCTATTGTCTGGCTGCATGAGGTTTAACATAAAATCACCAAACGATGATGAAAACATACATCAAACGATTTGTCACCCTTTACATGATAACCATTACGGGCGGCTTTTATACATGGGGCCAGGAAATGCCTGTAACAGCTTCTGACAAGGGGCGTGAACTTTTCAACAAGGCCCGGCAGGTACACCAGGAGGCGTGGTTCGAAAAGGCAGATGACCTGTTCAGGGAGGCAGTGGCTGCTGATTCGGGCATCGCTGTTGCTTATGCCTATGCAGGTGTGCTCGACTACCTCCTCTACCGTGATCCGGCTGCCAACATTTCAAAGGCACGGGAACTTGCAAAGAATCTGCAGGGAGGTGAGCGGCGGATGGTGGATGCCCTTGTGCTTTATGCAGAAAGAGATTATGACGGAGCAGAAACAGCCCTGAAAGATGTGCTGGAGGAGTTTCCCGGTGATCCATATGCAAGGCACCGTCTGGGTGCGGCACAGGTATCAGCCGGCCGTCCCGGGGAAGGTGTTGAAACACTCAGGGCCCTTCTTCGCGACCGGCCCGATTATCCCGGGGCATGGAACCATCTGGGGTACGGGCTCCTTGCACTTGAGCAGACCGATGAGGCATTGGATGCCTTCAGAAACTTCATGGCTGCTTCACCTGGAAATCCCAGCGCACATCATTCCTATGCGGAAGCACTCGCAAAATCGGGCGAGATTGATGCAGCTATTGGCCACCTCACCCGTGCAGTCCTCATTGAACCCCGCTTTGCGTATGGATGGCTGCATATGGGAATTATCTTCCTGCAGGAAGGAGCAGTAACCGAAGCCAGGGGGGCCTTTGAAATGGCAGAACAGGCAGGTGCGCTCTATGGTGCCGAATTCAGGGATGCCGTTAAACGAAGGCTTGCTGAAACCAATCCACAATCCCCCTGAACAATGCCCTCTTATCCGTAGTTTTTATGCCGGGGAGAAAAATACTTCATTTCATTGTAGCCCGACAGTCAGTTCATCAAACCCTGAATAAAAATGACGTAAAATATCCCAACAAATAGGGATTTTATACTGCCTTTCATCATTCTATTTTTGCCATGTCTTTATTTAATCTAAATAAGCAATGGTGAAAACAGCGGTTGGATCGGGAGGGAGGCTTAAACTATCAATTTTATGCTGGCTTTTTACTGGCTATTTTATTGCTGTACCAAACGCACTCTCAGCAACCAACTTCCCGGTAACCATATCAGGAACCCTCATTGATTCAAAAGCGAATCCCATTCCATTTGCATCGGTTGCCATTGAAAATTCACCGGTTGGCACCACTTCTGACATGCAGGGAAATTTTCATTTGAAGACAGAACAGGCTGATTCCTTCAACCTCCTGGTCAGGAGTGTCGGATACAGGGAAAAAAGGATCCCGCTGAGCATTAACGGGGAAAAACAAATCACGCTTGAAATAACACTTGAAGAAGAAAATCTGGCCATCGCCGAGGTAACCGTGAGGGGAACAGGCAACCAGGAACGGATGCGGCAAACAGGTTATGCCATTGAGGTACTTGAAACGAAAAAACAAAAAAGCCTGGCAGCCAACCTCGACCATGTAATAAAACAGTCATCAGGGATCCATATCCGCGAAACCGGCGGACTGGGGTCAGGGTTCAGGCTTTCACTGAACGGACTGGCAGGAAATCAAATCCGGTTTTTTGTTGACGGTATTCCGATGGAAAATGCAGGCTCTTCACTTACACTGAATAATTATCCGGTCAACCTCATTGAACAAATCGAGGTATACAAGGGGGTTGTCCCGGTTTCATTGGGAGCCGATGCACTGGGTGGCGCCATTAACATCATTACCCAAAACAGGCACCGATCATTTGCCGATGCATCATACACCCTGGGCTCATTCAACACGCACAAAGGGTCATTGAACACCCAGGTTTCAGGCAGAAGCGGATTATTCCTGCGGGTGACTTCATTTATCAACCATTCCGACAACAATTACCTCATGAACAACATGCCTGTCTATGACAATAACGGGAACAATACAGGCAACCGCAACGTCGTAAGGTTTCACGATGCCTACACTTCGGGCATGGCCTCACTGGAAGGGGGAATATTAAATAAAAAGGCAGCCGGTGAATTGTCGGTTAAATTTACATACGGACAAAACCATAAAGATTATCAGAACCCCGACAACAACATCAACCGGGTATTTGGCAGTTTTTCCACCCAAAGCCAGTCGAAGCTGCTTTCTTCAGTTTATTCAAATGAATCGGGGAAATTCAGTATTAAGGCTTACCTGATGGGTGGCCTTGTGAATGAGCAGGTGGCCGATACCAGCATATATAAATTCAACTGGGCAGGAGAAGCCTTCAAACGCGAGCCCAATGATCCCCGGGGTGAACTGTTTGAACGCCGGTCCCTTTTCAAAATGGAGGATAAACTGATCAGGAGCCAGGTAAATGCAGGATATGCTGTCAACGCAACTTCAGCCATTCATTTCAACTTTGCCCAGAACTACCTGAACCGCACAGGCATTGACGAAGTGGATGTTTTTAACCAGAGTTTTACCTCTCCCAACACGATTTCCAAAATCATCACAGGGCTTTCATGGAGCTATACATCGCCCGGTGAAATGCTGAACACTGTATTGTTTGGCAAACAATATCACTACAGCGGCACCATTGAATCATTTGACATCGAAGGCAACAAATCGATAAGCAATCCCCAATTCAGCCGGACAGGCTTTGGGGCTGCTGTGTCAATGAATATTTTTGATATGCTGCAGGTAAAATCGTCGTTCGAAAAAGCATACCGCACACCGGAAAGCTTTGAGATATTAGGAGATGGGAAATATATCAGGCCCAATCCGCGGCTGAAACCCGAGCATAGCTGGAATTTCAATCTGGGCAGCAGGCTCAATTACTGGACGGGTAACACAAACATCAGGTCGGAAATTAACCTGTTTAACCGCACTTCGCACGATTTTATACGGTTCAGACCTTTAGGCCCCTTTGGGGAATACGAAAACCTGAACCATGTTTTGACCCGTGGAATTGAAGGCAGTGTGGGGATTAACCATAACCAGCTTTTCATGCTTGATGGAAGTGTAACTTACCAGAACCTGACCGACCAGACTGAATTTGACGAAGGACTGCCCAATACCAACTACAAGAGCAAGGTTCCAAATATACCGTACTTCTTTTCGAATGTCAGGTTTGGTGTGAGTCCCAATAAAAAGGAGGCTGTAAACCAGCTCACCTTTTACTGGAATTCGAGGTATGTGCATGAATTTTTTCTTACATGGGAAAAGCTGGGCAACCCCAATCAGAAATACACTATTCCCACCCAGCTGATTCATGACATCGTAGTTGACTACTCCCTTAAAAACGGGCAGTATTCTGTTTCATTCACCCTCTCGAACCTGACTAATGAACTGGCTTATGACAATTTCAGAATTCAGAAACCGGGAAGGGCTTTTTACGTGAAGCTCAACTTGTATATCCAGAATAAACCTGATTATTAATATTTAATATAACACAACATGAAACAGTTAAAATTGATTGCTTTTATAGGGCTGACCGCAAGTTTTGCTTTTTTTGCCTGTAAGGATGACACCGACGACCTGAGGCCCGGTGAGTCGTCGACCGGGATAACAATGGCCTTAACAACAACCGGGGGAGCTGAAACCGAGTTTATTGTCAGCAAGGATGATGTAATGAGCGGAGAGATTTCAGCTGTAGGTACCGGTATCGAGCAAACCGGCTGGAGGTTTTACTACCCTGTGGGCAAAACATTGTTTGCATCGGGTTACAGTGAAGACAACCAGTGTGCTGGCTATGCCGACAACGGTGAAGGTGCAATCGAACTGAAAGGCCAGTTCATTTTTGAGAATGCACTTGAGATGTTCGGCCATTCCGATGATAACAACACCCTGCTGGCAATGGAAATTCCCCGTACAGGATTTGCCAACCGTCGCCTGCACTTTATTGATGTGAATACTGTTTATGTTAACAGGATAGTTGGAACAAAGATTTTTGAATCAAGAACCGATTCGCTGGTTGCCTGGCCAACGGCCCTTCAGGTCAGAGGCAACAACCTGTTTATCCCTTTCCATAAGCTTGATGCCAGGGGATGGTTCACCACGCCAAGTCCCGACAGTGCTTTTATAGCTGTTTATTCATGGCCGGATGTAGGGACTGAGCCTGAGAAAATAATAGCTGACCCGCGTACTTCAAATATTGGTGTAAACGGCGCAACTACTGGCCTCATAGAAACAGAAAATGGCGATTTATACTCATTTTCAAGCGGTTCTGAAATGGCTGGATTCCTACCCAAATCAGCCAAACCTTCGGGTATCCTGCGCATCAAAGCCGGTCAGACCGATTTCGACAATTCCTATTTCTTCAATATTACAGAAGCTACCGGTGGCGGGAACATATTCTGGTTTGATTATGCAGGCAACAACAAAGCCATTGCACGCATACTTACACATGACAACGGAGGCCTGTGGGCTGCCTTCGGACGTGATGTATTCAACCAGAAACTGGTTATCATCGACCTGGCGAACCAAACCGTTACCGATGTAGCCAATGTTCCACTGCATGCGAAAAGATATTCTTCCCCGGTGACAGTAACCGACGGGAAAGTATTGGTTAGCATTGAAACTTCAACAGAAGCCCATGTATATGAAGTGGATGTTGAAAATGCAACTGCTGTTAAAGGAGCAAAAATTAACGGAAAAACCATCAAGGGATTTTTCAGATTATAAGATGAATCACTGCCCGACAGGGAAGTGCTGAAAAGCACCTTCCCTGTTATGGCAATTTTTAATTCCGACCTGTTAAAAGGTCCAACATTATAAAATTATGAGCGTAAAGGAATTTTTCAGAAAAGCACACCTGATTCTCGGTCTGGCATCGGGGATTATCATTTTCATTGTTTCGGTAACCGGAGCCCTGTATGTTTTCAATGAAGAAATAAAAAGCATAACTGAAAACTTCAGAAAGGTAGAACCTGAAAACAAACCATTCATACCTCCTACAAAAGCCTTCGCCATAGCAAAGGAGATTAATTCCGAAAAGCACATTCACGGACTGGTTTATGGAAAAAATGATGAAGCAGTTGAAGTCATATTTTATGAAGAAGAACCGGAATTTTATGCATCTGCATTTTTAAATCCCTATACAGGTGAGGTATTAAAGTACAGGCACAACTTCGAGACCTTTTTCGGCCTTGTATTCAAAGGCCATGTGGCTCTATGGCTCCCACCGCATATCGGGACACCGGTTATAAAAGTTGCCGTAATCATTTTTTTAATCCTGATAGTGACCGGACTTATTTTATGGTGGCCCCGAAAAAACCAGTCGACAAAGAGCTATGGTTTTACACCACAGGCCCCGGCATCGGTTTCAAGACTGGAGCTCCACAAGGTAGTGGGATTTTATGTTCTTTGGTTTGCGCTGATACTTGTTTTCACCGGAATGATATGGATTTTCAAGGATCTTGAAAGGGGTGTATACAAGGCCCTTGGCGGAGAAAAAGAGATTACCTTCAGTTATCCTGAATCAGATATTTCAAAAAAGGGAACCATTGCAATGGAAAAAGATCCGGTTGATGCCGTATGGGAAAAAATACGTGCTGATTATCCGGGAATTGAATTCATTGAAATTCATGCTGCTGATACACCTGAATCGCCTGTTTTTGTTGAGTTAAACAGGGACCCTTCCACCTACTGGAAAATGGATTTTCTTTTTTTTGACCAGTATACCCTGGAAGAAATTACACCGCCTCATGCCTATGGAAAATTCGACGAGGCCGGAGTGGCAGAAAAGGTAAGAAGGCTCAATTATGATGTACATACAGGTGCTATCTGGGGGATGCCGGGAAAAATACTGGCCTTTATCGTAAGTATATTTTGTGCCAGCCTGCCGGTGACAGGATTTGTTCTATGGTATTCGCGCCAGCAGGAGAAAAAGAGGTTCTTAAAACATATGGAAATCTGATAACCAAATAATCACATGTTCTGGAGAAGTAAGAAAAAGGATAAAAAGGAAGATGAATTATTGATTCTGTTTGGTACCCGGTCGGGGAATTCAAAACTGGTGGCCAGACAGGCAGAACAGTATTTCAAAAAGAACGGGATGCTGGTTACCTGCCTCAACATGTCGAAATACAACCCCGACAATCTGCCGGAAGTCAAAAGGCTGCTTGCAGTAGTGAGCACACAGGGAGAAGGCGAACCACCTGAACAGGCCAAAAAATTTTATCTGAAAATGATGGGCGATTCAATTGAAAACCTGCCGGATCTAAAATATTCAGTATGCGCACTCGGGGATTCAGCCTATGAGCATTATTGCAAAGCTGGAAAGGATTTGGAAGAACGGTTGAACCAGCTTGGTGCCAGATCAATTTTCCCGCGCATGGATTGTGATGTGGAATTTTCGAAAGATGCAGCCCGGTGGATAAAGGAATGCTCAAGGATATTCACTTCAGGAAACGGGCACAACGCTGTTGCCGCCGATACTTTTACAATTCAGGAAGAGTTAAGTGATAGTGGAAAGTTTTCATCAATCATTACCGAGAAAAAGAAACTCAATTCCGAATTGTCCAATTCCTCCGTTTACCATGTCTCTTTAAAAGTAACCACTCCGGGATTTTCTTATTCTGCAGGTGATTCAATTGAAATTCTTCCCAGGAATCCGGAATGGCTTGCCAGCAAAATAGCGGCTCAGATACAGGTTCCCACATCGGCTGATTATTCCAGTCCAGATTCAGATGTAAAGAAATTCCTTGTGGAAAAAGCAGAAATTACACGGCTGAATGCAGGAACTGTGAAGCGGTACCAGGAGATAGCAAATGATGCCTTGCTGGAACAGCTCATCAACAACAAACATGCTTTTACAGAATACCTGAACCATGCAAACCTGCTTGATCTACTGCTCGATTTTCCATGTAGCCTCACCCCGCAACAGCTTTTCACTCTCCCACCCCGGCTGACATCACGGGCTTATTCAATTGCTTCCGGGCCGCGGCAGAATCCTTCAACAGTCGACCTGGCAGTTAAAACAATCCGCTACCATTTTAAAAACCTGCCCCATGAAGGTTCGGGGTCGGTTTTTGTAACCGAAGATTTACAGCCCGGAAGTTCCCTTGAATTCACATTGGTAGAGAATCCTGAATTCCGTTTACCTGCCGATCCGGGTGTTCCAATCATCATGATTGGGGTTGGGACCGGAATCGCCCCTTTCCGCGCATTTCTGCAGGAACGGTCGGCCATTTCTGCCAGAAATGGCACGTGGCTCATCTGGGGCACTAAAAATCAGGACAGTGACTCTCTTTATAAAACAGAGCTTGAAGCCTATAAAAACGACCAGATCCTTGAAAGACTGGATACAGCGTTTTCGCGCGATGACAATCCCAGAAAGTATGTACAGGACATCATCAGTGAGCATATTGATGAAGTGGTTGAATGGCTTGAAAAAGGTGCGCACATCTATGTGTGCGGCAGCATTGCCATGGGGAAAGGAGTAAAAAGCTGCCTGAACCAGCTTCTGGGAAATACGGCTTTCCTGTCGGTGGAGCATTTACAGGAAAGCAGCCGGTATCATGAAGATGTTTATTGAATAAAGGCTGGTTGTATAGCGTACATCGCTACCGGTTCCTTACTTGGAACCGGTGCATATACTTTGATGTTGCAAATATCTGCCCGGCCATTCGGAGGGACAGGTCTTAAGTGTTAAAGTGGCCTGGTTATGAGCCCTTCACGGGACTTCCCGCAATCCTTGCCAGGATTGGCCGGACAGGCTTCTCGTCCCGTTAGCGGCTCTTGACGAGCCTCTCACGGGACTCGAACCCGCGACCTGCTCATTACGAATGAGCTGCTCTACCAACTGAGCTAAAGAGGCTTTCATGAAATATCTAAATTTTTGCCTGTGCGCGGGTAATCATTTCTTCCCACACCTGCCGTTGCTCCCTGAGGGCAGCAACCTTGTCGGATGGATCAGTGCGGCATTCAAGCAGTACCCACCCCTGGTAGTCCATTTTAACAAATAAATCCATCAGCTTCTGGTAAGGATAATCACCGATATTCAGTTCACGAACATGGCAAATGTCCCCAAAACGGTCCTTTACAAGGTTGAAATTGTACTCAAGTCCATCGCCGTGTAGATCCTCATCGTTACTATTCCAGCAGACGGTTGTCCCGTCATTCTTAACATAATCCATAATCTTCCTGATGTTGGGCAGCAACTGTGTTCCCGGACCGTGTACCTCCAGCCTTATCTGCTGCCCCATATCGAGGGCGTATTGGCCAAGTTCATCAAGTGCCCTGCCAATCTGTTCCAGTGTTTTTTCCCGGGGCACGCCTTCATGAAACTGGTTGGGCTTGACCTTTACTCCTGAAGCTCCGATATCCTCACTCAGATGCAGCCATTCTTTTGTAGTTTCTATTGATTTCCTCAGCTTTACCTGGTCAGGCCAGTCGTATTGTTCGTTAGTTCCCAACCCTACTAATTCAACAGCGCTGCCTGCAAATCTCTTTTTCACTTCACTGCGCTGCTGTTTGTTCAAATCGAGTCCAACGCCATGAGCGTGCTCCACCCTGAGTTCTACTCCTTTAATTCCGGCTGCTGTGCAATTCTTTATGATGGTTGGAACATCCCAGTCTTTGGCCCAGAGGTAAGTCACAAGGCCTAATTTCATTTTAGAGCCGGGCATCATGAGCTGGCCTGCCTGAAGATTCCATGGAAGGACAGAAGCACCAGCCACAAGCGACATGTTTTTCAGAAAAGTTCTTCGCGAACGGTTAAAAGATGAATGAGTTCCCATAGGTTTGATTTCAAAATTTTTCTAAAGATATTAATATCGAAATTACACAACAACTCCTCCTTATAAAATCCCGTGGATTTTTTTACTTTTGCGTCTTATTTTAAAATAAAGAAATGACAAAGACGACGAAAGGGGTCATCCACACTACAAAAGGAAAAATGAGTGTAGTTTTTTATGATGTGGATGCACCGGGAACAGTTGCTAATTTTGTAAAATTATCGAAAAGTGGGTTTTACGACGGGTTAACTTTTCACCGGGTCATCCCGGGTTTTGTTATTCAGGGTGGCTGCCCCGATGGAACGGGAGCAGGTGGACCGGGGTACAGCATCTCATGCGAAACGGGTGGTGGCAACCAGTATCACGACCGTGGTGTGCTGTCGATGGCACATGCCGGAAAAAATACGGGAGGTTCACAATTTTTTATTTGTCACAACCGCGAAAACACAAAACATCTCGACCGTCACCACACCTGCTTTGGAAAGGTAGTGGAAGGACTTGAGGTGATTGATGCCATTCGTGCCGGTGATGTCATTGAAAAAATTGAGATTACCGAAGAATAGCCCGGGTACGGGTATCGTGGCAAATCAGAGGCTGGTGCTGAAAAACAGAAATTAACCCCGGAAAAATAATCAGGATATGGTAGCTGAATCATTTTCATTCAAAAGCCTGAACATCATTCCTGAGGAGATTGAAGAACTGATGGGGTTTGAACGGGGAGAGGCTCCTGAGCCTTTTCCCGATCTGATAAGGCAGGGAATAAGCATGGCAGAAATGCTTTGCCATGGAACAGGAGGTTACATTGTATTTCCTGATGTAACCGTTGATCACCAAAAAGAAACCATTACAATTGAAGGCAGGGTATTCCATCCCGGAAAAACAGTTACCCGTGAATTAAAGGATGCCACCATGGCAGCCCTTTTTTTATGCACTGCCGGAAGCAAAATCTCGGCCCTGGCTAAGGAGCAATCGGAAGCGGGCGATGACCTGGCTGCCTATGTGTTTGATGTGATAGGATCGGTTGCCGCCGATAAGGTAGCGGCCCGCATAAATCAGCTTATTGGTGAAGAGGCCTGTTTGACGGGGCTTGGCATTAGCGACAGCTTTTCTCCGGGTTACTGCAACTGGAGCGTGTCGGAGCAGCAAATATTGTTCAGCCTGATGCCAGGTGGATTTTGCGGCATAACGCTTTCCGGTTCATCGCTGATGGACCCGGTCAAATCAGTGAGTGGGATAACGGGCATAGGCCCAGGTTTACAACAGAAGGGATACCAATGCAACTGGTGTTCTGACAGCCATTGCATATATGGTAAAATCCGTCGCAGTAAAAAAGCCAAAAAAAGTCATTGAACAGTTGCAAATATCAAAAGGATAATATTTATTTGCTGTCATGAATATCAACATTTATCTAAACTATTACTTTGCATGTAACGTTAAGGTAGGTGTTATCTTACAATCAGATTAAAGAATAAATTTACACATTATGGCACCTGACAAACCAAAAGTGATTAAGGATTACAACAAACTTGAAAAGAATTTACAGGAACAGATAAAGCTTGTATATTCTGATGGTTTTGCCGATCATCTTATTCATTTTTTCGACAAAAACGGTATTAAAGTGACAGCTTTGCCGTTTGAAACTGAAGATAAATATTACATGCTGAGGATGACTGAAAACGAAGCTATCCAGATAGTAGATGAGGATGAAGATTTCGATGATGACGGCTTCCTGAAAGATGAAGTCAAACAGGATTATGAAGACAAATACGCTGACCTGGATCATGTTGCCGATCAGCTGTCGGATGACGAAGATTTAGATGATGACGACTAACAGGCAGTGCTGATGAATCAGCACACCTGCCAGAAATTTACGACAACAGCTCTCTGACTTTTGCAGCAATATCTGAACCTTCAGCTTTACCCGCAAGTTCTTTTGAAGCAATCCCCATCACTTTACCCATATCTTTAATTGAAGTAGCACCAGTTCTGGAAATGATTTCCCTGACGGCAGCCTCAAGTTCAGCAGATGACATTTTCTGCGGCAGGTAACTTTCATACACCTGGACCTGTGCCATTTCCTCCATGTACAAATCATGCCTTCCCTGCTGGCGGTAGATTGCCGCTGCATCAAGTCCCTGTTTTGCAAGCTTGCCTATGATTTTTACTGACTCCTCATCAGTGAGTTCAGAGCCGGCACCCTTGGAAGACTTTGCTTCTATCATCACTTTCTTGATATTTCGCAAAGCTTCCAGCCGCTCCTTCTGACGGGCTTTCATAGCCGTCTTTATATCCTCATTAATCTGTTCAAAAAGTAACATAACCGTAGGTTTTAGTCGTTAATCAACCTGTCCGTGAAGGTATGAATTTTTATCAGTTATTTTATTTTCACTTGTCACCGAAAAATTCGAATACTTTTTCTTGTATTTCGGGTCATTCATCCGCATCTGCCTGCGTTTGAATGCCGGAATATTTTCCATTTCCTCAACAAGATCATCAGCAGCCGAGGAAAAATCAACCGCAGAACTTTCTTTTGACCCCTGCCGCTCCTTGATAGTCTTTGGATAAAGGATTTCAAATTCCAGGTCATCATCATCAGCCGGTTTTACATCTTCTGATTTTACAGGCGGTTCCGGTACATGAACAGGTTCAGGTTTTTCAGTTCTTGCCATGGGTGCAGGTGCAATGTATCCGGTATTAACAGGAGGCACCTCATTCAGTATGATATTTTCCTTTTCAAGAGTTCTTTCGCCGGTTATTGCAGCTATTGAACTTTTTCCGAAGCCGGTGGCAATCAGGGTAACCGAAATGGCATCACCCAGTGCCTCATCCTTTCCGTTGCCCCAAATCAAATCGGCCTCAAAACCTGCCTGGTTCTGGAGGTAATCGGTGATGATTCCTACTTCATCCATTGTCACCTCATTCGTACCCGAGGTAATATTCAGCAGGATATTTTTTGCCCCGCGTATGTCGCTGTTATTGAGCAGTGGTGAATTCAACGCACTTTCCACAGCCTCGGCAGCACGGCCGGGGCCGCTGGCAATCCCCGTGCCCATGAGAGCAAGCCCGCTTTTGCGCATCACGGTTTCCACATCAGCAAAGTCAACATTGATGTAACCAGGCACGGTGATGATTTCGGCTATTCCCTTGGCAGCAGTGGCAAGCACATTGTCGGCCTTTGAAAATGCCTCTGAAATTCCAAAGTCACCATACATTTCCCTGATTCTTTCGTTGTTGATAATCAGCAGTGCGTCGACATGATTCTCAAGCAGCGCGATTCCCTCGAGTGCCTGTGTAAGCCTGCGTTTTCCCTCGTTCCGGAAAGGTATGGTGACAATGCCTACGGTAAGGTATCCGCTTTTGCTGCAGGCTTCTGCGATTACAGGAGCTCCGCCGGTCCCGGTACCTCCGCCCATACCTGCAGTGATAAACACCATTTTTGTGTTACCTGCAAGGGTCTGCTTCACATCATCGATATTCTCCATGGCAGCCTCTTTGCCTACTTCCGGCCTGTTGCCTGCACCACGACCCTCGGTGAGCGCCGATCCGAGCTGTACCTTAACAGGTACCGGGCTGTTCGCCAGGGCCTGTGCATCGGTATTGCAAATGATAAAATTGACATCATGAATGCCCTGCCTGAACATGTAGTTCAGTGCATTTCCACCTCCTCCGCCAACACCAATTACTTTAATGACTGCATCATTTTTATCGGGATATCTCAAGTTGACTGTTCCTTCTTCCATTTTGCTGTATTTAAAAGTTTAACATTAATCTTCCAATGACTGATCCTCGTCATTGAATAAGCGTCCTAGCCTGAAATTTTTATAAAACCAGTTATCGATACCATCCTGGGCCACAGGTTGACGGTTTTTCACCTTTATCTTTTTCTCCTTTGGTTTCCGGCTGAACGAATTTTTAAAGCCGTTGTTCTTTCCACCGGCGCCGTAATCAGTAACAATAAGTTCTCCGGCATCAGCGGCAACTTCATCAAGGACAGGTTCTTCCTCCTCCGTCATTTCGAAAAGAACGGTTTCTGCTTTCTCAGGCAGGTTCTTTTCCTTCTCCTCTTCAAGATTAAACTTCACCGGCTCCTGTCGTGGCTGGAGCAACTGGTTGGGATTTGTTTTAAACCCGGTTGCAAGAATTGTCACACTTACATTATCGCCCAGTTTGTCATCGTATCCGTTCCCCCAGATGATATCTGCCTCCTGGCCGGCACGCTCCTGAAGTGTTTGAATGATACTGCCGATTTCGCCGATTGTTATTTCATCCTTACCCGAGATGATGTTAAGTAATATATTTTTTGTGCCGTAAATGTCATTACTGTCGAGCAATGGTGATTCAAGTGCCTGGTTGACTGCTTTAAGTGCGCGGTCATCGCCTGTTGCCAGTCCTGTACCCATGATAAACACCTGGCTGTTGTGCATTACTGTAAATACGTCGGCAAAGTCGATGTTGACATTGCCATGGAGTGTAATAATTTCTGCCACGCCTTTCACAGCAGTACAAACAATATTATCGGCCCTTTTAAAGGCCTGGCTGGCAGGAAGGTCGCCAAAAATGCTGTGGAGCCTTTGGTTGCTGACAACAAGCATGCTGTCGACATAATCCGATAATTTTTTTATCCCCTCCATTGCCTGACCGAACCTCTTTTTCCCCTCGGCCGGTGAAGGGACTGTCACCACTGCAATAGTCAGGATTCCAAGTTCACGGGCAAGACCTGCAATCACAGGTGCAGCTCCTGTTCCGGTACCGCCTCCCATTCCGGCTGTGATAAAAAGCATTTTGGTGTTGTCCTGCAACACTTTTTTGATGTCTTCATAGTTTTCGCGTGCAGCTTCCTCGCCCATCCGTGGCATATTGCCTGCACCCCTTCCTTCGGTCAGCGTAACTCCCAGCTGAATCTTCCTTGGCACCGGGTTGTTGACCATTGCCTGTGCATCGGTATTGCATATGATAAAATCGACCCCTGCAATTCCTTCTTCATACATATGACTGACCGCGTTACAGCCACCTCCGCCTACGCCAATCACTTTTATAATGGAAGATGTTGCTTTTGGAAATTGAAAGTTTACTAATTCAGTCATAATCATTGTGGTTTAATTGAATGGAACATCTTCATCATCATCCATGTAATCGATAACTCCCTGAACGACACCCATGAACCAGGGCGCCAGTTTGCCTTCCTTCTTTGGTTTATCCTTCTTCTTTGGCGGGGCGGCTTCAGGTTCTGCATTATCAGCCAGGTACTTCAGCATACCCAGAGCGGTCAGATAGTCCTTGCTTTCATAATCACGCGGCTGATTGATTGTCTTAAAAACAGGACCAGCTATACGCGCATCAAGCCCTGTACGGAACTTCACAAGCGAAACCAGGTTGCTCAGTGATGACGACCCTCCTGAGATAACGATACCTGAACCCAGCTGATCGGCAATGCCCGACTTTTCAATCTGGAAATTGACGCTGTCAATAATTTCTTCCATACGGGCCTGTATAATAAATGCCAGGCTCTTAAATGATATTTCCTTGGGTTCCCATCCGCTGTGCCCAGGAATTGTAACCACCTTCCGTTCGTCGGCAAAATCACCAAGTGCCTGTCCATACTGGACCTTTAACTGCTCGGCCCATTTCAGCAGAATTGAACATCCTTCCTTGATGTCGCGGGTAACAACTTCTCCTCCAAATGGTATTACAGCAGCATGCAGCATTGTACCTTCATGATAAACTGCCATTTTTGTTGTTCCTGCACCAATATCCAGCATTATCGCCCCCATTTCCTTTTCATCTTCCGTCAATGCAGCTTCAGCTGTTGCAAGCGGTGAAAGCATGATTTCTCCCACCTCTACCCCGGCTTTATCAAGCACCCTTCCGAAGTTCTGCAGGTAAACTTCAGGCACCATTATAATTTTGTATATCCCTTCAATCTTCTTCCCTGTAATTCCAGCGGGGGAAAGATCAGTAATCTCTTCATCGACAACATAGGCCTGAGGTATCACATGAAGATTTCTTAAACCGGGTTCAACCTGCAGCTCACGGGCTTCCTTCATGAGAGCATTCACATCCGATTGTGTAACGATTCCTTCTCCCGATGTGAACCGATTCAGTTTATAATCGATAATCTTCATGGGTTGCCCCGCAAAGGTTATATTAACCCTTGTAATTTCTTCTCCCAGCTGACGCTTCAGTTCATTCAGAAGCAGTGTCACACAAACGGCAGCTTCATCGATATTAAACACCAACCCTCTTTTGATTCCTTTGGCAGGTACTTTTGCAACAGCAAGAAGTTCCATTTTTCCGTTATCGTTTTTTCTGCCTGCCAATCCTGCCAGCTTGGAAGTACCAAAATCAATTACTACTGAAAAATTTGTTTTTGAAGCCATGACTATCTTTTTTTTGCTATTACCTGGTTTTTATATTTTACGCTTACAAATCTGTACTTGTCCCAGTTGTTATGTGCCAGCACCTGTTCATAAAATGCCTTCATATTTCTCAACTTCTCGGGGTAATCCTTCAGGTGCCCGAGTTCAATAATCTGATCTCCCACCAGAGGGGTCAGCAATATTTCACCTTTGCCATCGACATGCACCTGTTTAATCTGGGCCTTCCAAAATGGACTGTCATAGAGGAAAAGCACAAACGGGAGCAGTTCCTGCCTTGCAAATTCCTCCGAAAAGTTACCTGTTACCGTCAGCACATTGGCTGAATAATTTGTTGATACAGGTATTTTTTCTCCATGTTTGTCGAGATAATAACTGCCGTGTGATGACATAGCCCTCAGAACAGGCTCCCTGTGCTTTACCCTGATGCCAATCACGCCCTTATATGAAGCTGTATCTTTTGCAACAACCTTGTATACCTCAACTTTATGAATTGCCTTATGTTTTTCAACTTCTTCCTCAATCACTTCAGTGTTTATCAGCCTCAGCTCCTTCCCCACCAGCTGCTGGTCGGCAGCATGCACAAGACGTGCAATTTCATCCTTGCTGATCCTGATTGCATCATTGTCGCTTATCTCAATCTGAATACTGCGGCATATCACATTTCTGCTTTCCCTCGATGAGAAAGCAAGGGTGACTACAATAAATGCAGCCAGCACAATATAACCTGTCAGTTTCAGAATTTTTATCAACATCAGTTTTTGCTTTTCATTACATCAATTATCTGATTGGCAATACCATCAATATCGCCTGCTCCCATTGTCATCACAATTTCAATATCGCGTTCCTGCAGCAAAGCAGGCACTTCATTCTTTTCAATCAGCATTTTGTTTTCAATCTTCATCTGCTTCAGGATGATTTCAGAGGAAACCCCTGGAATCGGTTCCTCCCGTGCAGGGTACAAAGGCAGAAGGATAGCCTCATCCAGCAGGTCGAGGCTTGCAGCAAATTCAGCCGCAAAATCGCGTGTCCTCGAATACAGGTGGGGCTGGAATATTCCGGTTATTTTTCCTGAAGGGAACAATGCCTTTACTGAACGGATAACAGCCTCGAGTTCAGCCGGGTGATGGGCATAGTCATCAATATAGATTTTTCGTCCTTCCCTGTACCGGATATCAAACCTCCTCACTACTCCCTGGTAATTTTCAATCCCCGCCTTTATTTCGCTGGCCGTGGCACCGGCAAGAAAAGCCAGTGCCGATGCACCTACAGCATTCTCGACATTAATGAGACCAGGATAGTTCATCCGGCAGTTGGCAATCAATCCGTCGGGTGTTCTTAAATCGAAAGTATAGGCGCCACCTTCTTTTTCGAGCTTCAGATTCATTGCCTGGAAATCGGCATCTTCGTCAAGTGAATAGGAAAAAACCTGTGCTTTTGTTCTGGTTATATCAAGCTTTACTCCTTTTTTTACTACCAGTTTACCTTCGGGCTTAACCTGTGAAATAAACTTTGTAAATGATTCCTCCACTTTTTCCCTGTCACCATAGATATCGAGATGGTCGGCATCAACCGAAGTGACAATGGCTATGCGGGGCTGCAGGTGTAAAAACGAACGGTCGAATTCGTCGGCTTCTGCAACTATCCATGGAGAGTTTTCAGGAGGCAGCAGCAGGTTGGATCCAAAATTCTTTGAGATTCCACCGAGGAATGCTCCGCAACCTGTTTTTGAATGATGCAGAATATTGGCAGCCATGGTGCTCACCGTTGTCTTGCCATGTGTGCCTGCCACAGCAATACATTCGTTTTCATTGCAGATCATGCCCAATACTTTTGCTCTTTTGAGCAATCCGATTGTTTTCTCCCTGAACCATGTAAGTTCCTTATGCTCATAAGGCAAGGCAGGTGTAAAAACAGCAAGGGTTTCGGCAGGATTCCATTTTGAGGGAATGTTGCGGATATCATCCTCAAAGTGAACATCAATCCCTTCCGATTGTAATGCATCGGTTAAGGATGTGCGCGTACGATCATATCCCGCCACATTCTTCCCCGAAAATTTAAAGTAACGTGCCAGGGCACTCATCCCTATGCCCCCTATTCCGAGGAAATATACATTCCTGATATTTTGAAGGTTGTTCATCTATCTATTAATTTTTCAACTTCATCAACAATATGCTGTGTGGCTTTGGGTTTGGCAAGCAGCCTTATTTTTTCTGAAAGCTGGTTGCACCGTTCGGGTGAATTTACAAGATTTACAGCCTCCTGCAGTAACTTTTCATTGATTTCGCTGTCAGGAATCATTATTGCTGCCCCTTCACGTTCAAGTGCACGGGCATTCTTTGTCTGATGGTCTTCGGCAACATTGGGAGATGGCACCAGCAGCGAGGGTTGGGCTACCAGGCACAGCTCGGAAATGGTTCCTGCACCGGCCCTTGAAATAACCGCAGTTGCTGCAGCATAGGCAAGGTCCATCTGCGAAATAAATTCATGGATATGAAGGTTCTGCGGAACTTTTCCTTTCAGCTTTTCCTGGATATCCTTATAATAAATTGAACCTGTTTGCCATATAAATTCAACTTCCGAAGAAGCAATATAATCAAGGTTTTCAACAACTGCATTGTTGATCGACCTGGCACCAAGGCTCCCGCCTACGATAAGCACCACCTTTGTATGATTTTTCAATCCAAAATAATCAAGTGCCTTCTGCCGGTTGCCGGCCTGCTTCAGCAAATTTTCCCTGACCGGGTTTCCGGTATAAACAATTTTACCTGCAGGGAAGAACCGTTCCATATCATCATAAGCCACACAGATGACATCGGCCTTTTTCCCAAGGAGTTTATTTGTAATCCCGGCATATGAATTCTGCTCCTGAATCAGGGTAGGGATACCTTTCTGAGCTGCAGCCCTCAATACAGGGCCACTTGCAAACCCTCCAACACCAATGGCAACCTGCGGCTTAAATTCAGCAATCATCCTTTTGGCAATTTGATTGCTCTTCATCAGGCCCCATGCAAAGCTGAACATTTTCAGACCAGGCTTCCGTGGAAACCCAGTTACAGGAAGACCTATGATCCGATAACCAGCAGCAGGTACCTTCTCCATTTCCATTCTTCCAAGGGCTCCCGCAAATAAAATATCAGCAGCCGGATACCGGCTCCTGATTTCATTTGCAATGGCCAGTGCAGGAAAAATATGACCTCCTGTGCCACCTCCGCTAATTATAACCCTTTCCATTTGCATCGGTTCTATTTGTTAATTTCATAATCCTCATCAGGTACATTTACCTGAACAGGTGGTTTGAGCATTTCACGGTTCACCTGGTTCTGATAGCTCACACTCAGGATGCAGCCAAATGCTGCAGAGGTGAAAATGAGTGAAGTCCCTCCAAGGCTAATCCAGGGAAGGGGTTGTCCGGTTACAGGCAGCACACCGGTGGAAACACCCATATTGATCATTGCCTGAAACACAAGCATCATGGTCAGGCCAGTAACCAGGAAAGCAGGGAAAGTACGTGTTGCCCTACGCACGATTATGACACTCCGGAAGAAGAACATCAGGTAGAGCAGAATCACCCCAATCCCGATAAACAATCCGTATTCCTCTATAATAATTGCAAAAATAAAATCATTATATGCAGCTGCCATATAGTTGCTCACATCAGAACGACCCGGACCTTTACCAATGATTCCCCCTTCATAAATTGCCAGCTTGGCATAATCGGCCTGGGTTATTCCTTTTTCAGAGTTTGGATCGCCATATATAAATCTGTCGATACGGCCTTTAACAGTGTGGATACGGGCAGGTGCTGAAGGAAAATTATCGGCCAACAGATATGTCAATACCACTATGCCTGCTCCTGCTGCCACAACGATGAACAGATACCTGAACGGTACCCGTCCGACAAACATCATCATAAATATTGTTGCAAACAGTAATGCAGAGGTAGAGAAGTCGGAGAAAAATATTAACCCGCATACGATTGCTGTATGTATTCCTACAAGAAAAAATGCTTTTTTGAGGTCTTCTTTTGTCTTCTGGTTTTTCCCTAATACTTTGGCAGAATAGAGTATTAAGGATATTTTGGCCATTTCCGAAGGCTGGAATGAGATGATCCCAAGATCAAGGGTGCGTCCGCTGCCGCCAAGCATGCCCGCAAATTTTAAAACTACAGACACCAAAAGGAAAAGGATGCTCAGATAGACAGCTACATTGGCCATCATGGAATAAAGCTTTACAGGGATAAAATTCACCATTATCAGCATGACACCAATTCCCAAACCAAGGAAAAACACTTGCCGTACAAGGAAATGAAAGGTATCGCCCGATGCCTGGCGGTATGCCAATGCTGCTGTGGAGCTGTACACTATCAGCAGTGACAGCAATGAGAGCAACAGCAATATTACCCAGATTACCCGGTCGCCCCTGAAAATCCTTGTCTGTAATAAGCCCATTATAAATTTCTTACCTGTTGTTTAAACTGCCGGCCACGATCTTCATAATTCTCAAATAAATCAAAGCTTGCGCAGGCGGGTGAAAGCAGGACAGTATCGCCATTACGTGACAGGTAATAGGCAGCCTTTACTGCTTCTTCCATGCCCGATACATCTACCATGTTTTTTACGACACCTCCGAATGCAGCATGCAGTTTTGAATTATCCTTACCCAGGCAAACAATAGCCTTGACCTTTTCCTTCACTACAGGAAGCAGCATTGAATAGTCATTCCCCTTATCGATACCCCCGGCTATCCAAACTATCGACCTGGGAATACTTTCAAGGGCATACCATGTTGAATTGACATTTGTTGCCTTTGAATCGTTGATAAACTCAATGCCATGTACCTTAAGGAATTTCTCGAGCCTGTGCTCCACCCCCTTGAAATCAGAAAGGCTTTCCCTGAGCTGTTCGTTCTTGATGTCAAGAATCATCCCTGCAATTCCTGCTGCCATTGAATTGTAGGTGTTGTGTTTTCCCTGCAATGCTATATCCAGAATAGACATACTAAAATATTTATGGTTGTAGTTAATAATCATTTCTTCTCCCGAAATTCCTGCCCCCTGTTCACCCGGTTCAGTCAGGCCAAAAGCAATACATTTTGATTTGATTTCCCGGCGGGCAATCTCTTTTTGAATAACCTCATCATCGGCACAATAGATAAATAAATCATTCTCAGTGTGATTCTGTATAATCCTGAACTTTGAATCGACATAGTTCTGCATATTGTAGCCATACCGGTCGAGGTGATCAGGTGTGATATTCAGCAATACAGCCACATCAGCTTTAAAGTCGTACATGTTATCAAGCTGGAAGCTGCTCAGTTCTATCACATAATAATCATAGTCATTCTCAGCGACCTGCCATGCAAAACTGTTCCCTACGTTACCTGCCAGCCCAACATTCAATCCTGCATTTTTGAGGATATGATAGGTAAGCAGTGTTGTGGTTGTTTTGCCATTGCTGCCGGTGATGCATATTTTTTTTGCACTGGTATATCTTCCTGCAAATTCAATCTCGGAAACAACAGGAATCCCTTTGGCCATTATTTTTTGCACCATTGCTGCAGTATCAGGTATCCCGGGACTTTTCACCACTGTATGTGCATCCAATATCTTCTGCTCTGAATGTTGTCCCTCCTCAAATTCAATCTGATGATCAGAAAGAATTTTCCGGTACTTTTCCTTCACATTGCCAAGGTCGGATACAAATACACGATAGCCGTGTTTTTGTGCCAGAATTGCAGCACCAACTCCGCTTTCGCCTGCTCCCAATATGACAATATCCTGTTTCACTTACCTTATTTTTAATGTTACAACTGTTAATACAGCCAGGATTATCCCAACAATCCAAAAACGGGCAACGATTTTTGCCTCATGAATCCCCTTCATCTGATAATGATGGTGGATGGGACTCATTAAGAATATCCGCCTGCCCTCGCCAAATTTCCTTTTTGTATACTTAAACCACGTCACCTGAATGACTACAGAAAGGTTTTCGATAAGGAATATTCCGCAAAGCAGTGGTATAAGAATTTCCTTACGGATAATAACTGAGAATACAGCCAGTATCCCCCCAAGGGCCAGGCTACCCGTATCGCCCATGAATACCTGTGCAGGGAATGAGTTATACCAGAGGAAACCAACTGTAGCCCCTATGAATGCAGCCATGAAAACAGTTAATTCCCCTGCATTAGGAATATACATAATGTTCAGATAATCAGAGTATATGATATTACCACTCACATATGCCAGGATACCGAGTGTGGCACCACTGATGGCAGAAGTTCCTGTTGCCAGCCCGTCGAGACCATCGGTCAGATTGGCGGCATTGGAGACAGCAGTAATAATCAGTATAATTGCCAAAGCATAAATAATCCACTTCAGATAGGGTGCTGCATCGCCTGCAAAAGCGACAAGCCATGCATAATCGAATTCATTTCCCTTGACAAAAGGGATTGTTGTTTTCGTTGATTTCACATCCTCTGTCACATACTGGATCCTTTCCCTGCCGGTTTCAGGGTCCATTACAATTTCCCGAAGAGCAGCTCCGCCCGGACTCTGCACGTGCTGCCTGACCATTACATCATCGCTCAGAAAAAGGGTGGCAGCCACAAACAATCCCAATACCACCTGTCCAAGGATCTTGAATTTACCGGCCAATCCTTTTTTGTTCTTCATAAATACCTTGATATAATCATCGATAAACCCGATTAAACCAAGAAATACAGTAGTTATGAGCATGAGCTGGATGTAGATATTATCGAGGCGCGCAAAAAGCAGGGTAGGAACAATAATAGCAAGCAGGATGATCAACCCTCCCATAGTTGGTGTACCTTTTTTCTGGACCTGACCTTCAAGACCAAGATCTCTTACAACCTCCCCTATCTGCTTCTTCTGAAGAAAAACGATCATCCGCTTTCCGACGGCAGTGGCAATTATCAGGGAAAGAATAACTGCAAACCCCGACCTGAAAGAAATATACTGAAACATTCCTATTCCGGGAATATCAGTATGAGAAAACCATTCATACAGGTAGTATATCATAATGCCCTATTGTTATTCTTCTGTTCCGAAAAAATTATTTACTTCCTCCACATCATCAAAGTGGTGCTTCACACCATTCACCTCCTGATAGTTCTCATGGCCTTTCCCTGCAATCAGAATAATATCACCGGGACGTGCAAGCATCACTGCAGTTTTGATTGCTTCCCTGCGGCTCTCAATTGAAAGCACCTTATTCCTGAATCTGGCATCCACGCCTGCTTCCATATCTTTTATTATCATGGAAGGCTGTTCAGTGCGGGGATTATCGGAAGTGAGTATGACTTTATCGCTGCCCATAATGGCTTCCCTTGCCATTTCAGGGCGCTTTGTTTTATCTCTGTCGCCACCTGCTCCCACTACAGTAATGACCTGTTCATTTCCTGTACGGATACCTGCAATGGCTGAAAGTACATTATTCAATGCATCGGGGGTATGTGCATAATCCACAATGGCAAGTTTTCCATCTATGCTTCTGATTGTCTGAAACCTTCCCTTTACAGGTTCAAGACGACTTAATATCTGGTAAACTTCCTGCTCATCCTGTCCGAGATTGACTGCCACTGCAAAAACTGCCAGCAGATTATAGGCATTGAACCTGCCGACAAAACGGGTCCATATTTCCTGTCCGTTCAGATGAAGGAGCATGCCATCGAAATGCGATTCCAAAACCTTGCACCGGTAATCGGCCATTGCCCTGCCCGAATAGGTAATGATCCGTGCACGTGTGTTCTGGACCATGACCATACCGTTTTTATCATCCACATTTGTAAGGGCAAAGGCATTTGCGGGTAAGAGGTCAAAAAAGCGTTGTTTGGCTTTGATGTATTCGGCAAAAGTTTTGTGGTAATCGAGGTGATCGTGGGTAATGTTCGTAAATACTCCACCGGCAAATTCAATTCCTGCGATGCGGTTCTGGTGAATGGCATGAGAGCTTACTTCCATAAAGCAGAACTCACATCCGGCAGCAACCATCCGGCTCATCAGCTGCTGAATCTTTACTGCATCGGGCGTAGTAAATGATGCTGTCTCTTCCTCATCATCGATACGATAACTAATCGTTGAAATCAGTCCGGCATGATAGCCCAGCTGACGGAACATCCGGAACAACAGGGTAGCGATACTTGTCTTTCCATTGGTCCCGGTAACCCCCACAACTTTCAACCTGGAGGAAGGAAATTCATAAAAAGCAGCAGCCATCATACCTGCAGCAATGCTGGTATCGGCAACTTTTATGAAGATTGTACTGTCATTATTCACATTCTGAGGATAGTCTTCACATACAACCACCTCAGTCCCGTTGGCAATGGCAGAAGGGATGAACACATGCCCATCGGCGTGCAAACCTTTTAATGCAATAAATGCAGTACCTGCTTTCACTTTGCGAGAATCGAATTCCAGCGCCGTGATTTCAGGATCTCCGCTTCCTGAAATTTCGATGTAACTGATATGTTTAAGTAATTCCTGTAACTTCATTTTACCCTAGTGTAATATTTACAACTGCACCCTTTGAGAATGATGTATTCGGACGTAACGACTGATCGACCACCTTCCCGATTCCCTGAATATTCACCTTCAATCCGGCATTTTCAAGAATAAATACTGCATCACTGGCACCCATTCCCCTTACATCGGGAACTTTCCCCGACTGGAAGTTCACATCATCGAGAACAAGCTGGTTATCCACCTTCTTAACCTGTGCGATGGCAGTTTCTGGTTGTCCTGAAATATTTGATAATTTTAATTCTTGTGCTACCTGTTTGATATTCTCCAGGGTCCCGCTTTTAATTCCCGGAAGGACAGTTTCAACAGAAGATTCAGGTTCTTCTGCCACCTCTTCATATAAATTTCTCGCAGCAAAAACCCGTTCTGCAATCTCCTTGAACACAGGGCCTGCAACCAAACCGCCATAGTAGGCACCTCCCCTTGGATTATTTACGGTAACAATCACTGAATACTTAGGATTATCGGCAGGGAAATAGCCGGCAAAAGAAGCCAGATACATACCCTTCTGGTAACCGCCCTGTCCTGTGGCTACCTGTGCAGTTCCGGTCTTACCTGCTATCCTGAACCATGGATTCTGAAGTGAACGTGCTGTGCCTCTTTCGCACACCAGTTCAAGCATTCTCTGTGCTTTGCCCAGTGTTTCCTTTGTTACAATCATCGGATTGATTACTTCAGTCTTGAATTGTTTCACCAGCACTCCATTGTCCCTGATCTCTTTTACAAGGCGTGGCTTCACCATTTTACCATCATTGGCAACAGCATTATAAAAAGTCAGCACCTGCAAGGGTGTCATTTTCGATTCATAGCCAAATGACATCCAGGGAAGAGTAGTTCCCCACCAGTCACTGTCGCCAGGGTATTTAAAATAGGGTTTCCCTTCTCCCTTAATCTCGATTCCCAAAGGTTTATTTACCCCAAAGCCATAGATGCGATCGACAAAATTGCGGGGATTTCTCTCGTAAGCCGATGTAATGATTTTAGCTACACCCACATTCGATGACTTTTCGAAAATTTCATTGACAGTCATCTTTCCATGGCCACCATAATGGTAGTCACTGTCGTATATCGTACGGCCCTGATATTTCCATACACCGTTGCCCGTATCAAATACATCGCAGGTATCCACCAGCCCGTCTTCAAGGGCAGCCACAAGTGAAATCAGCTTAAAGGTAGAACCTGGCTCATAACAACCTGCATGGCCCAGGGCATAATTATAGTTTTCGGTATAATCTCCATTCTCACGGCCCAGGTTGGCAATTGCCTTGATCTCGCCAGTCTCCACCTCCATCAGTATAGCTGTCCCCCAGTCGGCATTAAACTTGACAAGGTTGCGGTAAAGTGTACTTTCGGTGATATCCTGGAGCTTTACATTTATGGTAGTAAAGACATCCATGCCATCCTGCGGTTCAATTTCTATACGTGACACCCACCGGCCTGATAGGTTTTCACGGTAGCTGACACCATCCTTTCCTTTCAGATACTGCTCGTATGCACCTTCCAGTCCGGTGTAACCGATATGTCCATGCACCCCTCCGTATGCACCTTTATTCAGGTCTCCGATAGTCCGGAGCGCCAGTGTGCCGAGCGGAGTCACCCGATGGTTCTCCTGTTCGATGATTAAGCCGCCTCCAAAGCGTCCCCTTCTAAGAATAGGAAACTTTTTAATCTCCTGAAGTTCCTGATAATCCACTTTCCGGGGAGTCAGCATAAAGCCCCTGTTCCCATTGGCATAAGCCGCCTGTAATCGCTGAAGGTAATCGTTCTTTGAGGTGTTTCTAAAGAACCCGGAAAGATAATAAGCCAGTGAATCCACTTCACTTGTAAAAACACGCTTGACACCTTCAGCTGCCAAATCAATACGTACAAAATATCCCGGGACCGATGTTGCCAATACGCTGCCATCGTCGGCACAGATATTCCCACGGATAGGCGGTATCGTGATTGTATTTTCCTTCAGATTTTTTGCAATCTGTTCCCACTTGTCATTCTTTATCTGCTGGACGGAAATCATTTTCACAATAACCACCAGGCCGAATATCAACAGGAAAAAGTAGATAACGGCTACACGGGTAACGATTGATTTTCTGATTTCCACTTCTCTTTATTTTTTCTTGACAACAATCTTGTGTGCCGGACGCACAGGCTCTTCAAGCCCAAGTCCGGCCTCCTGTACCTTTTCAACAACTTCTGAAGGCCTGCTGGCATCCATCAGCCTTGCCGAAAGTGTAATGGATTCGGAACGCAATTCATTCAGATGATTCTGAACAACTTCAATCTGCCTGATAGTCCGTTCCGACCAGTTGCGGTTGGTAATCAGAATCAGGGAATACAATACAAGCACCGAAATAAACGGCAACTGTCGAGTAAATCGTTCATCGGTGAGAATCGTACCGCCAAGAAACGACTTGACACCCGACTTCTTCTTACTGTTCTTTTTGGCTTCTGTCATACTTTGATCTTTTCAGCAATCCTGAGTTTAGCACTGCGTGAACGCACATTATTTGCCAGTTCATCCGGTTGGGGAACGATAACCTTCCGGTTCACCATCAGAAACGGGCCCTTAAAATTCCCATAAAAGTCTTTTTCGATTCTGCCCTCAAAATTGCCGGTTTTCATAAAGTTCTTACACAACCTGTCCTCAAGGCTGTGGTAAGTAATGATAACCAGGCGGCCTCCCGGCTTAAGCACATCGAGGGCCGACATCAGGAATTCCTTCAGTGCCCCCATTTCATCATTCACCTCAATGCGGAGTGCCTGGAAAACCTGGGCCAGGTATTTGTTTTCCTGCCCGCCCGGCGCACACCGTAAAGCAATTTCCTTTAAATGTCCTGTAGTATCAATTGTATTGCGGGTTCGCTCTTCAATGATTTCACGAACAAGCCTGCCCGCATTGTTAATTTCGCCATACAACCTGAATACCGATTTAAGCTGCTCATCGGCATAAGTATTGACAACCTTTGCCGCATCCATGTCAGCATTACGGTTCATCCGCATATCGAGCCTGCCCTCATACCGGTATGAAAAACCACGCTCTGCCACATCAAAGTCATGTGATGAAACGCCCAGGTCAGCAAACACTGCATTGACCTCCTCCACGTTATAATACCTCAGGAAATTGCGCAGGTATCTGAAGTTATGCCTTACAAAAAAAAGCCGGTCATCGTTTAACACATTCCCGGCAGCATCTTCATCCTGGTCGAAAGCAAACAGCCTGCCATCGCCTATGCTCTCCAGAATAAGCTTTGAGTGGCCGCCGCCACCAAAGGTAGCATCAACCACCACCGCTCCCGGGAAAAGGCTTAATCCGCTGATGCTTTCCTGCGGCATGACTGGTATGTGGTAGCTGCTGTTCATTATTCGGGCAATTTGTTTTTACGTTTCTCCCTGAACCGTTGCGCAAAAGCCGATTTTTCCATACGCTGGCCCTCGTATTCCTCAACATCCCACATACGGATCGACAATCCCATCCCAATCATACGGGCATTCTTTTTCATTTTGCCGTAAGCCAGGTAATCAGAAGGAATGTTGATTCGTCCGTTGGGAGCCATGTTGACCTTTGTGAAATTTTCGTAAAAAAACTGGAGAAACGCATCATCTTCTTCATCAAAAGGATCCAGTGTGCTTTTAAATGCAGCAACCCTGTCCTTCCAGAAATATTCAGGATAAATATCCAGGCAATCCTTAAACAGGTTCCGCTCAACAACAAGTGGCTGTTCGGCGAACTCCCCCATCTCCTTCTTGAAGGAGGCAGGAAGAACGATACGCCCCTTATCATCAATGGTCACATTATATGTTCCTGTAAATTCTGTCACCTGATATCTTCTCCTGTTTTATATTCGTAAAAGTACAAAATTATTCCATATCGTTCCACTTTGATCCACTTTATTCCACCATTAATACTCCCTTTTTTTGTTGAAAAAGTGTTGATATTGTGTTAAAAACCATTGAATTGTAAAACTTCTCAGCCAACAACATCCACATCTACAGCTCATTAATTATATCAACTGCAATCACAAAAGAACGGTTAATAACTCCAAAAACCCACAAAAGCATTGTTAAAAAAAGTTTGTTCTTTAAGAATGAAGGTTTCAAAACAAAAAAATGGTTTATGAAGAAGTTATTGATGAATGATTCCTTTAATTTGTAGCTGAAAATTGCTTTAACCAGTAAAAAAACTTTGACAAGTGGAAACAGAAAAATCAACTCCGTATAAGCCCATTAACATCAGGGAAGTTTTTTCAGCAAAAAATCCGAAGCTGGCGAGGCTCATGCCGGGGTTTGTTTACAAATTCATCACTTCTGTCATGCAGATTGAATACATCAACGATCTGCTCAGCCGGCACGGGCACCTCAGAGGGGTTGATTTTATCAACAAGGTGGTAGAGGAATTTAAGGTTGAGGTCCATCTGCATGGCATTGAAAACATCCCACAATCGGGGAGGTTCATATTTGCAAGCAATCACCCTTTGGGAGGATTTGACGGCATGCTGCTGTTGAAAGCAGTGGATGAAACATTAGGAAAACCACGCTTCCTGTCGAATGATATCCTGATGAATATACCGCAGCTGAGGCCACTGTTTGTGCCTGTAAACAAGCATGGCGGCCACAGCAGAGATGCAGCCAGGGTATTGGCTGAGACCTATAATTCAGATGCCCAGATCCTGATTTTCCCTTCCGGTCTTGCATCGCGTAAAATAAATGGGAAAATTACAGACCTTGAGTGGAAGAAACATTTCATTGCCAAAGCAATCAGCCATAAACGTGACATCATCCCTGTTTTTGTATCGGGTCATAATTCAGCGCGGTTCTATCGCCTGGCCAATTTCCGCAAAATGTTCAGGATTAAGTGGAACCTCGAGATGTTTTTACTGCCCGATGAGACAGTCAGGCACCGGAACACCTCTGTGCATATTTATTTTGGGAAACCGGTTTCATACACAACCCTGGTATCTTCAAAAACTCATCAGGAGTGGGCATTACATGTAAGGGAACTGGCCTATGCACTGCCTTCAGCAATGAACCGAACAAATTTATAGGCGCTGCAGAAACATTGTAAATCAATTTTGTTAATTTTGCACACCGTTTTCATGTTTTGCAACAGTTTATATCCGGAAAACCATCGATATCCGGCTTAAAGTAAGAATAACTTTGCCCGATTTACTTAAATGATAAACTCAATGAAAGAAATAGTAGCACCGCTACCAAAGGATCAAATCATTGCCGAGCTGACGCCTGAAAAACTACTAAGGAAAACCAACAAGGGGGGGAATGAAATTTACATCATCACACATAAGGATTCACCTGCCCTGATGCATGAAATCGGGAGGCTTCGCGAACTTACTTTCAGGGATGCAGGCGGTGGCACCGGAAAAGAAACCGACATTGATGATTATGATATCTCTGACCATCCATACAAGCAACTCATCGTATGGGATCCGGAAGCCAGGGAAATTCTGGGAGGATACCGCTACATTCTGTGTTCACAGGCCCCTATCGATGGAAACGGGGAAGTACAGATGGCCACATCAAAACTGTTCCATCTGTCTGATAAATTTATCCGTGAATACCTGCCGCACACCCTGGAGCTTGGGCGTTCATTTGTCCAGCCTTCATACCAGTCGAGCAAGGCAGGTGCAAAGGCACTCTTTGCCCTCGACAACCTGTGGGACGGGCTGGGCGCACTGACTGTGGACCACAGTGAAGTTGAATATTTTTTTGGTAAAGTTACGATGTATTCCCACTTTCACAGCGAAGCACGTAACCTCATCCAGTACTTTTTCCTGAAGTATTTCAGGGACAAGAGCAACCTTGTATACCCGAAAAAGCCAGTTGATTTCAACTACAACGAGCAGGAGATGAACACCCTTTTTACCGGAAAGAATTACAAGGAGGATTACCGCATACTGGTACAGCATGTAAGGCAGTTTGGAGAAAACGTCCCTCCGCTCATCAATGCCTATATGAACCTGTCGCCTTCTATGAAAACTTTTGGCACTGCCATGAATGAATCATTCGGCAATGTGCTTGAAACTGGCATCATTGTCACAATCAAGGACATTTATGAAGTGAAGTACGACCGCCACATTGAAACCTACATCAGGAACAAGGAATCAGAAGAGTGGGATATCCCTCAGTAAAGTCCAGCAGTCTATTTTAACGGTGCTGCAAATTTCCTTACATCTTCACCTGTTATTTTCTGGTCGCACAGAATTATCAGGCGCTCTATCACATTCCTGAATTCGCGGACATTTCCAGTCCAGGTAATTTTCTGCAGTTCGGCTATGCCATCCTGGGTGATGCCTTTTTCGGGCATTCCATATTCATCACAAATCAGCTTAATGAAATGGTTTGCAAGTAAGGGAATATCTTCAAGCCTGTCGTTCAATGAAGGAACGTGTATCAGAATTACGCTCAGCCTGTGATACAAATCTTCGCGGAACCGGCCGTTTTCAATTTCCACCGACAGGTTTTTATTTGTTGCAGCAACAACCCTTACATCGACTTTTATTGGTTTATCGCCCCCTACCCTTGAAATGATGTTCTCCTGCAATGCCCTGAGAACCTTAGCCTGTGCCGAAAGGCTCATATCACCAATCTCATCCAGAAAAAGTGTTCCGCTGCTGGCCAGTTCAAATTTCCCCTTTCTTTGTTTCACTGCCGACGTAAAGGATCCTTTCTCATGACCGAACAGTTCACTTTCAATAAGCTCGGAAGGAATCGCTGCACAGTTTACCTCCACGAACTGCTCTGCCGCACGGTTACTCTGATCATGAATCCTTCGTGCCACCAACTCCTTGCCCGTTCCATTTGAGCCGGTAATCAAAACCCTTGCATCGGTGGGGGCCACCCTGTCGGCCATTTCTATCACCCTTTTAATGGCAGGTGATTCACCAATGATTTCGAACCTCTTGCTTACCTTCTTTTTCAGTATTTTGGTTTCGCTCACAAGGGTCGATTTATCCATGGCATTACGTATTGTAATCAGCAAACGGTTCAAATCGAGCGGCTTTTCTATGAAATCATATGCTCCTTTTTTGATTGATTCAACTGCTGTATCAATATTGCCATGACCTGAAATCATAACAACAGGGCTGTCAGGAGCAACAACATTCAGCTGTTGAAGCACCTCAATGCCATCCATTCCAGGCATTTTAATATCACAAAGGATGATATCATATTCGGCATGCTTGACCATTTCAAGTCCTTTCTTGCCGTCTTCTGCAAGGTCAACTTCATATTTTTCGTACTCAAGAATATCCTTTAATGTGTTGCGAATGCTTCTTTCGTCGTCGATTACAAGAATTTTTGACATGTTCAAATCATTTGATGAAATACAAAAATACCATAAAAGAAGCAAAAAAGCTGCCCGGGGGTTCATCCTTTTGAGCAGCCTTTCAAAATCTTTTTGAACAGCGGTTGTCAGCAGCCACCCTTTACAGTCACTGCTTCCCTTTTCACAGGAGCACCGATATTCTTCAGTGAATTCACAAGGTTGTCCATTTGCCGTGCTGCAGATGACCGGAAATTATAAATCTGAAGATCAGTTTTTGAAGCTCCTTCAGAAGGAGCTTCAGCCAGGAAAAACATCTGCCTGAACTCCCCGGCACTTTCCTTCAGGATCAGATTGTCGGAATTACCGATATATTTGGCTTTCAGGCATGCCATCCTCACAAGGGTATCATTGTCGGCATAAAAGATATTCCTTTTCAGCTTTTGCCTGAACAGTGGCTGATACTGCAGTTCCATCATCTGCTCGAACGGTATATTGATTGCCATTGGCAGGTGAAAAGCTTCAAATTCTTCAGGTGAACGTACATCGATGATATTCAGCGTATAGTAGCTTTCCACAATTTCATGTGCCAGCTTATCGGCAGGTATTTCCTTAAAGACACATGTTTGCTGACGTTTTGCCTCTGCAATCCTCATATTGATCACATCCTCTTTGCCAGGCAAAAATGCAACAACAGCCAATACCACAAATACTGAAGCTGCTGCCGGAGCATAGCTTTTCACCGGAACTGATTCCAATGATGTTTTCCTGTTAGTGACCTTGTTTTCAACAAGCCATGTAGCCACAAAAGCAGCAATTGCCATCAGGGCAAGTAAAAAACCAAAGGTTACGTCGCTCATGCCCAGGTACTGTGAGATCCTGACCTGTCCGAGGTCAGCAGCAAAATAAAGATTTTCAAGCACAGGAAATGATTCAATAAAGATCCATACACCAAGGATTGCCCCTGCAACAAATACCATGGCATCGATTTTCCCGATTGCAATTGCACAAACACTTGTGCCGGGGCAAAACCCTCCCACAATAAATCCTGCACCCATGATAAGGCCTCCTGCAACAGCCGATTTTACAAATGCAGGATTAACATATATCAGGTCCAGATCGATCAGGCCATAGTGCCCCATCAGGAGCAAACCTGCCATTGCGGTGATTCCTGCTGTAAAAAATACACGCAGGACTGTAAAATCATACCCGTAAAATAAACCCACAAGCTTACGCGTGGAAGAAAATCCTGCCTGCTCCAGAATAAAGCCGAAGGCAATGCCCAGGAAAAATGCGAGAATAAGGCTGAATTCCTCGCTGATCAATGAATGTAACAGTGGTCCCATAGTTGCTTTTTTACCTGATCCAAAGTTTTCTGAAAAAATATGCAAGTGCATAGGCACTGCCAAAAATTGCAAGCATCGTGAGGATACCTCCCAGGGAAAGGACAGCCATCCCGCTGAGTGCCGAACCGCTGGTGCAGCCCCTCCCGAGTTGTGAACCAAATCCAAAGAGTGCACCTCCCACAAGTGCTCCGGCTATCCTGGCACCATTGGAAATGCGTGGTCCCTTCTCCAGTTTCAGTCCTGTGCGATTGGCAATGACTCCTGAAAAGAAAGCCCCGACAAGAACACCAATCACCTGAAAAACAAGAAAGTTCTTCCAGGGCCCTTCCGGATTCTCTGCTGCGAAACCTGAATAATAGGCAGTGTTCTGTGCATGTTCAGGTGCAATAGTTTCAACCGAGGCAATGGCCACACTTTTAAAGGCACCGCTGGCCCCCAATCCCCTGCCGGTAATATAAAAAGATGCCAGCAGAACCAGTCCAAGAAGGAATCCTGCAAGGTAAGGGTTCATATAACCCTTTGATTTTGTTGATGTATTGTTATCCATGGCTGCTATATTTCAGATTTTTTCAGCTGCAATTACTTCTTCATCTTCTTCAAGATCTTCATAACCAGTCACCATTGCCCTGATATTTGAAGCAGGTGTATGTCCCGTGGTTGTCATATACACATGCACCACCAGGAATACCATCAAAAGAAATGCACCCAGCGTGTGCCAGAATGCAATACTTTCAAGTGACAGTTCATTCACAACCACCATATTGTTTCTGTCGATTGTTTTATGGAACATATAAAAGATTCCCGATATCACAGTCACAGGCACAAGCACCAGCTTAAACCCCAGGTAAACCAGCCGTTGCAAAGGGTTCAGCTTTGCAACCTCAGTTTTTTTTGACGGATGTTTCTCGCCTTTAAACATTCCTGTAGTATAAAACTTCACCTGCTCGAGCAGTTTGCGTGTAGTTGGAATGTATTGCCTCCACTCACCGGTGACGAGATGCCAGAAAATGGCAAAGATGACAAGACCTATGAGCATCCATGAAGCAACCCGGTGGAACCTTGCTGCGTGTTCGAAACCCAGGATATGAAATGTCCCGTGTACTTCAAAGCCAGTGAGGGCCAGGAAGATTATCAGCGTTGCCTGGGTCCAGTGCCAGAACCGTTCAAATCCCTTATAAACATAAACCTTCTTCATATGATTGATCAATAATCCGGTTGATTAAATACTTCAAAATTATAAACCCGATCCTTCAGGTTTCAGTACCCTGATTTCACTGGCACCAGCAACCCGTCTTTTCCGGCGCGAATAGGCGAAAATCCTTAATCCGGCATGCAGAAGGACTGCCAGCAGGGCACTGAAGAACAGGAATGAGCCCACAGCATCGAGGGTTGGGTTGTAGTCGCGGCCGGGCAGGTAAAAGCCTGTAAGCGATGCCAGCCTTCCATTGTCGCGTGTATGACATTCTGCACAGCTAACCGCCTGGTCTTTGGGGGCCACCATGTGGTTTACCGGCCAGTACATTTCAGTTTCTACAAATCCATAATCGCCGCTGAAGGGAAGCCCAACTTTCATCATACCGGCAGCAGCTGCTGTTTCCCAGTTGAAATCTTTCCAGAATGCACTGTCGCCTGCATTCTCGGAAAACAGTTTCGGCTGAACAAGGATGTTATGCTTTTTATCGTAGAGCTGATCGCCACGGTGTATTTTCACCGGGTAGATTTTAGCTTCCGGGTCCCCATGTGCTCCAAAAAGAGTATTCATTTGTACAGGAACCGATGTGATTGAATCGCCAAGCAGATAATGGTCGGCTGTTCCGTTAAACCAGACATAATCAGGTGTCACATCTTTAGCCCATACAAATGAACCTTTAATTGACTGGTATTCCCAGGTACTGTCGCTGCTGAATTCCTGGTATGGGAGACCATCCTTCAGGTTGCCTGCCTCCGACCACCTCCATGACATCTTCGTGGGGTTCACCCGGGCATATACCGGGATGTGGCATGCCTGGCATGATACACGGGCATTGTGCCTGTTAAGCATTTCATCGAAATGGGGTGTGGCAGTATGACACTGTTCACAGGTTGCACGATCGGTATTGGTTGATGAAACAGAATAGAGCCTCCCCCTTATCTGGTGGTTCTGCCCGCCATGACAATCGACACACGACATGTCCATACCGTTGGCTCCCATATGCACATCTACCTGCCTGTCGATGGCAAGATGGGCAGCTTCAAGGTCGCCATGCTTCACGTTGTTGCCCCCGCCACTGTAAAAGTGACAGCTTCCGCAGTTTATTTTTCCGGGAGGGCCTACATTCTGGGCAACCATTGTCAGGTTAACCTCCCTGTCGGGATAACCTGCCCTTGCCGATGCTTTCGAATATTCATCGCTGTTGTCATGGCAAACCATGCAGTCGACATTGCGTGCATTCTGAAAATCATAATGATTATCAGTCATGCCAAACCCAATATGGCATTTGGCACAACTCAGCTCATTTGACTGTGCACCCAGGCAAAAATTATTCAGGACATTCTTTTTTCCTGCCGCTGCCACACCACGTCCTTCAACATACGAAACCCGCTCCCAGTTCCAGTGCGCTGAGTTCATCACCTCCTTATGACGTTCGGTATGACATCCGATACATGCTTCGGTAACCTCCTGGGGCGTGGCAAATTCACGCTGCAGCTGCGGCAACAATGCATGGTTGATTGAGGACACAGGCTTGATGGCATACTCCTGCTTTAAAACTTCCAGCTTCAGATTATAGTACTCCTCTTCCCTGTTAAAGAAACTTATGAATACCATCACTGCAATAAACAATAGGATGACTGCTGTAATTGTCCTTTTCATTTGCGGTTATTAAATCAGATTGTTTCTAAAAACAAACCTTTGGCTTTTGGATGTAAAATTATTTAAATATCTAGATATTGCAATATAAACTTATACCGCAACAGTTCATTTAGCATGATCAAGTTCTTAAAAATTCTGATAACCTGATAATTACACAAAAATGTTTTACGGCATATTCCGCTTAAATTATACTGTTTCTAAAGAAGCAAAATGCCGGGGGTATGCATTTCAGTGGAAGTCGACACCATTAATCATGCGAAGCGAATGTTCAATTGTTTTGGTAATTTCGGAAAGATATTCCTTCACAGCCTTCGGGTTGCCGGGGAGCGCATATACAAGCGATTTCCCTGCCACCCCTGCGACACTGCGGCTCAGCAGGGCCCGTGGGTTTTCAGAGCCGTATTTAAACCTGACAAGTTCCATTATTCCGGGGATTTCCCTGTCAATAACCTTATGCACCACCTCAGGGGTGATATCTCTCTGCCCTATACCTGTCCCTCCTGTTGTAACAATGATGTCGGTATCAGCTGCAACAGCCTCACGAAGCAGGTTCTCAAGCATGGGTGCATCATCAGGAATAACCTCCCTTTCATAAGATACCCACCGGTTGCCGTTCGTGAAAAAATCAGTCAGCAGGCCGACAGCCATCGGGCCGCTTTTATCGTCATATACCTGATTGAAAGCCCTGTCGCTGAGGGTTACTACCTTAACCTTCAGCTGCCTTGGAACATATTTCAGTTCATCGCCCTGCCGCAGCTGGCCGGGTTGAAGCACACGGCAGAAAATTCCTTCAACAGGCATGATGCAGTTTCCAGAGATATTCATGATTTCACAGCCTTTATGGCACTTCTTCCCTATCTGTGTTACTTCCAGAACCACGTTGCCTGAAGTGAACCTGTCGAGGATATTTGCTTTATAAAGTTCAAAACCTTCAGTGGTGATATTTTCACCAAAGTCGCCGTACTTATAGTTTCTCCCGTTCTGCTCCGCAGCCTTACGCAGACTTTCTATCCCCAGCAAACTCACCTGCCGGTGCCATTGACCGGCATGTGCATCACCAGCCAGGCCATCTCCTGTAATCTCAACTGCAGGAACAGGCTGCTTGATTGTCCCTTTCTGTTCCGAGATATTGAGCGAATTGATTTTAATGCGCATCCTGTTTCTGTTTATCCAAAAGTTTTATATCCCCAATTGTCATGGCTTTATCAACAGCCTTGCACATATCATATATTGTAAGCAGTGCCACACTGGCAGCAGTAAGTGCCTCCATTTCCACACCCGTTTTCCCTGTGCAGCGGGCAGTGGTTGTTACGGTGATGCCATCATCTTCAATACTGAAATCGACAGAAACCCTTGTAAGCTGCAACTGGTGGCAAAGCGGGATCAGGCCCGATGTCTGCTTTGCAGCCTGGATACCTGCTACACGGGCAACCGCAAATACATCGCCTTTTGCCACCTGACCGGCAGACACAAGGTTGATTGTTCCGGGGTCCAGATAAATTTTCCCCGAGGCTGCAGCTGTACGCACCTGCTCAGGTTTTCCGGTAATATCGACCATACTGGCTTCACCTTTATGGTTTATATGTGAAAATTCAGCCATGATTTATCCTCCTATATTATAAAAATCATTCCGGTTGTTCCTAGTCCCATGCAGAGGTTTTGCCTCAAGTGCGCGTGTAAAAGCTTCCATTACCCCAAGTTGACGGACACTGAATTCCTGATTGCTGAACAGGCAGGGAATGATCATGCCGCTGGCAGTCAGCCTCAACCGGTTACACTTTTTACAGTTTCCTCCATCACCACCATCCACATGATAAAACTCCCCTGTTTTCAGGTTCATCCTGTGAATTGTTCTCACCTGCAATCCTTTTACCTTAGCATACTCCTTCACCTGTTCAATATATTTCTCATCATCATCATGGAGCCTGACAACATTAATTTTTACAGGCAGCAGTCCTGCTTCCATGGCCGCCTCAATTCCGGCATAAACACGTTCTATGTCACCACCGCCTGTTATTTCCCGGAATCGTACCGGGTCAATGGCATCAAGACTGATATTTATACGTTTCAACCCTGCATCTTTAAGTTTCCGGGCAAAGGCGGGCAATAATATCCCGTTGGTAGTCATTGTTATTTCAGTTATACCGGCAATTCCGGCCAGCAGTTCAACAAGGTGAACAATACCTCTTCGAACAAGGGGCTCCCCGCCTGTCAGGCGTATTTTTGTAATTCCAAGCCTAACACCAACCCTGACTACATCAACTATCTCCTCAAAAGACAGGATTTCCTCACGACGAAGAAGACTGATTCCTCCCGGGGGCATGCAGTATATACACCGGAGATTGCACCTGTCGGTGACGGAAATACGCAGATAGTTTATATTTCTGTTAAAGCGGTCTAACATTTACAGTTTCCCCTTTTTTTATTTTCACAGTCCCTGCAGGCACTTCCAGCAGGTGTGTTGCATGTGTCAATGCATGGCTATGGGCCGATCCATGAAACTCAACATCCACCACCTCACCACCGGCACTGACTATGGCAGGAACAAAGTTCAACCGGTCAGAAGCATTTATGCTGATATCCCTGTCCAGCAAAAGCTTCAGGACGGGATGGATGAAGCGATGTCCCATCAGGGCATATAAAAACGGTTTCACATACAGTTCGAACTGTATATACGAAGATACCGGATTTCCCGATAGGCCGAAGCAGTATTTCCGATCTTTTACTGCGAAAACCATTGGTTTTCCCGGCTTAATGGCAGTGGAGGAAACAATGCTGTCAAAGCCAAGGCCTGTAAGTATCTCCGGAACAAAATCAAAATCGCCCACCGATACCCCCCCTGTAACCAGCAACACATCGCAATAAGTGAAAAGCTCGTTAAACTTTTCAGTCAGGGAACTTTTCTCATCCATTGCAATGCCCCCATAGGTTGCCCCTATTCTCAATGCGGCAAGTTGTGCAAGAATCTGGACCGAATTTGTATTGCGGATCTGAAATGGCAAAGGTTTTTCTTCGGGACCAACAAGTTCGGTACCTGTAGCAAGCACTGCCACGCGGGGCCGACAAAACACATCAGGTTCAGTCACACCTGCACCGGCCATTACAGGCAGGTGCCTTGGCAAAATCAGAGTTGAACCTGAAAGCACCTTTTCTCCTTGCCTGATATCGGAACCTTTTCCGACAACATGATTGCCTGCCGAAGGATTCATACACATCACCCTATTTTCCTGCACTTCCCCTGCATCCTCCTTCTTAAAAACAAAATCAGCACCCACGGGGACCATGGCACCTGTCATAATCTTACTGCACTGGTTTTTCCCAACAGGCTTTTCAGGCCTTTTGCCTGCATTGATTACTTCAATCACTTCAAGGGGATTTCCAAGGTCAAGGCTGCGACAGGCATAACCATCCATTGCCGATTTACTGAATGGTGGCATCTCCATATCACTGACAATATCAGAAGCCAGCACACGCATCACTGCATCACCAAGCGATACTTTCTCCGACGGAAGCACCCTGGCGGCTGAAACAATCAGTTCAAGAGCCTTTTCAAATTCAAGCATGTATCATTAAGTTTACAGTTGTCAAAAATAAGTTCCTATTGGTTGAACAACCGTTTAAAAATAAAACAGTTTCACACTGGCAATCAACAGCACCGAAGCCAGAAGGTAAGTCAACCGGACCGATGACAGCTTATCACGTCCAAGGTATGAGCCGGTAATGCTGCCTGCTATTCCCAGGGCAATCAGCAGGTAGATTTCATCCATGGCCCGAAGTCCGCCACCCGAAGCAAGACCGGCAATACCAGCTGCCGAATTCATCAGAATAAACAAGGCCGAAACAGCCGCGGCCTCTTTTACATCGGCCCATTTCAGGAGCAGCAGCACAGGGCTCAGAATGATTCCCCCCCCAATTCCAATGAATCCTGAGAAAAAACCTATCAGTGATCCGACAATAAAAGCCAGCGGGATATTGATGTTTGTCTGACCGCCGGCACTTTTCAGGGTAAAGAGCATCCTGGCTACGGCAACAAGAAGAAAAACGCCCAGAATAATCCGGTATAAGTATGGGTCAATATTCATGCGTGCCCCCAGGAACGACATGGGTACTGAGAAAACAACGAAGGGCACCAGCAGCCGCAGCCGGAAGTAGCCCCCTTTCAGGTATGAATAAAAGGAGATTCCTGCAACAAAAAGGTTCAGGATCAAGGCAGAGGAACGCATGGTATCGGGCTGAACAGCAAAAAGGGCCATGATGGCAAGATAACCGGTTGCTCCACCATGGCCAACCGATGAATATAACACCGCCGTTATAAAAATCAGCAGATAAAAAAGAATTCCATAGTCCATGCCCATCCGGTAAAAACGATTCACTTCACCGAATAAAAATAGGATTTATTTTTTATATGCCGCCCATTGGTGTTTATGGGGTTTGTTACATTACTTATCCCTGTCAACTATTTTCTCGCCCCACTCTTCTTCCTTCTCCCTGACTTTTTCCTCCACTTTGGCAACCCTGTTTTTATCATCCTTCTTCTTTGCCTTGTCGAGCCATTTCCTGAAAATGGGAATATATGGACTGAGAAGGAATAGTCCTCCAAACAAAAATATATAACCAAGAGGGATAAACGGCACTATCATAAATACACCACCCAGAATCAGGATGATGATTCCAACTACCGGACGCAGATATTTTTTATGCTCTGGCTTTATCTTAAAAAAACTGGACATAGTAAACCATTTCCATTATTCATTTCCAATAACATGCCAAAGACAGGGCTGATTTTCCTTTATTTACAATGGCTCAATAGATTACACCAAAACAAGGCACCCCTGAATATAAAATGATACTCCGGAACAGACCCGGTGATTCCCCATAAAGTGAATATTTTCCCCATTGCCTCCTGCCTATAGTTGTTTTAATTTCAGGAGAAAACTGAGGTATTTCATAGTAAATTTTCCAAAAATCATTGTACTTTTCCACCTTTAAATAAAAACCTGAAGTTTAAACTCATCTAAAAATCAAAAGCATTCGTATGAGAAGCATTTTACCAGTTCTTATTACTCTGCTCATTACCGGCACAACATTATGGGCAAAGAAAACTGAACCTGTCAGGACCGAAAAGGGTGACACCATCATCAACAGCAGTCTTGTCAGCGGACTGAAGTTCAGGAGCATAGGACCTGCATGGGCAAGCGGCCGTATCGCCGACTTTGCAGTAAACCCCTCCAATCCCAAGGAGTATTATGTAGCTGTTGCCAGCGGCAATGTATGGAAGACTACCAATAATGGTACAACCTGGCAGCCTGTTTTCGACAATTATGGCGCCTATTCCATCGGAGTTGTTGTCATGGATCCGAATAACCACAACATCATCTGGGTAGGTACCGGTGAGAACAACCACCAGCGTGCGCTGGGGTACGGCGATGGCGTCTACAAATCACTCGATGGAGGCAAATCGTTTAAGAACATGGGCCTCAAGGAAAGCCGGCAGATTGGCGGTATTGTCATCGACCCGCGCAATTCGGATGTTGTATTTGCCGCAGCCGAAGGTTCGGCATGGGGGCCGGGGGGAGAAAGGGGGCTGTACAAAAGCACCGACGGAGGACAAAACTGGAGAAAAGTGCTTGAAATCAGTGAAAACACAGGTGTTAACAATGTAAAAATCGATCCATCGAATCCTGATATCATGTATGCCACCTCTGAACAGAGACGCCGTACAACCTTTACAAAAATTGGAGGTGGCCCTGAATCGGCTGTATACAAATCAACCGACGGTGGTGAAACCTGGCGTAAAATCATGAAAGGCCTGCCATCGGTCCACCTTGGCGGAATGGGCATCGATATTTCACCAGTCAACCCCAATATCGTATACCTGATAGTTGAAGCAGCCGAAGATAAGGGCGGATTCTTCCGCTCGTCGGACAAGGGTGAAAGCTGGGAAAAGATGAGCAGCTATCACTCAAGCGGCCAGTACTACAATGAAATCTACTGTGATCCTGTGAATGTAAATAAAGTTTATTCCGTTGAAACAGTTTCAAAGGTAACTGTCGACGGAGGAAGAAACTGGACAAACATACCGGTGCGCACAAGGCATGTTGACGATCATGCCTTATGGATTGATCCAAGAGATACCGACCATTATATTATCGGGGGCGACGGCGGCATTTATGAGACATGGGATGGGGGAACTACTTTCGACTTCAAGGAAAATTTACCCATAACCCAGTTTTACAGGGTTCATGTCGATAATGCCGAACCTTTTTACAACATCTATGGCGGCACCCAGGACAACAACACCATGGGCGGCCCCTCAAGAAACCTTACCCGCGACGGTGTGATTAACGATGAATGGTTTGTCACACTGGGAGGCGATGGTTTCTGGATTGCCACTGAACCCGAAAATCCTGATATCGTTTACACCGAATACCAATACGGCAATCTGTTCCGCTATGATAAAAAGAGTGGTGAACGCGTAAGCATTAAACCCCGCGAACGACAAGGAGAACTGACCTACAAGTGGAACTGGAATGCCCCTATGTTTGTGAGCCCGCATAAGGGTACCCGGGTTTATATTGCTGCCAACAAGGTATTCAGGAGTGATGACCGCGGAAATACATGGGAGGTTATCAGCGATGACTTAACATCGCAAACCGACAGGAACAGCTTCCCTGTAATGGGCAAATACTGGCCTTCGGATGCAGTTGCAAAAGATGTTTCAACATCTTTATGGGGCACAATCGTTTCGCTTGCTGAATCTCCCGTCAGGGAAGGACTTTTATTTGCAGGTACTGATGACGGGGTGATTTCGGTTTCGGAAAACGGCGGCAAGAGCTGGACACAGGTGAAATCATTTCCTGGTGTTCCGGCATATACTTACGTTAGCGACATTTGGCCCGACAGGTTCAATGAAAATGTTGTATATGCCACATTCGACAACCTGAAAAACGACGACTTCAAGCCATACATTCTGAAAAGTAGCGACAAGGGTAAAACATGGCAGAGTATCAGCGGCAATCTTCCGCAGAATGGAACTGTTCATACAGTTGCACAGGACCATGTCAGGCCCGATCTGTTGTTTGCAGGAACCGAATTTGGAATTTTCTTTACAATCGACAGCAAAAACTGGGTACAATTAAAATCGGGTATTCCAACCATTGCCGTGCGTGACATTGCCATACAGGAGCGTGAAAATGACCTGGTGCTTGCAACCTTTGGCAGGGGCTTTTATGTGCTTGACAATTACAGTCCGCTGAGGGAAATTAACCATCAGACAGTTGATAAAAAAGCCCATCTGTTTGGGGTGAAGGACGCCTTGCTGTATATCCAGACCAGTAACAAGGATAATCAGGGTGATACCTATTATATGGCTCCCAACCCTTCGTATGGGGCAACTTTCACTTACTACCTGAAGGATGTTCCGAAATCAAAAAGAGACATACGCAAAGAGCAGGAGAAAAAACTGTTTGAAGAAGGGAAACCCATTCCCCAGCCAACCTGGCGTGAACTTCAGCTTGAGGAAAAGGAAGAAGCCTCACACCTTATATTTACGGTTTACGATGCAGGCGGCAACATCGTCAGACAGCTGAGGAAGCCTCCCACAAAAGGCATCGGGCAGATAAACTGGGATTTGCGGTACTCCTTCCCAACAGCAGTAAGAGTAAGCGGCAGTTTCAGCCCGTCGGCCAATACAGGGGGCAACGGTATCCTTGTGATGCCCGGCACATACAGTGTGGATATGAAAATGTGGCACGAAGGCGAACTTATTGATTTGGCCGGCCCTGTTGAATTCAGCTGTTCAAAACTTAACCAGCGTTCGCTGCCGGCTGAGAATTACAGGGAAAACGTTGAATTTAATGAGAAAACAAGCCGTCTTGCCATTGCCATGATTGGCAGCAACCGCCTCATCGATGAGCTTATATTAAAGGTTGAGCATTTCAAGGAAGCAGTATATTCAACACCGGGCGCCGGCAAGCAGCTGATTGACCGTGCCCGTGAACTTGGGAAGGAACTTGAAGAGCTGAACTTCAAAATGAATGGCGTACCGGCAAAGGCAAGCGGGGAAGAAATACCACCTGTACAGGTCCCGCTCAGCCAAAGGTTAAGCCAGGTAACCTATGCCACTGCCAGCTCAACAAGCAGCCTGACAACTGCCCAGAAACAAGGGTATGAAATTCTTGCCACAGAGTTTCCGCCAGTGCTGGAAGCCCTGAAGCGGATCGTGGAACAGGACATTCCGTCCTTTGAAGCAGAACTCAACAAAATCAATGCACCATGGACCCCGGGAAGGTTACCATCCTGGAATAAGAACTGACAAAATTTATCAGTGCGATTATAAAAATGGCCGTCATGTTTTCATGACGGTCATTTTTTTTGCGCTTAAGCCCATCGGGGTGCTCAAAATGATAGTGTTGAAGTTATACAGGTAAGCATTCAAAACCGGACCAAAGCTATACCAAAGCCGAAAATAATTGAATTTAATACGGCTTTGGTATGGCGATGGTATAGCTTTGAAGGGTACCATGATGGAATTATTACCGCCGGGAGTAACCGGCAGCAACAGCAAAAAAACATCACTGGTGCCGCAGGGGGCAGCCATCATAACACATTACTGACAGGGATTATCCGGTTTGAACAGCCGGAACCTGAGGTGGTCTAAAATTTCCAGGTGATTCGGGCACCAAGCATCCGTGGCGGCCCGGGCATGATTGTTGGCATCCCAAACCGGCCACCCTGGTGGCCGCCTCCAATGTGATACTGCTCATCGAGCAGGTTGGTCCCGTAAACACTCAGGGTAAGTGCGGGATTAATGCTTTCGATGCCAATTGATGCATTCAGTGTTCCATATGCCGGTTGTTCAAGCCCGGACGTGTTTGCTTCGGTGAACCAGAAGTGCGATTTCCATGAATACCATGGGCTGGCAAATATACGCAGCCCCCTGGTTATCTCTGTTTCAGCTGTCAGACCTGCTGTGAAGGCATGTCCGGGTGCATGTGAAAAACTGTTGGCAGCATATTGAAATGGTTTTTTGTCGACAGTCAGGGAGTCGAATTCCGACTGCATCCATGCATACTGCCCGAAGATTTGAATGCCTTTAACAAGGTGAGCCTTCAGGCTGGTTTCGGCTCCCCAGGCCACACCCTTTCCATCGGCAGAGACAAGCAGATGCCCTGATGATCCGGAGTGCTGCAGGGTGTGCATCCGGTGGTGCATGCGGTAAAATCCCGACACCTCCCAGAACACCCTCCGGCTGATTGATGCCTTCCATCCTGCCTCAAGACTGTTAATTGTTTCGGCTTTTATATGCCTGATAATGCTTTCGCCTGTTGGCATCAGGAAACCTGGTCTTTTACCATGGACAGCATTGATATACATCTGAAAATTTTCATTCTGGCGATACATCAGACCAGCCTGCCCGGTGAAGCTGAGATTATTCTTTGTACGTGACTGAATGGCCGCAGGTGCATAAACCAGATTTGGCGCTGCACCTGTAAAAACTCCAAACGCTGAACTTCCACCCGCTGTATTTCCGGCTTCATGAACCAGTGAGAGCCTGTCGTATATTGCACGGGCACCTGCCGTGAGGTACAGCCTGTTCCGGAACTGGTATGTCAGATGCAAAAATGCCTGGCCCGACTGCAGGGTTCTTTCACCTGAAGAACTTTCGTGGTTAAACTGCGGCAGTGAAATTCCATCCGGCAGGACAGAATAAAACTTGCCGGGGTGAACAGGGAAAGGGCCATCACCCGGTATCAGAAAATTTCCGGGCATCGTCAGGATGTCATAGATAAGCCTGTCGCTGAAGTTCGCAGCACCGGAAAAAGAAGATCTTTCATCGAGGTAATTCACTCCAAAGGAACCATTTGTACGACTTTTTTTCACAAAATTGTACCTTACTTCCTGGAAAAAATACCGGATACTGGCAGCATCTTCCAGCTCAAGGGCAGGCAATGGCGAGCCATCGGCATCCAGCCTGTTCAGGGTACGGGTTTCACTGACAGATGACATCAGTGTCCAGTAGTTATGTTCATCCCTGAAGTAGCGCCAGGTAAGGGTGGCATCGGCACCTGATAATTTTGAAACAGGTTCCTTTGAAGCATGGGGCTGAACATCGGGTAATGCTTCAGCTGGTGCGGAGGTGGAAGCCCAGGGACTGATATATGCGGCTCCCGGTGTAGCACTGCGGGAATATCCCAGTACAATGTCGACCATATGGTTGTATACCGGAGTAAACCGGAGTGAAAACCTTCCTGCTGCCAGGTTTTCGCCGTTGAGCCCGGTTCCCGCATAATTTTTTACATACCCGTCCCTGTCGGAATAAGCACCTGCCAGCCTGATTGCCAGTTTGTTCTTTACAAGGGGAAGATTTACTGCTGCAATTGCTTCCTTGCCAGCAAACGTGCTTCCGCCGGCAGTGACATAACCGCCGGGATTGTTATCAGGTTTCCGGGTGACCAGGGCCACGGCACCGCCTGATGCATTCCGTCCGAGCAGTACGTTTTGTGATCCGCTGACTACTTCCAATTGCTGCATATCGAAAAACCGGGAGGGGAAACCACCCTGCAGGGAAACCGGCACCTGGTTAACAGTTATTGCCACCTGCGGGGAGAATGAGGGGAAACCTGCAAAACCGGAGGATGCGCCGCCAGAAAAGCCGGCATTGCCACTCCCGTTGTTTTCATAATACAATGACGGCAGGAATCCGGCAAGTTTACTAAACGATGTGATGTTCAGTTTTTCGGCCCGGTTACCGGAAATACCTGTTATTGATGCAGGGATATCAGATGGCTGCTGTTCACGTTTCTGCAGCACAGACACCAGGGGCCCCGAATAAAACCTGTCTTTCTCAAGGGTGATATAATGATCATTATAACCTGCCTGCATCATGAAGTCGACTGTTTTGGTCAGGTATCCGGTTCCTGAAGCTTTCAGGCGGAGCCGGCCGGCAGGCAGATCAGAAAGCATAAACAGTCCTTTTTCATTGGAATGCACCTGCCGGTTGATGCCTTCAATTTCAACT